>Ga0105251_10000094_pt1 | contig 85749 bp, 74 predicted proteins | sample KBSS64metaG_FD_80424 | JGI IMG/M metagenome (GOLD analysis project Ga0105251, IMG submission 80424) | Switchgrass rhizosphere microbial communities from Kellogg Biological Station, Michigan, USA - KBS S6-4 metaG | ecosystem: Host-associated > Plants > Roots > Rhizosphere > Soil | place...
GCGAGCGATTTCTGCAATGGCCTGCGCCGACGGACTGGCGGGGTAGGCCTTGATGACCGGCTGCTGGCGCTGCACCGACAGGCGCAACCAGTCGTCCTGCGGCACGTGGCCGAGGTAGTTCAGCGACACGTCGCCGAGGAACTTCTCGCACACCCGGCTGAGCTTGTCGTACAGCAGGCGGCCTTCGTTGAGGTCGCGGACCATGTTGGCCACGATCTGCACCCGGTCCACGCCGCGCTCGCGCGAGAGCACCTTGATCAGCGCGTAGGCGTCGGTGATCGAGGCCGGTTCGTCGCAGACCACCACCACCGCGTCCTGCGCGGCCTGGCAGAAGGTCAGCACGCTGTCGGTGATGCCGGCGGCGGTGTCGATCACCATCACGTCCAGCTCGCGCTGCAGCTCGGAGAACACGTTGACCAGGCCGACGTGCTGCGCCGGCGGCAGCTCGGCCATGTGCCGGCGGCCGGAGGCGGCGGGCACCACCATCAGCCCGTTGGGCATGTCGATCAGCACCTCTTCCAGGGTGCAGCGCCCGGCGACCAGGTCGGCCAGGGTGAACTTGGGGGTCAGCCCGAGCAGCACGTCGACATTGGCCAGGCCGAGGTCGGCGTCCAGCAGCAGGGTGCGCTTGCCCATGTCGGCCAGCGCCATGGACAGGTTGACCGAGATGTTGGTCTTGCCCACGCCGCCCTTGCCGCCGGTCACGGCGATGGTGCGCACCGGGCCCAGCGGCTCGCTGCGCGTTGCCGACAGGGGGAAGGCATTGGTCAGGTTGACGTAATCACGCGACGGCATGGGTCTGCTCCGGAGTACAGGGCTTATCGGCAGCGCGCCGCAAATCTTCAAGGCGCAATACCAGGCTGGCGGCGTTGGCGCGGTGCAGGTCGTCCGGCACGCGCTGACCATCGGTCACCCAGGTGATGGGAAGCCGGTGGTCCGCGACCACCGACAGGGCACTGCCAAACCGCCCGGTTTCGTCCAGCTTGGTCAAGATCACCCCCTGCGGATCGGCGCCGGCGAACCGGCGCACCACCTCGTCCAGGTCGGAGAAATGGGCATTGGCAGGGAGTACTAGCAAGGACCGGACCACTCGCGAGGCGCGCAGCCAGTGCAACTGCGCGACCAGGGCGCGGTCGCGCTGGCCCATGCCGGCGGTGTCGATCAGCACCAGCTTGTAGTCGCGCAGGCGCTCCAGCAGCTGCTGCAGGGCGGCGTCGCTGTCGGCCTCGTGCACGGCGATGCCGAGCTGGCGGCCGTAGCTGTGCAACTGTTCGCGGCCGCCGACGCGGACCGTGTCGGTGGTGACCAGGGCCACGTCGCGGGCGGCGTGGCGCTCCAGGAAGCGCGAGGCCAGCTTGGCGATGGTGGTGGTCTTGCCGGCGCCGGTGGGGCCGATCAGGGCGATCACCCCGCCTTCCTCGAGCGGGTCCAGCGCGGCGATCGGCAGGCGCTTGGACAGCAGGCCCAGCATCAGCCCGCGGCCGCGGTGCAGCTCCAGGTCGGCGGGGATCTGCATGACCACGTCGCGGGTGATGCCGCTGTCGAAGCCGTAGTCGTCCATCAGCTCCAGCGCCTGGGCGCGCACCGGCGAGCCGCGCAGGCGTTCGTCGGTGAGGCGGTTCATCTCGCGCTCGATCATCTGCCGCATCAGCGCCAGTTCGTCGCGCAGCTGAGTCAATTGTTCGTCGTTCTGCGCGGCCGGGAAGCTGGGCACCGGCGCCAGCGCCGGCGCCGCCGGGATCCCGGCGCTCGCGGCGGCCTGCGGCGCGGGCGCGGCGGCAGGAGCCGGGGCGGCGGGAGCGGCGGTCGGGGTCAGCGCCACCGCGGCGATGTCCTCGAGCCAGGCCGGCACCGCGGCGGCGGCGCTGGCGGCCACGGCCGGGGCGGCGAACGGGCTGGGCATCGGCACGCTGATCGGCGCGTTGCGGAACACGTCTTCGGGAATGCGGAATTCGGCGAACGGAGCGGCGTCGGCCGCCGGGGCGGGCGGCGCCGCGGCCGGACGGCTCGGGGCCGCGGGGCGGCTCGGCGCGGGCGCGGTGCCGGCGGGCATCGCCGAGGCGGCGATCGCCGCCGGCTGGGTCAGCGGCCGTGCCGGCGCGGCCTGCGCCGCGGGCGCCGGGTTCGCCTGGCTGGCGGCCGGGGCGCGGCGCTGGCTGATCGCGGCCATCATCGCCATCGCCGGATTGGCCGAGGCCTTGGCCGGGCGCGGCGCCGGGTTGGCGGCCGACACCGGCGTGCGCGCCGTCTCGTCCGGCCGCACCGCGTCCAGCGCCTGCTGCACCAGCGCCTCGTCGTAGTTGCTGGCGGCGACGATCTCGATGCCCTCGTCGGTACGACGGTTGGACAGGATCACCGCATCCGGACCGTGCTCGTCGCGCACCATGCGGAACGCGGTGCGCATGTCGGGAGCTACGAAGCGTTTGATCTTCATGGGTGGGTGCCGGGATTCGGGAGTGGGGATTGGGGATTGGGTGCGGATACCGCCATTGCGTGGCCGGTCTCCGGTCGCCTTGTCCTGGTTTTCTTCGATCGTTTCATTGCTGTCTCTCTCCGCTCGCCGAGTCCGCTGTTGCGAATCCCGAATCCCAAATCACCAATCCCTGCCTGTCAGCTGATCGTCCCGACCAGCTTCAGCCGCTTGTCTTCCGGTACCTCGCTGTAGGACAGGACCGACAGCGAGGGGACGCTGTGGCGGACCAGCCTGGCCAGGGCCGCGCGGACCTGCGCCGGCACCAGCACCACCGCCGGCTCGTTGCGCGCTTCCTGCTTGCCGACGCACTCGGCCAGGCTCTGGTGCAACCGCTCCGCCAGGCCGGGTTCCAGTGCGGCACCGTTGCCCTGCGTAGAGTCCTGCAAGACACGTTCCAATTGCGGGGCCAGGGTGAACACCGGCAGTTCGGCGGACATGCCCGCGATTTCTTGGACGATGAACCGGCCCAGGGCATTGCGCACGGCGGCGGTGAGCGCGCCGGGTTCCTGACTCTGCGGGGCGTGCTCGACCAGCGCCTCGACGATCTTGCGCAGTTGCCGCACCGGGATCTTCTCGATCAGCAGGTTCTGCAGCACGCGCACCACCACCGACAGCGGCAGCGCCTTCGGGGTGAGGTCCTCGACCAGCTTCGGCGCGCTCTTGCCCAGGGTGGCCAGCAGTTGCTGCACTTCCTCGTGGCCGAGCAGTTCCGGGGCGTGTTCGCGGATCAGGTGCGACAGGTGGGTGGCGATCACCGTGGCCGGGTCGACCACGGTGTAGCCCATGGTCTCGGCCTGGGCGCGCTGGTGCGGCTGGATCCAGATCGCGTCCAGGCCGAAGGCGGGGTCCTTGCCGGGAATGCCGTCGATCTTGCCCAGCGCGCCGCCCGGGTCCAGCGCCAGTTCGCGGTCCGGATGGATGTCGGCGGTGGCCACCGGCACGCCGTGCACCAGCAGGCGGTAGGCGTTGGCCGGCAGTTCCAGGTTGTCGCGGATGTGCACCGGCGGGATCAGGAAGCCGATGTCCTGGGTGAGCTTGCGGCGCACGCCCTTGATCCGCGCCATCAGTTCGCCGCCCTGGGCCTTGTCCACCAGCGGGATCAGCCGGTAGCCGACCTCCAGGCCCAGCGGGTCGATCGGGCGCAGTTCGTCCCAGCCCAGCTCGGCATTGGCCTGCGCGCCGGCCGTGGCGGCCTGTTGCGCCGGGTCGGGCTTGGCCTCTTCCGGCAGCAGGCTGCGCTTCCACATCTTCCAGGCCAGCAGGCCCAGGATCAGCGCCAGCGTCAAGAAAGCGACGTTGGGCATGCCCGGGACCAGCCCGACCAGGCCCAGGATCGCCGCAGCCACCGCCAGCGCTTTGTGCTGGCCGAACACCTGGCCCATCATCGAGGCGCCCATGTCCTGCGAGCGCGAGGCGCGGGTGACCAGCATCGCCACCGCCGAGGACACCAGCAGCGCCGGCAACTGCGCGACCAGGCCGTCGCCGATCGACAGCAGCGTGTAGGTGGAGGCGGCCTGCGCCACCGGCATGCCGTGCTGCAGGACGCCGACCGCCATGCCGCCGATGAGGTTGATGAACAGGATCAGGATGCCGGCGATGGCGTCGCCGCGGATGAACTTGCTGGCGCCGTCCATCGAGCCGTAGAAGTCCGCTTCCTCGCGGACCTCCTCGCGGCGGGCCTTGGCTTCCTCGCGGGTCAGCAGGCCGGCGTTGAGGTCGGCGTCGATCGCCATCTGCTTGCCGGGCATGGCGTCGAGGATGAAGCGCGCGGTCACTTCCGACACGCGCCCGGCGCCCTTGGTGATGACCACGAAGTTGATGATGGTCAGGATCGCGAACACCACGATGCCGACCGCGTAGTTGCCGCCGATCACGAACTGGCCGAAGGCCTCGATGACCTTGCCGGCGGCGCCGTGGCCGTCCTGGCCGTTGATCAGGATCACGCGGGTGGAGGCCACGTTCAGCGCCAGGCGCAGCATCGTGGTCATCAGCAGCACGATCGGGAAGATGCTGAACTCCAGCGGCCGCTTCACGTAGACCACCGCCAGCAGCACCATCAGCGAGATGGCGATGTTGAAGGTGAACAGGGCGTCCAGCACCGGCGCGGCCAGCGGCACCACCACCATCGCCAGCATCGCCATCACGATCAGCGGGGCGCCGAGCCCGTGCTTGATCATGTCCATCATCTTGCGCGTGTTCATCTGCGCGGCGGGCTGGCTCATGGCTGGCTCCCCGGGGCGAATTCATCGACCTCCAGCGGCGGCAACGGCGGCATCGGCCCGCTGCGCCAGGCGCGCAGCTGGTACACGTAGGAGAGGATCTGCGCCACCGCCGAATACAGTCTCACGGGAATTTCCTTGCCGAGTTCGCCTTCCCGATACAAGGCGCGTGCCAAAGGTGGCGCAGACACCACTGCGACGCGGTGCTGCTCGCCGATCTCGCGGATCCGGAACGCCAGCTCGTCCACGCCCTTGGCCACCACGGTCGGCGCGCGCATGCGCCCGCCCTCGTATTTCAGCGCCACCGCGTAGTGGGTCGGGTTGACCAGCACCACGTCGGCGCTGGGCACCGCCTCCATCATCCGCCGCTGCGACAGCTGCATCTGCATCTGCCGGATGCGGCCCTTGACCTCCGGGCTGCCCTCGCTTTCCTTCATTTCCCGGCGCACTTCGTCGCGGGTCATCTTCAGTTTGCGGGTGTAGTTCCACTTCTGGTACGGCGCGTCGATCGCCGCCAGCAGGGCCAGCGCGCCGGCGGTGTACAGCAACAGGCGCAGGGTGAAGCCCAGGCCGTCGCCGATGGCCTGTTCCAGCGGATGCCGCATCAGGCTGCGCAGGCCATCCACGTTGTGCCAGATGCACAGGCCCGCGGCGCCGCCGACGAAGCCCATGCGCAGGATCGACTTGAACAGCTCGGCCAGGCTCTCCATGCCGTACAGGCGGCTCAGCCCGGCCATCGGGTTGAGCCGGTCGAGCTTGGGCACCAGCGCGCTGCCGGAGAAGCGCAGGCTGCCCATCAGCAGCGGGGCGACGAAGCCGGCGGCCAGGCAGATGCCGACCAGCGGCAGGGTCACCCACAGCAGCCCCAGCAGCAGCTCGCCGAAATAGCCGAACAGCGCGTCCGGGTTCTCGTGCAGGCGCGGGTCCGGGCGCAGCGCGCCCTTCATCCAGCTGACCGCGCCCGCGGTCAGCGAGCCGGACATGCCCATCAGGGCGAAGATGCCGGCGCTGAACACCGCCGCCGTCGCCAGCTCGCGCGAATGCGGGATGTTGCCCTGCTCGCGCGCCTCGCGCAGGCGTTTTTCGGTAGGTTGTTCTGTGCGTTCGCCGCCGTCTTCGCTTTCGGACATGGCAGTGGGCAGGGCCGGGCAGGGGAGTCGCCCAGCCTCCTGCAAGGACCGTTCCGTTCCGTCGGCAGTGCTTGAGCGGTGGCGGGCGGCCCACGGCATGGCGGCAGCGATGCCGCGGCCCGGCCCGGCCCGGCGGCGGACTCCGCCAACCGGCAGGCCGGCCGCGAGCCCCTGTGGGAGCGGCTTCAGCCGCGACGCACGGCGCCATCCAGCGCACCGGCTTCGGAAGCCGTCGGGACTGAAGTCCCTCCCACAGTGCCCCCGGCAGGCCGGCCGCGAGCTCCTGTGGGAGCGGCTTCAGCCGCGACGAACGGGGCCCGCCAGCGCACCGGCTTCGGAAGCCGTCGGGACTGAAGTCCCTCCCACAGTGTCCCCGGCAGGCCGGCCGCGACCCCTGTGGGAGCGGCTTCAGCCGCGACGCACGGCGCCATCCAGCGCACCGGCTTTGGAAGCCGTCGGGACCGAAGTCCCTCCCACCGCGTACCCGGCAGGCCGGCCGCGAGTGCAAGGGAGGGCGCCGCGCGTCAGCGCTGCAGTTCGACCCGGTTGCGGCCCAGGTGCTTGGCCCGGTACAGGGCCTCGTCGGCGCGCGCCAGCAACTGCTGCAGGCTCTCGCCCGGCCGGTACCAGGCCACGCCGATCGAGGCGGTGACCGCCAGCGCCAGGTCGCCGATCTGCAGCGGCTGGCCGGCGATCGCCGCGCGCAGGTGCTGCAGTCGCTCGTGCGAGGGGATCGGCAGGCCGGGCAGCACGCCCAGCAGTTCCTCGCCGCCGTAGCGGCCGATCTGGTCCGAACCGCGCAGGCTGGCGCTCAGGTGCAGGGCGACCTTGACCAGGACCGCATCGCCGGTCAGGTGGCCGTGCACGTCGTTGATGCGCTTGAAGTGGTCCAGGTCGATCATCGCCACCGCCAACGGCTGCCGCTCGACCTGGGCGCGCTGCATCTGCGCGGCCAGCGCCTCGAGGATGCCGGCGCGATTGAGCAGGCCGGTCAGCGCATCGTGGGTGGCCTTCACCGCCAGCGCGGCGCGGGCGATCTCCAGTTCGCGCTTGTCGTGTTCCAGCTCCTGGGTGCGCAGCGCGACCAGGTCGGCCAGCTCGCGCTGGCGCCGGTGCAGGCGGCGTTCGCGCCAATGCAGGGCCGCCATCGCCGCCACGCTGCACAGCAGGGCATACAGCGTCAGCATCGGCACGCTGCGCCACCACACCGGGGCCACCGTGAACGCCACCCGGGTCGGTGCCGAGGCGCTGCGCCGGTAGGCGTCGAGCAACTGGATCTCGAACACGTAGTTGCCGGGCGGCAGCGGCGGGTGGTCGATCTCGAAGTTGGGCGTGTGGATCCAGCGGGTGTGGACCCCTTCGAAGCGGTAGCGGAACGAGACCCGGTTGCGGTCGTCGTACAGGTCCGGCGCGCCCACTTCGATGTGCAGCGGCTCGTTGTTCCAGGGCAGGCGCGCGCCGGCGGCGATCGGATGGCCGCCGCGGGTGAACTCGTCCAGCGTCAGCGACGGCGCGCGGCCCTGGAACAGGCGCTGCGGCGCCAGCACGTGGCTGACGCCCTTGCTGTTGCCGATCCACACCGAACCGTCGCTGTCCTCGAAGAAGGCCGATTCGGAGGTGTCGTCCCACAGCAGGCCCTGCGACTGGGTCAGGCGCGACCAGCGGCGCCCGTCGTAGATGTCCAGGCCCTGGTTGTGGCCGATCCAGACCCAGCCGTTGCCGGTGCGCCGCAACAGGTAGATCTGCAGCTCCTGCAGCTGCGGCTGGTCGGTGCGCTGCAAGCGCAGCGTGTCGCCGTCGAGCCGGCCCCGCCACACGCCCGGGTGGTACAGCGCGGCCCAGACCTGGCCGTCGTCCTGGATCAGCAGCTTGCTCACCCACGACTGCGTGGAGGCGCCGTCGACCAGCAGCCGGATCGGTGTCCAGGCGCTGCCGCGCAGGCGGAACACGCCGGCCGCGCCGGCGACCCACAGGCTGCCATCGCGGCGCTGCTGGATGTCGGAATACTCGCCGCCCGGCAGTGCCTCCACCCGCTGCGGCACGGCAGCGGATTGCGGCTGCTGCAGCAGGTACACGCCGTCCACGGCGAGCAGCCAGAGCCGGCCCGCGTCGTCCACGAACAGGCGCTTGACCGTGCCGCCCAGGCGCGGATAGCGGCGCAGCAGCCGGCCGTCGCGGTCGTGGTGGTGCAGTTCGCCCAGCGACCCGGTGCTCCACACCGATCCGTCCGCGGCGACCTGCAAGCCGACGGTCTGCGCGCCGGCGTCGGCCAGCCAGGGCCGGAACGGTTGGTCGGCGCCGCGCTGGCGGTTGATGCCGCCTTCGTTGCCGATCAGCAGCGTGGTCGGGTCCTGGCGCTGGATGCTCCAGGTCGGTGCGGTGCTCATGCCCTGGCTGGCGTCCCAGTTCTCGATCCAGCCGTAGCCGTCCCAGCGCACCACGCCTTCGCCGTCCACGCTCATCCACAGATCGCCGGCGCGGTCGAACAGCAGCGCGACGATGCCGCCGTCCGGCAGGCCGTTGCCGCGGCCGAACTGCCGCCAGCGGTCGTGTTCCCAGCGCGCCAGGCCCTGTCCGGTGGGAATCAGCACACGCCCCTGCGGATCGAGCGCCAATTGCGTGCGCGCGACCAGCTTCTCCTGCGCGATGCTGTCTGGCGGGGCCTGCGCGACGAAGCGCGCGGCGGCGGCCGGCAGGCGCATCAGGTGGTGCTCGCCGCGCAGCCACAGCGCGCCCTCGCGGTCGCGCACGAGGCGGCGCCAGCGGTCAGGCGGCAGGCCCTGGGCCTGGCCGTACACCACGACCGCGCCGTCGGCGGCGACCCGGCACAGTTCCTCGCCGCAGCCGAGCCAGAGCGTGTCCGCCTCGGCCTGGACCGCGCCGATCCGGCGCAACTGCGGCAGGCGCGCCAGGGTCGCCGCGTCGAACAGCGGCTGCAGCCGCCAGCGCCCCCCGGCGGCCGGGACCGCGCGCAGCGCCTGCTGGTCGTTGAGCAGCACCGTGCCCCAGCGCGGCGTGGCCAGGCGCAGGGTGTTCTTGCGCAGTGGCCCGGTTTCGTCGGTGCCCAGTTGCCGCATGCGGTTGCCGTCGCCGACGTAGACCGCATCGAAGGTCGTCACCCACAGGCGTTGCTCGGCGTCCTCGGCCACTGCGCTGATGAGGTGGCCGCGCTGGTCCTGCAACGGAACCTGTTCGAAACGATGCCCGTTGAAGCGGTACAGGCCGCTTTCGGTGCAGACCCAGAGGCTGCCGTTGCCGGTCTGCAGCAGGCAGGTGTCGGCCAGGCCGAGCAGGCCCTGGTCGTGCGCGTAACGGCGCAGCGGGATCGACTGCGCCTGCGCCGCGCCAGCCAGCGCCAGGCCCAGCCACAGCAGCGCGGCGGCGCGTGCGCGACCGCGCCGCGGGCGCCTTGCCTCAGCCGGCGCGGATGCCGCGACGGTCATGGGCGGGAACTGGCGGAGAGGCGGACATGGCGTGCGGCGGGTGTCCAGACGGAAGGGACGGTCGGGAAGGGAGGCGGCGCGCCCGTGTCGGCGCACGCGCCGGCACCGGCGACGCAGCCGATGGTGTGCTGTATCGGCCGCGCCAGGCGTGCGCTTGAGCCGCCGCCGGCTACTGTCGCACGGTGTCCCCGGGGACCGGATCCAGATGCAGTTCGACCCGGTTGCGGCCGCCATGCTTGGCCCGGTACAGCGCGTCGTCGGCGCGGCTGAGCAACTGTTGCAAGCTTTCGCCCGGACGGTACCAGGCCACGCCGATCGAGGCGGTGACCTCCAGCACACCGGCGTCGGTGAGGAACGGCGTGGCGCCGATCACCTGGTGCAGCGCGTACAGCCGGGCGTGCGCCGACGGCGCCAGGCACGGCAGCACCGCCAGCAGTTCCTCGCCGCCGTAGCGGCCGATCAGGTCGGCGCCGCGCAGATTGGCGTTCATGCGCCGGCCGACGCGGGCCAGCACCGCATCGCCGACCAGGTGGCCGTGCAGGTCGTTGATGTGCTTGAAGTGGTCCAGGTCGATCATCGCCACCGCCAGCGGACTGCCGTCGTCGCGGCTGCGCTGCATCTGCGTGGCCAGCGCGTCGAGGATGCCGACGCGGTTGAGCAGGCCGGTGAGGTCGTCGCGCACCGCCTTCAGCGCCAGCGCGGCGCGGGCGACCTCCAGTTCGCGCTTGTCGTGTTCCAGTTCGCGGGTACGCTCGGCGACCAGCCGCGCCAGGGTGCGCTCGCGCGACAGCAGGTGCTTGACCCGCCAGCGCCACACCGCGGTCACCAGCAGTGCCGCGGCCAACGCGTAGACCATCCATGCCAGCGGGCTGCGCCACCACGGCGGCAGCACCTGGAATTCCAGCCGCGCCACCTTGCTCCGTGCGCGCTGGCGTTCGTCCAGCGCCTGCACCTCCAGCGCGTAGCGGCCCGGCGAGAGCAGGGTGTAGGTCAGGTGCTCCTGCTCGGTGCCGGCCCATTGCTCCTGCAGGCCTTGCAGGCGGTAGCGGAAGGTGAGGGTGTCGTTGCCGCCGACCGCGCCGGGCACGGCGAAGGCGATCTCGATCGGCTGCTGCGACCACGGCAACTGCGCGCCGTTGGTGACCGGACGGCCGGCGCGGGTGGCGCGCAGCAGCTGCAGCCGCAACGGCCGCGGCGCGAACAGCCGCGCCGGGTCCAGCACCTGGCTCACGCCCTTGCTGTTGCCGATCCACACCGAGCCGTCGGCGTCCTCGAAGAACGCCGACTCGGAGGTGTCGTCCCACAGCAGGCCGTCGGCCTGGGTGACGCGAATCCAGCGCCCGTTCGACCACAGGTCCAGGCCCTGGCTGCTGCCGACCCACACCCGCCGCTGCCGGTCCTGGCGCAGCACGTAGGGCACGATCCGGTTCAGCAGCGGATCGTCGACCTTGCGCAGGTCCAGGCTGGCGCTGCCCGGATCGAAGCGGCCACGCCACACGCCGACGTCGCCGAACGACAGCCAGGCGTCGTTGTCGGCGTCGATCGTGAACTTGTCCAGATCCGCGTCCGGCAGCGCGCCGCGCAGGCGGATCGGTTGCCAGCCCTGCGCCTGGCGCAGGTACAGGCCACGGTTGCCGAGCAGCCACAGGCGCCCGCGGGGGTCGTAGCCGCCGCCGTTGAAGTGGTCCGCCGGCAGGTCGCGCGCCGGCTGCGCGACACGTGCGCCCGGCGCCAGCAGGAACACGCCGCGGCCGGTCAGCAGCCACAGCGTATTGGTGTCGTCGAAGAACATCCGCTGCAGCGACATGGGCACCCTGGTCATCTCCTGCATGCGGCCGCTGGCGCGGTCCAGGCGCAGCACGCGGCCGGAGGACTGGCCCAGCCACAGGGTGCCGCCGGCATCGTCGGCCAATTGCACGGCCTGGCGCAGCGCCTGCCCGGCGCCATCGGTCAGCGGGCGCATGCGGCCGCTGGCGGGGTCGAGCACGTTGGCGCCCATTTCGCTGCCGACGTACAGGCGGCCATCGCCGCGGCTGCGCAGGATCGACCAGGTCGGCCCGGTCGCCAGTCCCTGCGGCTCCTCCCAGTGCTGGATCACGCCATAGCCGATCCAGCGCTGCACGCCGCGGCCGCGGGTGCCCATCCACAGCCGGCCGTGGCTGTCGCTGAGCACCGAACAGATGTTGGGCGCCAGCGCGCCCAGGCCCTGGCTGCGCTCGAAGGCGCGCCAGCGCTCGCCTTCCCAGCGCAGCAGGCCGCCATCGCTGCGGGTCAGCAGGCGGCCGGCGGCGTCCTCGACCAGGTTGATGCCCACCGCCAGGGTGGACAAGGCGCTACCCGGCGGCGGCGGGCGTTCGGCGAACCCGCCCGCGCCCGCCGGCCACGCCAGCACATGGTGCACGCCGCGCGCCCACAGCGTGCCGTCGCGGCCGCGCAGCAGCGACAGCCAGCGGTCCTCGGGCACGCCGTCGGCGGCGCCGAAGCGGCGCAGCCGGCCCTGCGCATCGAGCCGGCACAGTTGCCGGCCGCAGCCCAGCCACAGCGTGCGGCCGATCGCGGTGACGCTGGAGATCTCGGCCAAGGCCGCGCCGTCGGCGCTGCGCAGCGGCGCGACCTGCCAGCGGCCGTCGGCGCCGGCGCTGATGCGCAACAGTTGTTTGTCGCTGAGCGCGATCAGGTCCTCGTCGCGCAGGGCCAGCGCGTTGCCCTGGCCGATCGGAATGCGCCGGCCGTCGGCACCGGTCACCGCGCTGAAGCGGCGTCCGTCGCCGACGTACAGCGCGTTGGAGGCGCCGACCCACATGCGTTGCCGGCGATCCTCGGCGATGGCATGGATCAGCGGGCTGTTGAGGCCGGTGTCGGCACCGACCTGCTCGAAGCGCTCGCGCTCGTAGCGGTGCAGGCCCAGTTCGGTGCAGGCCCACACCACGTCGTGGCGATCGGCGTACAGGCAGTTGATGCTCAGGCCCTGCAGGCCGTCGGACTGCGCGTAGTCGCGGAAGCTGTACTCCTGCGCCAGCGCGCCGGCCGCACACACGCACAGCGCGAGCAGCGCGGCGAGCCGCCGCGCGATGCCGCGCGACGGGGAGGGCGACGGCGGCGGGTGGCTGATCGGCACGGCGATGACTGTGGCGTCCCCGGAAGGCCCTGCGCGGCGGTGGGCGTTGCAGCGCCCGCAACCCCTTGTAAATACACTATCGGCGTCCTCGCGCGCGGCTTGAATCGCGCGCCGGGCGTGTCAGGCGGTCACGTGCCGGGCGGCGTCGAAGGCCGCGTCGAACAGGCGCTGCACCGGCGGTCCCATTTCCCCGACCAGCACCGCCAGCAGCGCCAGGCCGAGCACCACCGCCACCGGCAGGCCCAACTGGATCGGGTTCAGCGCCGGCGCGGCCTTGGCCAGCGCGCCGAACGCCAGGTTCACCGCCAGCATCGCCACCATCACCGGCAGCGCCAGGGTCACCGCGCCGCGCATCATGGTCATGAAGAAGTCCGGCGCCACCGAGGCCATCGCCTGCGCGTCCGGCAAGGCGTGGCCGATCGGCAGCGCCTTGTAGCTGTCCACCAGCAGCGCCACCACCGCCAGGTGGCCGTTGGCGGTGAAGAACAGCAGGCCGAAGGCGAGGTAGAACCATTGCCCGATCACCCCGGAGGTGACCCCGCGCAGCGGATCGGCCATCTGCGCGAAGCCCAGGCCGGTGCTCTGCGACACCAGTTCGCCGGCCATCGCGCCGGCCTCGAAGATCAGCCGCAGCATGAAGCCCATGCTGGCGCCGACCGCCAGTTCGCGCGCCACGCTCAGCACCACCGCGGCATCGAATCCGTCCCAGTCCGGCACCGGCGGCAGCAGCGGCGCCAGCGCCATCGCCAGGGTCGCGGCCAGCATCACCCGGATCCGCGCCGGCACCGCGCGGGTGCCGACCACCGGCATCGCCATCAGCATCGCGCCGATGCGCAGCATGGTCCACAGGATCGCGCCGACCATCGCGAAGGCCTGCTGGCCATCGATCACCATTTGCGTGGCGGAATCCATCGGCGTGCTGCCCGGCTAACCGATCAGATGCGGGATGCGCTGGAACAGCATGGTGGTGAACTCGACCAGGTGCGCCAGCAGCATGCTGCCGGTGGCGAACAGCATCGCGGTCAGGGTGATCACCTTGGCGACGAAGGCGATGGTCGGTTCGTTGAGCTGGGTGGCGGCCTGGAACACGCCGATCACCACGCCCACCACCAGCATCGCCAGCAGCAGCGGGCCGGCCACCCACAACACGGTGACCAGGCCGCCGCGCAGTTCGGTCAGGGCCAATTCGGGACTCATGGGCTCAGACTCCGTTGAAGCTGGCGGCCAGCGTGCCGACGGTCAGCACCCAGCCATCGACCAGCACGAACAGCAGGATCTTGAACGGCGCCGAGATCAGCATCGGCGACATCATCATCATGCCCATCGACATCAGCACGCTGGCCACGACCAGGTCGATGATCACGAACGGGATGAAGATCAGGAAGCCGATCTCGAACGCGGTCTTCAGCTCCGAGGTCACGAACGAGGCCACCAGCACCGGGAACGGGATCGCGTCGGGGCTGCTGTAGGTGCCGTTGCCGGCCATGCCGGCGAAGGTCATCAGGTCGGCCTCGCGCACCTGCGCCAGCATGAACGCGCGCAGCGGCTGGGTGGTCAGGGTCCAGGCGGTCTGGAAGTCGATCTGGCCGTTGAGATAGGGGCTCATGCCCTGGCCCCAGGCCTTTTCCCACACCGGCATCATCACCAATGCGGTCAGGAACAGGGCCAGGCCCATCAGCACCTGGTTGGACGGGGTCTGCCCGGTGCCCAGCGCCTGGCGCAGCAGCCCGAGCACGATGGTGATGCGGGTGAACGCGGTCAGCACCAGCAGCATCGACGGCAGCAGGGTGATCGCGGTCATCAGCAGCAGGGTCTGCAGCGGCAGGCTCACCGGCTGCGCGCCGACCTTGCCGACATTGACCTGCGGCAGCGAGGGCAGGGTCGGCGCAGCGTTCTGCGCGGCCGGCGCGTCCTGCGCGGCCGGGGCCGCCGGCGGTGCGGTCCGGGCCTGGGCCCAGCCCAGCGCCGGCAGCAGGCTCAGCGCCAGCAGGATCAGCAACAGGCGCAGGCCGCGCGCGTAACGGTTCCAACGAAGCAACATGGTCATTTGTCCTTGCGCAGCTTCTGTGCCAGCAGCTGGGCGAAATCGGGAAGGTGCTTGAGCTGCTTGAGGTTCGGCAGCGACGGGGCCGGCGCCTTCGGCAGCGGCTCGGGCAGGTGATGCAAGGTGCGTACCCCGCCGGCCGACACGCCGAGCAACAGTTGCTCGCCGTTGACCTCGACCACCACCACGCGCTCCTTGGCGCCGACCGCCAGGCTGGCCACCACGCGCAGGCCGTCGGCCGGGCGGAAGCCGCTGCCGGGCAGGCGCTTGAGCACCCAGGCCATGCCCAGGATCAGGCCCAGCACCAGCAGCAGCGCCAGCACCGCGCCGAACAGGCTCGGCGGCGACGGCGCGGCGCTGCCCACGCCGGAGGCGGCCTTGGCCGCCTGGGTCGCGGCGGCGAGCAGTGCGCTCACCGCAGTCTCCGGATGCGCTCGGTGGGGCTGACCACGTCGGTCAGGCGCACGCCGAAGCGGTCGTTGATCGTCACCACTTCGCCGTGCGCGATCAGGGTGCCGTTGACGTACACGTCCAGCGGCTCGCCGGCGCCGCGCTCCAGTTCCACCACCGAGCCCTGGTTGAGCTGCAGCAGGTTGCGGATCGGGATGCGGTTGCGGCCCACTTCCAGCGACAGCGTCACCGGCACGTCCAGGATCATGTCCAGGTTCAGGTCGTTGCCGGCGGCGCCGGGGTCGGCCTGCAGGCTGTCGAACTGGGCCGGGACGGCCTCGGGGTTTTCGTTCTGGCTCATGACGGGTCTTCCTGCAGGGCGGGGCGGCGACGCGGCGCGCCCGGGGGTTGGTTGGAAATGATCTTCACGGCGTTCTGGCCGCGCGAGATGCCGAACTCGCCGGTGAACACCGGAATGTTCTCCACGCACAGCGGCACCTGCTTGGGCAGGTCGATCGGCAGCACATCGCCGATCTTCAGCCGGGTCAGCTCGCGCAGGGTCATCTGCTTCTGCGCCAGCACGCTGGAGATGGTGACCTCGGCGGTGTTGAGCTGTTCGCGCAGCATCACGTTCCAGCTTTCGTCGCGGTCCACGCGGTCGCTCTGGATGCCGGCGTCGAGCAGTTCGCGGATCGGTTCCAGCATCGAGTACGGCAGGGTCACGTGGATCTCGCCGCCGCCGCCTTCCAGCTCCACGTGGAAGCGGCTGACCACCACGTATTCGCGCGGGGTGACGATGTTGGCGAAGTGCGGGTTGACCTCGGAATTGAGGTACTCGAACTCCACCTCCATCACCGGCGCCCAGGCCTCGTGCAGGTCGGCGAAGGTCTGCTTGAGCATCAACTGGATCACGCGCATCTCGGTCGGGGTGAACTCGCGGCCTTCGATGCGGGTGGGATAACGGCCGTCGCCGCCGAAGAAATTGTCGACCACGGTGAACACCAGGGTCGGCTCGAACACGATCAGCCCGGTGCCGCGCAGCGGCTTGAACTTGATCAGGTTCAGGTTGCTCGGCACGTACAGCGAGTGCATGTAGTCGTTGAACTTGATCAGGTCGATGCCGCGCACCGACAGGTCGGCCGAGCGCCGGATCAGGTTGAACAGGCCGATCCGCCACAGCCGCGCGAAACGCTCGTTGACCATCTCCAGGGTCGGCATGCGCCCACGGATGATCCGGTCCTGGCTGGAGAAATCGTACTGGCGGGCCTCGCCCGGCGCCGGCGGCGGCGGCTCGGTGTCCACCGCGCCGACATCGACGCCGTGCAGCAGCGCATCGATCTCGTCTTGGGAAAGCAGGTCGGTCATCGCGGCGGCGCCTTACTGGGTCACGAAGCTGGTGAACAGCAGCTCTTCCACGCACTTCTTGCCGGTCTCGGCGGTCATCAGCTTCTGCGCGTCGGCCAGCGCCGCGGCCTGCAGCTTCTTGCGTCCGGCGATGTCGGCGATGTCCTGCGCCTGCACCTGCGAGAACAGCATCAGCAGGTGCGCGCGGATCGCCGGGGCGTTCTCGGTGATCAGCTTCAGTTCTTCCGGGTCGCGGGTCATCAGCTGCACTTCCAGCTGCAGGTAGCGCGGATCGTCCTCGCCCCTGCCGTTGAGATTGACCACGAACGCCGGATCCATCGCGAAGTACTGCGCCGGCTTGGGCGGCTCGGTGGTCTTGGCCTCGGCCTTGCCGTGCGCGGCATCGGGCTTCTTCAGGAAGAACCAGGCGCCCGCGCCGCCGCCGCCGAGCAGCAGCACCGCGACGGCGACGATGACCAGCAGCTTCTTCTTCGACTTGCCGCCCTCCGGGGCGTCCTTGGCGTCGGCGGATTTCTTCGATTTGTCGGCGGCAGCTGCCACGGATGGCTCCTTAGAGGGTGACTGCCCCTAGGGATGCAATCGGCGTGCCGAAATCGGGGATCCGGCTTGCCGGATCTTTGACGGGCGCGCGGCGGCGCGCCTCGGCCGCGATGCGCGCCGCTGGCGCGGGGCGCAACCTCAAGCGCGCCGGGCATTGCCGGCGGAGGCGATCGGGGAAGGGCGCCTGTCGGCCGGGCCGTTCGCGTCCCGGCGCACCCGCCGCGGCGCGGCCGGATCAGGCGTAGGCGTCGAGCAGGCCGCGCTGGCGCAGCACCACCGACGGAATCCCGACGCTGGCCAGGGTGTCCTCGCCGCGCGCATCGCCGGCGCCGGCGCTCGTCCCCTGCGGCGCGTTGTGCGCGGCCTGCTGGTGCTGCTGGCCGACGTCGGCCTGGCCCAACTGGAAGCCGTGCTGGCCGAGCATGTCGCGCAGGCGCGGCAGGCTGTTCTCCAGCGCCTGGCGCACGTCGGCCTGGTTGCTGCTGAAGCTGGCGTTGACCTGGTCGCCGCTCATGTGCAGGCGCACCTCGACCGGGCCCAGCTCGGCCGGATTCAGCTTGATATGGGCATGGCCGATCTTCTGGTCGGCCAGCCAGCTCACCCGCGCGCCCATTTCCTCGTCGAACGCGTCGCCGTGCAGGTTCGGGGTCGGGGTTGGCGAACCGGTGAAGGGCGCGGCGGTGTCCATCGCGCGGGCCGGGGCGTGGATTCCGGCCGGGGCCAGCAGATTGATCGGATCGGTGCCGCTGCCGGCGTCGGCGCTGCCGCCATCGCCGGACTTGTCCGACGTGTTGGCCAGCGCCGCCAGCGCGGCCACCGGCGCGGCGGCGTCGCCTGCGCCCGCCGCCTGCGCGGCGGCACCGGCCACCTGCGCCAGCAGGCCGCCGAAACCGCCGGCCGCGCTGGCGCCGGCCGCATTCGGCGGGGCAGCCGTCGCCGCCGTTGCCGCGGGATCGGTGGTGGCGCTGGCCAGCGCATCGCCGCCCAGCAGCGCGGCGACGCCCTTGGCCGCGGCGCCGGCGGCGCCGATCGCCAGCCCGGCGGCCGCGCCCAGCGGACCGGCGCTGGCCGCGGGCAGCGCCGCGCCGAGCGCCGGCAGCAGGCTCATGCCGATGCCGGCCAGGCCGGCCGGCGGCCAGCCGGCGTCTTCCTCGTGGTCCTGGTCCGCGCTGTCGTCGGCCTTGGCGTTCTTGGCCGGCGCCTTGGTCTCCTCGCTGCTCTTGGGAGCGCCGCTCTTGGCGTTGTCGCGCGCCGCCTGGGTGCCGGCCTCGGCGCTGCGCGCCGGATCGCGCGTGCCGTCGTCTGCCTCGGGACGCTTGGCATCGGCGTCCTTGCCGGACGGCTGCTGCGGCTTGGCCGCCGGCCGCGGCGCCGGCTTGGGCGCGGCGTTCCTGCTGTCGTTGCCGAGCAGGCGGGCGAAGTCCTGGCCGTCGCCGCCGCGGTCCGCGCCCTGCGAATCGGCGGCGCCGCCCGGCAGGCTGGCGCGGCCGCTGCCGCCGAGGGCGGAAAGTGCATTGTTCATCGGTGGTCTCCGTTGTCGCTGTCGCTGTCGGCGGCGGCCACCGCCAGGCGCACCCGGCGCGCGCCGAGGTCGTCCATCTCGCGTTGGCTGCGGCGGTCGTCGACCTTGCGTTCCTGTGCGCGGTAGCTGGCCGCGAGCTGTTCCAGCACCTGCTTGTCGCGGCTGGCCAGCAGCAGCCGGCTGCGTTCCATCTCCACCTTCTCGCGGTTGCGGTCCACGGTCTGGCACTGCTGCTGCACCGCGCTCTCCAGGCGGTCCAGGAACGCGCGGCGGTTGGCCAGCTGCGCCAGGCTGGTGGCGGCCATCTGGCTGTTGGCGTACTCCTCGGCGTAGCGGCGCAGTTCCTCCAGCCGCGACTCGTGGGTGGCCAGCGCCCGCTGGCGCTCGGCCAGGTCGCGGGCGACCTCGTCCTCGTGTTGCTGGGCGCGGCGGAGCAGGGGATCGAGACGCTGTGATTGCATCATGGCTTAGTTCTCACGTTCGACCAGGCGCCGCAACGCGGCCTGGCTGTGGGGCAGATCGGCGGCCTTGGCGACGTCCTGTCCGAGGAATTCCATGATCTCCGGCCAGCGCTCCAGCGCTTCGTCCACGGCCGGATCGTTGCCGCGCTGGTAGGCGCCGATGGTGATCAGGTCGCGGTTGGCCGAGTACGCCGCCACCAGCCGCTTCAGTGCGCGGATGCGCAGCCGCCACGGCTCGTCGGCGATGTCCTGGACCACGCGGCTGACCGAGGATTCGACGTCGATGGCCGGGTACAGGCCGCTGTCGGCGACGCGCCGCGACAGCAGGATATGGCCGTCGAGGATGGCGCGCGCGGCATCGGCGATCGGGTCCTGCGGATCGTCGCCTTCGGTCAGCACGGTGTAGAAGGCGGTGATCGAGCCGCGGCCCTTGGCGCCGTTGCCGGCGCGCTCGACCAGCGCCGGCAGCTTGGCGAACACCGACGGCGGGTAGCCGCGGGTGGTCGGCGGCTCGCCGACCGACAGGCCGATCTCGCGCTGCGCCTGCGCGAAGCGGGTCAGCGAATCCATCAGCAGCAGTACGTTCAGGCCCTGGTCGCGGAACCATTCGGCGATCGCGGTGGCGCGGTAGGCGCCATGCAGGCGCGCCAGCGGCGGGCGGTCGGCCGGGGCGGCCACGACCACGGCGCGGCGCAGGCCTTCCTCGCCCAGGGTGGTCTCGACGAAATCGCGAACTTCGCGGCCGCGTTCGCCGATCAGCCCGACCACGATCACGTCGGCGGCGGTGTAGCGGGTCATCATGCCCAGCAGGGTGGACTTGCCGACGCCGGAACCGGCGAACAGGCCCACGCGCTGGCCGCGGCCGATCGGCAGCAGCGCGTTGATCGCGCGCACGCCCACGTCCAGCGGGGTGGTGATCGGTTCGCGCGCCAGCGGGTTGATCGACACGCCGGCCATGCCGACCGAGCCCTCGGCGCGGATCGGGCCCTTGCCGTCCAGCGGCACGCCGTCCGAATCGATGACCCGGCCGAGCAGGCCTTCGCCGACTTCCACGCCGCCGCGGCGGCGCACCGGCACCACCCGCGCGTTGGGCAGCAGGCCGTGGGTTTCGGCGCTGGGCATCAGCGAGGTGCGTTCGCCGGAGAAGCCGACCACTTCGGCATCGACCCAGCCGCCGTCGACCTCGACCTTGCAGGTGGCGCCCATCGGCGCCTCGCAGCCGACCGCTTCCAGGGTCAGCCCGACCGCGCGGCGCAGGATGCCTTCGCGGATCAGGCCGCGGCCGGCGGCGGGGTCAAGTTCGAGCTTGCCCAGGCGCGAGGCCAGGCGCAGGTTGCGCGCGTCCAGCCAGTCGGCCGGGTGGGTGCCGGACAGCGCGCTCACAGGCCCGCTCCGGACTTGCGCATCACCGTCTCCAGCGCCGCGCGCAGGCGCGCGTCCAGGGTGCCGTCGATGCGCACCGCTTCGGCGTGCACGCGCAGGTCGCCGCGGCTCAGGGTCAGGTCCGGCACCAGCCGGGTGCCGTCGGCCATCAGCGCCAGCAGCGGGGTCAGCGCGGCGATGTCGTCCGGGTGCAGGCGCACCTCGACCTCGCGGCGCGCGCCGCCGACCGCGTCCAGGGCCTCGCCGACCAGGTCCGACAGCAGCGCCGGATCGGCCTCGTAGGCGCGCCCGACCAGGCTGCCGGCGATGCGCACGGCCAGCTCGCCGAGCGCGCCGACCACTTCGTTCTCCAGCCGCGCCAGCGGCCGCGAGAAATTGTCCAGGATGCCTTCGATCTGCGCGGTCAGGCGGCGGATCTCGGCCTGGCCCTGGGCCAGGCCCTCGGCATGGCCGCGTTCGAAGCCCTCGAGCTGCGCGGCGGCCTCGATCGCCTGGATCTCCTCCAGGCTCGGCGGGCGCAGCACCGGCTCTTCCGGCAACGCCGCGTCGTCCTGCAACTCCGGCTCCGGCAGCGGCGCCGCGTTGAGTTCCGGCGCCAGCCAGCGCACCACGTTGCCGTTCATACCATCGCCTCCGCGCCGGCGCCGCCGAGGCTGATCACGCCTTCATCGGCCAGCCGCCGCACGATGGTCAGGATCTCCTTCTGCGCGGCTTCCACGTCGGCCAGGCGCACCGGGCCGCGCGCTTCCATGTCCTCGAGCAGGATTTCGGCGGCGCGCTGGGACATGTTCTTGGTGATCTTCTCGCGCACCTTGATGTCGGCGCCGCGCAGGGCCAGGCCGAGGCGGTCGCCGCTGACCTCGCGCAGCAGGGTCTGCAGCGCGCGGTCCTCCAGTTCGACCAGGTTGTCGAACACGAACATCAGGTCCTGGATGCGGGTGCTGAGCTCGGCGTCGATCTTGCTGATCGCCGCCAGCACGCCCTGGTCCGCGCCGCTGTCCATGAAGTTGAGGATGTTGGCCGCGACCTTGACCCCGCCGACGTTGGAGGACTTCAGGCCCTGGTTGCCGGAGAACTGCCGCTCCATGATCTCGTTGAGTTCGTTCAGCGCGTTCGGCGGGATGCCGTCGAGCGTGGCGATGCGCATCAGCACATCGGCGCGGGTGCGCTCGGGCAGCAGCTTCAGCGCCTCGGCGGCCTGGTCGCTGTCCAGGTGCGCCATGACGATGGCGATGATCTGCGGGTGCTCGTTGCGCACCAGGTCGGCGACCGCGCGCGGGTCCATCCACTTCAGCGTGTCCAGGCCGGTGGTGTTGCGGCCGAGCAGGATGCGGTCGATCAGGCCGCCGGCCTTGTCCGCGCCCAGCGCCTGCACCAGCACGTTGCGGATGTAGTCGTCGGCGCCCACGCCCAGCGAGGTCTTGCTGCCGAGTTCGGCGTTGAACTCGTCCATGACCTTCTCGACCTGGTCGCGCGAGATGCCGCTCATGGTCGCCATGGCGATGCCGATCTTCTGCACCTCCTTGGGGTCCATGTGCTTGAGCACTTCGGCCGCGTCGGCTTCGCCGAGCGACAGCAGCAGCACGGCGGCACGCTGCACTCCGTTGATGGCGCTGGTATCAGGCTTCACTGGCGACCCATCCCTTCACGACTTGCGCAACGCGCTTGGAATCCTGCTTGACCGCCTCGCGCGCCAGGCGCAGGCGCTCCTCGTAGGCGTCGGGCAGGGCGATCGCCGCCTGCCCGCCGCTGCCGCCGCCGGCGATGCGCGCGGTGTCCTCGGCCAGCGACGGCAGCAGCGGATCCTCGTCGTCCAGCATCGAGACATCGGCGCTGTGCGGCTCGGCGCGCTCCTTGTTCTTGGCCGGGGCCGGCCCGGCGATCTGGCGCAGCGCCGGGCGCAGCACGCCGAACAGCAGGGCCAGCACCACCGCCGCGCCGAGCAGCAGGCGCAGCCCGTTCATCACCCGCGGATCTTCCCACCAACCGGGCTTGTCCGCCGCTTCCGGCGCCTGCCGCACGAACGGGGCGTTCATCACCGAGACGGTGTCGCCGCGCTCGGCGTTGAAGCCGACCGCCTGCTTGACCAGGCCCTCGATGCGGGTCAGTTCGGCGGCGCTGAGCGCCTGCTCGACCATCTTGCCCTTGGCGCCCGGCCGCGGCACGTGATCGACCAGCACCGCCACCGACACGCGCTTGATCCGGCCCGGCGGCTGCCGGGTGTGCTGCAGGGTGCGGTCCAGCTCGTAGTTGCGGGTCGCGCTCTTGGAGGTTTCGGTCGGGGTCGCGGCGGCGGCCTGCTGGGTCGCGCCCGGCGCGGCGCCCGGGGTGCCGGCGGCACCCGGCTGGCCCGGCGCGGCCGCGCCCGGCGGGGAATTGCTGGTCGCGCCCGGCACGCCCTGCGGGCCGGCGGCGGCGGTGCTGCTGTCGCTGACCTGCTCGCTGCGCAGCTTCGGCGGCTCGCCGTTGTACAGCTCGCGGGCTTCCTCGGTGACCGAGAAATCCATGTCCACGCTGACTTCCGGATTGACCCGGCCCGGGCCGGTCATCGGCTCGAGCAGTTCGCGGATGCGCTGGTTGTAGGAGGCTTCCTGGCGGCGCACCTGTTCGAACTGGGCCGCGTTCAGGGCCGCATCGCTGTTCGGGTCGGCGATGGTCAGCATGCGCCCGCTCTGGTCGACCACGGTGACCCGCTCCGGCGCCAGGTCGGGAATGCTGGAGGCGACCATGTTGACGATCGCATCGACCTGGTTGCGTTCCAGGGTGGTGCCGCCGCGCAGTTCCAGCACCACCGAGGCGCTGGCCACGTCGCGCTGGCGGGTGAACGCGCTGGGCTTGGGAATGGCCAGGTGCACGCGGGCCTCGCGCACCGGGCGCAGGCTGGCGATGGTGCGCGCCAGTTCGGTTTCCAGCGCGTGCTGGTAGCGCGCGTTCTCGACGAACTGGCTGACGCCGAAGCCCGGATCCTTCTCCATGACCTCGAAGCCCATGTTGCCGTTGTCGGTCAGGCCGGAGCCGGCCAGCTTCAGGCGCGCGTCGTAGAGCTTGTCCTGCGGCACGGTGATCGCGCCGGTGGCGGGGTCGAGCTTGAACGGGATCTGCGCGGTGCGCAGCAGGTCGGTGGCCTCGGCCGTGCCCTTTTCGTCCAGGCCGGTGTACAGCGGGGTATAGGCCGGCTTCTGCGACCAGAAGAACACGAACAGGCCGGCGGCCACGGCCACCGCGATCATCGCCATCAGGCCGATGCGACGGGTGATCTGCAGGCTTTGCAGGCGATCGAACCAGGCGCCTGCCTTTTCGCCGTTGAAAGAGTCTTTGCTGAGCGCAAGAGCCATCGTCGTCTACCTTACAGCGGCATGTTCATCACGTCCTGGTAGGCCTGGACGAGTCGGTTGCGGACTTCCACGGTGGCGCGGAACGCCACCTGGGACTGTTGTGCGGCCATCATCACCTTGGCCAGGCCGGCGTTGGGGTCGCCCATTTCGAACGCCTTGGCCAGGTCGCCGGCCTTCTGCTGGGTCTCGTTGACCCCGCTGATCGCGCTGCGCAGGGTCTCGCTGAAGCTCGGCCCCTGCGTGCCCTGGGTCCCGGTCAGGCCCTCGATCGCATTGCTGCGCGCGGCATCGTCCACCCGCGCCGGCGCGGCCTGGCCGACCTGGCTCTGATAGCTGCGGATCTGCGAGAGAATGGAACTGATGGAGTCGCTCATACGGGGATGTCCATGCCGGGGCGGCTACCGGAGATGGATGCAAGCGGCGTGCCGAAATGGAGAACCCCACGGAGAGCGGCCTGGGCGGAGGCGAACAGCGCGCCGGCGGCGGGGTGCCCGGAAGGCGATGGGCGTTCTGTCGCGGCTGAAGCCGCTCCTACAGGGGGGCGTCGCTGTAGGAGCGGCTTCAGCCGCGACAGGCGCTCACGGCACCGCTTCCGCCTCCGTCATCACGGAAGAACGCGGCGCATCGCGCCGCACGGCCGTCGCCCTCGGCGTCGGCTTCCCGACGCGGCCCGGCCAGCGTCCCGCGTGCGCGGGTGCCGGCCGATTGACGCGCCGCGCCGGAGCGGACGGCCGCGCGGATCAGGATGCAATCCGGGTGCCGGTCCGTTGTCGGCCGCGCTCAGTCCGGCAGCCAGGCCGCGCGCCAGGCCTGCAGGTTGGCGCCCTGCAGCATCCAGTCGCGGCGCACCGCCGCGCGCAGCGCCGCGCCGGCCGCGGCCCGTGCCTGGGCATCGGCCAGGTGCATGCGGATCGCATTGGTCCAGTCGCGGAAGCGGTTCTTCACCAGCGTCGCCGGCGGACCGTCCTGGTAGGGCGCCAGGTCGCTGGCCACCACCGGGTAGCCGCAGGCGCCGTATTCGAGCAGGCGCAGGTTGCTCTTGCAGCGGTTGAACAGGTTGTCCTCCAGCGGCGCCAGCGCCAGGTCCAGGCGCAACGCGGCCAGCGCCCGCGGATAGCGGTCGAAGTCCACCCCGGGGTGGACCTCGGCCACGTGCGGGCGCAGCCGCTCCGGGCACATGCCCATGAACACCCAGTGCACCTCGCCGGCCAGCGCCTGCACCACGTCGGCGATCAGCTCCAGGTCGCCGGTGTGGCTGGCGCCGCCCGCCCAGCCGACCCGCGGCTTGGCGCCGGCGGCGGGCGCGGACGGGGCCGGCAGGTCGCCCCACATGCGCGGATCGATCCGGTTGTGGACCACGCGCAGGTCCGCATGCAGGCCGGCGAGGGCCTCGGCCAGGGCCGGGGTCGACACCACCACCCGGTCGACCAGCGCCGCGGCGCGGCGCAGCGAGCGCAGCACGTCCTTGGGCATCTGTTCGCGATGCACGCTCTTCAGCGGCAGATTGGGCAGGTAGTCGTCCAGTTCGTAGACCTTGAACGCGCGGGAAAAGCGGCGCATGCGCTCCATCTTCGCCAGTTCGACGTCGCCGACCCGGCGCTGCACCACCACCGCGTCGGGGGCGATGCGCTCCATTTCCACCGGGTCGAGCAGGCGCGCGTAGTACACGCCATCGATCCGGCCGGCCTCGGCCAGCGCCTGGAACGGCTGGATCACCCGGTAGTGGCCGCTGCCGAAGGCGTCGCCGGGGTGCGCCAGGATCCGCGGCAGCGGCCGCCACGACAGCGGCTGCCAGGAGAATTCCGATTCGCCGAGCTTGAACCCGCCCGGCTGCTCCAGGCCCAGGCTGAGCGAGTAGGCCGGGTCGTGAGCCATGACCGGCAGCCAGCGTTGCAGCAACGCGTCGTCCGCGCGTTCCGGCCGCGCCGGTGCGGGCGCCTGCAGCAGCAGCGCCTCCGGCGTCCACAGCGTCCATTCGCCCAGTGCCGCGGCGCGCAGGCACAGATCCACGTCGGCGCCGCCGGCGCCGAAGCCGGCCGCATCGAACCCGGACAGGCGCTCGAACAGCGCGCGCCGCACCAGCATGCAGCGCTCGGAGACCGCGCTGTAGCGATGCGCCACCTGCAGCCGGCCCAGGTAGCCGGCCTGCGCCATCGGTTCGCCGGCGAAGGCGTGCCCGGACCCGGGCAGCAGCCCCGGCAGCAGCCCGGCATGGGTGATCGCGCCATCGGCGGACACGCCCTTGGCGCCGACGATGCCGACCTCCGGGCGCTGCGCGTGGTTCATCAGGGCGTGCAGCCAACGGTCTTGCACCACGGCGCTGTCGGCATCCAGGAACAGCAGGTAGTCGCCGCGCGCCTGGGTCGCGGCCAGGTTGCGCGCCTGCGCCGGAGCGACGCGCGCGTCCAGCGCGAACACGCGGACGCGGCCGGCGCCCAACTCGGCCACCGCCTGCATCCACGCGGCGACCGCCGGCGACGCGCTGGCGTTGTCGACCAGCAGCAGTTCGTAGGCCGGGTAGGCGGTGTGCTCGAGCAGGCCGACCACGGCGCGTTGCAGTTCGGGCAGGTTGTCCTGGCCGACCATCACGATCGAGACCGGCGCCTGGTCGGCATGCCCGTAGTCGATGCGGTGCAGGCCGCCGGGCAGCGCCTCGACCTTTGCCTCGGCGTAGCCGCGTGCCCGGAGATGGTCGGCGATGGCGCGCTGCCGCGCCTCGGCGCCGGTGTCGGCCTGGAGCGGGGCGGCGATCAGCAGCGGCTCGGGCAGATGGATCAGGCTGGCGCCGGCATCGCGCAGGAACAGGCGCAGGATCAGGTCCAGTTCGTTGGCGCCATCGTGGGCGGGATCGAAGCCGCCGAGTTCCTCCACCAGCGCGCGGCGGAACACCCAGTGGCGGGCGGTGGCCAGCGGATTGCCCAGCAGCAGGTCCAGGTCCGGATCCGGGCGCAGCACCGGCGCCAGCGTGTCGGCATCCGCCGCCAGCCATTCGTCGGCATACAGCGCGCTGCACTGCCGATGCTGGGCAAGTTCCAGCACCAGCCGCAACAGGCCGCCGGCGTAGAAGCGGGCGCCGGCGGCGGCGCACAGGAACCAGTCGGCCTCGCCGAGTTCGCCCAACGCGGCGTTGAGGCCGGCGGCCTCCTGGGCGGCCGCCTGCGGCAGGTACCGCACTCGCGGATCTGGCCATGGCGTGGCGCCCGCATCGCCGAGTACCGCCACCGTCAGCGTGGCGCCGGCGGCGCCGTCCTGCAGCAGGCTGTGCAGGCTCGCCGCCAGCGCGGCGGCGTCGCCGGCGCGCGCGTCCAGCAGGACCGCGAGCTTGGCGCCGCCGCCCAGCTCCGCCAGACGCGCGTCCAGCAGGGTGCGCTGGGCCGGCGCCAGTTGTCGCCGCGCCTGCCAGTCGCGTAGCGCCAGTTGCGCCCGCCCACGCGCGTACGCCGCCTGGATCGCCTGCAGCAGATCCACCGGCGCGGCGGCGGTCGCGCCGTCCAGCGGCGCCACGTGGACCCGGCGCACGTCGCCGTCGCCGCGGTACCAGCCCATCGCGCGCACACCGCGGCGGAAATCGTCGTGGCCCTGGTCGCCGATGCCCGGCTGGTCGCGGCCCGCCTGGCTGAATTGCTCCTGCGATACCCGGAAGCGGGTCAACGGCCTGGCCAGCAGGGCGAGGTTGCCGCGGTGCAGCAGCTTGGCGTAAAGGGCCAGGTCGCCGACCCAATGGATCTGGCGGCCATCGAGCATCATCAGTTGGTCGCCGATCTCCAGCAGGTCCTGGCGCCGGCACAGCACGCAACTGGGCTCGCCGATGAAGTTGATGGTGTGGTCGGCGAGGAAGGACAGCAGTTCGGGCCCATCGAGCACCACATCGCCGGCGAACGGGAAGCTGGTGGCGTGGATGTCCGGCAGCGGCGCGTCGTCGCCGTCGATGCGTTGCCGGCGCGAGGAGGCCAGCACCACGTCGGGGCCGGTCTCCATGGCGTGTACCAACGAGGCGATGCAGTCCGGTTCCAGCACGTCGTCGTCGTGCAGGAACTTGACGTACTCGCCCTGCGCCAAGCCGATGCCCTTGATGGTGCTGCCGAGTTCGCCCAGGCGGCTGGGATTACGCTGGTAGCGGATCGGGAAGCGCGCCGTGGCGCGTCGGCGCTCGACCGTCGCGGCGATCTCTCCGTCGGGATTGTCGTCGCAGATCACCAGTTCCAGCGCCGGATAGGTCTGGCTCAGCACGCTGTCCAGCGTCCGCTCGAAGTAGCGGAACTTGTAGGCCGGCATGACGATGCTGACCAGGGCGTTGCCACTCATGGAGGATTGGCCGTCTCGAAGAAGGAAAGAACTGCAGCATTGCTAGACCGAGGTCGAAAGAACCCGATGCGACCCATGACCCGCTCGGGTTCGTAGGCATGGATCGTGCCCAGCGGTGGCGTGCCGCGGTGATGGACTTGCCTGCCGTGCGGCTGATGCATGGTCGATGAGCATGTCAATGGAGTCGCACCAGCGTTCCGACGCCTAGCAGGACAGCTCGCGCGCGCGAAGCTGTTTGCTTCATGACGTCCAGACGCTTGAGCGCCTTCAGCGCGCCTTCGCCGAGGTTCTTTAGCAATGCCACATTTCTCGGCTTTCAGTTCAGCAGCGCCGCGATCAAATTGCTGGGACTGGTGTCCGGCTGACGCAGCATGATGCGATACGGCCGGGCACCGCTCGCGCGCCGTATCGTTCCCAGGTCCAGGATCGAACGCCGCATGAAGAAGACCGCAGGTGCACTCATCTGCCCTGGGCGCAGCACGCTGGCGATCGCGTCCGCCGAACCGGACCAATAGGTGACTCCAGCCGAGGCCTCGGCGACCTGAAGACAGCCCAGGCTACGCCGATAGAATTCCAGTTGCGGTCCTAGTGCCTGTGCCGCAGCAGGTCCCAGTTCCACGACGACCTCGCTTTCGGGTGCCTGGATCTTCAGGGCCAGCAGCGCCTCCAGAAAGGGCAGCGGCGTGTCCAGTACATGGACGCGTTGGAGCACGCCGTAAGCATGCAACTCCGCCACGACGGCATGCAACTCGCTTTCCGGTGTCTGATCCTGATCGAAGGCCAGCATCTGGTCCCAATCGTAGCTTCTGGCGATTGCATCGAGCCTGGTGGCAACCTGATGAGAACGCAGATCCGCGAAGCCGTCTTCAATGAGCCGAGGTATCGGTTCATCGCGCAGGGCGCGCAACTGGGTCGACGTGACGCCGGCAACCGGGAAGCGCAGGAGATCGTCCTGATCCTGCTCGATCAGGCTGGAAATGAAGGTTGTTACCCCCACGGTCTGGATACCGAGCGTTGCGAAAAATTCACTGAGCACAATGCCCAGACGCGTGTTATCCACGTCGTGACGAAGGCACTCCAGCACGATATCTCCCACGCGCAGTTCGCTCCTGGCAGCTTCGAAGTCCAGTATGGGAATGCCGTCCAGATCATCGGGGATTTTGCGCGGATACACGATGCCCGAGAGTTGAATCGCATTCAGGACCAGGAACTGCTTGAAGAAGTTGAGTGCCGGGTTCTGCAAGGCCCAGCCGGCTGCATAAATTCGCATCATGGCTTCCTGAATTCAAAGAACAGGGTGTCGCCGGCCTCGATACTCAGGCCTTGGTCGCTGCGCATCTGGTGGGGATAGGAGATCACGGTCCTTCCGTCCTTCAGTCCGCAACACAGGGTGGCGAATGCGGCGACTTCCTCAAGCCCGTTTTCGCGTGCAAGCGCACGAACTTCTTCCGGCAAAAAATGGCGGTAATGCCATTTGTAGCCGCCGTAGGGCATGACGCTCTCATTGGGACAGGAAATGAACAGTTGTCCGCCGCGTTTCAGAGACTTGCTCAGCACCCAGAAAAGAGCTTCATGGTTCTTGACATGTTCTAGTGACTCCATGCTCATGACGAAGTCGAAGCAGCCTTCGGGTAGGTCGAAGGGAAACAACTTGGCGGCCCAAATGATATTTGGAGCCGGGATTTTGCGGCTCGCCAGGGCAATGCTCTCCTCCGATCCGTCGATTGCAAGGATCGACGCGTGGGTTTCGCGCGCCACCAGTGCCGCTCCGTATCCGGAACCGCAGAACACGTCCGCGCCGAAAAGCCGGGGATGATCGTTGGGCAAACGCGAGGCTGCGTAGCGATACCGCCACAAGTGATCCTTGCCGATCAGGTTCTGGTCGAGGGTGGGATATCTCTCTCCGCTTTTCAGCGCGTAGTCTTTCATCGTGCGGCTTCCTTGGATTAATGACCATAGACATGGATTGGCTCGGCATAGCGGGTGTCGTACACCGTGCGGCTGGGCACGTCCCGGTCATACAGGCGTGGCCAGCCCAGTTCGCAGTGGCGGCCGATGCGGACGCCAGGGCCGACCACCGCTCCCATGCGCAGGATGGCGTGCGTGCCGATCTCCGTGCCGTGGCCGATGCTTACGCCGATGTCGCACCAACATGAGGGGCGCAGATGCACGCCAGCGCCGATCTTGACTCCGTCGTGCAACACGGTGTTGTAGTCGATACGGCTGCCCGCGCCGACCACCACGCCGTCGCCGATGAAGCAGTTGCGGCCGATCACTGCGTCGGCAGCGACCACGGCCGACGTGCTGACGAAAGACTCCAGGCTAAAGCCGCGCGCCATCGCCAACTGCATCAGCTCCATCCGGTTGAAATTGCCGAAGCTTTCGTCGTAGGCGATGAACAATCTGTCCGCAGCCGGGTCCAGACCATCCAGTGCGTCCAGATCGAAGCTGTAGTCGGTGCGTAGCGAAACCTCGATCCTGCGCACGTCGGCCTGCGGCTCGGCCTGCCTCCAGGCATTGAAGACCTGTTCCAGGCAGATGCCGGTTCCGATGACGCATCTAGAGGCCATGGTCTGTCTCCATCAGTGTTGCGTACCAGCGCTCCACCAGGCGGTTGGTGAACTCGTAGACCCCCTGGGTCGGCATCGGTGCGTCCATGTGCAGCGCGGACTGCACATGTTCCATGATCTCCACGTCCTCGCCAGTCACCAGCCGGCTGCCATGCATGTGCGAGAGCAGGTTCCAACTGGAAGAGGGGTAAGGCTTCTTCTTGCGCGTGGTGAACCAATAGATTTCCAGATCGGTCCTGTCCGGGGCCACGGGGATGTGGTGTTCCAGGGTGAAGGAATAGCCGCCGTTGGGGCAGGCGATGTGCATGTTGGGAAACGCCAGCCAGTTGAAATAGGCGTCCTGTTCTCCCCAGCGCTCGACCATCTCATGGAACGGCAGAGGCTTGGGCTGGGTGATCGGCGCGTCGGCGCCGGCCGAGCTGAAGCGGCGCATCTCCGCGCGTAGCCCGGTCGGGCTGGTGTCGGTCAGGGGACGGAGGCCTTCGGCTGCCAGTTCAGTGTCGACGTAGGCGGTGAAATCGAATTCCCGGGCGAGGCTCTTGGGATGGACAAAACGCGGGTGATTGGCGTCGCGCAGGTTCTCGTACGCCAGCTTCCAGTTGAACTTGCAGTGCCAGGTGGTCACCATCACCTCGCCGTCGTACAGGTTGGAGCTGCTTTCCAGCATGGAAATGAAGTGCGCGGGAAACTGTTCCTCGATCGGCATCGGGTCGCTGTCCAGGTTGACGAACAGCACGTTGCCGATGGCGTGCAGGGCGAACTCGCGCAGCCGGAGCTTCTGCTGTTCGGCCCGGCTTATGCGATACAGGGCACGACATTCGGGGATGTTCTTGATCGCGCCGTCCTGGTCGTAGCTCCAGGCGTGGTAAGGGCATACCAGCGGACGTCGTCCGATCGGCGCGGTCTGCAGCGGCGCGCTGCGGTGCAGACACACGTTTTCGAACGCGCGCAACTGGCCGTTGAAATTCTGGATGACGACCGGGACGCCGGCGATCTTGCGGGTGATGAAGCTGTTGTTTTCCGTCAGCAGGGTCTTCAGGCCGGCGAAAAGCCAAACCTTGCGAAAGATCTTTTCCTGCTCACGGGCAAAAATCTCCGGTGACAGGTAGTACTTGGGGTGCATTCGCGAGCGCATGAATAACTGCCTGTCAGATGTCTTTCTGGAACACGATGCGGGCAGGGTTGCCGAACACGCTGGCGCCGGCTGGCACGTCTTTCATGACCACCGCGCCGGCTCCGATGACCGCGCCGTCACCGACTTTGACGCCGGGCATCAGGGTGGCGCGCGGATGTACGGTGACGAAGTTGCCAATCTGCACGCCGCCGCCCATGAACGCCATTGCGCCAACGTGCACGTAGTCGCCGATGCTGACGTCGTGCCCGAGCATGCTCTGGGCGTGGATGGTGACGAAGTCGCCGATGCGCACGTCCGGCCCGGACTGGACCAGCAGGCCAAAGAAGCAGCCCTGGCCGAAATGCACCCGCCGACCCAGGCGGACGTCGGTCAGGATGGGAATGAACCTTCCGCCTTTCTCGAGGATCGGCAGCGCGTAGCGGTGGCGGTCGTAGGGGTTGCCCATCGCACAGACGAAGACATCGTCAGGCTGTGGCTGGTAGCTCATCGGATCGCCGATGATCGGCATGTCGACGTCGTAGCGGTCGAGGATGTTGGCGCGGCTGTCCAGGAACCCGCCGATCAGCCAGTCCTTGCCATGCCCGGCGTCGTCATGCATTTGTTCCAGGACTTCCCGGCCCCAGCCGCCGGCGCCGATAATGAGTGCGCGGTCCATCAGAGCACCGCGCCGCCGGCCATGACCAGGCTGGTGCCGGTGACCCAACGGCTGGCGTCTGACAGCAGATAGACCGCGGCGTTGGCGACATCGTGCGGTGTGCCCAGACCAAGTGGATGGCGCGCACGTTGCTGCTTCAGTGGTTCGTTATGTTCGTTGTCCTCGCCCCAAAGGCGCGGGGTAGGTACGACCGACGGCGAGATCCCGTTGACTCGCATGCGGTGCCTGGCCTGTTCCAGCGCCAAGCAGCGGATGATGCCCAGCAGGCCGGACTTCATTGCCGAGTATGGCCCCACGCCCCGTGTGCCGATATGCGCCGAGGTGGACAGCATGAACACGATGGAACCCTGCGCGGCGATGGCATTGGCCTGCAGCAGACGCTGGGTCAGCATGACCGGGGCCAGGAAATGCACCTCGTAGATGCGCGTCATCAGTTCTTCCTTCAACTGGCGGATCGGCGACAGCATCTGTCCGCCGAAGCAGTGCACCACGCCGTCGATGCGCTGGCTGGCTTGCACCACGCGCTCCCGGTCCTCCGCAACAGTCAGGTCGGCCTGCACCTGCACATGCCCGTCGCCGGCCAGCTGCGCATGGATGGCCTGCAGACGCGCGGCGTCGCGACCGCTGACCACCAGTCGCGCGCCGCGCCGTGCGCAGGTCAGTGCGATTTCCTGGCCCAGGCCGGATGACGCGCCGGTGACCAGGATGGTCTTGCCCTCCAGGGAAAAGGCTTTGCGAGTCGGATTGCTCATGCGTAGATGTCCATCGGCACGGTCAGGCCGCCGTCCACGACGAAGTAGTTGCGGGTCACCCAGCGACTGGCGTCGGACAGGTAGAACACCGCCGCATAAGCCACGTCTTCCGGTTCGCCCAGCCCAAGCGGCGTTAGCTTCGCGTGCTCGTCGATGTTGCCGCCGCTCTGGTTGAGTCCGTCGAGCATGGGCGTGCGCACATAGCCGGGCGCGATGCAGTTGGCGCGGATACCCTGCCTGGCCACTTCCAGCGCCAGGGTGCGCATTGCGCCGAGCAGGGCCGCCTTGCTGGCAGAGTAGGCGGCGGTGGCGACAGGACCGACGTGCGAGCCTATCGCCGAGATGAAGAGGATCGAGCCGTTGGCGTTGATGCGTTTCTTCGCCAACAGGCCGCGCGTCAGCAGCAGCGGCGCATACACATTGCTGGCGAAGGTTTCGTCCAGATGCGCTCGGTTCATCAGCCGGAACGGTGCCAGCCGGGCGATTCCAGCCGCGTGCGCGACACCATCCAGGGCGCCGACCGAGGCCACCAAGCGGTCGATGTCGTCCTGCTTGTCCAGGTTGGCGATGACCTGCGCGTGTCCTTCGCCTTGCAGTGCGGCGAAGGTCTCGGCCAGGCGGGCCTCGTTGCGACCGCTGATGACCAGTTGCGCGCCCATCTCCGCGCAGCTCAGCGCGATCTGCCGTCCGATGCCGGACGAAGCACCGGTGATCAGGATGCGTTTGTCCTGAAGCGAGAACGGGTCGTTCGGATCGATCTCGGTACTCACGACTCGATCAACTCCGGAAACACCGCGCCCTCGATATCGATCAGGCAGGTCCCCCACGACAGGCCGATGCCGAAGCCGCACAGCAGCACGCGCTTGCGGCCCGATTCCAGTTCCTTGTTGATGCGTGCGGTCATGGTCACCGGCAGCGAGGCGCCGCTGGTGTTGCCGAAGTCGCGCAGGGTCGAAGGCACTTTCTCCACCGGCAGGCCGAGCTTCTTGCGGATGGTCTCGTTGATCATCCGGTTGGCCTGGTGGAACACGAAGTAGTCGATCTCGTCCTTGGACACGCCGGCGTAGTCCAGCAGCTTCTGCACCGCCGGCGGCACCCGCTGGGTGGAGAAGCTCAGCACCGCCACGCCATCCAGTTGCAGGTCCAGGCCGCGGCGCCAGTGGTCGTTCTCGTCGGCGCGGAACGGGATGAGGTGCTGGATGTTGACCGGCTCGCGCTGGCCGCCCACCGGCAGGATGATCGCCTTGTAGCCGCTGCCGTCGCTGTTGAGGTCGAAATGCATCGGCGCGGCATCGCCGCTGAATTCCAGTGCGGTGGCGGTGCCGGCGTCGGAGAAAATCGGATCGTCGAGGGTGGCGCTGCGGTCGCCCACCAGCAGCAGGCCCTTCTTGACCCCGCCGGCGGCGATCATCGAACCCAGCAGGTTGATGCCGAACGGATAGGCCGAGCAGCCCAGGTTGACGTCGAAGGCGATGGTGGCATGCGACAGGCCCAGCCGGTCCTGCAGGATGATCGCGGTGGCCGGGATCGGATAGTCCGGCGACTGGGTGACCACGATCAGCGCGTCGATCTCCTCGCGCGCCCACTGCAGCCGTTCCAGCAGCGCCTGCGCGGCATCGAACGCCAGGTCCGAAAAGCACTGCCACTCCTGCGCCATGCGTCGGGTCTCGATGCCGATGTTGCGCACCAGCCGCTCGCGCTCGGAGCGGATCTGCGGCCGGCAGTCGGTCAGGTTGGAGACGACGCGCTTGGGCACGCAGGTCGCCATGCCGGCGAAACGCACGTTGTGCAGGGTGGAGGTCGGCATCTTATGCCTCGGTCAGCTTGTACAGGTCGCCGATGGTGACCACCTTGGCCAGGTGTTCGCCGGTGATGGTCTTGCCGTACTCCATGTCGAACATCACGATCACGCCCAGCGCGGCCAGCGAATCCCATTCGGGCAACTCGCGCAGCACGGTATCGGCGGTCACCTCGACCGGCGTCTGGAAGTCGGTCGCCGACAGGAAGTTCTCGATAAAGGCGTCTTGGCTCATTCGTGTTCCACGGGTTGTACGGAGGAAGGGGTGAGAGAAACCGCGCTGCGGCCGGCATCGTGAGGGAGCGTTGCCGAGGCGTCACCGGCGCCTGCGATCAGGTCGACGATGGCCGCCACGTCCGCCGCGCCCAGGCCCGGATAGATCGGCAGGCACAGCACCCGGTCGGCCATCTGCCGCGCGACCGGCAGCCCGGCCGGCGCCGCCGAGGGCAGGCCGCGGTACATCGGGAAATCGCTGATCAGCGGATAGAAATAGCGGCGCACCAGGACCTCGTGCTCGCGCATCCGCTGATGCAGGGCGTCGCGGGTCAGCGCGAACTCGTCCTCGATCAGGATCGGGAACGAGGCGTAATTGGACAGCGCCGGCGAGCGTGGCGCCAGGCAGCGCACGCCAGGCACCTGCGCCAGGCGGCGCCGGTAGTCGGCGTCGATCTCCCGCCGCTGCGCCAGCGCACGGTCGATGTGCTGCAGCTGCAACAGCCCGAACGCGGCGTTGATCTCGCTCATCTTGCCGTTGATGCCGGTGGCCACCACGGTGGTCTCGTCGACGAAACCGAAGTTCTTCAGCCGGCTGATGCGCTGGTAGGTCTTCTCGTCCGGGCAGACGATCGCGCCGCCCTCGAAGGTGTTGAACACCTTGGTGGCGTGGAAGCTGAGCACGCTCAGATCGCCGTGACGCAGGATCGAGCCGCCTTCGTCCTTGACCCCGAAGGCATGCGCGGCGTCGTAGATGACCTTGAGGTTGTAGGTGTCGGCGATGCGCTCGATCGCGGCCGTGTCGCACGGCGTGCCGTAGCAGTGCACCGGCATGATCGCGGTGGTCTGCGGGGTGATCGCCGCCTCGATCTTGTGCGGATCCAGGTTCAGCGTGGCCGGGTCGATGTCGACGAAGACCGGCTTGATTCCCTTCCACAGCAGCGAATGCGCCGTGGCGACGAAAGAGTACGGGGTGGTGATCACTTCGCCGGTGATGCGCAGCGCCTGCAGCGCGGTGAGTAGGGCGAGGGTGCCGTTGGCAAACAACGCCAGATGGCCCACGCCCAGGTATTCGGCCAGCGCCTTTTCCAGCGCCCGGTGCATGTCCCCGCCATTGGTCAGGATGCGGCTGCTCCAGATCTTCTCCAGATACGGCACGAACTCGTCCAGGGGCGGCAGCAGCGGACTGGTGACGGGGATGGGCATGGTGGCCTGCGTGGGTGCCTGTGAAAGTCCGCGGCGCGGAGCGTTGCGACGGGGTACGGATTCTGGAAGCAAGCCATATGCCAACGGACCTGTCCACTGCTTTCGCAGGTGTCCGCGTCGATGTATGCCCTGCGATCCACGATCCCGATTGCGCAACACGGGCGTGATCCCCGCGCGCGCGTCCAGCGCGCCAGCGCATGCGAAGGGAGAGGGTACTTCAGCTTCGACCCGCAGTCGTTCCGTGGCGCAGCACGCGCGATAGCGCGGATGCGGGCGACGGCCGCGCCTGGCTCAGCTCGCCAGTTCGGTCTGGTCGCGGTCGATGCCGTACTTGCGCAGCTTCTCCACCAAGGTGGTGCGGCGCAGGCCCAGCAGTTGCGCCGCGTGCGCGACCACGCCCTGGGTGCGTTCCAGTGCCTCGTTGATCAGCGCCAGTTCGATGTTGGCCATGTGCCCGCGCAGATCCAGCCCGCTTTCCGGCAACGTCGCCGCGGCCTGCGCGGCCGATTCGGAGGCGTCGGTGAGCGCCTTGGGCCCGGCATGCAGATCGACCACGTTGGGCACGCGGCGCGGATCCGGCGTCGCGGCCGGCGCTGGCGGCGCGGACACGTCGATCGAGGACGCGAAGTCGCCGCGGTAGCGCGCCGGCAGGTCCTGCACCCGCACCAGGCCGCTGGGATGCAGCACCGCCAGGCGCTCGACCAGATTGGTCAGCTCGCGCACGTTGCCCGGCCACTCGTAGCCGCGCAGCGCCTGCAGCGCCTCCTCGGAGAAGCGCACTTCGCCGCGCCCGGTGCGGGCCAGCTGCGCGGCGATGGTGTTGACCAGCGCCGGCAGGTCGTCGCTGCGCTCGCGCAGCGCCGGCATTTCGATCGGGAACACGTTGAGCCGGTAGAACAGGTCCTCGCGGAACTGGTTGCCGGCGATGCGCTCTTCCAGGTTGCGATGGGTGGCGGCGATCACGCGCACGTTGCAGCGGATGGTGACGTTGCCGCCGACCCGCTCGAAGCTGCGCTCCTGCAGCACGCGCAGCAGCTTGACCTGCATCGGCAGGCTCATGTCGCCGATCTCGTCCAGCAGCAGGGTACCGCCCTCGGCCATCTCGAAGCGGCCCTTGCGCGCGCTCAGCGCACCGGTGAACGAGCCCTTCTCGTGGCCGAACAGTTCGCTCTCCAGCAGGTCCGGCGGGATCGCGCCGCAGTTGATCGCCACGAACGGCCCGTCGCGGCGCGGCGACTGCTGGTGGATCGCACGCGCCACCACTTCCTTGCCGGTGCCGGACTCGCCCAGCACCAGCACGGTGGTGTCGAACGCGGCGACCTGGTCGATCAGCCGGCGCAGGCGGGTGACCGCCGCGCTGGTGCCGGTCGGGCCGTTGTCCTGCGCGGCGCCGGCCTGGTGCTCGGCGTCCAGCCGCTTGAGGCTGGCGCGGCGCAGCAGGGTTTCCAGTTGCGCGTGGCGCAGCGGCGCCTCCAGTTGCCACACGTTGGCTTCGTGCAGGCCGTGGCGCTGCGCGAACGCCTGCGCGTCGCCGTTGAGCAGCAGCACCGGTGGCGGCAGCGGGCTGCGCGCGACCCAGCCGAAGAAGGCGTCGGCCTGGTCCTGGTCGTCGAGCCCACCGACCAGGATCGCCATCCATTCGCTCTGCCGGTGGCGGCCCGGATTGACGTCGGCCACGTCGGTGACCCAACGCGGATTGAGGTCCATGAACTCGAGCAGGCTGACCGTGCGCTCGGCGCGGACCGCGTCGTCGTCGATCACCAGGATCCGGGATTCGCTCATGCCGGCACTCCCTCTGTGCGTAAGCCCTCCAGGATCGGCATCACTTCCTGGATGTAGGACAGCTTGCTGACGAAGTTGTCGGCACCGGCGCGCATGGCGTGCTCGCGGTGCTCGGCGTCGTCGAAATGGCTGGCGATCACGATGTACGGGGCCTGGTCCTGGGTCTTGATCAGGCGCGTGGCCTGCAGGCCGCCCATCTCGGGCATGGCCAGGTCCATCAGCACCACCTGCGGGCGCAGCGACTCGGAGCGCTCGATCGCCTCCAGGCCGTTGGCGGCGCTGCCGATCACTTCCATCCAGTCGAGCTTGCGGAAGTGGCGCATCGCGGCGTTGATGAAGCCTTCGTGGTCGTCGACCAGAAGCACGGACAATTTGTTCATGTGCAGTTCCTTAGCCCGCGCGGGCCAGCAGGGGTTTGGCGCGACGGCGTTCGCGGGCGGGGGCGATATCCAGTTGTTCGCGGTACTTGGCCACGGTGCGCCGGGCCACGTTCACGCCCTGTCGCGACAGCAGCCCGGCGATCGCCTCGTCGGCGAGCGGCCGTCCGGCCGGTTCGGATTCGATCAGGCGCCGCACCATCGCGCGCACCGCCTGGCCGGATACGGTGGCGCCTTCCAGGCGCACCGCGAAGAAATGCTTGAGTTCGAAGGTGCCGCGCGGCGTCTGCAGGTACTTGCCGGTGGTGATGCGCGAAACCGTGGACTCGTGCATGCCGATCGCGTCGGCCACTTCCTTCAGGGTCAACGGCGCCATCGCTTCCTCGCCCTTGACCAGAAACGCGGCCTGGCGCTCGACGATGGCGCGGGTGGTGCGCAGCAGGGTCTCGTAGCGCATCGACAGGCCGCGGGTCAGCCAGCGCGCCTCCTGCAGCATCTCGCGCAGCGGCGCCGCCGCCTCGCCGGCGTCTGCCAGGGCGCGCTCGTGCATCGGGTTGACGGTGACGCGATGGGTGGTGGCCGGGTTCAACGCGACCCGCCACACGCCATCGCCATGCCAGGCGACCACGTCCGGGATCACGTGGCCCAGGTTCTCCGGCAGCAGGCTGTCGCCGGGACGCGGCTGCAGCGACAGGATCAGCCGCACCGCCTCGCGCACATCGTCGGCCTCGGCGTCGAGCTGGCGCGCCAGCAGCGGGTAGTCGTGGCTGGCCAGCAGGTTCAGGTCGCCGGCGAGGATGCGCGCGGCCAGATGGCGGCCGGCGACGCGGCCGGGCAGGGCGGCCAGCTGCACGCTCAGGCACTCGCGCAGGTCGCAGGCGGCCAGGCCGGTGGGATCGCCGTGCAGCAGGCGCTGGCGCACCGCCTCCACGCGCGCGGCGGGCAGGTCGAAGCGCGCGCAGGCGAGCAGGGTCAGCGTGTCCAGGGCATCGTCGAGATAGCCGGCGTCGTCGCTGTGTTCCAGCCAGAACGCGGCCACTTCCAGTTCGCGCTCGTCCAGCTCCAGCGCCAGGCGCTGCAGCACGCGCAGCTGTGGGTCTGTGGATTCGCCGGCGGCGATGCGCTGCATGCGGTCGTCTTCGCCCTCGCTCCAGCCGGCACCGGGCAGGTCCCACATCGAGGATTCGGGCAGTTCGTCGAACGCGGCGGTGTCCAGCGCCGCGTCGTGATCGACCACCGGCTCGAGCACGCCTTCCGGCTCTTCCAGTTCCAGCAGCGGGTTGGTCTCCAGCGCGCGCCGGATTTCCAGTTCCAGTTGCATGCCGTCGAGCTGCAGCAGCCGGATCGACTGCAGCAGTTGCGGGGTCAGGTGGAGTTGCTGGCCTAGCTGAGCGGAGACGGTCGGCTTCATGCGAACTTCCTCGGTTTGGCGCCAAGCCTCTGGCGCCCGTGGAATGCATAGTGCTTGCCACCTGACGGTAACAGAATCGGGAGGTTCCTGAGTGAGGTAGTCAAATTCCTGACAGGGCGTCAGGAAAATCCCGACATTCTTGTAGGGGTGTGCCGGTAGGCTGGCGCGGCAGGCCAATGCTGGCGGGCCTCGACGGGATCACGTCGGCAGCTGACTGGTTAAGGCAAGCGGCGTGCCAGTCCCGCGCGCCGGGAACCCGTTCCCGCGCTCAGGTCAGCTCGTTCTGGTGCCGCGCGGCCAGCAGCACCAGGTCGTTGGCGCGGCGGCAGCCCAGCGACTCCATCATCCGCGCGCGGTGGGTCTCCACGGTCTTGACGCTGATGCCCAGGTCCGAGGCGATTTCCTTGTTGCTCTGGCCGCGGCCGATCTGGCGCAGGATCTCGCGCTGCCGCGGCGACAGGGCGGCGATCCCCACCGGGCGCTCGCGGCCGAGCATCGGCGCGATCATCTTGGAGGAGATCTGCGGGCTCAGGAACACCTGGTTGGCGCTGGCCGCGCGCAGCGCCAGTTCCAGTTCCAGTGGGGCCGCGTCCTTGACCACGAAGCCGGTGGCGCCGCGGTCCAGCGCGTCGCGCACGTGCACCGGGTCGTCGTGCATCGACATCATCACCACGCGGGTCTTGGGCGAGGTCTGCAGCACGTCGGTCAACGCGTCCAGGCCGCTGCGCCCGGGCAGGGACAGATCCATCAGCACCAGGTCGGGGCGGTGCAGGGTGGCCAGGTCCACCGCCTGCTGCGCATTGCTGGCCTCGGCGATCACATCGACGTCGGCGAACGTCTGCAACAGCCGGCTCAGGCCGGCGCGAACCAGGGTGTGATCGTCGACGATGATGACTCGCACGGTGGAAGGTCCCTCTTAGTGTCTCGCACCTTAGCCGAGCGCGCCGCCGCCGCCAACCAGGCGTGGGCGGGGAAGGGACGCTCCGTGGCTCAGCGGGCGCGCCGGCTGTCGGCGATCTGCCGCCGGTGCAGCCGGAACAGGTGGCGCTCCAGCGCCTCCTGCAGGCCGGGCGGCTGTGTCTCGAATCGTAGCCAGAGATGGAAGCTGCCCGCGGCGGCGGCTTCGGCCAGCACTCGCACCGGCAGTTCCAGGTAGTCCGGCAGCCAGTCGGAGGGCTGCAGGCGCAACAGGCCGGCGGCCCCGGATGGGGCGTTGGAGCGCGACCCCAATTCCAGTCTCACGCCGTTCCGCGACCAGCGCAGCGGCCGCAACGGCAACCCGTCCTCGTTCTGGCGGGCCAGCCGGCCGAGCAGGACCAGCATCAGGTCGAGCTTGGCGTCCATGCGCTGCAGTTGCAGCGGCAGGTCGCCGCGGTCCTCGCCGCCTTCGTCGCTGCGCAGGTCCTCGACCTGGGCCAGGCCGCGCAGCAGCGCCTCGGCCGCGCCGAAACGGCCAGGGCCGTTGCCGAGCTTGAAATCGGCCGGCAGCGCCAGTTCGCAGCTGAGGGTGTCGTGGAACAGTTCGGCTTCGGCGGGGTGGTGGACGCCGCCGTCGGACGCGCTGTTCATCTCAGCGATCCGGCCTGCGAGTAGGCGCGCGCGGCATTGTTGGACAGGCGATTGGCACGCAGCCAGTCGCCGGCTTCGTCGCGCGCCTGCAGCATCTGCGCGATCACCGCTTGCTGCAGTTTCAGCAGCGAGGCGACGCTCTCGCGCGCGACGTCGTTGCCGGCCTGCTGCAGGTACTCGTGCAGGTGCTGTTCGTGCTCGGCGACCATGCGCTGGGCCAGCGCATGGTCCTCGCCCTGCAGCACCTGTTGCAGTTGCTGCAATTCGGCGTGCAGCGCCTCGATGCTGACGGCGATCATAGGGCGGCGACCGCGGCGAGGTCGCGTTGCTGGACGGGAATGGCGTTCCACGCCGCATCGATCTCGCTGAGCAGTTCCAGCGATTCGACCAGGGCGCTTTCGTCGTTGTGCAGGTTGGCTTCGGTGAGCCGATGCATCACGTAGTCGTACAGCGCCGAGAGGTTGCTGGCGATCTCGCCGCCGGCCTCGTGGTCCAGCGAGCCGTTGAGGTGGCCGACGATGGCGCAGGCCTCGCCGATCGCCTTGCCCTTGCGCGCCTGGTCGCCCTGCGCCAGGCAGGCCTGGGCCTGGCGGATGCGCTGGCACGCGCCGGCGAACAGCAGCGCCACCAGCTTGTGCGGATCGGCATCGGTGATGCTGGTGGACACGCTCATCTTGCGGTATTGCTCGGCGTATTGGCGGCTGGAACCGTACATGGAAACTCCCTCGGGTGGCCTGGTGCCGCGCCGCCGCGTCGGACGGCGGAGGCGCCGTGGTGGCGGTACGTGCTGCCAGTCCGGAATGACTGTCGATGCTAAAGATATCGGCCGCTGCCCGGCCGGACTTGAGCGCCGGCGGCGTCTTTCATTCCGATGCCGTTGCCGCTACGTCGAGAACTGCTTGGTGAGGGCGTCGCTGATCGATTGCATCTGCGCGACCATCGTGTCCATCGCGGTGAACCTGGCGGTGTAGTTGGTGGTCAGCGTGTCCATCCGCTTGTCCAGGTCGCTGAGCTGGTCGGTCAGGTCGCTGATGTGCTTGTTGAGCGAGGCGGTGCGCTGGGTGATCGTGCCGTTGGTGACGTCGAGGTTGCTGTTCAGCAGCGTGGTCATGCCCGCGGTGAAGCCGCCGTCGGTGCCGAACAGCGCCTTGGCCGAAGCCGGGTCGCTGGCGATGGCGCTGTCGAACTTGGCGCTGTCGAAGCTCATCACCCCGTTCTTGTCGATGGTCACGCCCATGGCCTTGAGATCGACGACGTTGTCGCTGACCTGGCCGCGCAGCGATTGCTGCAGCCCGCGCACCATCGAGTCGCCGGTCAGCGCCGAGGCCTTGTTGGTGGTGGCGTCGTAGGCGCTGGAGGACTTCAGCAAGGTGTTGGCGGTGTTGTAGGCGGTCACGAACGCGGTGAGGTTCGCCTTCAGGCTGCTGCTGTCATTGGCGATGCTCAAGCTGTACTTGGTGCCTGCCGCGGCCTTGGTCAGGTTCAAGGTGACGCCCGGCACGAGGTCGGCGATCGCATTGCTGCTGGAGGTGCGTTCGAAACCGTCCACGCGCACGATCGCATCGGCCGCGGCCACGGTCTGGGTCAGGCCGCCGCTGCTGCCGCTGCTGTAGGTCAGCGCGGCGAGTCCGCCGTTGCCGCCGCTGCTGCTGATGGTCAGCGCGCCCTTGGTGCCGGAATCGACCGCGTTGAGCACCAGATGGTCGCCGTCGTCGGCGCTGACCACGCTGGCGGTCACGCCGCTGCCGCCGGCCGCCTTGTTGATCGCCGCGGCGACGTCGCTGAGCTTGCTGTTTTCGGCCACGGTGACGTTCAGCGTCTTGTCGCCGTAGCCGATGGTCAAGGTGCCGTCGCCGACCACCGCGTCGTCGGCATAGGCGGCCGAGGTCAGCTTCTGGCGTTCGGCCAGCTTCACCACTTCCACGCTGTAGTTGCCGGCGGTGGCGCTCTCGGTGACGCTGGCGGTATAGCCGGCGCCGTCGGCGACGGTGGCCTTGACCGCGCTCTTGTCCGCGCTCTTGGCGATCGCGTTCATCGCCGTCTGCAGGTTGGACAGCGCGCCCTTGATCGTGCTCAGCGCCGAAAGTTTGGCGCTGGACGCGGTGCCGTCGGCGTTGATCCGGTTTTCCTGCGGCGCGCGCTGGGCGGCGACCAGGCTTTTGACGACGGCGGCGACGTCCATGCCGGAACCGACGGCGGACAGCGATGAAGTAGCCATGGGTGGGCTTCCTTACGGTGGCGGGCACGAGGGCCAGCGGTAGATAGGGGTATCGGCGGCGCACGGCGGTTCTTGAGGCCGCGCGCACGCCGGTCATGCCATGGAGATGATGCAAATCCTGTGCCTGCGGGCGGCCAGACGCAAAAAAGCCCCTCCTCGCGGAGGGGCTTTGGGTCGTGCCGGTGTCGAGCGGGCTGTTACTGCAGCAGGCTCAGCACGTTCTGCGGGACCGACTTGGCCTGCGCCAGCATCGCGGTACCGGCCTGCTGCAGGATCTGCGTGCGGGTCAGTTCGGCGGTTTCCTTGGCGTAGTCGGTGTCGCGGATGCGGCTACGCGAGGCCGACAGGTTCTCCGAGGTGGAGCTCAGGTTGGCGATGGTGGAGGTGAAGCGGTTCTGCACCGCACCCATGTCGGCGCGCGAGGAGTTGACCGCGGTCAGCGCCTTGTCGACGATTTCCAGCGCCTTCTGCGCGCCGGAGAAGGTGGAGATGTCCAGGTCCTTCAGCGTGCTGGTGGTGCCGGCGACGGCAGTGGCCGAGGTGGCGATGGCAGCGCTGCTGAAGGTGATGCCGGTGGCGCCGGTGGCCGAGCCTGCGGTGAACGAGAAGTCCTTGCCGGCCTTCAGCGATTCCAGCTTCAGCGCGCCGGTGGTGCTGTCGACCGAGGCGTACACGCCGGTCTGGTCCAGCTTGTCGTTGATCGCGGCGGCGATCTTCTTGGACACGTCGGAGCCGACGTCGCCGACCGCGACCGCGACCGAGGCGATGCTGACGCCGTTGACCGACATGCCGGAGAAGCTGCCGCTGGCGGTCGCGGTGCCCGAAGCCAGGGCGGCCGAGCCGGTCTGGGTGGCGGCGAAGCCGGCCTTGCCCAGCGAATCGATGTTGGCGTCGACGATGCTGTTGATGCCGATGGTCTGGCCGGCGTCGGCGCCGACCTGGAACAGCGCGCCGGAGAACGAGCCGTCCAGCAGCTTGGTGCCGTTGAAGCTGGTCTGGTTGGCGACGCGGTCGATTTCCGAGGTCAGCTGCTTGACTTCCGAGTTCAGCGCTTCGCGGTCGGTGGTGGAGTTGGTGGCGTTGGCCGACTGCACCGACAGCTCGCGGATACGCTGCAGGTTGTTGCCGATTTCGACCATGGAGCCTTCCGCGGTCTGCGCCAGCGAGATGCCGTCGTTGGCGTTGCGCGAGGCGACGTCCAGGCCGCGGATCTGGGTGGTGAAGCGCTCGGAGATCGCCAGACCGGCGGCGTCGTCCTTCGCGCTGTTGATGCGCAGGCCCGAAGACAGGCGCTGAATCGTCGTCGCCATGCTCGAGCTGGTGCTGTTGAGGTTACGCTGAGCGTTCAGCGACATTACGTTGGTGTTGATGACCTGTGCCATTTTGATATCTCCTCTAAGCGATTTATCCGGCAACCTGTGGGTGCCTGGAGCCTCCGCAGGGGGGCCATCAATTGGCCGTTGCCGCTGCTGAGATAAATAACGGCGGGTGCCCAACAACCTTTAGCGATTCGCTGCGGAAAATATCGCGATTCTGCGAACCGGAGCCTGCGGCACTCGCGGCGAAGAGCTTGTTTCGGCCGCGCTTTGGCAAACTTTAGGCGTCTGGCGGCGGTTCGTTGTGCGACCGTGCAATGACGATCCCGGTATAAAACGCGAAAGGCCCGGAGCATCGCCCATGCTCCGGGCCTTTCCATATATATACGCCGGATCGGCGATCAGCGGATCATGTTGAACAACGACATCGACTGCATCTGGGTAAAGATGGTCTGTGCCGCCTTCAGCGCGGATTGCTCCAGTTGGTACTGGCCGATCGCATCGGCGTAGTCGAGGTCGCGCAACGAGGACAAGGTCGTCTTCAGCGTCACTTCGTTGGATTCGCGCAGTTCGGCGGCGCTGTCGAGCGCGGCCAGCTGCGCGCCGCCGGCCGCGCGCGCATCGATCATCTTCGCCGAGGCCTGGCTGATGTCGCGCATCGACGACTGCAAGGTGTTCTGCAGCGCGGCCTTGTCGGTGGCGGTGACCGGGTCCGAGTTCAACGCGTCGACCAGGTTGGTGATGGTGGAAAACACGTCCTTGGTGGTGGCGGCGCCGATCTGGAAGCTGTCGCCGACCGCCGGCGCGCCGTCCAGGCGCATCTTCAGGCCGCCGAAGCTGAGCGTTTCGCCGGCGGCGTAGGTGCCGGTGGTGACGACGGTGCCGGTGCTGTCGCGCACCTCGTAGGCGTCGGCGGCGGTGAAGGCGACGCTGTAGCTGCCCCCGTTCCAGCCGCCGGCGCCGGCGTCGCGGCTGTAGTCCAGCAACAGCCCGGTACCGGTGTTGGTGCTGGCCGCGTGCGCGTCGACGGTCCCGTCGCCGGTGCGGATGCGCATGAAGATCTCGCTGCCGGGCAGGGCGTCGGCGACCTGGGTGTCGGCCGCCACCTCGACGCTGCGCTGGGTCTGGTCGCCGCTGTAGACCACGCTGCCGTTGACCACCGCGAACGGCGCCTTGTCGTCGGCGGCGCCGGCGAACAGGTAGCGGCCGCTGCCATCGGTGCTGTTGGACAGGCTGAGCAGGCTGGCGTGCAGCGTCTTGAGTTCGGCGGCGATCGCCTTGCGGTTGTCGGTGGTCAGCGCCGAGCTGTTGGCCTGCACCGTCAGGTCGTTGACGCGCGCCATCAGTTCGCCGGCCTGGGACAGGGCGTTTTCCTGCAGGCCGAGGCGGTTCTGCACGTTGTTGGCGTTCTGGCCGAAACGCTCCAGCTCGGCCACGGCGCGGTCCAGGTTGACCGCGGTGCCGGAGGCGACCGGGTCGTCGGCGGCGGTGACCAGGCGCTGGCCGGTCGCCAACTGCTGCTCCAGATGCGAGATCTTGGCCTGCTTGCCCAGCATGTTGTTGACCGACTGGCTGAACATCATGCCGGTGGAAATGCGGTTGCTCATCGGATCGCCCCCAGGATGGACTGGAACATGGTGTCGGCGGCGGAGATCAGTTGCGATGCGGCCTGGTAGGCCTGCTGCAGGCGCAGCATGTCCGAGGCTTCCTCGTCCAGGTTGACGCCGGACACCGAGTCGCGCGCATCCTGCGCGCTGGTGTGGATCACGTCCTGGGCGTCGGCGGCGTATTTCGCCTGCCGCGCCGCGGAACCAATCGTGGTGGTGAGCCCGGACACCGCGCCGTTGAGGGTGATGGTGCCGCCATTGAAGGCCTTGGCGTCGTCGAGGTTGGACAGGGTCAGGGCATTGCCGTTGTTGCTGGAGGCCGCGCCGGTGGGTTTGACCGCGAAGGTATCGCCGGCGACCGGCGCACCGTCCAGGGTCATGCTCCAGCCGTTGGCGCTGATGGTCTGCCCGGCGGTGTAGGGGAACGGACCGGCGCCGTCGATGGTGTACTGGTTGGCGTCGATGAAGGCAATGCTGGAGGGCGTCAGCAGATTGGCGTTGCTGGCGTCGGTGGCGCGCACGTTGCTGACCTTGCCGGTGCCCAGGTTGCCCAGGTCGGCACTGCCGGTGACCGGCGTGGCCGCGGCGATGCGCGACGGGTCGGTGATCGCCACGCCCAGGCCGATGACCGCGTTGGCGGTGGGTTGCAGCAGGAACTTGTCGCCGGCGGCGGCGCTGCCGGACACCTGCAGGGTCACCCCGTTGACCACGAACGGATCGGTGTTGCTGCCGGTGCCGGTCATCGCCACGCTGGCGCCGGTGTCGGCGCGGCTGGCGGTCCAGGTGCTGCCGTCGAACTTCAGCAGCAGGTTCTGTCCGTCGAGCTTGCTCAGGTCGCCGACGCTGGCGCTGAAGCTGGCACTGCCGGTGTTGGCGGCATTGGCGTTGACGCTGGGCGCCGGCAGCGAGAAGAAGTCGCCGCCGAGATTGCCGTACAGGTCCATGCCGGCCTTGTGCTGCTGGTTGTAGCTGACCGCCAGGCCGGTGGCCAGGCGCCCCAGTTCGGCCTTGGTCGGGTCCAGCACGTCGTTGCGGAACTCCAGCAGGCCGCCGATCTGGCCGCCCAGCGCGCTGTTGCTCAGGCTGATGGTCGCGCCCTGCGCCTGCAGCGCGACCGTCAGCCGCCCGGGCTGGTAGGGATCGGTGACGGTGGTCAGGGTCGAGGCGGTGGTGCCGACCACCAGCGCCTGGCCGCCGGCGGTGTAGACGTTGATCGCGCCGCCGTCCTGTTGCACCGCGTTGCCGCCGGTGTAGCCCACCAGTTGGGTGATCAACTGGTCGCGGCGGTCGAGCAGGTCCGGCGCGGCCGCGGCCGCGTTGCTGCCGATCTGGCCGTTGATCCTGGCCACTTCGGCGGCCAGGCGGTTGGCTTCCGTGGTACCGGACAGCAGGCCGTTGTTGACCTCGTTGCCGAGCGCGTCCAACTGCCCGTTGAGCTGCTTGAAGCGGGTCACCAATGCGCCGCCGTTGTCCAGCAGGTTCTGCCGGGTGGCGGTGGCCGAGGCGTTGGCGGACAGGCCGGTGCTGGCGTCGAAGAACTTCGACCACTGGCCGGAGATGTTGGTGGCGGTGTCGGAGAACAGGCCATCGACGCGGTCGGACAGGGCCGACAGCTGCTTCAGCCGCGACAGCTCGCCGCCGCTGTCCAGCAGCCGCGAGGTGGCCAGTTGGTCGGCGACGCGGGAGACGTCGGTGATCTGGGTGCCGTTGCCGATGTAGTCCGCGCCGTACCGGGTCGGCACGGTGGTCGCGAAGGAGACCCGCTGCCGGCTGTAACCGTCGGTGTTGATGTTGGCGACGTTGTGGCTCACGGTCGACAGCGCCCGCTGGAAGGCGATCAGGGCGCTGGTGCCGGTGGACAGGACGGACATGAGCGGCTACCTCAACGCAGGACGCTGGTGGACGGGTCGGAGGTGCTGGCGAACGCGCGCTCCAGGCCGCCGGCGGCGGCGCTGCCGATCGCGGCGACGGCGCGGCCGATGGTCGGGCCGCCGGCGATCGCGGCGATCTTGGCCGCGTACGACGGATCGGTGGCGTAGCCGGCGCGTTGCAGGCCCTGCGCGAAGCCGCGGATGTCGGTGCCGGCCTTCAGCGCCTGCTGGTAGCGCGGATTGGTCTTCAGCAGGCGCACGTAGTCGGCGAAGCTCTCGGCCGGCGAGGCGTAGGCGCGGAAATCGGCGGTCTGCGATTGCTTGACCCCGTCCACGTACTCGTGGGTGCCGGTGGTGACGCGATCGCCGCTCCAGCCGGTGGCCTTGATCCCGAACAGGTTGTTGGAGCTGGCGCCATCGCCGCGGGAAATGCCGCGGCGCCCCCAGCCGGTCTCCAGCGCGGCCTGCGCGACCAGGGCGCGCGCGTCCACGCCCAGTTCCTGCGCGGCCTTCTGCGCATGGTTCCAGATCTTGGCGACGAAGCCTTCCGGGGTGCGCTCGCCGAGGCTGGCCGCGGCGGCGTTGGCGGCGGCCACGGCGCTGGCGTCGACGTCGCCGCCGCCGTTGCCGGTCGCCGCCAGATCCGCCCAGCGGTCGTCGGCGACGGTGGTCCATGCCAGCGTGGCGCTGCCGTCGGCCGGATTGCTGCCGATCGCTTCGTGCATGGCGCTGGTTTCGCGGCCGGCGATCAGGTCGAGCACGCGCGAAACCTGGTGCTGCGACGCCTCCCCGGCGTCCATGCCGCCCCAGGCGCCGGCGCCGACGCCAGCCGCGCCGGTGTCGGCCACTGCGCCGATCCCCGCGCTACCGGCGTCGCCGCGGCCCTGGCCGGACACCAGCGAATACGCCTTGGCCGCCTGCGCCGCGCCGATCGCGGTGTTGACCGGCGGCGCGTCGGCGGTCTTGCCGCCGCCCAACTGCTTGGCGATCATCGCCGCCACGCCCAGCCCCTTGCCCTCGGTCAGCGCCTTGGCCATCTGCTGGTCGTACATGTCGCGGAAGGTCTGGTTCTCGCCCGGGAACAGGGAATCGCCGAAGCTTGCGTCGCGCATGCTCTTGACCAGCAGATTCGCGAACTGTCCTTCCAACTGGCGCGACACCTTGTCGATCCGCGCGGGATCGTTGTGGGTGGTCGGGTTCAGTTCGATGGGAGAGGCCGAGATACGCATGTCAGATCACCTCCAGCTCCGCGCTCAGCGCGCCAGCCTGCTTGAGCGCTTCCAGGATCGCGATCAGGTCGCCCGGCGCGGCGCCGACTTCGTTCACCGCGCGCACGATCTGGTCCAGCGAGGTGCCGCCCTCGAACTTGAACATGCGGCTGCCTTCGTTGGTGGCGGTGATGGTCGACTTCGGCGCGACCACGGTCTGGCCGCCGCTCAACGCATTGGGCTGGCTGACCTGGCTGCCTTCGCTGATGGTGACGGTCAGCGAGCCGTGCGAGATCGCCGCCGGGCTGACCCGCACCTGCGCGCCGATCACCACCGTGCCGGTGCGCGCGTTGACCACCACCTTGGCTGGCGCCGCGCCCGGCGACAGTTCGATGTTCTCGATCCGCGCCAGCAGGCCGACGCGCGCGCCCGGGTCGGTCGGCGAGCGCACCGCCACGGTGGCGCCGTCGACCGCGTGCGCGCTGCCGGGGCCGAACGCGTTCTCCAGCGCCGCGACCATCCGCGACACCGTGGTGAAATCGTTCTGGTGCAGGTTCAGGGTGATCTCGTTGCTGCTGCCGAACACGTCCGGCAGCGCCCGCTCCACGGTGGCGCCGTTGGGGATGCGGCCGACGCTGGGCACGTTGACCGAGATCCGCGAGCCGTCCTTGCCCTGCGCGCCGAAGCCGCCGACGATCAGGCTGCCCTGCGCGATCGCGTAGACCTGGCCGTCGGCGCCCTTCAGCGGCGCCATCAGCAACGAGCCGCCGCGCAGCGACACCGCGTTGCCGATCGAGGACACGGTGATGTCGATCGGCTGGCCGGGCTTGGCGAACGGCGGCAGTTCGGCGTGGATCGCCACCGCGGCGACGTTCTTCAACTGCGGATTGACGTTCGCCGGAACATTGACGCCCAGCTCGCCGAGCATGTTCTTCAGGCTCTGCACGGTGAAGGGCGCCTGGCTGGTGCGGTCGCCGCTGCCGTCCAGGCCGACCACCAGGCCGTAGCCGACCAGCGCGTTGCCGCGCACGCCGCCGACCTGGGCCAGATCCTTGATGCGTTCGGCCGCGGCCGGGGCGGCCAGGCCGGCGCACAGCGCGAACGCGGCGAGCAGGCGGCAGGACAGGGAGACGAGATTCATGGCGGGCCTCAGTACGGCGAGATGCGCGAGTTGAAGAAGCGGCTCAGCCAGCCCATCGCGTTGGACTGGGCGACGGCGCCGCGACCGCCATAGGCGATGCGGGCGTCGGCGACCTTGCTGGAGGGAATGGTGTTGTCCGGGGAGATGTCGGCGGCGCGCACGATGCCCTGCACCTGCACCAGTTCGTCGCCCTGGTTCAGGCGCAGGTTCTTCTGGCCCTGGATCACCAGGTTGCCGTTGGGCAGGCGCTGCATCACGGTCACGGTGATGCTGCCCTGCATGGTGTTGCTCTGCGCGGTGTTGCCCTTGCCGGCGAAGCTGCGGTCGCCACTGGTGGAGTTGTTCAGCACGTTGACGCCGTTGACGGTCAGCGGCGCGCCGAGCAGGGTCGGCGTGGCCATCGTCACCGCGTCCTTCTTGCTGATGCTGGTGTTGGCGGTGGAGCTGGCGTTGGTGCTTTCGACCAGGGTGATGGTCAGCAGGTCGCCGACGTCGCGGGCGCGGCGGTCCGAGTACAGCGACAGGCCCGGGCCGGCGGCGTAGATCGCGCCGGCGCTGGCCTGCGCCTGCGGCGCCTGCACCGGCACCACCGGCGCCATCGGCGCGTACGGGCGCATGTCGCCCGCGGCCACGCCCAGGCCGGCGCAGCCGCCGAGCAGGGTCGGCAGGACCAACGCGGCGAAAAGAGAGAGAGAGGACGGACGCGACATGGCAGGTTCCAGGAGAGTCGGGATCAGACGTTGTTGTTCAGATAGCCGAGCATCGAATCGGTGGTGGAGATGGCCTTGGCGTTCATCTCGTAGGCGCGCTGGGTCTCGATCATGCTGACCAGCTCCTCGACCACGTTGACGTTGCTGCCTTCCAGCGAGGCCTGCACGGTGGTGCCCAGGCCGTTGAGGCCGGGGGTGCCGGCCTGCGCCGGACCGGACGCGGCGGTTTCCGCGTACAGGTTCTGGCCCTTGGCCTGCAGGCCGGCCGGATTGATGAAGTCGCTCAGCGTCAGCGAGCCGATCTGCAGCGCCGCGGCGGTGCCGGCGACCTGCACGCTGACCGTGCCGTCGGTACCGATGGTCAGCGACTGCGCGCCTTCCGGGATCTGGATGCCGGGCTGCACCGGGTAGCCGCTGTTGGTGACCAGTTCGCCCTGCGCGTTGATCTGGAAGCTGCCGTCGCGGGTATAGGCCGAGGTGCCGTCGGGCATCTGCACTTCGAAGAAGCCGCGCCCGTTGACCATCACGTCCAGCGCGCGCCCGGTCTGCTGCGGGTTGCCCTGCTCGAAATCCTTGGAGGTGGCGACCACGCGCACGCCGGTGCCCAGTTGCAGGCCCGACGGCAGTTGGGTCTGCGCCGAGGTGGCGCCGCCCGGCTGGCGCACCTGCTGGTACAGCAGGTCCTCGAAGCTGGCGCGGTCGCGCTTGAAGCCGGTGGTGTTGGTGTTGGCCAGGTTGTTGGACACGACCGACATGCGCGTCTGCTGCGCATCCAGTCCGGTCTTGGCGACCCACAAAGCCTGATTCATGACCCGATTCCTCTGATGGTGGCCCCGACAACCGCGAGGGGCAGGGGGACTGATGCATGTGCCGTGCCAGAATCGCGCCGGCGTTTCGGCGGGCGCCGCCGCGGCGCCGGTTGTCGGCGCGTCGCGCTTAGCCGTTCAGGCGCAGCATGGTGTTGGCCGACTGCGCGTTCTCGTCGCCGTGCTTGATCACCTTCACCTGCATCTCGAACTGGCGCTGCAGCTGGATCATCTGCACCAGCGCGCCGGCCGCATCGACGTTGCTGCCTTCCAGCGCGCCGGTGTGGACCGCGGTGCCGGTGGCCAGGGCGAAGGCCTGGGTCGGATCGTCGCTGACGTTGCGCATCAGCCCGTCGGGACGGCGCTCGAGGCGCTCGTAGGGCGCCTGCACCACCTTCATCTTGCCGACCGCGGTCATCGCCTGCGGGCCTTCGCCCAGCGGCACGATCGACACCGTGCCGTCCTCGCCGATCTCCAGCGCCTGGTGCGGCGGGATCGCCATCGGGTTGCCCTGGTCGTCGAGCACCGCGCGGCCGCTGGAGGTGACCAGCTGCCCGTTCGCGGTCAACGCCAGTTCGCCGCCGCGCGTGTACGCCTCCTTGCCGTCGCTGGCCTGCACCGCCAGCCAGTTGTCGGCGCTGAGCGAGATGTCCAGCGCATTGCCGGTCACCTGCTGCGCGCCGACGTCGCGGTTGAAGCCCTGGTCGATATGCAGCGCATCGATGCGCGACGGATAACCGGCGCCCTGGATGCGGAACGCCTCGGTATTGGCCAGCGCCGCCTTGAAACCGGCGGTTTCGACGTTGGCCAGGTTGTGCGAGACCGTGCTCTGCGCCTGCAGCGAGGCGCGGGCGCCGGTCATGGCGACGTAGAGTGCTTTGTCCATGGATGTGAGCCGTGATTCGGGATGGGGGGATTCGGGATTCGAACAAGCGGGGGTGCCGCAAACGATCAGGGGTGGGGTGCACGGCTGGCTTCCGATCGACGGAACGCCAGCCGTGACGAATCACCAATCCCGAATCACCAATCCCGGCCTTACCGGATATTGATGATCGTCTGCGTGACCTGGTCCTGGGTCGAGATCATCTGCGAGTTGGCCTGGAAGTTGCGCTGCGCGACGATCATGTTGACCAGTTGCTCGGTGAGATCCACGGTGGAGGATTCCAGCGCGCCGGACTGGATGCCGCCGAAGTCGGAGGTGCCCGGCGCGCCGGTGCGCGCATTGCCCGAGCCCGAGCTTTCCGCCCACACGTTGTCGCCGAGCGAGCTCAGGCCCTGCGGGTTGACGAAGTTGGTCATCGCCACCTGGCCCAGCGCCTTGTCGGCGTTGTTGGAGTAGCGCGCGAAGACCACGCCGTTGGCGTCGATGCTGATCGAGTTGAGCTTGCCGCTGGCGTAGCCGTCCTGGCGCGCGTCGCGCAGGGCGAAGGCTTCGCCGTACTGGGTCGAGCCGCTCACGTCCAGGGTCAGGTTCAGCGTGCCGGCGCCGGTGCTCGGGGTGAACGTGCTCAGCGCGATGCGGCCGTCGGCCGGCGAGGTGAGCTTGCCGTTGCCGTCGAACTGCAGCGTGCTCGGCGTGCCCACCGCCACGCCGTCGACATAGTTGTGCACCTGCCACTCGTTCGGATTGGCGGTCTTGACGAAGTACGAGGTCTGGGTATGGCTGACGCCCAGCGAATCGTAGACGGTGATGCCGCCGGTGGAGTGGTTGTAGCTGTTGGCGTCGCTCGGGGAGAAGGTGGCCACGGTCGGCTGGCTGGCGTTGCCGGGCAGGGTGAACATCAGGTTCACCATGTCGCTCTGCTTGGGCGAGCTGTCGGTGGTCAGCAGCTGCAGGTCGGTCAGCGTGCCGACCGCGAAGCCGTTGCCGTTGGCCGCCGGCGGGAACACCTGCAGCCTCGCGCCCTGCGGATTGACCACGTAGCCGTTGGCATCGGTCTGGAAGTTGCCGGCGCGCGAATAGACCTTGGCGCCGTTGTTGGTCAGGGTAAAGAAGCCTTCGCCGGAGATCGCCAGGTCCAGGTTGCGCCCGGTCGGGTCGACGTTGCCCTGCGAGAACTGCTGGGCCACGTTGCTCACCCGCACGCCGGCGCCGATGGCGTTGCGCGCCAGGCCGTAGCCGGTGGTGGAGAACAGGTCGGCGAACTCGGCGCGCGATTCCTTGAAGCCGGTGGTGTTGACGTTGGCGATGTTGTTGGCGGTGACGTTGAGGTCGGAGTTGGCCGCCTTGATGCCGGACAGCGAAGTATTGAAACCCATGATGGACTCCTGTGGATTGGCCGGCTCAGCTGACGCGGAGCACGTTGGCGAGCGGGGCGGTGCCCAGCCCGGTCAGATCGAGATAGATCCCGTCCGAGCCGATGGTGGCGCTCTCGACCGGGGCCTGGACGTAGGTGGACAGCGTGGTGTTGGCGCCCTGGCTGTCGGTATGCGTGGCGGTGACGGTGTACTTGCCGGCGGCCTGGCGGATGCCGTTGACGTCGGTGCCGTCCCAGTTGAAGTTGACCTCGCCGGCCTTGCTGGCGCTGACGCTGATCTGCTTGATCGCGTTGCCGTTGGCGTCGCTGACGGTGAGGTTGACGATGCCCGCGCCGGGCGCGGCGACCACGCCGTCGACGCCGCCCGTGGTGCCCAGCGGCATCGTCGCCGACGGCACCAGCACCTTGTGTCCGACCAGCTGCGCGCCGCGCAGGATCTGGTCGGTGCCCATCGAATCGGACAGCGCGGTGACCGTCTTGTTGAGGTCGCCGATGCCCTGCACGGTGGACAGCTGCGCCATCTGCGACACCATCTGGCTGTTGTCCATCGGCTTGAGCGGATCCTGGTGCTGCAGTTGCTCGGTCATCAGCTTCAGGAAGTCGGCCTGGTTCAGCGCCGACGTCTTGGGCTTGCTGGCGCTGGAGGCGGTCAGCCCGAGGCTGGAATAGATGTCGCTGTTGACGGTACTCATTGGGACGTCCTAGGCCGGGAGGCGGCGGGAGGGAAGGGCGCTTAGCGGCCCATGGTCAAGGTGGCCAACGCCAGTTCCTTGGCGGTGTTGAGGACTTCCACGCCTGCCTGGTAATTGCGCGAGGCGGAGATCAGGTTGACCATCTGCGACACCGGGTCCACGTCCGGCGAGTAGATGTAGCCGTCGGCATCGGCGAGCGGATGGCCGGGCTCGTAGCGCTTGAGCGGCGGATCCTTGCTCTGCGAGATTTCCTTGACGTTGACCCCGGTCAGGCTGCTGTCGTGCGGATTGCGCACCGCCTGGAAGATCGGTTCGATCGGCTTGTAGGCGGCCTCCGCGGAGCCGGCCACCGAGTCGGCGTTGGCCAGGTTGCTGGCGATGGTGCTCAGGCGCACCGACTGCGCCTGCAGCGCGGAGCCGGCGACATCGAAGATCGGTAGATTGCTCATGCTTATTGGCCCGTGATCGCGGTGAGCATGCCGCGCACCTTGGATTCGACGAAGCTCAGCGAGGCGCGGTACTCCAGCGCGGCGCGGCCGTAGGCGGCACGCTCGGCGTCGGCGTCGACGGTATTGCCGTCGAGGCTGGGCTGGGCGGCTTCGCGGGTGATCTGGAATGGGTTGAGGCCGTTGGCGGTGCCGCCGACGGCGATGTGGCGGCTGTCGGTCACCTGCATCTGGCTGCCGTCGCGCTGGCCCTGGGCGGCGCGCATGGCCGCGTCGAAATCCAGGTCCTGGGCCTTGTAGCCCGGGGTGTCGACGTTGCTGAGGTTGCTGGCGATCAGCTTCATCCGTTGCTCGCGCAGCGGCAGGGCGTCGCCGTGGACCCCCAGGTAGGATGAAATCAGATTGGACATGGCGCGCTCCCGCGGTTCGTTGCGGGAGAACAGGCAAGGCCTGTGCCAAATCGGGTGGATCGGCGATCGCGCGGTCGCGTGGGGCGACTGGTTCCCCTGCACGGCGGGGAGGATCGGGCGATCCGCGTCGCCCCGTGCGCAGGCTCCGGCGTCGCGCCGGAGCCGCAGAACTAGGCGGCCTGGGCCTCGGCGACCACCCGCAGGCGCGCCAGCACGTAGTCGGCCAGTTCGTGCGGGCTGTACTTGGCGACGAAGGCGTTGGCGCCGACCCGCTCGACCATGGCGTTGTTGAACACGCCCGACAGCGAGGTGTGCAGCAGCACGTACAGGCCGGCCAGGCCCGGATGGCGCCGGATTTCCGTCGTCAGCGTATAGCCGTCCATCGCCGGCATCTCGATGTCGGAGATGACCATGGCGTAGCGGTCGGCCGGATTCTCGCCGCTGGCGTGGATCTGCAGCAGGTGGTCCAGGGCCTGGCGGCCATCGGAGAGCAGGGTGGCGCCGACCCCGAGCTGGTCCAGCACGCTGCGGATCTGTTGCCGCGCCACCCGCGAATCGTCCACCACCAGCACCTGCAGCTGCGCGCCGGTGAGCGCCAGCGACGGATCCAGGTTGGCCTCGACCCGGGTCTGGGCGATATCGGCCAGCACGCTTTCCACGTCGATGACCTGGATCAGCTCGCCCTGGAAACGGGTCACCGCGGTCAGGTAGCTGGATTCGGCGCCCAGTTCCGGCGGCGGATGGATGTCCTCCACCGCGATGTTGACGATGCGCTCCACGCCGCTGACCAGGAAGCCCTGCACCGAGCGGTTGAACTCGGTGACCACCAGATAGCCGGGCGCCTTGTCGGCCTGCGTCTCGCGTTCCGGGTGGCCGATCGCCAGGCCCAGGTCGAGCACCGGCACCGAGCGGCCGCGCACGTCGGCGACCCCGGAGAATTGCAGTGGCAGCCCCGGCACCTGGAACAGCTCCGGCCGGCGCAGCACTTCCTGCACCTTGAAGACGTTCACGCCAAAAAGCTGACGACCGCCCAGCCGGAACAGCAGCAGGGCAAGCCGGTTGTGGCCCGCCAAGCGGGTGCGCTGGTCGATTCGGTTGAGGAGGTCATGACTCATGGCGTTCATATCGGCGCCTGCGCGGCGGAACTTGAGGGCCAAGTCGGCGGCGCGGGGCCTGCGACGGCTCGCGCACGCATGCGACGGTTACTGCGCCGAGCAAGACAGACGCGTCCCTTGCAGGCCAGTCCGGGGGCGCTATCGCCCGGCACGCCTTTAATGATGCCGCGCCCGCCATCTGGCGCGACCCGAGGCCCAGCGCCGACCCGCAATGGCCTTGGCACCGCCGCCGCAACGCACTGCCGTCGGAGATGCCGCCCCCAGCGCGCCGTCCGTGGGTGCGGCACGGGCTTTGCATTGGCATGGCGAACCTTCTCTTCGAGACATGGCGATGCGCCTGATCCTGTTAGTGGTCCTGCTCGCGGCACTGCCCGCCTGGGCCGCGGAATTCCAGACGGTGGACTCGATCCGCGCCGCGGCGTTGTCCACGCTCGGCCCGGACGCCACCGCCGAGGCGACGCTGGACCCGTCGGTGCGGGTGCCGCTGTGCCCGGTGCCGCTGCAGGCGCAGCCGACCGGCACCACCACGGTCGAGGTGAGCTGCCCGCGCGAGGCCGGCTGGCGCCTGTTCGTGCCGGTCAAGGTGCGGCGCCTGCAGAACGTGCTGGTGCTCAGCCGCGGCCTGGCCGCTGGAGAGACCGTCGGCGCCGCCGATATCGTCTCCGAGCAGCGCGACGCGGCACGCATCGTCGGCGCCGCGATGACCGATCCGGCGGTGGCGATCGGCCGCGTAGTCCGGCGCACCCTGCAGGCCGGCAGCCTGTTGTCGTCCAGCGACCTGGTCGCGCAGCGGCTGGTGCGGCGCGGCGACAATGTGGCGCTGGTGGCGCGCAACGGCGCCCTGGAAGTGCGGATGGCGGGCCGCGCGCTCAGCGACGGCGGCGAGAACGAGCGGGTGACCGTCGAAAACCTGTCTTCACGCCGCGTCATTCAGGGAACTGTGTCACAGAATGGCGACGTTTTAGTGACGCGGTGAGATCCGGCCTAAAGTTCGGGGGTGTAGGGCCGTTACCTACACCGAACCCGTAACAGGATGTCGCCATGAGCCAGAAAATCGAAGGGAGCTTGCCCAGCCAGGCCGCGCTTCGCACCACGTCCGTCAATACCAAGGCGGCGTCCGGTGCGTCCGAGGACGGCAAGGCGCGAGCAGTGGATGCCTCGGCCGCCGCCGACAGCCTGCGCCTGACCGGCGAGGCCTCCGGCCTGCAGACCTTGCAGCGCGAACTGTCGGCCGCGCCGGCGGTGGACAGCAACCGCGTCGATGCGGTGCGCAGCGCGCTGCAGAACGGCAGCTACAAGATCAACCCCGACGCCATCGCCAACCGTATGCTCGACCTGGACCAGCAGCTCAGCGCATGAACGCCGCCGTGACCAACCCCTTGCAGCAGCTCAGCGACGCGCTCGCCGGCGAACGGCAGGCGTTGTTGGATCACAATGTCGAGCGCCTGATGCAGGCGACCAGCGACAAACTGGCGGCGCTGCGTGCGCTGGAGGCCGATGTGCCGGCCGGCGCCGAGGCCGAATCGCTGCTGCGCGAACTGGCCGACGCCAACCGCGCCAACGGCGCGCTCCTGTCGCGGCGGCGGCGCGAGGTGAACTGGGCGCTGCGCCACCTGGGCCGCAGCGAGAGTTCCTCGTCCTACGACGCCAACGGCCAGTCCAGCACGCTGCGCACCAGCCGGCACCTGGCGATCGCCTGAGCCCGCCCGCTCTGCCGGCAGCGGCCGGCGTCGCACCTGGCGAGGGCATCGGCGTATATTGAGCGTCCGCTCGTTACCCGCTGCCTGTCGTGAATCTTGCCGATCCCGAGTACACCGATGCGGTGCCGCTGCCCTCGCGCGCGCGCCTGCTTGCCCTGAGCGAGCTGGTCGACCAAGGCCTGGTGCTGTTCCGCCGCGATGGCCGCCTGCTGCTGGCCAACCGCGCCGCGCGCCGCCACCTGTGCAATGCCGAGAGCGTCGACGACCATGCCCTGGGCGAACGCCTGGCGCAATGGCTGCCCGACGATGCGCGCTCGCAGGCGCGTAGCAATGGCCGCTGGAGCGGCAGCCTGCCGACCGAGGAGCACGTGGTGCTGGCGCACCTGTACTTCCATGGCGACGACGCCGATGGCCACTACCTGGCGCTGCTCCAGGGCATCGAAGGCCAGCAGGACTACGAACAGGAACTGCAGCAACGCCATGCCGAACTGCGCCAGGCCTATCTGCGCCTCAACGGCGCGCAGGAAAAGCTGCTGCAGTCGGAGAAGATGGCCTCGATCGGCCAGCTCGCCGCCGGCGTGGCGCACGAGATCAACAACCCGATCGGCTACGTGCACTCCAACCTGGGCAGCCTGCAGGAATACCTGCGCAGCCTGTTCACCCTGATCGAGGCCTACGAGCGCGCCCTGCGCGCGCCGGATCCGAAGGCGCTGATCCCGGAAATCGACGACATCCGCAACCGCTTCGACATCGACTTCATCAGCCGCGACCTGCCGCAACTGATGGCCGAGTCGCGCGAGGGCATCGAGCGGGTGACGCGCATCGTGCGCGACCTCAAGGACTTCTCCTATTCCGGCCGCGAGGAGTCGTGGAAGCTGGTGGACCTGCACTCGGGCCTGGAATCCACGATCAACATCATCTGGAACGAGCTCAAGTACAAGGTCACTCTGGACCGCCACTACGGCAACCTGCCGCTGGTGGAGTGCCTGCCGTCCGAGCTCAACCAGGTGTACATGAACCTGCTGCTCAACGCCGGCCAGGCGATCGGCGAGCGCGGCACCATCGTGGTCAGCACCGGCCAGGACGGCGAAGAGGTGTGGATCGAGTTCAAGGATTCCGGCGCCGGCATTCCGGCGGACCTGCTGCAGCGCATCTTCGACCCGTTCTTCACCACCAAGCCGGTCGGCAGCGGCACCGGCCTGGGCCTGTCGATCTCCTACGGCATCATCAACAAGCACCACGGCCGCATCGACGTGACCAGCACCGTCGGCGAAGGCTCGAGCTTCCGGATCGTGATTCCTGTTAGGCAGCCGAAGTAGCTGGGAATGGGGAGTCGGGAATGGGGAATGGGAAAAGCGGGCACGCCGCTGCTGTTCGCTTCCCGCGCATCCGGCGCCGCGTAGCGATCCGATGCAGCAATGAAAAAGCCGCGATGCGGCTTTTTTTGTTCCCGATGCCCGTTCCCATGCCCTGCTCGCAACAACGAAAAGCCGGCGATGCGGCTTTTTTCCATTCCCGATTCCCCATTCCCGATTCCCAGCCCGTCAGGGCCCAGCATCCCGCCGCTGTTCGTCGTGCGTGCGGAACGCCTGGCGGATGTGCTCGCGCAGTTCGTCGTCGTTCCAGGGCTTGGTCAGGAAGCGGTAGATCGCGCCGCGGTTGATCGCGTCGGTGACCGTGGCCAGGTCGGTGTAGCCGGACAGGACCAGGCGGATGGTGTCGGGGTAGAGCATCTTCACCCGGCCCAGGAACTCGGTGCCGCTCATGTCGGACATGCGCTGGTCGGACAGGATCACCTGCACGTCGTTGGTGGCGAGCAGGTCGAAGGCGTCGCGGACGTTGCCGGCGGCGAGGATGCGGTAGCCGTCGCGGCGGAACAGCCGCACCAGCGAACGCAGCACGTTCTCCTCGTCGTCGAGCAGCAGCAGGGTGCGGTCCGGGCGGGTCTCGGTGAACGATTCCGGGCGCAGGTAACGCCGGCGCAGGGCCATGCCCGCGGCTTCGGCGGACATCGGTTCGCCGAACAGGTAGCCCTGGAAGATGTCGCAGTCGTTGCGGCGCAGGAAGCCCAGCTGCGCCTGCGATTCGACGCCGTTGGCGATCACCACCATGCCCAGTTGGTGGCCCATGGCGATGATGGCGCGGGCGATCGCCGCCTCGCGGTTGCCGGCCGGCGCGCTCTTGATGAAGCTGCGGTCGATCTTGAGCTTGTCCACCGGGTAGCGCACCAGCGCGCTGAGGCTGGAATCGCCGGTGCCGAAGTTGTCCAGGCTCAGGCTGATGCCTTCGCGGCACAGGTTGGCCAGGGTCTCGTGGACGAAATTGACGTTGTTGGTCAGCGCGCTCTCGTTGATCTCCAGCACCATCATCTGCGGCGGCACGCCGGCCGCCTGCAGCGCCGACATCACTTCGTTGAAGAAGGTCGGGCGCAGCAACTGCAGGGTGGAGACGTTGACCGCGATGGTGAAGTCGTCGAAGCCCTGGTCGCGCCACAGCCGCGCCTGGCGCAACGCGCCTTCCATCACCCAGGTGCCGATCTGCACGATCACGCCCAGGCGCTCGGCGGTGCGCATGAAGCGCTCCGGCACCAGGATGCCCAGGGTCGGCGACTGCCAGCGCAGCAGCGATTCCATGCCGACCACGCGGCCGTCGCGGGCGCTGACCATCGGTTGGTAGCGCAGGCGCAGTTCGCCGTTGGGAATGGCGTCGACGATCTGCCGCGAGATGATGCTCTCGCTGTGCGCGCTGGGCGGGCCGTCGGCGGCGTACAGGCGCACCAGGTTGCCGCCTTCGCGCGCGGCCTGGTAGACCGCGTCCTCGGCGAAGTCGAGCAGGGTCGACAGGCGCGTGGAGTGCTCCGGGCACAGGCTCACGCCGATCTTGCCGGTCATGAACAGGGTGTACGGCAGCACCGACAGCGGCAGTTCGATCTGTTGCCGGATCTCCTCGGCGAACGCCTCCGGCGGCGGCACGTCGGCGTTGCGCGGCACCGCCATGACCAGTTCGTCGCTGCCGTGCCGCCACAGCAGCCCGCGCCCGCGCAGATGCGCCTGCAGGCGCTGGGCGAGCAGTGCCAGCGCGTGATCGCCCACTTCCGCGCTCATGTTCTCGTTGATCGAGGCGAAATGGTCGATGTCGATGTGCAGCAGCATCACCCCCGGTCCGCCGGCCAGCGCCTCGGCGATCATGCCGGTCAGCGCCGGGTGGCCGGCGCCCAGGCGCGACGGCAGTTCGTCGTCTGTGTGCGCGGGGACAGCGGGATTCCACATCGAGTCAGGGTCCAGGTGAGTGCGTCGGCGTCGTCGCCGTGGTGTAGGGCAGGCACAGCGTCACCCGCGTGCCGGCGCCGGGCGCGGTATCGATCTGCAGGGTACCGCCTGCGCTCTGCGCGCGCTCGCGCATCACGATCAGGCCGAGCCCGCGCGGCCCCGCCGGATCGAAGCCGTCGCCGTCGTCGACCACCTCCAGGCGCAGCCGCCGGTGCTGCTCGTCGCTCAGCGTCATGCGCACCTCGCCGGCGCAGGCGTGGCGCAGCACATTGGTCAGGCTTTCCTGGGCGATGCGGAAGCAGGCCTGCTCGACCTCGCCGCTGGGCCGCTCGGGCAGGGCGGCGATGTCCATCTGCAGGCGCACCGGCGAGGCGCGGAACAACATGCCCGCCTGCCAGCGCAGCGCCGCTTCCAGGCCCAGCGCGTCCAGTTGCGGCGGGCGCAGCAGGGTGGAGAGGTTGCGCAGCTTGGTGATGCTGCTGTCGGCCAACTGCACGATCTCCTCAAGGTCCTCGCGGCGGCGCTCGGGGTCGGCTTCGTCCAGCGCCGCGTGCGCGGACAGCTTCATCGCGGTGATCGCCTGGCCGATGTCGTCGTGCAGGTCGCGCGAGATCGCGCGGCGCTCATCCTCCTGCAGCGAGAACAGCCGCCGCGCCATCGCCTGCAGTTCGCGGTTGCTCAGCGCCAGCGCGTCGCGCATGCGCTCGGGCTCGCTGAGGTCGCGCACCACCAGCATCTTGCAGTCCCGCCCGCTGTAGCGCACGTTGCCGAACGACAGCCCGGCATGGAACAGCGAGCCGTCGCGGCGGCGCATGCGCGTGGCCGTGGCGCGCTCGCCCTTGTCGCCGGGGTCGCGCATCCGCTCGCGCACCTGTTGCAGGTCGCCGGCATGGACCAGCGCCTGCAAGGGTTCGCCGAGCAGGTTCTCGCCCGCGTAGCCGAACTGGCCGGCGCAGGCGGCGTTGGCGTACAGCACGTGTTCCTGGTGCAGGATCGCCACCCCGTCGGGCAGCACCCGCACCAGTTCGCGGAACTGCTCCTCGCGCTCGTGCAGCAGGCGCCGCGACCGCTCGTGTTCGGTCACGTCCTGCAGGGTGCCGCGCACGCAGGCGGCGCCGCTGTCGTCGCGGCCGGTTTCGGCGCGCAGGTGCACCATCCGCGCCTGGCCGTCGGCGGCCAGGACCGGCAGCAGCATGTCCAGGTGCACCGGCGCCGGGCCGCACAGGTCCTCGATCAGGCGCTGGATGCGCGCCTGCGAGGCCAGGTCGGCGGGCACCAGCAGTTCTTCCAGGCGGTGCTGGCGCGGCTGCTCCGGCACGCGCCGGCCCAGCATCCGGTAGACCTGGTCGGAGTAGCGGCCCAGGCCGCTGGCCGGGTCCAGTTGCCAGGAGCCGAGGCGGGCGATCGACTGCGCTTCCTCCAGCCGCAGCAGCGCCTGGTCGCGGCGCTGCTGCGCGTCGTGCTCGGCGCTGCGGTCGCTGATCACCACCAGCCGCGCGCTGCGGCCCCGGTAGTCCAGGCTGCTGCTGCGCGCCTCGGCCATGCGCAGGCTGCCGTCGCGCAGGCGCAGCGGTTCGGCGACCACGCAGACCTTGGACGGCGTCTCGCGGATCGCCTGGATCACCTCGCCCATGCGCTCGGCCGCGCTGGGCGGCCACAGCCGCGCCAGGTCCAGCCCGACGAAGCTGTCGTGCGGCCAGCCGAAGAAGGCGACCGCGGCCGGATTGACGTCCATCACCAGCAGCGTGTCCGGATCGTAGACCAGCATCGGGCTGGGATTGGCCTGGAACATCTGCCGGTAGCCGTCCTCGGACAGCGCCAGCCGCGCGTGCACCTGCGTCGCCCCGCGCACCAGCGGACGCAGCAGGAAGTACAGGGCCACCGCGGTCAACAGCAGGAACACGGTGTCGTTGACCAGGTTCAGGATCGCCAGCGTGCGCGGGTCGTCCACCAGGCCGACCAGCAGCAGGTCGCTGCCCAGCGACCAGACCAGGCCCAGCAGCAGGTACAGCAGCGCCGCCCGCCAGATGCCGCGGTCCAGCCGTTGCGCCAGGCGCAGGTCCGAGGACGGGCGGGCCGGGGTGTGATCGCGTTGTGGTTGCATGCCCCGACAGCCCCGGTGCGGCGGTAGTGATCGGCCGCCATCTTAGCGGCAAGCGCTCGCCGCGGCCCAGCGTGCGAGCGCCCGGCGGCCGGCGCACGGCCCGGTCCGGTCCGCGGCGCGCTCAATTAATGCCGACGGGTGCCGTTATCACCTTCGTCCGCCGGCCCTCAGCGCGGTAGAAACGGAGCACCTCGGCGTGGATCAAGGCGTCATCGCAAGCTTGCTGCAGCATCCGCTCACCTCGGCTGTGGTCCTGTTGGACGCCGAAGGGCGGCCGCTGGCCGCGAACCGGGCCGCGCAGGCGCTGGAGCTGCCGCGAACCGTCGAGGCCTATGCCGAGCTGATGCGCGACGTGCGCGAACGCGTGCTGGACGGCGAGGGCATGCTCGCCTGCGCCTTGCCCGGCACCGCCGGGCGGCGCCTGGACGGCTGGCTGCGCGCGGTCCGCGACGATGCCGGCGCGTTGCTGGCCTACACCCTGAGCGTGCCCGAGCCGGTCGACTGCCACGGCGCCACGCGCTGGGAAATCGCCCTGGACAGCGCCGGGCACGGCCTGTGGGACTGGGACATCCCCAGCGACACGATCTTCCATTCCGAACGCTGGAAACAGATGCTCGGCTACACCGGCCAGGTGCCGGAGTACGGGCTCAACACCCTGCTGCCGATGGTGCACAGCGAGGACCAGCCGCGCCTGCGCGAGGCGATCCGCGCCCATTTCGAGGGCCGCACCGCGATCTACGCGTGCGAATTCAGGCTGCGCCAGCAGGACGGCCAGTGGCGCTGGATCCTCGACCGCGGCCGCATCGTCGCGCGCACCGCCGACGGCAGCCCGTTGCGCATGGTCGGCACGCATACCGACATCCACGAGCAGAAACTGCTCGAACAGCGTCTGCGCGACCAGCAGACCCTGCTGCGCGAGGCGCAGCGCATGACCCGGATGGGCAGTTGGTCATGGGATCCGCCGCAGAACCGGATCTGGTGGTCGCGCGAATTCCTGAGCGTGACCGGTCTGACCGAGGACCAGGTGCCGAGCAGCCGCGGCTGGCTGCGCCTGCTCAGCCGCGAGTCGGCCACGCAGGTGCTGGCGATCTGGCGGCGCATGCAGCGCGACGGCAAGCCGGCCAATTTCGAGATCGAACTGGTGCGCGGCGCCGAGGCGCCGTTGCATCTGCGGGTCTGGGCGCAACCGCAGACCGATGCCGACGGGCGCATCCAGCGCGTGCTCGGCCAGGTGCAGAACGTCACCGAGCAGCGCCAGACCGACGCCTTGATCCGTTGGCGCACCGAACTGCTCAACCGCGTCTCCGCGCTGGGCAAGATCGGCGGCTGCGAGATCGAGGTCGGCACCCGGCGCATGCAGTGGACCGAGGAGTGCTACCGCATCCACGGCCTGCGCAAGGAGACCATCGACCTGGACCAGGCGCTGGCCCTGTACACCCAGGACTCGCGCGACGCGTTCGAGGCGGCGCTGGCGCGGATCCTGCACGGCGGCCTGCCGGAACAGCTGGATCTTTGCTTCCACCGGCCGTCCGGGCATCGGGTGTGGGTGCAGGTGCTGATCGAGCTGGACGACCGCGAGGGCCTGCCGCCGCGTTTCGTGGTGCTGTTCCGCGACATCACCCGCGAACGCGAGGCCTCCGAGCGCATCGAACTGCTGGCCCATTACGACCTGCTGACCGGGCTGCCCAACCGGCAGTTGCTGCGCGAGCAGGCCGAGAAGGCGATGCACGAGGCGGTGGAGCGCGGCAGCACGCTGGCGATGCTGTTCGTGGACCTGGACGGGTTCAAGAGCATCAACGATTCCTTCGGCCACGCCACCGGCGATGCGCTGCTGAAGCTGGCGGCCACGCGCATGCACCAGCAGCTGCGCACCAGCGACCTGTTCGGGCGCTTCAGCGGCGACGAGTTCCTGGTGGTGCTGCGCGACCTGGCCGAGCCGGGCGACGCCGGGCATGTCGCGCGCAAGCTGATCGCGGCGCTGGCCGAGCCGCTGCACAACGGCGAGAACGTGATCAAGATCGGCGCCAGCATCGGCATCGCCCTGATGGAGGAGGGGCGCCAGGAATTCGACAGCCTGCTGCGCGCCGCCGATGCGGCGATGTACGCGGCCAAGGAATCGGGCCGCAACACCTGCCACTACTACAGCCAGGACGTGCTGCTGCGCGCGCAGCGACGCCTGGAGATCGAACACGCCCTGCACGGCGCGCTGGACCGCGAGGAATTCTCGCTGGTGTACCAGCCGCTGGTGCACGCCGCCGGCGAACGCGCGCCGGGGGTGGAGGCGCTGCTGCGCTGGCACCGGCCCGGTCACGGCCATTGCAACCCGGCCGAATTCATTCCCATCGCCGAGGAATGCGGCGAGATCGTGCGCCTGGGCGACTGGGTGATCAACGAGGCCTGCCGCCAGGCCGCGGCCTGGGACGCGGCAGGGCTGAGCTTCGACCGCATCTCGGTGAACGTCTCGGCGATGCAGTTGCGCGACCGCGGCTTCGCCGAGCGGGTGATCGAACTGTGCCTGCGCAACGGCTGGTCGCCGAAACGGCTGGAACTGGAACTGACCGAGTCCGCGCTGATCCGCGACACCGAATCGCTGCGCCGCTGTTTCGAGCTGTTCGAGCAGGAAGGCGTGCTGCTGGCGGTGGACGACTTCGGCACCGGCTTCTCCAACCTGCATTACCTCAACCGTTTCCCGGTGCAGCGACTGAAGATCGACCGCAGCTTCGTGCAGGACATGCTGCACGACAGCGGCACCGCCAAGGTCACCCAGGCGATCGTGCAACTGGGCCACGCGCTGGGCATGCAGGTGGTGGCCGAGGGCGTGGAGACCGTGCAGGAGGAAGCGCTGCTGCGCGAGCAGGGCTGCGACGAGATCCAGGGCTACCTGCACGCGCGGCCGCTGCCGCCGCGCGAACTGGCGGCCTGGTTGCGCGCCCGCCACAGCGCGCTGCCGGCGACCCAGCCGCGGCTGGTGCTTGCTGCGCAGTGAACGCCGGCCGCGCCGGTTCGCCGCGCGTCATTGCAGTGCCGCATTTGCTGGCTATACTGCGCGCCGATCGCAACGGCCAGAGGCCACTACCTTGGACAGTCATCCTAGACCGACGCTGCAGCTGCTGAGCTGACAGGACCGCCAAGGTCTGGGTTCGTCCCAGCCGGTCCCGTCCGCTCAGGACGGGACCGTTCGCCACCGCCGCCGCGGCGCTGGCGCGATGTTTCCGCAGTACGCATGCCCGATCCGCGAGGACCTCCGAGCGTCGCCCTGGCGTTTTCCGCAGTCCGGAGCCGCCCATGCATCTGTCATCGCTGTCGCCTTGCGCCCGTCACGCCCCTGCAACGGTTCGCGACCTGGCCTGTTGCCGCACATCGGTCGGGCCGCTGCGTCTGCAACGGCGAAGCGGCTGCGTGCTGCCGATGGCAAGCCGCATCGCGGACAGCCGATGGGGGAACTGCAGGCGCATGCCGAGTCGCGCAGCCTGGTCGGCGGTGACGGCGCCGGATCGCGCGACGCAGGCCTGGCGTAGCACCGGCTGACGCCCGACCCACGCGCGTGTCTTCGCCAGACCGCGCGCGCGTCCACGCCACTCATCGCCCATCGCCCATCCACACGCGGCGCATCGCCGCCGCCCAGCCGGAAGCTGCCCATGGTGTTCTCTCCCCGCGACCGCAATGCGCCTGGCGCCGTCGCCGCACGTCCCGGCGTGCTGCCCAACCTGCACGACCTGGCGGTGTTCGCGCTGCTGCTGGCGCTGGGCGTGCTGCTGCTGCACGGCGCCGCCGACATGCGCGCGCCGCTGCCGCCGCAGGGCGCCGCCGCGGTGTCGCTGGACCTGTGGCAACTGCCCGAATACGGCCTGCGCACCACCATGCGCATGTTCGCGGCGATGGCCGCCTCGCTGCTGTTCACCTTCGTGGTGGCGACGCTGGCGGCCAAGAGCCGCCGCGCCGAACGGGTGATCGTGCCGGCGCTGGACATCCTGCAGTCGGTGCCGGTGCTGGGCTTCCTGACCTTCACCGTGACCTTCTTCCTGGGCCTGTTCCCCGGCCGCCAGATCGGTGCCGAGCTGGCCTCGATCTTCGCCATCTTCACCAGCCAGGCCTGGAACATGGCGTACTCGTTCTACCAGTCGCTGCGCAGCGTGCCGCGCGACCTGGACGAGGTCAGCCGCGGCTTCGGCCTCTCGTCGTGGCAGCGCTTCTGGCGGCTGGAAGCGCCGTATGCGACGCCGGCGCTGATCTGGAACATGATGATGTCCATGTCCGGCGGCTGGTTCTTCGTGGTCGCCTCCGAGGCGATCACGGTCGGCGACCACACTCTCGAACTGCCCGGCATCGGCGCCTACCTGGCGCTGGCGATCGCGCAGCGCGACTTCGCCGCGGTCGGCTGGGCGGTGCTGGCGATGGGCGTGCTGATCGTGCTGTACGACCAGTTGCTGTTCCGGCCCATCGTCGCCTGGTCGGACAAGTTCCGCGCCGAACTCACCGCCTCGCAGGACAAGCCGCAGTCGTGGCTGTACGACCTGCTGCGGCGCACCCGCCTGGCCAAGCGCCTGGTCGCGCCGCTGGCCTGGGTCTGGCAGCGCGCGTTGCTGGTGCGCTGGGCGCCGCGGCGCTCGCGTGCGCCGGCCGCGGCCGTGCAGGGCAGTGGTGCTAGCGTCTGGGGTGACCGGCTGTGGAGCGCGCTGCTGGGCGTCGCGGCGCTGGCCGCGGCCTGGTTCGCGTTCGACTATGGGCGCCGGCACCTGGGGCTGCACGACCTGGCCGAGGCGTTCGGCGGCGGCCTGGCCACGCTGGCGCGGGTGGCGGTGCTGATCGCGCTGGCCAGCGTGGTATGGGTGCCGATCGGCGTGTGGATCGGCTTGCGTCCGCGCATCGCGCAACGGGTGCAGCCGCTGGCGCAGTTCCTGGCCGCGTTCCCGGCCAACGTGCTGTTCCCGTTCGCGGTGCTGGCGATCGTCGCCACCGGCGCCAACCCGAACATCTGGCTGTCGCCGCTGATGATCCTCGGCACGCAGTGGTACATCCTGTTCAACGTGATCGCCGGCGCCAGCGCGTTTCCCACCGACCTGCGCGAGGCGGCCACGGTCTACCAGTTGCGCTCGTGGACCTGGTGGCGGCGGGTGATCCTGCCCGGCATCTTCCCGTACTACATCACCGGCGCGCTGACCGCCTCCGGCGGCTCGTGGAACGCCAGCATCGTGGCCGAACTGGCCAGTTGGGGCGATACCCAGGTGCAGGCCTACGGGCTGGGGTCCTACATCGCCCGCGCCACCGCCGCCGGCGACGGCGCGCGCGTGCTGCTCGGCGTGGCGGTGATGGCGCTGTTCGTGACCTTCTTCAACCGTGCGGTATGGCGGCGGCTGTACGCCTTCGCCGAACGCCGCCTGCGCTTCGACTGACCCTGGAGAGACGACCATGACCTTTTCCGCAAGCGCGCCCGAGCGCGCCCCGCTGGTCCGCGTGCAGGGCGTGCGCAAGAGCTACGACAAGGGCGGGGCGACCCCGCTGGTGGTGCTGGACGATGTCGACCTGACCCTGCACTCGGGCCAGATCGTCGGCCTGCTCGGCCGCTCCGGCTCCGGCAAGTCCACCTTGCTGCGCGCCATCGCCGGATTGCTGCAGCCCAGCGCCGGCAGCATCGCGTTCCGCGACGCCACCCCGACCCAGGCGATCGACGACATCGCGATGGTGTTCCAGAGCTTCGCCCTGTTCCCGTGGCTGACCGTGCTGCAGAACGTGGAGGTCGGCCTGGAGGCGCGCGGCGTCGCCGCCGACGAACGCCGCCGACGCGCGCTGGCGGCGATCGACCTGATCGGCCTGGACGGCTATGAGGGCGCCTACCCGAAGGAATTGTCCGGCGGCATGCGCCAGCGCGTCGGCCTGGCCCGCGCCCTGGTGGTGCGGCCCAAGCTGCTGCTGATGGACGAGCCGTTCTCGGCGCTGGACGTGCTGACCGCCGAGACCCTGCGTACCGACCTGCTCGACCTGTGGTCGGAAGGGCGCATGCCGATCGAGTCGATCCTGATGGTCACCCACAACATCGAGGAAGCGGTGCTGATGTGCGACCGCATCGTGATCTTCGGCGCCAATCCGGGCCGGGTGATCGGCGAGATCCAGGTGACCCTGCCGCAGCCGCGCAACCGCCTGGCGCCGGCGTTCCGCGCCCTGGTCGACGACATCTACGCGCGCATGACCGCCAGCCCGCAGCGGCCGCAGGCGCGCGAGGGCGTGTTTCCGGGCAGCGGCATCGCGATGGTGCTGCCGCGCGTGTCCAGCAATCTGCTGGCCGGTCTGATCGAGGCGGTGGCGGCCGAGCCCTACCATGGCCGCGCCGACCTGCCGCCGCTGGCGGCCGGGTTGCAGCTGGAGGTGGACGAGCTGTTCCCGATCGCCGAGACCCTGCAACTGCTGCGCTTCGCGGTGTTCGAGCAGGGCGACCTGCAGCTGACCCCGGCCGGCCAGCGTTTCGCCGAACTCGGCACCGATGCGCGCAAGCAACTGTTCGCCCAGCACCTGGCCACCTACGTGCCGCTGGCCGCGCACATCCGCCGCGTGCTCGACGAACGCCCCAGCCATCACGCGCCGGCGCGGCGCTTTCGCGACGAACTGGAAGACCACATGTCCGAGGCCTACGCGGCCGAGACCGTGCAGGCGGTGACCAGTTGGGCGCGCTATGCGGAGTATTTCGCCTACGACAAGCAGGCGGATTTGTTCTCGCTGGAGAATCCGAGCTAACGCAGCCGCGCGAGCGCCTGCGGCTTCTGTAGGAGCGGCTTCAGCCGCGACAGGCACTTTCCGAAGCTGCCTGTCGCGGCTGAAGCCGCTCCTACAAATGCGGCATCAGGTTCCGTGTCGTGCGCACAGGCGATAGGCGGTCATGAACGTGTCGGCACGGTCGGGTTGCGGCCGAAGCCGCTCCCGCAAGATCGGCGGTGTCCGAGGCGGAGCGCCATCGAGGCGCTCCGCGCTCCGTGATCGCGATGAAATCCGCCGCCCGCATCAAGCACCGCGGCGGCGGACAGCTCGGCTCAGTCGTGATCGGCCAGCGCCGCGTAGGCGGGCAACGGCGCCGCCGTGCCGGCCGCGGCGATGGCGCTGCCGTTCAGGCCCAGGTCCCAGGCCAGGCCGGCCCAGACCGGATCGGCGATGCCGGTGGCCGCGGCCTGCGCGCGCACGCCCAGCATCTGCCGCAGTTCCGCCTGGGCCAACAGTTCCAGCCGCCGCAACGCGCTGCCCGGCTGGCGCCGCATCGCGATCGGCGTGGCGCCGGCGGCCGGGGCCGTAGGCGCCGCGGGCGGCGTGGCAGCGGGCAGCGCGGGGGACGCGGAGGTCAGGTCGTCGCAGGACATGGCCTCGACTCGGGACAGGGACTGGAGGGGCATCGACTCGGCCAAACGGGGAGGGGCAGCAACGACAAGCCCCGGCCGGGGCCGGGGGCATGTCGTGTCATGGGGCGGGGGAGAACACGGTGCCGATCAGAACAGTTCGACCGTGCCCGCGCCCATGCTCTGCTGCGCGACCGGCTTGTGCGGCGGGCGTTCCCACTCCACACGCATCTCGCGCAGGCGGCTGCCGACACGCTGCAGGGCCTCGACCAGTTCGCTGTCGAACACCCCGCCATTGCGGTGCAGCAGTTCCTGCAGCGCCACGGCCTCGCGGTTGATCGCGGTCAGGCGGTCCAGGTGGGTGTGCACGCCACCCAGGGCCTGGGTCGCGATGTCCTCGAACTGCAGGGCGCGCACCGCTTCGGCGACGCTGCTGTCGATGGCGCGGCCGCACTCGGAGATCTCGCGCATGCCGTCGCCCAGCGAGTGGTTGATCGCCGCCACGTTGTCCAGCATCGCCGCGGCCTCGGCCCGCGCCTCGCGGGAGCGGTCCATGTCGCGCGAGGCCATGTGCGAGACCGTCTCGCGGACCTTGGCGATGGCGTCCTTGGAGCTGTGCGCCAGCTTGCGGATCTGCTCGTTGAAGGTGGTCGAGCGCTCGGACAGGTTGCGCACCTCGTCGGCCACCACCGCGAAGCCGCGACCGGCCTCGCCGGCGCGCGCCGCTTCGATCGCCGCGTTCAGCGCCAGCAGGTTGGTCTGGTCGGCGATCGACTTGACGTCCTCCAGCAGGGCGAAGATGCCGTCCAGGTGCTGCGACATGTCGTCGATGTAGTGCACCGTGGCGCTGCTCTGGCCGCTGACCTGCTCCAGCGCCTCCACCAGTTGCTCCATGCGCTGGCTGGCATGCTGGGCGAAGCGGGCCACGTCCACGCCGGCGCCGCCGTCTTCGCCGGCGCGGTCCACGATCCGGGCCAGCGCGACGCTCTGCTGCCGCGACTTGCGGTTCATCGCCTCGAAGCTGCCGCCCAGGCCGCTGACCGCCTGACGGATCAGTTCGCGGGCGCGTTCGATCTCGCTGCGCGAGCCGTCGATCTCGTTGCCGACGAAATTGCGCAGCTCCGACAGCAGCTGATCCTGCTCGCGCATGATCTTGGACTGCTCCGGCGAGCGCCGGCTCTGGCTGTAGGCCGTCCAGGCGGCGAAGCCCAGCCAGCTCAACGTCATCGTGGTGAGGATGGCCCAACGGACCGGGGCCGGCCAATCGAAGCCGGCGGCGATGGGGAACAGCAACGTCAGGGCGAGCGGGGCGGCCAGACGGATCAGGAGGCGTGAGTACATGGACGTTCTCGGCAGATTCACGATTGCTGTATCGGCCGCCCCCCCTCGGTCTTTAGCCGCCGCGTGGCATCGATCGCATCCGCATGGCGAAACGTGCCCTGCGTCGAGAAGCGCGCCCGCCGGCGCCCGCGCTCAGCGCAGGGCGCGGTCCGCCGCCTCGATCATGCGCCGCTTGGCCAGCAGGAAATCCCACAGGCTGCCGCCCATCTGCCGCCACAGCACCGCCGAGCGCATCGCCGCCAGCAGCAGCGCGCGGATCTCGGCGACCACGCCGGCCTGGCCCAGGTAATGCGGGTTGCCCTGCACCATGACCCGCGGGCGCAGGTGGCTGATGGTGTCGGCATACAACTGGCCCAGCGCGCCGATCACCTCCGGGTGCGCGCTGTCGCCGTGCCGCTCCAGCAGCGGCGCGATCCGGGCGATGCCGGCGGTGACCTTGGCGCCGGTGTCGGCGTCGCGGATGAAACGCCGCTCCAGCTGCAGCACCGCCAGCGCCAGTCGCGGCAGCGCCTCGTCCTGGCCCTGGTTGCGGAAATAGTTGTGCAGCAGGCGCAGCCCGGGGGCGACGTCGCCGGCGCGGCCGTAGACCGCCTCCGGGGTGGCGGCGTCGGTGCGGAACACGCTGTCGAGCAGGGTGCGCACCTGCGACGCTTCCGACTGCCCGGTCTCGGCGATGCGGCGGACCTGCTGCAGGGCCTGGGCCACGCCAGCCAGCGCCAGTACGCGCGCGTCCATGGGATCGGTCATCGAATCGTTTCCTCGTGTGCTGCGGAGTGCTGTTGCGCCGCCAGGCGGCGTTCCAGCGGGGCATCGGTGGTGGCGATCACGGCGCCGCCCAGGCATTCCTCGCCCTGGTACAGCACCAGCGACTGGCCGGGGGTGACCGCGCGCTGCGGGCGGGCGAAGCGCACCGTCAGGGTGCCGTCGTCGCCGACCTCGACCGTGCAGGCCTCGTCGGCCTGGCGGTAGCGGGTCTGCGCGGTGCAGTCGAAGCGCCGCGCCGGCGCCGATCCGGCGATCCAGTGCGCGCTCTCCGAGTGCAGCCGGGTGGACATCAGGTAGGGGCTGTCGCGGTCCTGGTCGACGTACAGCACGTTGCGCGCCACGTCCTTGCCGATCACATACCACGGCGCGGCGGCGCGGCCGCGCACGCCGCCGATGTTCAGGCCCTCGCGCTGGCCCAGGGTGAAATAGAACACGCCCGGATGTTCGGCCACCGCCTGCTCGTGCGGGTCGCGGATCTCGCCGCGCCGGGCTGGCAGGTAGCGGCCCAGGAATTCGCGGAAATCGCGCTCGCCGATGAAGCAAATGCCGGTGGAGTCCTTTTTGGCGTGGGTCGGCAGGCCGGCATCGCGGGCGATGCGCCGCACCTGCTCCTTGGGCAGCTCGCCGACCGGGAACAGGGTCGCGGCCAGTTGCGCCTGGCCGAGCTGGTGCAGGAAGTAGCTCTGGTCCTTGTTGCGGTCCACGCCGCGCAGCAGTCGCCAGCGTCCGTCGGCGAAGGCCACCCTGGCGTAGTGGCCGGTGGCGATGCGGTCGGCGCCCAGTTCGCGCGCCGCGTCCAGGAAATGCTTGAACTTGACCTCGCGGTTGCACAGCACGTCCGGGTTGGGCGTGCGTCCGGCGGCGTATTCGGCCAGGAAGTGCGCGAACACGCCCTGCCAGTATTCCCGCGAGAAGTCGCGGAAGTGGAACGGCATGCCGAGCCGGCCGCAGACCGCCACCGCGTCGCGGCGGTCGTCCTCGGCACGGCAACCGGTCGCTTTCGGCTTCCTGCCTTCAGCGACACTCGCGCTGTCCTGCGCTTCGCCGCTGCCATCGTCGGCCCAGTTCTGCATGAACAGGCCGGACGCGTCCGCGCCCTGTTGCACCAGTTGCCAGGCCGCCACCGACGAATCGACGCCGCCGGAGACGCCGACCATGATCCGCTCGCCGCTCATGCCAACTGCCGCAGCAGATCCAGCGGGTAGCGCCTGCCGGCCAGGAAATCGGCGACCACCTGCCATACCAGCGGGCTGCGCCAACGCGGCGCGGCGGCCTCCAGTTCGGCCGGGGTCATCCACAGCGCACGCACGATGCCGTCGTCCAGCGGACGCTGCGGATCGTGCGCGACCGGCTCGGCGGCGAAGGCGAAGCGCAGGTAGTGGCGGCCGTTGTCGGCCTTCCACTGGTAGGCGCCGATGAACGCGGTCAAGCGCACCTGCCAGCCGGTTTCCTCCAGCGTCTCGCGCAAGGCCGCCTGCGCCAGGCTCTCGTCCGGTTCCAGGTGGCCGGCCGGCTGGTTCAGCACCAGCGCGCCGGCGATCGCTTCCTCCACCTGCAGCAGGCGCCCGTCGCGCACCACCACCGTGGCCACGGTCACGTCCGGCTGCCAGGGACCAGGCGCCAGCGCCATCAGAACGCGTCCTTGCCGGCGTTGAGCTCGGCGTCCATCGCGTCGGCGCCGCGTGCGGCCGCTTCCAGCGCCTCGCGCAGGGCGGTGTCGTCGGCATCGGCGGCGAACTTGACCACGAACACCGCGGTGCCGCCCTGGCGCACCCAGCCACCGAGGATGTCGGATTGCGCGTCCTCCAGCAGCCGGTTGGCGACCGCGGCCGGCAGCGTGTCGCCCTTGGCCTGGTACGCCGGCGACCAGATCTCGCGGATCCGATGGCTGCCGAAGGTTTCCACCGGCGAGCGCACGTAGATCAGTTGCTGGCGCTCGCGGCCTTGCGTGCGCAGCCCGAACAGCAGTTGGTAGTCGCCGTCGGCATCGGCCTGGACGTCGTAGCCCATCGCCCGCAGGCGCTTGCCCAGCGCCTGGTCCGGCGCCGCCAGGGCCGGCGCGGCGACGCCGGCCAGGAGTGCGGCGAGCAGGGCGGCGGTGCGGAAAGTCGTCGAATGCATGCGTTACGCCATCAAAGAAGGGGAATTGTGCGGGCAGGACCGGCGATCGTCCAATCCGGCCCGACAGCGGCCGTATATAATTGAACGCATGCCTCGCAAGAATTCCTCAGAACACGATCACGGCGTCATGGTGGAGACCGGCAAGCCGGAGGTCGCCCGCCCGCCGCTGTACCAGGTGCTGCTGCTGAACGACGACTACACCCCGATGGACTTCGTGGTCACGGTATTGCAGCAGTTCTTCGCGCTGGACCTGGAACGGGCCACGCAGGTGATGCTGCACGTGCATACCCGCGGCCGCGGCGTGTGCGGGGTGTATACCCGCGAGGTGGCTGAATCCAAGGTAGCTCAGGTGAACGAGTTTTCGCGAATGAACCAGCATCCCCTGTTGTGCACGATGGAAAAAGCCTGATAGTGGGAAGCGTCGGTATCCGGTCTGCCCGGACTAACGCGGTCTGAACACACTGATCCGATAGGGTTGTGGAAATTCGCAACTCAAGCCGCATATTGTTGGCATCAGACGTCGGAGTGAACCATGTTCAGCAAAGATCTCGAGCAAACCATCGGCCAGTGCTACAAGCGCGCCCGGGAAGCCCGCCATGAATTCATGACGGTCGAACACCTGTTGTTGGCATTGCTCGACAATCCTTCGGCGCAGGCGGTACTGAAGGCCTGCGGTGCCGATGCCGAACGCTTGCGCAGCGAACTGGAGCAGGCGATCGAGGCCTCGGTGTCGCGCCTGGCCGAGGACGACGGCCGCGACACGCAGCCCACCCTGGGCTTCCAGCGGGTGCTGCAGCGGGCCGTCTACCACGTGCAGTCCTCGGGCAAGAAGGAAGTCACCGGCGCCAATGTGCTGGTCGCGATCTTCGGCGAAAAGGACTCGCATGCGGTGTATTTCCTGAACCAGCAGGACATCACCCGGCTCGACATCGTCAACTATCTCTCGCACGGCATCGCCAAGCTGGGCGAGGAGGGCGAACACCCGGCACCGCCGGAAGGCGAGCCCAAGGGCGAGGGCGGCGACGGCGAACCCAAGGGCGACGCCCTGGCCGAGTACGCCACCAATCTGAACGAACAGGCACGCAACGGCCGCATCGACCCGCTGGTCGGGCGCGCCGACGAGATCGAGCGCACCATCCAGGTGCTGTGCCGCCGCCGCAAGAACAATCCGCTGTACGTGGGCGAGGCCGGCGTCGGCAAGACCGCGATCGCCGAAGGCCTGGCCAAGCGCATCGTCGAGGGCAGCGTGCCCGAGGTGCTGGCCGACGCGGTGATCTTCTCGCTGGACCTGGGCGCGCTGGTCGCCGGCACCAAGTACCGGGGCGATTTCGAGAAGCGCCTCAAGGGCGTGCTGACCGCGCTGAAGAAGGTGCCCAACGCGGTGCTGTTCATCGACGAGATCCACACCATCATCGGTGCCGGCTCGGCGTCGGGCGGCACCATGGACGCCTCCAACCTGATCAAGCCGGCGCTGTCCTCGGGCGAGCTGCGCTGCATCGGCTCGACCACCTTCCAGGAATACCGCGGCATCTTCGAGAAGGATCGCGCGCTGGCGCGACGCTTCCAGAAGATCGACATCGTCGAGCCGACCGTGGGCGAGACCTTCGAGATCCTGCAGGGCCTCAAGCCCAAGTACGAGGCGCACCACGGCGTGACCTACGCCGACGACGCGCTGCAGGCGGCGGTGGACCTGTCGGTCAAGCACATCGGCGACCGGCTGCTGCCGGACAAGGCGATCGACGTGATCGACGAGGCCGGCGCGCGCCAGCGGCTGCTGCCGGAAGGCCAGCGCAAGGAGCTGATCGACATCGAGGAGATCGAGACCATCGTCGCCAAGATGGCGCGGATCCCGGCCAAGCAGGTCAGCGCCACCGACAAGGACGTGCTGCAGCACCTGGAGCGCAACCTGAAGATGGTGATCTTCGGCCAGGATCCGGCGATCGAGACCCTGGCGTCGTCGATCAAGCTGGCGCGTTCGGGCCTGGCCAATCCGGAGAAGCCGATCGGCAACTTCCTGTTCTCCGGCCCCACCGGCGTCGGCAAGACCGAGGTGACCAAGCAACTGGCGCTGCAACTGGGCATCGAGCTGGTGCGCTTCGACATGTCCGAGTACATGGAGCCGCATTCGATCAGCCGCCTGATCGGCGCCCCCCCGGGCTACGTCGGCTTCGACCAGGGCGGCCTGCTGACCGAGAAGATCGTCAAGACCCCGCACTGCGTGCTGCTGCTGGACGAGGTGGAGAAGGCGCACCCGGACATCTTCAACATCCTGTTGCAGGTCATGGACCGCGGCGTGCTCACCGACACCAACGGGCGCGAGGCCAACTTCAAGAACGTGATCCTGGTGATGACCACCAATGCCGGTGCCACCCAGGCCTCGCGGCGCTCGATCGGCTTCACCAAGCAGGACCATTCCACCGACGCGATGGAGACCATCCGTCGCAGCTTCACCCCGGAGTTCCGCAACCGCCTGGACGCGGTGGTGCAGTTCCAGCCGCTGGCGTTCGAGCACATCCTGCGCGTGGTCGACAAGTTCATCATCGAACTGGAGATGCTGCTGCAGGAGAAGCACGTGTCGTTGTCGGCGACCCCGACCGCGCGCGACTGGCTGGCCCAGCACGGCTTCGACCCGCTGATGGGCGCGCGGCCGATGGCGCGGGTGATCCAGGACAAGGTCAAGCGTCCGCTGGCCGACGAACTGCTGTTCGGCAAGCTGGTCGGCGGCGGCCGCGTCACCATCGACGTGCGCGACGGCGAACTGGTGGTGGAGACCCAGGCCGAGCCGGAGCGCCTGTTGCCGGCGACGGTGGAGTGAGCCGGGCGACGCGCCAGCGCGTCAGGCACGACGAAAGGCGGCTGCAGTTCCCTGCAGTCGCCTGGCGATGGCACCGAGGATGAAGACGAAAAGGCGGCCGATGGCCGCCTTTGCTATGACCGCCGTGTGGCGATCACTTCATGCGGTAGGTGATACGGCCCTTGGTCAGGTCGTACGGGGTCATCTCGACCTTCACCCGGTCGCCGGTCAGGATGCGGATGTAGTTCTTGCGCATGCGGCCGGAGATGTGGGCGATGATCTCGTGCCCGTTTTCCAGCTTGACCCGGAAGGTGGTGTTGGGCAACGTCTCGCTGACGGTGCCTTCGAATTCGATGGAGTCGTCTTTCGACATGTATTCCTGTGCGATTCGCGTGCGGCCACGGAGGCCTAAGAGCGGGGATTTTACTCGCCCGCGCGGCCGCATGCAAAGTTTGCGTTAGGACCCGGCCAGGCTGGCCGCCGCCAGGCGTCCCGCCGCGGCCGTCCATGGGCCGGGACGGCCGGGCTGGCGCACCGCCTGGCGCACGTGCGCCATGAAGTCCTCACGGGGCAGGTGGCTGGCGCCCATCCGCAGCAGATGCGGGTTTTCCACCTGGGCGTCGATCAGCGTCCAGCCCCAGCCGCGCAGGAGGGCGGCCAGCGCCGCCAGCGCGACCTTGGAGCCGCCGCTGGCGCCGCTGAACATGCTCTCGCCGAAGAACATCGTGCCGAGGGCGACGCCATAGATGCCGCCGACCAGCTCCGCCCCGTCCCACACCTCGATGGAATGGGCGTGCCCCATCGCGTGCAGGCGGCTGTAGGCGTCCACCATCGCCGGGATGATCCAGGTCCCGTCCTGGCCCGGACGCGGCGCGGCGGCGCAGGCCTGCATCACCTCGACGAACGCGGTATCGGCGCTGACCTCCCAGGCGCTGTGGCGCAACTGCCGGCGGAAGCGGCTGGACAGGCGTACGCCATCGGTGCGGAACACCATGCGCGGGTCCGGCGACCACCACAGGATCGGCTCGCCCTCGCTGAACCACGGAAAGATGCCGCCGGCGTAGGCGTTGAGCAGGCGCTGCGGGTGCAGGTCGCCGCCGACGGCGAGCAGCCCGTCCGGGTCGCGCAATGCGGTTTCTGCGGGCGGGAAGGGCGCGCCCGGCGCGGCGGCCAGGCGCCACGGCAACGGGCGGGTCATGCGCGCATTGTAGGCGGCGTCGCGCGGCGCTTGGAGTCCAACGCGCTGCTCGCGCACACTGGCGCGCCGCCGCCGACAAGGAGTCCCGTGAGCACGTCCGTTTCCGCCATTCTCGATCTGCACGACGCGCGGCATAGCCAGGATCGGAGCCTGGCGGCGATCCTGGCGCTGGCCGCCGACCACCCCGAGCAACTGGGCGCGCTGCTGTTGCTCGCCTTGCAGCGTGGCTCGCCGACCACCGCATACCTGGACGTGGCCCTGGATCTGCTGCCGGATGCGGCGCTGCCGCCGGTCTGCGCCGAGGCCTGGCGCCGCGATCGCGAGGGCGCGTCGGCGCCGCTGGTGGTGCGCGTGGTGGAATTCGCCAGCTACCAGGCGCCGCGGCGGCGACGGCCCGGACGTGTATTACGTCCGCCATGGTGCGGACGGCCTGCCCGAGTCCGCGACCTCCTCGCCGGCGCGGGGTGCGGCCGCGCTCGGCACGCCGGACGATGGCCTGATGGAGGCCGAGGTCGGCCTGGTGGCCATGCACGGCCAGCGCTGGCAGCAGCAGGACTGGGGCGAGTCGAACAACCGGCAGAACCTGTCGCGGGTGGGCGGCGCGCCGAGCTGGGTCCAGGGAGCGGGCTATCCGCCCTGTCGCGACTGCAAGACGCCGATGCGCTTCGTGCTGCAACTGGACACGATCCTGCCGACCGTGGGTGGCAATACGCAGCACTGGGGCAGCGGCGGCATGCTGTATGCGTTCTGGTGCGATGCCTGCGCCATCAGCGCACACCAATGGCAATGCACCTGATCCGCCGGCACAGCGCCGCTCGGTGCCCGCTGGCCGCATCCCGGCTGGCACGCGGCAATCGGCCAGGCGCGGCGAGATACCGACCGCAGCGGCGATCAATCCTGGCGGAACGGCGAATGCCGCAGCAGGGCGGCGGCGTGCTGCTCGACCTCGGCGCGCTCCTGCGCGCACCACTCGGCCAGCGGCACGCGGAAGCCGGGGTCGGCGATCCAGTGGCGGCTGCGCACCAGCCGCGGCAGGAAGCCGCGGGCGATCTTGTGCTGGCCCTGCGCCCCGGGCTCGAAGCGGGTCAGGCCCTCGCGCAGGCAGTAGTCGATGCCCTGGTAGTAGCAGGTCTCGAAGTGCAGGCCGGGCAGGGGCTCGCCGCCCCAGTAACGCCCGTACAAGGTGTCGGTGCCGCGCAGGCAGAGCGCGCCGGCGACCGGTTCGCCATCCTTGATAGCCAGGAATATCAGAAAGTTGCGCGGCATTTCTCGCGCAAGATGCGAGAAGAAGTCCAGGGTCAGTGCCGGCGAGTTGCCGTAGTCGTCGAAGGTGCGCAGATAGAAGCCGTACATCGCCTGCAGGTCCTGCGCGCTGGCCTCGTCGCCGTGGACCGCCCGGAAGCCGATGCCGGCGCGCTGCACCTTGGCCCGCTCCTGGCGGATGTTCTTGCGGTGCTTGTGGTCCATCGCGCCCAGGTAATCGTCGAACCCGGTCCAGCCGGCGTCGTTGTGCCACTGGTACTGCACGTCGCTGCGCGCCAGCCAGTCGGCGCCGAAGGCGGCGTCCTCGTCGGCGCGATGGAAATTGACGTGGGCCGAGGACAGGCCGGTGCGCTCGGTCAGCGCCTGCATGGCCGCCAGCAGTTCCCGTTGCGCGGCCAGGTCGCGCGCCAGCAGCCGCGGCCCGGTCACCGGCGAGTAGGGCACCGCGCACAGCCACTTGGGGAAGTAGTCCTGGCCGTAGCGCGCGTAGGCGTGCGCCCAGGCGTGGTCGAACACGAATTCGCCATGCGAGTTGCTTTTGATGTACCCGGGCGCCGCCGCGACCAAGGCCTCGCCGTCCCAGAGGGTGAGATGCAGCGGGCTCCAGCCCCAATCCGGGCGCAGGCAGCCGTGCTGCTCCAGGCCGGTCAGGAACGCGTAGGCGACGAACGGATTGCGGCCGTCGTGCAGGGCGTCCCAGTCGGCGGCATCCACGCTGGTCAGACCGGAAAGCCACTTGGTGCGAGAGTGCCCGCCGTCCTTCATCGCGGCGGCGGTTTTTTCGTCAGCGTGGTCGCGGGGAACGTCAGGGGCATCCGTACGCCGCGCTGATCATCGGGCCCTGCGCACTCCAGCCCATCCGTTGGCAGCCAGGCGAGCGGTGCGGACAGCGCAGCCATTAGCGCGGGGTTGCTTGCGTCTGCAGACGGCGGTGCCTCGCTCACGCTGACCTGCGGCGGGCAGAAGCGGTAGTTCGCTTGCAACGTGACGCTCTTCTCGCGCGGCGTCTGTCCTCGCGTGGCAGCCACGATGGCGGGAGTCACCGCCCTCGGGATGATGTCCGCCAGCGCCAGCGTATAGGCGCCGGATGCCGCATCCGGTCCCTTTGCGTCCTTGACGAGGCGCCCCGATTCGATGAACAAGGGCACCGCTGCGCCCAACGAAGGGCTTCCGCTCGGCAGGCCCCGCACCGCAAACAATCCCAGATAGTACGCGGCGTCCTTGTCACCCCCTTGGCGGGCGGTCTGCAGGAACTGCGCGATCAGCGCTTGCTTGGCCTGGCTATAGGCGGTGCCATCGAGCAGGCATTCGGCCCATAGCTTGCCCAGCCGTGCGGCGGAGGCCACATCGCCAGCTTGCGCCTGCTGTTGGGTCGCCGCCAGTTTTTCGTGCTCGGGCTTCAGCAACGCGGTCAGCGACTGCGGGTTGGCCGGGTCGTACATCACCTTGAACAGCATGTCGCCCTGACCACGGCCGGCGGCAATCAGTTCGTCGCGGTCGAGGCAGACCGGGTTGGGTGCGACCGCTGCTTGTACCGCGAAGGCCGCGCCGGACAGGAGTCCGGCGACGCTCCACATCACGCAGCGGCGAGGGGGCTTCATTCGGAGATCTTGTCCAGGTAGCGTTCGGCGTCCAGCGCGGCCATGCAGCCGAAGCCGGCCGAGGTGATCGCCTGCCGGTAGTGCTGGTCGGCGACGTCGCCGGCGGCGAACACGCCCGGCACCGAGGTTTCGGTGGCGGCGCCGCCGAGGCCGGAGCGGATCTCCAGGTAGCCGTTGTTCATCGCCAGCTGGCCGTCGAACAACTGGGTGTTGGGGTGGTGGCCGATGGCGACGAAGAAGCCGTGCGCCACCAGCTCGCGGGTGCTGCCGTCGAGGGTGGACTTGACCCGCACGCCGGTCACGCCGGCCTCGTTGCCCAGCACTTCGTCGACGGCGTGGTGCCAGACGGTCTCGATCTTGCCGGCGGCGACCTTGGCGAACAGCTTGTCCTGCATGATCTTCTCCGCGCGCAGGGTGTCGCGGCGGTGCACCAGGTAGACCTTGCGGGCGATGTTGGACAGGTACAGCGCTTCTTCCACCGCGGTGTTGCCGCCGCCGACCACGACCACGTCCTGGTCCTTGTAGAAGAAGCCGTCGCAGGTGGCGCAGGCGGATACGCCGCGGCCCTTGAACGCCTCTTCCGAGGGGATGCCCAGGTACTTGGCGGTGGCGCCGGTGGCGATGATCAGCGCGTCGCAGGTGTACTCGCCGCCGTCGCCGCCGAGCTTGAACGGGCGCTGCGACAGGTCGGCGGTGTGGATGTGGTCGAAGATCACGTCGGTGTCGAAGCGCTCGGCGTGGGCCTGCATCCGCGCCATCAGGTCCGGCCCCATCAGGCCGTGGGCGTCGCCGGGCCAGTTGTCGACCTCGGTGGTGGTCATCAGCTGCCCGCCCTGCTGCAGGCCGGTGATCACCACCGGCTTGAGGTTGGCGCGCGCGGCGTAGACCGCGGCGGTCCAGCCGGCCGGGCCGGAGCCGAGGATCAGCAGGCGCGAATGCTTGGCGGAATTGGCGGCAGAGGGGCTCATGTATACTCGCGAAGAGGGGAAAATGGCGGCCGATCGCGGCATTGCGCGGTCTCCGGCGAAGTCGCATAGAGTGGCGGCCGGCCTGGGATGAATCAAGCCGCGCGGCGAGAACGCTGCGGCCCGCGGCCCACGCCTGCGAGCCCCGATGCCGCTGCGGCAGGTGCGCGCGCATGGCGCGATGTGCCTTGCGGCAAGACACCGGAGCGGTTCAGGCGTCGCCTACTGAAATGCCGGGCCGATTCGTTTATTATCAATCACTAACGGTGTATTCCTAAGGTCTGGTCATAGCGTGGCGAAGCAGGTTCCGGAACGCGGCAAATCCCAGGGCGCCAACGCGGCCGCACGCAAGCAGGCCGCCGCGGCCAATCCGCGCCGGCAGAAGCTGTGGCGCGACCTGGCGCTGATCGCGATCGCGCCGTTGCTGCTGTACCTGCTGGCCAGCCTGGCCACCTATTCGGCGACCGACCCGGGCTGGTCGCATACCGGCAGCGTGGTCGCGCCGGTGCACAACATGGGCGGCAAGTTCGGCGCCTGGATCGCCGACGTGCTGTTGCAACTGTTCGGCTATGTGGCGTTCCTGCTGCCGCTGGTGATCGGCGCGATCTCCTGGATCGCGCTGTTCGGCATGGACCAGGACGGCGACGGCGAGGCCGACCTGGGCCCGGCGTTGCGCCTGGTCGGCATCGTCGGCTTCCTGATCGCCGCCACCGGGCTGCTGCACCTGCGCCTGTTCGCCGGCGACGTGGCCGCGGCCGGCGGCATCCTCGGCAAGCTGGTCGGCAACTCGGTCGGCGCCGGCTTCGGCGCGCTCGGCGCCAACCTGTTCGTGCTGGTGCTGCTGCTGGTGTCGATCACCCTGGCCACCGGGCTGTCCTGGTTCGCGGTGATGGAGCGCATCGGCAAGGCGGTGATGACCCTGCCGGCGCTGGCCCGGCGCGGCAGCCAGCAGGCCAACGAGTGGCAGCAGACCCGCGCCCTGCGCGAGGAGCGCCAGGAAGTGCGCAAGGTCGATGCCGAGGTCCGCGCCAAGCGCGAGCCGGTCAAGATCGAACCGCCGCCGGCGCCGGTGGTGGAGAAGAGCGAGCGCGCCAAGCGCGAGCAGCAGATCCCGCTGTTCCACGGCACCGGCGGCGATCCGTCCGGGGTGCCGCCGCTGGCGCTGCTGGACGATCCCAAGCCGCAGGCCAAGGGCTATTCCGAGGAGACCCTGGAAACCCTGTCGCGGCAGATCGAGTTCAAGCTCAAGGACTTCCGCATCGAGGCGCAGGTGGTCGGCGCCTATCCGGGCCCGGTGATCACCCGCTTCGAGATCGAGCCGGCGCCGGGCATCAAGGTCAGCCAGATCAGCTCGCTGGACAAGGACATCGCCCGCGGTCTGTCGGTGAAGTCGGTGCGCGTGGTCGACGTGATCCCGGGCAAATCGGTGATCGGCCTGGAGATCCCCAACGTCAGCCGCGAGATGATCTATCTCAGCGAGCTGCTGCGCTCCAAGGAGTACGACAAGTCCGCCAGCCACCTGACCCTGGCCCTGGGCAAGGACATCGCCGGGCGCCCGACCGTGGCCGACCTGGCGCGCATGCCGCACCTGCTGGTCGCCGGCACCACCGGCTCGGGCAAGTCGGTGGCGGTCAACGCGATGGTGCTGAGCCTGCTGTACAAGGCCTCGGCCAAGGACCTGCGGATGCTGATGATCGACCCGAAGATGCTCGAACTGAGCGTCTACCAGGGCATCCCGCATCTGCTGGCGCCGGTCGTCACCGACATGAAGGAGGCCGCCAACGGCCTGCGCTGGTGCGTGGCGGAGATGGAGCGCCGCTACAAGCTGATGAGCGCGGTCGGCGTGCGCAACCTGGCCGGCTTCAACAAGAAGGTCAAGGACGCGCAGGACGCCGGGCAGCCGCTGATGGACCCGCTGTTCAAGCCCAACCCGGATCTGGCCGAGGCGCCGCGGCCGCTGGACACGCTGCCGTTCATCGTCATCTTCATCGACGAATTTGCCGACATGATGATGATCGTCGGCAAGAAGGTCGAGGAGCTGATCGCGCGCCTGGCGCAGAAGGCCCGCGCCGCCGGCATCCACCTGATCCTGGCCACCCAGCGCCCGTCGGTGGACGTGATCACCGGCCTGATCAAGGCCAACATCCCGACCCGCATCGCCTTCCAGGTCAGTTCCAAGATCGACTCGCGCACCATCCTCGACCAGTCCGGCGCCGAAACGCTGCTGGGCCACGGCGACATGCTGTACCTGCCGCCGGGCACCGCCACGCCCGACCGCGTGCACGGCGCCTTCGTCGACGACCATGAAGTGCATA
>Ga0105251_10000097_pt1 | contig 85550 bp, 74 predicted proteins | sample KBSS64metaG_FD_80424 | JGI IMG/M metagenome (GOLD analysis project Ga0105251, IMG submission 80424) | Switchgrass rhizosphere microbial communities from Kellogg Biological Station, Michigan, USA - KBS S6-4 metaG | ecosystem: Host-associated > Plants > Roots > Rhizosphere > Soil | place...
CGTTGGTCGCGTTGGTCGCGTTGGTCGCGTTGGTCGCGTTGGTCGCGTTGGTCGCGTTGGTCGCGTTGGGCGCGTTGGGCGCGTTGGGCGCGTTGGGCGCGTTCGGCGCGTTCGGCGCGTTCGGCGCGTTCGGCGCGTTCGGCGCGTTCGGCGCGTGCACGATACAGGCGCCGCGTCATTTCGCGAACGCCAGCGCAACGCATGAGGAACCCGCAGGGACGTCCACGCCGCCGCAAGACTCGGGCTTGTCGATCACGTCGTCGGCACCCGGCATGTCTCGCACGGACGCCCACGTGACGCGCGCAAAAGAGACGCCGCCACTATCAGCCACCGAGGCTTGACCTTGCGGCAGAAGAGCGGCTGCATGCACGCTCCATTGCCTGATCGCGGAATCGCCAGCGGAGGGCTCGCGCATCGTTTCCGCGACGGAGTCGGCGATCCACGCCGCGTGTTCGCGCATCGCCATCGCACGAGCTTCGCGCGCGCTCCACACCTGACCGGCGATCAACCCGAGGGCCGTGACGGCCATCAACACGACGGCCAGCATGACTTCGATCAGCGTGCTGCCGCGGCGTTTCGATCCGCTGCGGCGTGACCATCGGCTCTGTGAATATCGCCTCATGACTCCGCCCCGCATGCCCCTTCGACGATCCGCACGCGGCCGCCCGCCGCGATCCGTAGGCAGCGTCGCCACTTGTCTCCCTGCGTCGCCCTGGATGGCGCGCGCGGTCCGATATCAAAGCTGCGAAAGGTGCCGATCAACTGTCCCGCCGGCGGCGTAAACGTGAGATTCGTTTGCGTGCCGACAATGCTTACCGCCGCCAGCAGCGGATGCGCGCGCAACAGCGACACCGTGCTGCCCCGCTCGGCCAGCACCGCCCAGCCGCACGACCAGTCGGTCACGCCATCGCCGCACGGTTGCCCGGCGGCGAGGCAATGCCGCGCCGCGTCGATCCGGCACACCGTGACTCGTGTGCCGCGTCGTAGCGCTTCGCTGCGCGCATAGGCGAGCGTTGAAGCGAGCGCCTTCGTGCGCGCGTCGACCTGATCGCGCACGTGCCACGCGACGAACGACGGCGTTGCCATCACCGCGATCACCGCCAGCAGCGCGACGACGGCCAGCGTTTCGACAAGCGTGAAGCCGCGGCATGGCCGCGTGAAAAACGCATCCGCTTTCATCTGCATCCCTGCTCGTTACAAAGAATGCAGCCAATCTAGCGATTTGCAAACGCGCCAACAATCGGCCGAACGGCCAGGTGGCGCTCAGACGCTATCCCGCGCAAAAATGCACGCGACCAACCATCATGGGGAGCGGGAGATGCGAATGCGCGAGACAACGCGGCAAAAGACGGCACCTCGAACACGACGCGAGGCGCGACAGCGATTAGCGCTTGCGAGAAGGCTTGGGAGGCGAGGAGGCGCGGCGGAATTCCTCGATGACGTCCTCGAATTCGGAGACGTCTTCAAAGCGCCGGTAGACGGAGGCAAAGCGAACATAGGCAATCGTGTCGAGTGCGCGCAGCTCGTTCATCACGAGTTCGCCGAGGCGCTCGCTGCGCACCTCGCGCTCGCCGCTGCCGAGCAACAGATACTCGATTCGGGCGACCGCCGCGTCGATCGCGTCCGCCGCCACCGGCCGCTTGCGCAGCGCCAGTTGCATGCTCGCGACGATCTTGCGGCGATCGAATTCGGTGCGGCTGCCATCCTTCTTGACGACCGACGGCAACGCCAGCTCGACCCGCTCGTACGTCGTGAAACGTTTGTCGCAGGCCGGGCAGCGGCGCCGCCGCCGAATCGTCGCGCCGTCTTCGGACACGCGCGAGTCGACGACCTGCGTATCGGCGTGACGGCAGAAGGGGCAGTGCATGACGGCTTAGCGGTAGACCGGGAAGCGCTGGGTCAGCTCGGCGACTTGCGCGCGCACACGTTCGAGCGTGGCGGCGTCTTCCGGGTTGTCCAGCACGTCGGCGATCAGGTTGCCCACCTGCTCCGCTTCCTTGACGCCGAAGCCGCGCGTGGTCATGGCCGGCGAGCCGAGACGGATACCGCTCGTCACGAACGGCTTTTCCGGATCGTTCGGAATCGCGTTCTTGTTGACCGTGATGTGCGCGGCGCCGAGCGCCGCTTCCGCTGCCTTGCCGGTGATCTTCTTGGCGCGAAGATCGACCAGCATGACGTGGCTTTCAGTACGGCCCGAGACGATGCGCAGACCGCGCTTGACCAACGTTTCGGCCAGCACGCGTGCGTTTTCGACGACCTGCTGCTGATACGCCTTGAATTCCGGCGACAGCGCTTCCTTGAACGCGACGGCCTTGCCGGCGATCACGTGCATCAGGGGGCCGCCCTGGATGCCGGGGAAAATTGCCGAGTTGATCTGCTTCTCGAACTCGGCCTTCATCAGGATCACGCCGCCGCGCGGGCCGCGCAGGCTCTTATGCGTGGTGGTGGTGACGAAGTCGGCGTGCGGCACCGGGTTCGGGTAGACGCCGGCGGCGATCAAACCCGCGTAATGCGCCATGTCGACCATGAAGTAGGCGCCAACCGACTTGGCGATCTTCGACAGGCGTTCGAAGTCGATACGCAGCGCGAATGCGGACGCACCCGCCACGATGAGCTTCGGCTTGTGCTCCTGCGCGAGCTTCTCGGCTGCGTCGTAGTCGATGTCTTCAGCCTCGTTCAGGCCATAGCTCACCACGTTGAACCACTTGCCCGACATGTTGACCGGCGAACCGTGCGTGAGGTGACCGCCGTGCGCCAGGCTCATGCCCATGATCGTGTCGCCCGGCTTGAGCATGGCGAAGAACACGCCCTGGTTCGCCTGCGAACCCGAATTCGGCTGGACGTTCGCGGCTTCCGCGCCGAACAGTTGCTTGACGCGGTCGATCGCCAGCTGCTCGGCGATATCGACGAATTCGCAGCCGCCGTAGTAGCGCTTGCCCGGATACCCTTCGGCGTATTTGTTGGTGAGTTGCGAGCCTTGCGCAGCCATCACGGCCGGGCTCGTGTAGTTTTCCGACGCGATCAGTTCGATGTGCTCTTCCTGACGGCGGTTTTCCTGCTCGATGACTTTCCAGAGTTCAGGATCGACGTTGGCGATGGTGCTTTGGGCTCTGTCAAACATACGGATTCCGTTGAGTGTTTTCAGGTTGACCGGATTGTGCGCCGAATCTTGCGTAGAGGGTACGCGGCGCTGCTGGCGGCTGGGCCAGCCCAGACGTGGCGGAAGGAGAGTCGCCGCACACGCGAGGCAGGACAGCCACCGTCAGCGCAGATCGATGCGCGCGGATCACGGCTGCCCAGGCGAACGGCAAAACGGCACCCTGCGCTTCACGGTGGGTTGTTCCACCTTGAACCCGATTGCTTGAACCGGTTCTATCGCCAGTCACGCAGGGATGAGCGCGTTAGTTTATTGGAAGAGGATCGAATAGGCAACCGGCTTCCCGCCGCCGCAGGCACTTCCGAAGCGGGCCATGGCGTCGTTGTATGCGGCGCGCAAACGTCTGAGGAAGGGCGGCCCGGAGGCCGTTCCGCATCCCTCCCAGAGCCGCTTGTAAGGCTGGTTCATCCTTGCCGCAGCGCCGCATTGGAAGTAGGCTTGGGGCCTTTCTCTCCAACCGACCAGGGAACTGCAATGATTGTGTTCGTCACCGGAGCGTCCGCGGGATTCGGCGCCGCCATCGCTCGCGCTTTCGTGAAGGGCGGCCATCGGGTGGTCGCCACCGCGCGCCGCAAGGACCGCCTGCAGGCGCTCGCCGACGAACTCGGCGACGCGCTTCTGCCTTACGAGCTCGACGTGCGCGACCGCGCCGCCGTCGAAGCCGTGCCGGCCGCGTTGCCAGCCGATTTCGCGGCGCTCGACGTGCTCGTGAACAACGCCGGCCTTGCGCTCGGCGTGGAGCCGGCGCACAAGGCGAGCCTCGACGAATGGAACACGATGATCGAGACCAACTGCACCGGCCTCGTGCAGGTTACGCACGCGCTCCTGCCCGGCATGGTGGAGCGCAACCGCGGGCATATCTTCAACCTGGGCTCGGTGGCCGGCCGCTGGCCCTACCCCGGCGGCAACGTCTACGGCGCCACCAAGGCATTCGTGCGCCAGTTCAGCCTGAACCTGCGCGCCGATCTGGCCGGCACCGCGCTGCGCGTGACCGACATCGAGCCGGGCCTGTGCGGCGGCACGGAATTCTCGAACGTGCGTTTTCGCGGCGACGACGAAAAAGCCGGCAAGGTCTATGAGAACGTCCAACCGCTCACGGCGGAAGATATCGCCGACTCGATCTACTGGATCGCCACGCGCCCCGCGCACGTCAACATCAACACGATCGAGCTGATGCCGGTCGCGCAATCATTCGCCGGTTTGGCCATTCATCGCGGCTAAAGCCCGCCAGGCGGGACGCACATCTTGAAACAGACCTCCTGGTGTGCGTTCCGGTAAAATGCGCCGCATGAATATGTCGACCAGCCAGCCCGGCACGGAAATCGGCTTCACATGGCCGATCCGCGTGTATTACGAAGATACCGACGCCGGCGGCATCGTGTTCTACGCGAACTACCTGAAATTTTTCGAGCGGGCGCGAACCGAATGGCTGCGCGCGTGCGGCGTCGACCAGAATCGGCTCGCGAACGAAACGGGCGCGATTTTCATCGTGCGCAGCACGGCGGTCGACTATCGTGCGCCTGCGCGGCTCGACGATGTCGTCAACGTCGTGAGCCGGATCGAGCGGCTCGGCCGGGCCTCCGTCGACTTCGCGCAGGAAGCGTGGCGCGACGGCACTTTGCTTGCGGTCGGCTCCATCCGGGTCGGCTGCGTCGAGCGAACCGCGCTGCGGCCGGCCGCGATTCCTCCGCCGGTACTCGCTGCGTTGCGCCGCGGGCCGGGCATCGGCGAAGGCGGGGTGTCAACGGACAACGACTGAACCTCGTTGTTACGGGGCCGGTGAACTCGTATCGATCAAGCAGCACAAAGCATGGTTCGGCTTGCAGCGTCGCCGATGCTGCCGTTTTGCTCACGGCAGGCTTCGATGGCCTTGCAGCCGGACGCCCCCTTCCGGGACGTTAAAACGAACCTTTATGAACACTACACAAGATCTGTCGATCGTTTCCCTCGTACTCAATGCGAGCCTGCTGGCGCAGGCCGTCATGGCCCTGCTGCTGTTGTTGTCGCTGTTGTCGTGGACTTTCATCTTCCGCAAGTGGTTTGCGATCCGCCGGGCGCGCGCGCAAACTGAACGCTTCGAACGCGATTTCTGGTCGGGCGGCGACCTGCAGGCGCTCTATCAGAGCGCCGCGAACAATCGCCATACGATCGGCGCGCTGGAACGGATCTTCGAGTCCGGCATGCGCGAATTCCTGAAGGGCAAGGAAAAACGCCTGAACGATCCGGGCGCGATCCTCGACGGCGCACGCCGCGCCATGCGGGCCGCGTTCCAGCGTGAAATGGACGTGCTCGAAGCCAATCTCGCGTTTCTCGCCTCGGTGGGTTCGGTCAGCCCGTATATCGGTCTGTTCGGCACGGTCTGGGGGATCATGAATGCGTTCCGCGGGCTCGCCAACGTCCAGCAGGCCACGCTTGCGAACGTCGCGCCGGGCATCGCCGAAGCGTTGACCGCCACCGCGATCGGCCTGTTCGCCGCGATTCCGGCCGTGGTTGCCTACAACCGCTACGCGCACGACATCGACCGCCTGGCAATCCGCTTCGAGACCTTCATCGAAGAGTTCTCGAACATCCTGCAGCGCCAGGCACAGTAAGGGGTCCAAGATGGCAGGCTCACATTCCAGTATGCGTGGCGGCCGTTCGCGCCGCGCGATGTCCGACATCAACGTCGTGCCGTACATCGACGTGATGCTCGTGCTGCTCGTGATCTTCATGGTGACCGCGCCGCTCGTCGCCCCGTCGATCGTCAATCTGCCGACCGTCGGCGGCGCCGCGCCGCAGCAGCAAACCCCGCCCGTGATCGTGAATATCCGCGCGGACGGCAACATGAGCGTCAAGTACAAGGACGACGCGGGCGCGCAGCAGCAGGAAAACATGACGAAAGCCGACCTCAACGGCTTCATCACCGACCGTTCGCAAACGCATCCTGACCAGCCTGTCGTGATCGCCGCCGACAAGACCGTGAAGTACGAAGTCGTGATGAACGTGATGTCCGAGCTGAAAGCCCGGGGCGTCAAACGCGTTGGATTGCTCGTCAAATCGCAATGATCCGCAAGAATTCCGACTACCCGCTCCAGCCGCCGCGAGAACGCGGCACCGGGCGAGCCTTTGCGTTCGCTCTGGTGATGCACGCGCTGCTCGGGTTCTTTCTGTACCACGGCATCCAGTGGCAGAACAGTACGCCGGAAGGCGCTGAAGCGGAGCTCTGGACCGAGGTGCCGGACACGGCGATCCCGCGCCCGGCTCCGCCTCCTCCCGTGCCGGTGGCCCCTGCCCCGCCGCTGCCCGATGAACAGGCTGACATCGCGTTGCAGGAGAAGATACGCAAGCAGCAGGAGGCCGCGCGCGAGGCGCAACTCGCCGAGCAGCAGCGTCAGCAGAAATTGCAGGCTCAACAGGAAGCCGAGGCGAAACGTCAGCAGCAACTCGCCGCGGAGCAGGCGGCGCAAAAGGCCGCGGCGCTCAAGCAGAAGCAGTTGCAGCAACAGCAGCAGGCCGACAAGCTCAAGCAACAGCAATTGGCCGAGCAGCAGAAACAGCAGCAATTGAAGGAACAGCAGCAGGAACAGCAAAAACAGGCCGAAGCCGAAGCGCAGAAGAAAGCGGACGCGCAGAAGGCGGCGAAGGCCAAGGCTCAGGCCGAGGCTGCCGCGCAAGCGAAGAAACTCGATGCCGAACGTCGCGCGCGTCTCGCGCAAATGCAAGGCATGGCGGGCGGCGAAGGCTCGACCGGCAACGGGCTTGCGAAGAGCGGAACCGGCAGCGGCTCGGGTGGCACGGCAGCATCGCCGGGTTACGCGGACAAGGTGCGTCGCGTGGTGCGCCCGAACATTACGTGGGGCGGCGAAACGGAAGGCCTGGAGACGGTGATCTCCGTGCGCTGTTCGCCGACGGGCACCTTGTTGAGCGCAACGATCTCGCGCAGCAGCGGCAACCCCGCGTGGGACGACGCCGCGTTGCGCGCCGTGCAGCGTTCCGATCCGATGCCTCAGGACATCGACGGCAAGACGCCGGGCAGCTTCAAGATCACGCTGCGCCCGGCAGGTTGATGAAGGCCTTGACAGTCAGTTGACAGCAGACGCGGCGCCCCGCCCAGCGTGGCGCGCCGGGGAACGAAATAAAGGTTCGAGGGTCTGTCTGCTGTTGTGAAGCGTTAGTAAAACCGTTTTTGGGGAATCCATACAGCATGAGTTTGATGACCAAGCTAGGCCTGCGGACACTTGTAGCGTCGTGCCTGATCGCCGTCGGCGGCGCCGCCAACGCACAACTCAACGTCCTCGTGACGGGCGTCGGGTCCACCCAGTTTCCGATCGCAACGGCGAATTTCGCCAATGAAGCGAACTCGCCGCAACAGGTCAGCACGATCGTGCGGCAGGATCTGCAACGCAGCGGCAAATTCACCAACATCGACGCGGGCAGCACGCCGGTGCCGGAAACGGCGTCCGTCGACCTCGGCAGCTGGAAGGCCAAGGGCGCCAATGCGTTCGTGTCGGGCAGCGTGAACCGTCTGCCGAACGGCCAGTACGAAGTGCGCTTCAAGCTGTACGACACGGTCAAACAGGAAAGCCTCGGCGGCCTCGTGCTGGTGAGCCCGGAAAGCGGCTTGCGCATGAGCGCGCACAAGGTCGCGGACTACATCTACGCGAAGCTGATGGGCGGGCGCGGCGTGTTCGCCACGCGCCTGTCGTACGTCATCAAGACCGGCGGCCGTTATCAGTTGCAAATCTCCGATTCGGACGGGCAGGACGCACACATCGCGCTGTCGAGCCCTGAGCCGATCATCTCGCCGGCATGGTCGCCCGACGGCACCAAGGTCGCTTATGTTTCGTTCGAGAAGAAGAAGCCGATCGTCTATATCCACGATCTGCCCACGGGCCGTCGCGTCGTGGTCTCCGACCAGAAGGGCAATAACAGCGCACCGGCGTGGTCGCCGGATGGCCGCACGCTGGCCGTCGCGCTCTCGCGCACCGGCAACACGCAGATCTTCGCCGTCAATGCGGACGGCAGCGGGCTGCGGCGTCTGACGCAAGGCAGCTCGATCGACACGGAACCCACCTTCTCGCCTGACGGCCAGTCGATCTATTTCACCAGCGATCGTGGCGGCCAACCGCAGATCTACAAGATGTCGGCCCAGGGCGAAAGCGCCGGCAGCGCGCAGCGCGTCACCTTCACGGGCAGCTACAACACGAGCCCGCGCGTCAGCCCCGACGGCAAGCAACTCGCGTATATTTCGCGCGTCGGCGGCGGATTCAAGCTTTATATCCAGGATCTGCAAGGCAATACGGCCACGGGTCTGACGGACACGACACATGACGAATCGCCGAGCTTCGCGGCGAACGGTCAGTACATTCTTTACGCCACACAGGTGAACGGCCGTGGCGTGTTGGCCGCGGTATCGACCGATGGTCGCACCCGGCAGGTCCTGTCCGTTCAGGGCGGCAGCGTGCGCGAGCCGTCCTGGGGCCCGTTTATGCAATAACGTTGATGCAATAACACAAGGAGAGTAAAAAATGATGTCCAAGCTTCGTTTCGCATTTGCCGTTCTGATGGTCGGTGCGCTGGCCGCATGTCACTCGGGCGTCAAGCTCGACGAAAACGCCAACAAGGGCGGTGCAATCGGCACGCAACCGAACCCGACCGATGTCGCACAGGTCAACGTCGATCCGCTGAACGATCCGAACAGCCCGCTCGCCAAGCGCAGCATCTATTTCGACTTCGACAGCTACTCGGTCAAGGACGACTATCAGTCGCTGCTGCAGCAACACTCGCAATACCTGAAGAGCCATCCGCAACGCCACGTGCTGATTCAGGGCAACACCGACGAACGCGGTACGAGCGAGTACAACCTGGCGCTCGGCCAGAAGCGTGCTGAAGCCGTGCGCCGTTCGTTGTCGCTGATGGGCGTGACGGACTCGCAAATGGAAGCCGTGAGCCTCGGCAAGGAAAAGCCGCAAGCCACGGGTCATGACGAATCGTCGTGGGCACAGAACCGCCGCGCCGACCTCGTGTACCAACAGTAAGTAACGGGTGATGAGCCGAATGACGCATCGTTTCTCCTGGCTGCGGTTTGCCGCAGCGGCCTGCGTCGCGGGCACGGCCTTCGCGGCTGTGCCCGCGCATGCGGGCATGTTCGACGACGACCAGGCCCGCCAGGCCATTCTCGATCTGCGCTCGAAGACCGAAAGCCTGTCGAGCCAGTTGTCGGCCGCGCAACGCACGATCCTCGATCAGTCCAACCGTCTCGACCAGTTGAATCAGCAGGTCGCCACGCTGCGCGGGCAGAACGAGGACATGGCCAACCAGCTCGCCGCGGTGCAAAAGCAGCAGAAGGACTACTACACCGATCTTGATACGCGTCTGAAGAAATTCGAGCCGCAGCAACAGACGGTGGACGGGGTCCAAGGCGAGGTGCAGCCGGGCGAAACCGAGTCGTTCAATGCGGCTTCGCAACAGTTCCGCAGCGGCGACTTCAAGAACGCGGCGGCGTCGTTCCGTAGCTTCATCTCCAAGTATCCGAATAGCCCTTATCAGCCGACCGCTCAGTACTGGCTCGGCAACGCGCTGTATGCGCTGCGCGACTACAAGGGCTCGACGGCGACGTGGCAAGGTGTGGTGAAGAACTACCCGCAACATCCGCGTGCGCCGGAAGCGCTGCTTGCGATTGCGAACAATCAGCTCGAGCAAGGTCAGAAGGCCGCGGCCAAGAAGACGCTCGAACAGATCGTCGCGCAATATGGTGGCTCGGATGTCGCGCAGTCGGCTCAGAGCAAGCTGTCGCAAATCAAGTAGCGCAGAAGTTCCTCGCAGTTGGCAGTCACGCGCAGTGTCCGACGTCAAAGCCACGCGCGCCTCTCGCTGAAAAACCCGGGTAACGCTACCCGGGTTTTTCACTATCTGAAGTGCCGATAGCTTGGCCAACCACCATCGGTTGACAGCCTACACGCGCTATCGCTATAATTTCGCTTCTCTTTTGGGTCGTTAGCTCAGCTGGTAGAGCAGCGGACTTTTAATCCGTTGGTCACAGGTTCGAATCCCGTACGGCCTACCAAAAGATTCAAGGGCTTACACGCGTTTGCGTCGTAAGTCCTTTTCTTTTTCCGCATCCTTTTCCAACTTTGTTCATTTGCGGCGTCAAAAAATCGCGCCCGGATCTGCCGCGACAATTTATATCACAATCACATATAATCGACGCTTTCGCTCTGCGCGCCCGGCTTCTGAAAGAGCCTCACGCGCCGCGGCACAAACCTTCAAGCCACTCACTACCGATCCGATCTTGCTGCACTCCGCCGTCATTCGCTGGCTCGCCCGCTTCGCTCCGCCCACCATCGCCATCGAATGGAAGGAGCGCTTTCGTTCGTGCCTCGGCGCGCTCATCGGCATCACGTTCACCGGCGCCATCACTCATCTTCTACTCGGCTCGAGCGGCAACATTCCGATGCTGGTCGCGCCGATGGGCGCCTCCGCCGTGTTGCTGTTCGCCGTGCCGGCGAGTCCGCTTGCGCAACCGTGGTCCATCATCGGCGGCAACCTCGTTTCCGCGACGGTGGGCGTCACGTGCGCCATCTGGGTCCACGATCCCTTGCCGGCGGCGGCGCTTGCCGTCGCGGCGGCGATCTGCGCGATGTTTGCGCTGCGCTGCGTGCACCCGCCGTCCGGAGCGGTCGCGCTCACTGCCGTGCTGGGCGGCCCGGCCGTGCATTCGCTAGGTTACGGCTTCGTGATCGAACCGATCGCGCTTCAATCGACTGCGCTGCTTTGCGCCGCAATCGTCTATCACACGCTGACCGGGCATCGCTATCCCCATTCCGCGCGGCACCACGGCGACAAAACGGCCGCGACCGCGCAGCCGCGCTCCGGCTTCACGCGCGCGGATCTCGACGCCGTGCTCAAGCGGCAAGGCGAACTGCTCGACATCGCGCCCGACGACCTCGAATCCCTGCTACGTGCATTGCAGTTGCAAACCTACGCTCGCACTTTCGACGAACTGACGTGCGCGGACATCATGTCGCGCGGCGTCATCACCGTGTCGGCGGGAACGCGTGCGGCGACCGCGTGGAGCATCCTGAAACGCCACGGCGTGAAAGCCTTGCCGGTAACGGACGAAGCGCAACATGTGATCGGCATCGTCACACGGGCCGACCTCGGCAGTAGTCAGCAGTTCGGCATGCTCACCAGCGTCCGCCACAAGCTGTTTGGCCGCCGGCGCGCCGGCGAACCCGTCGTGGGCGCGCTGATGACCACCCAGGTGCGCACGGTGGACACCTCCACCTCGATCGCGGACCTCGTGCCGCTTTTTGCCGACTTCGGACATCACCACATTCCGGTGCTGGACAGCGAGACGCGACGACTGGCCGGCATGGTGACCCAGGCCGACCTGATCGCCGGTTTGTATCGTCAGCCGCACAGGCAACTGCAAGCACCAGTGCGACAACAGCGCGCCGCCGCCTGAAACGAACCGACTTCGCTCAGCCCCACTACGCCCCGAAATCTCACGTCATGACAAAGATAGCCGCACCCTTTTCCACGAGCCGCCCATGAAGCCTCACCCTCGCGAGCTTGGCAAAGCCGATTTCGAGCAGCTATCCGAGTTCCGCTATCAGATGCGGCGCTTCGAACGCTTCTCCGAACAGGCCGCCCAGAGCGAAGGCATCACGCCCTTGCAATATCTGCTGCTTCTGCACATCAAAGGCTATCCGCGGCGCGACTGGGCGACGATCGGCGAGTTGGCCGAGCGGCTGCAAGCGCAGCATCACGGTGTGGTGGCATTGGTGTCGCGCTGTGAAGCGCTCGGCCTCGTCAAGCGCAAGGTCAGCGAGACCGATCGCCGCCAGGTGGAAGTGCATCTGCAAAAGCCCGGCGAAAAGACGCTCGCGAAGCTGGCCGCACTGCACCGCGCCGAACTGAAGTCGCTCGAAGGCGCTTTCAATGTTCCGCAGATCGATCTTTAGGCGTCTTTGAGCCGCTTTTCTTTCGACCACCGCGTTCGACCACCCGCCGCGGCCCGCTAACCCACCACCGCCCCGACCATGACCGCCAACACCTACAAACGCGACTTCGCCGCCAACCGCCGCCTGCCGGGCATCGCCCTGCTGGCCGCGTGCATCGGCGCAATCAGCACGCTGGCGGCTTTCGCGCTGCTGAGCCTGATTCACCTGTTCACGAACCTGTTTTTCTTCGGCGCGCTGTCCTTCGCGGACCGCTCGCCGTCGCATAACACGCTAGGCGCATGGGTCGTGCTGGTGCCGGTGGCGGGCGGCCTGATTGTCGGCCTGATGGCGCGCTACGGATCGGAAAAGATTCGCGGCCACGGCATCCCCGAAGCGATCGAGGCGATCCTGTTCGGCAAGAGCCGCATGTCGCCGAAGGTAGCGGTGCTCAAGCCGCTGTCCTCGGGCATCGTGATCGGCAGCGGCGGCCCGTTCGGCGCCGAAGGCCCGATCATCATGACGGGCGGCGCGCTCGGCTCGCTGATCGCGCAGTGCGTGCGCGTGAGCGCGGCGGAACGCAAGACGCTGCTGGTCGCGGGCGCCGCGGCCGGCATGACCGCGGTGTTCGGCACGCCGGTCGCGGCGGTGCTGCTTGCGGTCGAGTTGCTGCTGTTCGAATGGCGGCCGCGCAGTTTCTTGCCCGTCGCGCTGGCGTGCGCGGTGGCGGGTTTCGCGCGGACGCCCCTGTTCGGCGCGGGGCCGCTGTTTCCGCTTGAAACGACGCCGCCCGGCGCACTATCGCTTTTCGCGTGCGTGCTGGCCGGGCTGCTCTCGGGAGCCTTGGCAGCGGGGCTGTCCGCGGCGCTCTACAAGACCGAGGACCTGTTCGGCAAGCTGAGCATTCACTGGATGTGGTGGCCCGCGCTCGGCGGCCTCGTGGTCGGCATCGGCGGCTTTATCGAGCCGCGCGCGCTCGGTGTCGGGTATGACGTCATCGGCGATCTGTTGCATCTGCATCTGGCATTGCAGGCGGCGCTTGCGTTGTTGCTCGTGAAAGCCGTCATGTGGGTCGTCGCGCTCGGTTCGGGGACGTCGGGCGGCGTGCTCGCGCCGCTGCTGATGCTGGGCGCCGGTCTAGGCGTGGTGATGAGCCATCTGCTGCCGGGCAGCGACCCCGCGCTGTGGCCGCTCGTCTGCATGGCGGCCACGCTCGGTGCGACGCTGGGCGCGCCGCTTACCGCCATCGTGTTCGCCTTCGGGCTGACTCACGACAGCAATGCGTTGCTGCCGCTTCTCGCCGCCACGCTGGTCGCGCACGGCTTCGCGACGGTCGTGATGCGACGCTCGATCATGACCGAGAAAATCGCGCGCCGCGGTTATCACATTTACCGTGAATACGGCGTCGATCCGCTCGAACGTCATTACATCGACGAGGTCATGACGCGCGAAGTGGAAACGATCGACGCCCAACTGACGGTGGGCGAAGCGCTAGCGAAGTACTTCGGCGCGACGCAAATGCATCGGGCGTATCCGGTGATCGATGCGGGCAAGGTGGCGGGCGTGGTCGAGCGTGCGACGCTCGAACGTGCACGCGCCGAGCGCGACGGCGCTGGCGCCGCGACCACGCTGCTCGAATTGATGAAAACGCGTGCGCCGGTCGTCGCGGTGCCGGGCGAAACTTGCCGCCTGGTGGCAACGCGGCTTGCGGTTCATAACCTGGAACGCGTGCCCGTAGTGGACGATGCAAACACGCGGCGGCTCGTCGGCATCGTGTCCCGCAGCGATCTGGTGAAGCCGTCGCTCGCGCACTTCGACGAAGAGCATAAGAAGGAACGCTTCAGGCGTCTCGGCCCACGCTCGGCAAAGCGCCGCCTGTCGCCGGTGCGGCGTGCCGGCTGAGCGCGCCAGCCAGCCCTGACCGGGCGCGATTTTTGTCGCGCGAGCGAGCGGGCGAACGGGCCGTGAGCCGTTGCAAATCGCGCTGAATCGGAATGACATGACTGCATTTCCCACAGTCGAAACGAACAATCCCAGAGCGTTCGTCGTCATTGCACGTACAACAAGAGCCGCACTCCTACACGCGACTTAACCAGCACCGATAGATACAACGGACGACAAACGTGAACATTTATTGAGACATCAAGACGTGCAATGATCGCCGCCGATCCAGCGAAACAGGCTGTGATACCGCGTGAGTAGACGCTCTGGCAACGCCGCAGCCCCCTGCGCTTTCATTCCGTCGAGATGGCCAATTTCCTGTTCAATCTTGTCTCAAACCTCGCATTGCTGGCGGCCGTGCTGATTGTCTGTCATCTATGCAACCGGCTGATACCGGGCGCGACGCTCAATGGGCCGCATGTGTTTGTCGGGCTCGCATTGGCCGCACTGCTGTTCGATGCCGCGCTGACCTTTCTCGTATTCGCCGATGCGCAAAACCGCTACGGCCAGTTCAGCACGCGTGCTGCGTTTTTTCAACGCGCCGGCGCATATGGGCTTGCGGGGATCGCCGCCTTCGGCTGGCGCTATCTGTCGCGCCGCTCGCGCCAGGCTAAAGCCGGTGACTCGCTTGTCATCCGCACTTCGCCGTATTCGGAATCGCATCTGCCGATGTAACGCGACGCCCTTTGCGATCAATTGTTTTGCAAAATCGCCCGAGAGAGCGAAAAAAAACGGCGTCGCGAGATTCGCGACGCCGTTTGTCGTTCCGGCCACACCAGCGATGAAGCGTCAGCGGGTGCCGGGCTTGGAGGCGTCCTTGCGCATCATCTTCCACAGCGCGCCGAGCAGAACCGGCACGATTGCCGCGCCGATACCCACCAGCACGATCACATTCAGATATTGGCGGATGAACGGAATGTTGCCGAAGAAATAACCGAGCAACACCAGCAGCAGCACCCACAACAACGCGCCGAGAACGTTGAAAAGCTGAAACCGGCTCACCGTCATTTCGGACGCGCCCGCAACGAAGGGCGCGAAGGTCCGCACTACCGGAATGAAGCGCGCCAGCACGATGGTCTTGCCGCCATGCTTTTCGTAGAAATTGTGGGTCTTCTGCAATGCGCTGCGGTCGAGAAAGCGCTCGAGAAAAGGGATGTGCGAATTGAACACCCGCGGTCCAATGGCCCGCCCAATCATATAGTTGACCGTGTTGCCGCTGATTGCCGCGACGAGCAGCAGCACGATCAGCAAGCCAACGTTCATTTCACCGGTCGCGCAGAAAGCACCGCCGATGAACAGCAATGAATCGCCCGGCAAAAACGGCAGGACGACCAGCCCTGTTTCGCAGAACACGATCAGAAACAGCACCGCATAGACCCAGGCGCCGTACACGTGAATGAAGTCTCCCAGAAACTTGTCGATGTGCAAGACAAGATTGGCGAAATGTAGCAACGTGTCCAAAGGCGTCCTTTATTGAGCGAATGTGAGCGCGGCGGGGAATAGCTCTGCGAGCCTGCGAGCGAAGGCGACGAGCACTCGCTCACTGCCCCGCAATTGACCGCGTCATGATACCGAAAGTGCCCGGCCGCAATTAAAAAAGTCCGGCCGCTCGGACGCCTCGGGGCCGGCGGTGCCGAATCGCTATAATTTCGCCATGTCCGAATTCTCCGAAACGTCTGCTGGCACCACCGCCGCGGCCGCGGTTTCCGCCGCTGTGCCCGCCCCACGCCCATTGCGCGCGATTCAGCCGCTGCCCGACCAGTTGATCAGCCAGATCGCGGCCGGCGAAGTGGTCGAGCGGCCCGCTTCGGTGGTCAAGGAGTTGCTGGAAAATGCGCTCGACGCGGGTGCGCAGACTTTGCGCATCATGCTCGACGAAGGCGGCGTCAAACGTATTTCGATCACCGACGACGGCTGCGGCATTCCCGAAAACGAACTGGCGCTTGCGCTGATGCGTCATGCGACGAGCAAGATCCGCTCGCTTGCCGAACTGGAAGCGGTCGCCACGCTGGGCTTTCGCGGCGAGGCGCTAGCCTCGATCGCATCGGTCGCGCAGATGTACATCACGAGCCGCACCGCGGACGCGCCGCATGCGGTGCGCGTCGACGCGCAAACCGGCGTGCTGAGCCCCGCTGCCGGCACCCAGGGCACCACGATCGAAGTGCGCGAGTTGTACTTCAACACGCCCGCGCGCCGCAAGTTTTTGAAGAGCGAGCAAACCGAACTCGGCCATTGTCTCGAACAGATTCGCCGCGCGGCGCTGGCACGACCGGACGTGGCGATTTCGGTGCTGCATAACGGCAAGGCGGTCGAACACTGGAACGCCAGCGAACCACCCGTGCGAGTCGCGAAGATTCTCGGCGAGACATTTGCAACGGCGCATCTGCCGCTCGACGAATCCGCCGGACCGCTCGCCGTCTACGGCTGCGCGGGTCTGCCGACCGCGAGCCGCGGGCGCGCCGACCAGCAGTATTTCTTCGTCAACGGCCGCTTCGTGCGTGACAAGCTGCTCACGCACGCCGTGCGCGCTGCTTATGAAGACGTGCTGCACGGCGACCGCTATCCGTCCTACGTGCTGTTTCTCGATCTGCCGCCTGAAGCCGTCGATGTCAACGTGCATCCGTCGAAGATCGAAGTGCGTTTTCGCGATTCGCGCTCGATTCACCAGTTCGTGTTCCACGCGGTACAGCGCGCGCTGGCGCGGCATGCGGGCGCGTCGCCGGAAACGACGGCAGGCGGGCATGCGGCGCATCTGGAGGCGTCGATGGGCGGGCCGGCTTCGTTCGGCGCCACGCCGTTAGGTGCAGCGGGTGCCGCCAGCTTTGGTACGAGCGCGGGCGCAGGCGGCTTCGGTGGCGGATCTGGCTCGTCGTCACAGCCGGGCAACACATGGATGCGCCAGGCGCGCATGACGCAAGGCACCTTGCCCGTTGCCCAACCGCTGGCGTTTTACGACGCGCTGTTCGGCCGCAGAGACACAAACGCAGGCGCAGTGGAAGGCGCGACGCTCTTCGAAGCGCGCGACTCGGCCACGGAAACAACCGCGCCGTACAACGCCTCCGCGCCTTATGCGTCACCCGCCTTCAACGTCGCCGACGAACAGCCGCTCGGCTTCGCGCTCGGCCAGATCCACGGCATCTACGTGCTCGCGCAGAACGCGCACGGCCTCGTGATCGTCGACATGCACGCCGCGCACGAGCGCATTCTGTACGAGCAGTTCAAGAACGCGCTGGCCGATCGCACGATCGCCGTCCAACCGCTGCTGATCCCGCAGACGATGCAGGCCGATCCGATCGAAATCGGCACGGTCGAGGAAGAGCGCGACACGCTCGACGCGCTCGGCTTCGACCTCGCGGTGCTGTCGCCCACCACGCTCGCCATCCGCGCCGTGCCCGCGCTCTTGAAAGACGCCGATCTACAGGCGCTGGCGCGCGCGGTCCTCTCCGACCTTCACGCGTTCGGCGGCTCGCGCGTGTTGACCGAGCGTCAGCACGAACTGCTCGGCACGCTCGCCTGCCATCACGCGGTGCGGGCGAACCGGCGCCTGACGCTCGATGAAATGAACGCGCTGCTGCGCCAGATGGAAGCGACCGAGCGCGCCGATCAATGCAACCACGGGCGTCCGACGTGGTATCAGTTGACGCTCTCCGATCTCGATCGGCTGTTCATGCGTGGGCAGTAGCGGTGCGCTCGATCACGCTCATTCGCCGCGCGCCGGTTTCTCCATGACTTCACGCACTGCCACGGTCGCTTGCCTGCTGGGGCCCACCGCATCCGGCAAGACCGCCGCCGCGCTCGCGCTGGCCGCGCGGCGGCCGGTGGAAATCATCAGTGTGGATTCGGCGCTGGTCTATCGCGAGATGGACATCGGCACGGCAAAACCGACGGCGCAAGAGCTCGCGGCGGCACCGCATCATCTGATCGACATCGTCGATCCGGCCAACGCCTATTCAGCGGCCGAATTTCGCGCGGATGCGTTGCGCCTGCTGGGCGAGATCAGCGCGCGCGGGCGAGTGCCGTTGCTGGTCGGCGGGACCATGCTGTACTACAAGGCGCTCACGCAAGGACTGAACGACCTGCCGCCCGCCGACGCCGAGCTTCGCGCCTCGCTCGACGCCGATGCCGCGCGCGAAGGCTGGCCTGCAATGCATGCGCGGCTTGCCGCGCTCGACCCCGTGACGGCCGCTCGTCTTGCGCCAAACGATTCGCAGCGGATTCAGCGGGCGCTGGAAGTGTTCATGTTGACCGGCCAGCCGATGTCCGCGTTGCTGGCCGCGCCGGCTCGGGTGGACAACGCCGCTTCGGCGTGGCGCTTCGTGCCGGTTGCGCTGGAACCTTCCGATCGAAGCGTGCTGCACGCGCGCATCGAAAAGCGCTTCGACGCGATGCTGGCGGGCGGCTTCGTCGATGAAGTGGTGAAACTGCGCGAGCGTGGGGATTTGTCGCCGGAGATGCCGTCGATGCGTTGCGTGGGCTATCGGCAGGTATGGGAATATCTCGACGGAGCCGTCGATTATTCGACCATGCGGGACAAGGGAATCTTCGCTACGCGGCAACTGTGCAAGCGGCAGCTTACGTGGCTGCGGAGCATGACTGAGCGGGTAGTGATCGATTGCTGCGACCCGCGCGCTACCGCGCGGGTGCTCGATGTGATTGAAGCGTTGATCTGAATCGCTATCGGCCCCGCGCGGCGCTTGGAACTTCCACGCCGCGCAGGCAAACGAGCCTTGGGTTAAACCACAACCGTTTGAGCTTCACCCGGCGCGCTTTCGCGAATCGCGCCGATTTTCCAGACCTGTTCGCCGGCTGCGGACAACAGCCCGATCGCCGCGTCCGCATCCGCTGCGGACACCACCACCGCCATCCCGATGCCGCAGTTGAACACGCGGTGCATTTCCGCATCCGCCACGCCGCCGTGCTTTTGCAGCCACGAGAACAGCGGCGGCAACGGCCAGCCGCGATGATCCAGCTCAGCCGTCAGGCCTTCACGCAAAACGCGCGGAATGTTCTCGACGAGCCCGCCGCCGGTAATGTGCGCCATACCCTTCACAGCGATCTGCTGCATCACGGCGAGCAACGGCTTCACATAGATATGCGTGGGCGCCATCAGCGCGTCGGCGAGTGAGCGGCCGTCGAAATCCGCATTCAGATCAGGCTGCGCGCGCTCGATGATCTTGCGCACCAGCGAAAAACCGTTCGAATGAATCCCGCTCGAAGCCAGCCCCAACACCACGTCGCCGGGGGCGATCGTGCTGCCGTCGATAATCTTGCTCTTTTCGACCGCGCCGACCGCGAAGCCAGCCAGATCGTACTCGCCGTCCGGATACATGCCCGGCATTTCCGCCGTCTCGCCGCCGATCAGTGCGCAGCCCGCCAGTTCGCAACCATATGCGATACCCTTCACGACCGTGGCCGCCGTACCGACGTCCAGCTTGCCGCACGCGAAGTAGTCGAGGAAGAACAGCGGCTCGGCGCCTTGCACGAGAATGTCGTTCACGCTCATCGCCACCAGGTCCTGGCCGACGGTGTCGTGTTTGTTCAGTTGAAACGCGAGGCGCAGCTTCGTGCCGACACCGTCGGTGCCCGACACCAGCACCGGCTCCTTGTAGCGCTTCGGCACTTCGAACAGCGCGCCGAACCCGCCGATGCCGCCCAGCACGCCGTCGCGCATCGTCTTTTTGGCAAATGGCTTGATCGCGTCGACAAGGGCGTCGCCCGCGTCGATGTCCACGCCGGCGTCGCGATACGACAAACCTTGGGCGTCAGGGGCGGATTTCGGTTGATTCATGGGGAAGAGCGAGAAGGTCGGTAAAATGCGATTTTACCCGATGCCGGCCGGTTGGCTGGATTTCACGCGTTCCGACGACACCTGGGAAACAAACTTTGCAACAGAACTCCTCCATCCTGACGCCCGTTCAGCGCCGCGCCTTCATCTGGCTGGCCATCGCACTGGGCGTCGGCATTTTGCTGTGGCTCCTGAGCCCGGTCCTCACACCGTTTCTGCTCGGCGCGATTCTCGCGTACATTCTTCAGCCTGGCGTCGCGTGGATGGTGCGCCGGCGTGTGCCGCGCGCCGTCGCCGCGTTGCTGATGATGCTGCTGTTCACGCTCCTGATGACCATGCTCGTGCTGCTGGTGCTGGCCGTCGTCCAGAAAGAAGCGCCGCAACTCAGGCAGCAGGTTCCGGTGCTGTTCACGCATATCAACGCGTGGCTGCAACCGAAACTCGCGCTGCTGGGCCTTGCCGATTCGCTCGATTTCGCCAGCATCCGCGATCTCGTGATGGGGCAACTGGAAGGCAGCGCGCAAACCGTCGCGCTTTACGTGTGGACCTCCGTGCGCACCAGCGGCAACGTCATGATGACGGTGGTCGGCAACGTCGTGATGGTGCCGCTCGTGCTGTTCTATCTGCTGTACGACTGGAATCGCATGCTCGCGCGCATGCAGGCCGTCGTGCCGCGCCGCTGGCTCGACAAGACGCTGCAACTCGCGCGCGACATGGACCAGATGCTGTCGCAATACCTGCGCGGCCAGTTGCTCGTCATGGGCGTGCTCGCCGTGTACTACGCGGTCGCGCTGACCATCGCCCGCTTCGAGATCGCGTTGCCGGTCGGCATTTTCACGGGTCTCGCGGTGTTCATCCCGTACATCGGCTTCGCCACCGGTCTCGCGCTGGCGCTGCTTGCGGCGCTCCTGCAATTCGGCGACTGGTATGGCTTCGGCGCGGTCGCGCTGATTTACGGCGTCGGCCAGATCGTGGAGAGCTTCTTTCTCACGCCGCGCCTCGTCGGCGAACGCATTGGCCTGCACCCGCTCGCGGTCATCTTCGCGCTGCTTGCGTTCGGCCAGCTGTTCGGCTTTTTCGGCGTGTTGCTGGCGCTGCCGGTCAGCGCGATTCTCTCGGTGGCGATGCGCGAGTTGCGGCAAAGCTATCTGACGAGCACGCTTTACAACAACTGACGGGTCATTGACTTGTCATCGACTGTTTAGGGCCCGAGGTTCGGGCCATTCGCGGCGCAAGCCTCATTTTCGGCATCAACCTACTGTGCTTCGTCAACTGACGCTCGATCTCGGCACCCCGCCGCCATCGACATTCGATAACTTCTTCGCCGGCGCCAACGCCGAGCTGGTCACGCGGCTGCGCGAGCTCGACAACGCGCTCGCGGCCGGGCCGGTGGCCGATCGCACCTTCTATATCTGGGGCGAAGCCGGCAGTGGCCGCACGCATCTTTTGCAGGCGCTGGTGCACGAAGCGCCACCGGGCCATGCGCGCTATGCGGGTCCCCAGAGCAGTCTCGCCGCCTTCACGTTCGACCCGCGCGTCGCGCTGTATGCGATCGACGATTGCGACGCTTTGTCGGCCGCGCAGCAGATCGCCGTGTTCAATCTCTTCAACGAAGTGCGCGCGCATCCCACGAGCGCGCTGGTCGCCGCGGGCAACGCGCCGCCGATCGGCATGACGGTGCGCGAGGATTTGCGCACGCGGCTCGGCTGGGGCCTCGTGTTCCATCTGGCGCCGCTGCCGGACGAAGACAAGGCCGCCGTGCTGAAGCACGCGGCGCGCGAGCGCGGCATCATGCTCGCCGACGACGTGCCCGCCTACCTGCTCACGCATTTTCGCCGCGACATGCCGAGCCTGATGGCGCTGCTCGACGCGCTCGACCGCTTCTCGCTCGAACAGAAGCGCGCCGTCACGCTGCCGCTTTTGCGCACCATGCTCGCCAAGCCGGACGCCGATGAACGGCGCGCGGCGTCCGCTTCATCTGCGTCACCCGCCGCTTCAAGTAAAATAGGCCCTCATGGCTAATCTCGCACTCTTCGATCTCGACCACACCCTCATTCCCACCGACAGCGACCACGAATGGGGCCGCTTCATGGTGAAACACGGCATGGTCGACGCCGACAATTTCGCCCGTGAAAACGACCGCTTTTACGCCGACTACAAAGCCGGCCAGCTCGACATTCACGCTTACCTGATCGCCATGCTCACGCCGCTCGCCAAGTACACGCGCGCGCAGCTCGCCGACTTTCACGCGCAGTACATGCACGAAGTCATCACACCGGCGATCCAGCCGGTCGCGCTCGAACTGGTGAAGCAACATCAGGAAGTGGGCGACCTCTGCTGCGTGGTCACGGCCACCAACGAATTCATCACCCGTCCGATCGCGCAAGCGTTCGGCGTCGACACGCTGATCGCCTGCGAAGTGGAAACCGTCGACGGCCAGCCGCATTCGCCGTACACCGGCCGCCCCACCGGCATGCCGAGCTACAAGGAAGGCAAGATCGCGCGCACCGAGGCGTGGCTCGCCTCGCTCGGCAAGACGTGGAGCGACTTCGAGCGCAGCTATTTCTATAGCGACTCGCACAACGACATTCCGCTGCTCGAAAAGGTCACCGATCCGATCGCGACCAATCCCGACGACACATTGCGCGCCCATGCGCAGGCCAAAGGCTGGCGCATCCTCGAACTCTTTCAATCCACGTGATCAAAAAATTTATCCGCAAGCTATTCGGCCAGGACTCGGCGCCCGCTGAGGACACCCCATCCGCCGAAGCCGAAGCAGACGAAACCGGCAGCGCACCGGCACGCCATGCAGCAGGCGCCTCAGGCGCCGGCAAGACACGCCGCAAACCCGCCCGCGGCGGCGCGGCGGTCAAAACCGTGCCCGATCCCGATGTACCGGTCATCATTCCGCACGACGTGCACGGCATCGATCAGGCGCTGATCTCGAGAAACGCGATTCGCGTGACCGAAGGGCTGCAACAGGCGGGGCACCGCGCGTTCATCGTCGGCGGCGCGGTGCGCGATCTGCTGCTCGGCATCAAGCCGAAAGACTTCGACGTCGCCACGGACGCCACGCCCGAACAGGTGCAGAAGCTGTTTCGCCGCGCGCGCATCATCGGCCGGCGGTTTCAGATCGTGCACGTGCAGTTCGGCCAGGAAATCATCGAAACCTCGACGTTCCGCGCGCTGGTCGATCCGCCGGCCGCCGACGCGCCGCCGCAGCGCCGCCTGAAGCGCGACGAACTCGACCGCCGCACGCACGCCGTGGACGCGAGCGGGCGCGTGCTGCGCGACAACGTCTGGGGCGAGCAGCACGAAGACGCCACGCGCCGCGATTTCACGATCAACGCGATGTACTACGATCCGGCCACGCAAACCGTGCTGGATTATCACAACGGCATGGCCGACATGCGCGCGCGCCTCTTGCGCATGATTGGCGACCCGGCCACGCGTTATCGCGAGGATCCGGTGCGCATGCTGCGCGTGGTGCGTTTTGCCGCGAAGCTCGACTTCGAGATCGAGGACACGACGCGCGCGCCGATCGCCGACATGGCGGATCTGATCAACAACGTGCCCGCCGCGCGTCTTTTCGACGAGATGCTCAAGCTGATGCTGTCGGGCCACGCGCTCGCCTGCCTGAAGCGTCTGCGCCAGGAAGGCCTGCATCATGGCCTGCTGCCGTTGCTCGATGTGGTGCTGGAGCAACCCACCGGCGAAAAATTCATCACGCTTGCACTCACCAACACGGATGCTCGAGTGCGCGCCGGCAAACCGGTGTCGCCCGGCTTCCTGTTCGCCACGCTGCTGTGGCACGACGTGCAGCAGCGCTGGCAGAAATTTGAAGCGAACGGTGAATATCCGGTGCCCGCGCTGCATCGCGCGATGGACGAAGTCCTCGATATGCAAACCGGGAAACTTGCGATCCATAAGCGCTTTTCGGCGGACATGCGCGAAATCTGGGGCCTGCAGTTGCGCCTCGAAAAACGCTCGGGAAGGAGCGCGCTGAAGCTGCTGGAACACCAAAGATTTAGAGCGGGGTATGATTTCCTCCTGTTGCGCTGCGAATCGGGTGAACTCGACGAGTCGGTCGGTGCGTGGTGGACGGAGTTCATCGAAGGAGACGTCGCGGCGCGTGAGGCCTTGCTCACGCAAGGCGGGAAGGACCGGAGTCCCCGAAAACGACGGCGGCGCAGCAGTGGCGCCAGGAACCGCAATGCGGGCGACGGAATGGAGGGCGGCACGCCAGCCGAACGCACAGCCAACGAAGCGGGCCATGACGGTTCGCACGAAAACTGACCTCGCGTTCGCTGAAGCCGTCGAACGATAGTTGCAGGAAGTTATGCCATGACGGTTGCTTATCTCGGCCTCGGCGCGAATCTCGGGGACGCGCGCCAGACCCTGAAAGACGCGGTGGTGTGCCTCGCACAACAGCACGCCATCACCGTGCTCGCCAAGTCGAGCCTGTATCGCACTGCCCCGATCGACGCGGGCGGTGACGATTATTTCAATTGCGCCGTGAAGATCGAAACGGCGCTCCCCGTGCGGCACCTGCTTGCGCTGTGCCACAAGATCGAGCATCAGTTCGGCCGTGAACGGCCGTTTCGCAACGCACCGCGCACGCTCGATCTCGACATCCTGCTCTACGGCGATCAATCGATCGACGAGCCCGATCTGATCGTGCCGCATCCGCGTCTGATCGAACGCGCCTTTGCGCTCGTGCCGCTGATCGAAATCGACGCGGCGCTCATCATCCCGCAGCATGGCCGCGCGGACGGGTTGCTCGCCGGCGTCGCCGATCAGCGCATCGAAAAGGTCAAATCAACCTGCCAGTGTCCGATGCTCAATGCGTTCGCGACAGGCGCCGGCACGGACGGCAAAGGCCGCTGCGAATGAATTCTCCACCGCTTACCGTCACCGCGCCGCATCTGCGGCCTCCGTTCGGCTATCTCGCGATCGAAGGGCCGATCGGCGTCGGCAAGACGTCGCTCGCGCGGCGCCTCGCGCAACGCTGGTCGATGCAGGAAATGTTCGAGCGGCCGCAGGACAATCCCTTTCTCGAACGCTTTTATCGCGACACCACGCGTTACGCATTGCCCGCGCAGCTGCACTTCGCGTTGCAACGCGCTCAGCAGGCGCAGGAAGTGAGCGTGGCGCACGTGTCGGGCACGCCGCTGATCGCCGACTTCATGACGCAGAAGAACGACATCTTCGCGCGTCTGACGCTGCAGGAGGACGAGTGGCACCTGTATCGCGCGCTCGCCGCGCGGCTCGAGGTGAGCGCGCCGGCGCCGGACTTCGTGGTCTATCTGCAGGCCAGTCCCGAGGTGCTGTTCGCGCGCATTCAAAAGCGCGCCGTGCCGATGGAACTGCAGATTTCCGATGCGTATCTGCACGCGCTGTGCGACGCGTACAACGAGTTCTTCTATCACTACGACAGCACGCCCGTGTTGACGGTCAACGCCGAACATCTGAATCCGCTCGACTCGGACGCGGACCTTGCGCTGCTCGCCGAACGCATCGAAACCATGCGCGGCCGCAAGGAATTCTTTGTCAAAGGCACGTCGCTTTAAGCGGCTCGGCCACCTCTTTTTCCAACGGATTGACCCATGACCTATTTGCAGGATGCGAGCCGGAACGCCATCACCGTGCCGAAACTGCAGGCAATGCGCGATGCCGGCGAAAAGATCGCCATGCTCACGTGTTACGACGCGAGCTTCGCCGCGTTGCTGGATCGCGCGGGCGTCGACGTGATGTTGATCGGCGATTCGCTCGGCAACGTGTTGCAAGGTCAGACGACCACATTGCCGGTGACGTTGGCGGACATCGCGTATCACACCGCGAGCGTCGCGCGGGTGCGGCCTTCGGCGCTGGTGATCGCCGACTTGCCGTTCGGCACCTACGGCACGGCGGAAGATGCCTTCCGCAGTTCGGTGGAATTGATGCGCGCCGGCGCGCAGATGGTGAAGCTCGAAGGCGGCGAATGGCTGGCGGACACGGTGCGTTTTCTGGTCGAGCGCTCGATTCCCGTGTGCGCGCACGTTGGGCTCACGCCGCAGTCGGTGCACGCGTTCGGCGGCTTCAAGGTGCAAGGGAAAACCGAGGCGGGCGCGAGCCAGCTGCTGCGGGATTCGCTTGCGGTGCAAAATGCCGGCGCGCAATTGATCGTGATCGAGGCGGTTCCGACGCTGCTCGCGAGCGAAGTGACGAAACAACTGCGGATTCCGACGATCGGCATCGGCGCGGGTCTGGATTGCTCGGGTCAGGTGCTGGTGCTGCACGACATGCTGGGCATTTTCCCCGGCAAGCGGCCACGCTTCGTGAAGGATTTCATGCACGGCCAGCCGAGCATTCTGGCCGCGGTGGAAGCGTATGTGCGCGCGGTGAAGGACGGCTCGTTTCCTGGGCCTGAGCACATGTTCTGATTTGACTGTCGCGGCTCGGCGGTTCGGTCGCCGAGGCCGCGGTTTGTTTTTGCGGACGCGCGCGGGTGGCTCCGCGTTCCGGCTCTAGCGGACGATCCGCGCCGGCAACGCGCCGCGCAACGCGTTGCATATCAGTAATGCTTCGGCGTTCAGCACGTCGGCCCGCGTAAGTATTTTTTCAGCCGCTCGCAGGCCCGAATCCTCTTCCAGCAATACGCTTCGCATCACGCCGGGCAGCACGCCCGACGCGAGCGGCGGCGTCCACCACCGCCCTGCCAGCTTCAGAAAGACATTCGAGCGGCCGCCTTCGGTCAACTCGCCCCGCTCGTTGAAAAACAGCGTGTCGAATGCGCCCTTCGCTTCGGCTTCACGCCAGCCTCGATCGTATTCGGCCCGGCGCGTGGTTTTGTGGCGCAGCAGCGCGTCGTCGGCTCGTATGGCGGGAAAATTGTGGTCCGGGCCGAGCAGTACGCCGACCGTTTGGTCGGAGTCGGAGCGGGCTAGCGGCGTCAGCACCGCGGCGGTGATGTGAATCGCGCCGTTTTTGCTCAATGCGAGCCGCATGCGGTGCGGGGTTTGCGGCGGCAGCGCATCGCATTTCGCTGCAAGCTGCGCGCGAAGTTCGCTTTCCTCGCCGAGTTCGAAGCCCAGCGCCGCCGCGCTCGACGAGAGCCGCGCGAGATGCCGCGACAGATATCGCACGCCCTCTTCCCGCGTCGCGTGCATCGTTTCGAATAGCTCGAAGCCAGGGTCGGCGCCGGTCAGGAAGCGCGCCTTCAATTGGCATTCCGCATATTCGTCGGCGGGGACGCTGTCGAGCACGATGCCCGCGCCGATGCCGAGCTTGCCTTGCAGTTCGGCTGACCGGGCAGTCGTCGGGTTGAGAACCAAGGTGCGGATCGCGACAGACAGGCAGAAGTCGCCGCAGGCGTTTTCGCATGCGTCGGGATTCGATGCGGACGACGTGGCGGCCTCGTCGTGGCCGGGCGCCGGCGCATCGAGCCAACCGATCGCCCCTGTGTAAAGACCGCGCGGCGTGCTTTCGAGCTCGTCGATCAACTGCATCGTGCGATGCTTCGGCGCGCCGGTGATCGAGCCGCACGGAAACAGCGCGCGCATGATTTCGGCGAACGAGGTGCCCGCGCGCAACGTTGCCTGCACCGTGGATGTCATTTGCCAAACCGAGGCATATGGCTCGACGGAAAACAGTGCAGGCACTTTGACGGACCCCGTTTGCGCGACCCGCGAAAGATCGTTGCGCAGCAGGTCGACGATCATCACGTTTTCGGCGCGGTTTTTCGGATCGTTGCCGAGGAATTCGGCCGCGGCGCAATCGGCCGCCGGATCGTCCGAGCGCGACGCCGTGCCTTTCATCGGCCGCGCGCGCAACGTCGAACCTGCCTTTTCGATGAAAAGCTCCGGCGAGCACGACAGCACCCAACGATTGGCCGGCAACGCGATCAGCGCGCCGTACCGAACCGGCTGCCGGGTCCTCAAGCGCCGATACAGCGCCGCGGGCGAGCCGAACACATCGAAGGCGAGCCGATAGGTGTAGTTGACCTGATAGGAATCGCCCGCCCGCAAGGCGGCATGGATCGCGTCGATCGCCTGGTTGAATTGCGCCGCATCGACGCTCGCGCTCACGTTGGCCGTGCCCGCCACTGAGGGCTCAAGCGCGCCGCCATCGCGCGCCATGAGCCACGCGTCGACCTCGTCGCGCGAAAGTTTCTCGCAACGTTCGAACAATAAAAAACGCAGCGCGGCATCGCCACGCTGCGTTTTCATGAAGTGCCGGGACTTCCCGTCGAGAAGCAGATTACGGCCGAATTCATAGTCGGCCAGCACGATGGCATGCAATCCGCGCCGGCTCTCGGCAGCCACGGTTTCACACACGGCTTCGAGCTGCGCGGAATCCGCACAAACGAGCTCATGCGAAAAACCCGTGTAGAGACGGCTCGAGCGCCGCGCCGCCGTCGCGTCGCAATCGTCGAGCAATGCGAAAACCGCGTCGCGCTCATCCGCCGTCATGCTGACCGCCAAAATCAAACCGCCATCAATCGAAGAAGCTCTTCACCCGGTCGAACCAGCTTTTGCTTTGGGGACTATGCCGCGCGCCGCCTTCCACCAGCGCCTTCTCGAACTGCTGAAGCAACTCGCGCTGCGACTCGGTGAGCTTGACCGGCGTTTCCACTTGCACGTGCACGTACAGATCGCCGGCAATGCTGGAACGCAGCCCCTTGATACCCTTGCCGCGCAGACGGAACGTCTTGCCCGACTGCGTGCCCTCCGGCACCGTGAAGCTGGCGCGCCCCGCCAGCGTGGGCACTTCGATCTCGCCGCCGAGCGCCGCCGTGGTGAAGGGAATCGGCATCTGGCAATGCAAATCGTCGCCGTCGCGTTCGAATACCGAATGCTGCTTGATGTGAATCTCGACGTACAGATCGCCCGACGGACCGCCGTTGATACCCGGCTCGCCGTTGCCGGCGGAGCGGATGCGCATGCCGTCGTCGATACCTGCCGGAATCTTCACTTCGAGCGTCTTGGTTTCCTTCACCTTGCCGGCGCCGTGGCAGTGGGCGCAGGGCTCGGGAATATAGGTGCCGGTGCCGTGGCATTTCGGGCAAGTCTGCTGGATGCTGAAAAAGCCCTGCGACATACGCACCGCACCGGAGCCGCTACAGGTCGGGCAGGTTTCGGGCTTGGTGCCGGGCTTCGCACCCGAGCCGTGACAGACTTCGCACGATACCCAGCTCGGCACGCGAATCTGCGTGTCGTAGCCGTGCGCGGCCTGTTCCAGCGTGATTTCCATGCTGTAGCGCAGATCCGCGCCGCGGTAGACCTGCGGGCCGGCCCGGCCGCCACCGCCGCGTGCCGCGCCGCCGGCCGCCTGACCGAAGATGTCGCCGAAAATATCGCCGAACGCATCGGCAAAACCGCCGAAGCCCTGCGCACCGGCTCCGCCCATATTCGGATCGACGCCGGCGTGGCCGTACTGATCGTACGCGGCACGCTTTTGCGAGTCCGAGAGCATTTCATAGGCTTCCTTCACCTCCTTGAAATGCCCTTCCGCATCCTTGTTGTCCGGATTGCGGTCAGGGTGGTGCTTCATCGCAAGCTTGCGATAAGCCTTCTTGATTTCGTCGTCGCTCGCGTTCTTCGCAACGCCCAGAACCTCGTAGTAATCCCGTTTCGCCATATCGGTTCAACGCCACTCGCGCAATACGGCGCGGTGGCTCCTCTTGAATGCTGGAGTCTCACGACTCGTCCGGCCGCTGTTCACGCCGCTTTCAGGCGGCTAAAACAACGCCCTCCATAAAACAAATGTGCCCGGAGAGCCCAAAAGGCTCGCCAGGCGAGATAACCGCTCTTGCACGTTCGCGAGACCAGAACGGCTCGGTCCCTTGTGCAGCCGGGCCGCACACATCGCTGTGTGCGGCTTTACGGTCGAAATGCGACCTGGCTTTAGTCTTTCTTGACTTCCTTGAACTCGGCGTCGACCACGTCGTCCTGCTGCTGGCTCGCGCCGCCCGCCGATGCACCCGCGCCAGCCGCGCCCGCTGCCGCGGCTTCGGCGCCTTGCGCTGCCTGCATGTCGGCGTACATCTTCTCGCCCATCTTCTGCGAGGCCGTGGCAACCGCTTCGATCTTGGCTTCGATCGCCGCCTTGTCGCTCGAACCGCTCTTCAGCGCCTCTTCGAGCTCCTTCAACGCGGTTTCGATCTTTTCCTTCTCGGCGGCTTCCAGCTTGTCGCCGTATTCGGTGAGCGCCTTCTTCGTGCTGTGGACCAGCGCGTCGCCCTGGTTGCGGGCGTCGGCCAGCTCACGCAGCTTGTGATCTTCTTCCGCGTTCGCTTCTGCGTCCTTCACCATCTTCTCGATCTCGGCTTCGGACAGACCCGAGTTCGCCTTGATCGTGATGCGGTTTTCCTTGCCGGTCGCCTTGTCTTTCGCGCCGACGTGCAGAATGCCGTTCGCGTCGATGTCGAAGCTCACTTCGATCTGCGGCGTGCCGCGCGGCGCCGGCGGAATGCCTTCGAGGTTGAACTCGCCCAGCAGCTTGTTGCCGGCCGCCATTTCGCGTTCGCCCTGGAACACCTTGATCGTCACGGCGCCCTGATTGTCGTCGGCCGTCGAATAGACCTGCGCGTGCTTGGTCGGGATCGTGGTGTTCTTGTTGATCATCTTCGTCATCACGCCGCCGAGCGTTTCGATGCCGAGCGACAGCGGGGTCACGTCGAGCAGCAGCACGTCCTTGCGGTCGCCCGACAGAACCTGGCCTTGAATCGCGGCGCCAACGGCCACGGCTTCGTCCGGGTTCACGTCGCGGCGCGGATCCTTGCCGAAGAATTCCTTGACCTTTTCCTGCACCTTCGGCATGCGGGTCATACCGCCGACCAGAATCACGTCGTCGATTTCGCCGACCTTCACGCCCGCGTCCTTGATCGCCACGCGGCACGGTTCGATCGTGCGCTCGATCAGCTCCTCGACCAGCGCCTCGAGCTTCGCACGCGTGATTTTCAGGTTCAAGTGCTTCGGACCCGACGCGTCGGCCGTGATGTACGGCAGGTTGATTTCGGTTTGCTGGCTCGACGACAGCTCGATCTTGGCCTTTTCCGCCGATTCCTTCAGGCGTTGCAGCGCGAGCACGTCTTTCGACAGATCGACGCCCTGCTCCTTCTTGAACTCGCCGATGATGTAATCGATGATGCGCTGGTCGAAGTCCTCGCCGCCGAGGAACGTATCGCCGTTCGTGGACAGCACCTCGAACTGCTTTTCACCGTCGACATCCGCGATTTCGATGATCGACACGTCGAACGTGCCGCCACCCAGGTCGTACACCGCGATCTTGCGGTCGCCCTTCTCGTTCTTGTCGAGGCCGAATGCGAGCGCGGCCGCGGTCGGCTCGTTGATGATGCGCTTCACTTCGAGACCGGCGATGCGGCCTGCGTCCTTGGTTGCCTGACGCTGGCTGTCGTTGAAGTACGCGGGAACCGTGATCACCGCTTCGGTGACCGGCTCGCCGAGGTAGTCTTCAGCCGTCTTCTTCATCTTGCGCAGCACTTCCGCGGAGATTTGCGGCGGCGCCATCTTCTGCTCGCGCACTTCGACCCATGCGTCGCCGTTATCGGCCTTCATGATCTTGTACGGCATCAGGCCGATGTCTTTCTGCACTTCTTTTTCTTCGAAACGGCGGCCGATCAGGCGCTTGACCGCGTACAGCGTGTTCTTCGGGTTCGTGACCGACTGACGCTTCGCGGGCGCGCCGACGAGAATCTCGCCGTCTTCCATGTAAGCGATGATCGACGGCGTGGTGCGCGCACCTTCCGAGTTCTCGATCACCTTGACCGAATTGCCTTCCATGATCGCCACGCACGAGTTGGTCGTGCCGAGGTCGATGCCGATAATTTTGCCCATTTTTACTAATCTCCTGACTTTGATCGCTGCGGAAAGCGCCGTTTTTGCCGTGTGGCGGTCAGGCGCTCCGCTCTCAATTCATAACCTGCACTCAACATAAGTGCGTCCGCATCGTTTTCAAGACCTCTTTTGCGATGCGGTCTTTAATTTTTTTCAATCAGCCGAACTTTCGTCCGAATTCGCGCCACTGCCGTGTGACGATGCGGCACCGCTCGCATTGGCCGCCCGGATCTTGTCCCGCGCGGCCGCGACCGCCGCCTGGAACTGCCCGAGGCCGTGCCAGCCGGTCGCCCGGCCGAGCCGCTTGCCGCGGTGAAAGAAAAACCAGGTGGGCACGCCGTGAAGCATGAAGCGCCGGCCCAGTTCACGATGCTCGTAGACGTTGCTGTGAAACCATTTGAGCCCGAGCGCGCGAATCGCGTCGGGCTGCGCCAGCATGGCCTTCTTGGCGATCTCGCAGTTGAAGCAGTCGAGCCCCCAGAAAAACACCACGGCCAGTGCGTCCCCCGCTTCCGCGAGCCCGGCGTCGAACGATGCGGCGCTGAGTTCCCGCATGTCGAACACCGTGAAGGCGGTGGCGTCGACGGGAATGTTCGTCATGACGGCGGCTATGCGAAACGGCTGACCAGAACCCCGCGACGCTTACTTCGGCGCCGCGACGGTCACGAGCGCCGGGCGCAGCACGCGGTCGGCGATCACGAAACCCTTTTGCAGCACCGCGACCACGGTGTTCGGCTCCTGGTCGGCCGGCACCATCGAAATCGCCTGATGACGGTGCGGATCGAACTTCTCGCCCACCGGGTTCAACGCGACGACGCGGCCCTTCTCCAACGCGCCATTGAGCTGGCGCAACGTGAGTTCGACGCCTTCGCGCACCTTCTGCAGATCGTCGGACGAGTGGGCAACCGCCGCTTCGAGACTGTCGATCACCGGCAGCAGATGCTCAGCGAAATTTTCGATTGCGAATTTATGGGCCTTGGCCACGTCTTCCTGCGCACGGCGGCGCACGTTCTCGGTCTCCGCCTTGGCCCGCAGGAAGCTTTCCTGCAACTCGGCGATCTTCGCCTCGGCTTCGGCCAGCGCGGCTTGCGCGGCGGCTGCGGGCGCCTCGGCGGCGGCGCCCGCGGCTGCCTCGTCCTGTTGCGGAGCAGTTGCCTCGGGAGCCTCTGCGGCCTGGCGCGCGGCTTCGTCGGCGGGCGTGGGATTCTGGCTCGTCGGGTTCTCTTGCGTGTTTTCCATGTCGCTGAAAGTCGTTAAAAAGTAAAAGCCAACGGTGGTGGCGGCGCCCAACAACCGGTGCCATTCGTGCGTTGCAATATTGCGACAACAACCGGGCGCGGATTGGGCGCGTCACCGCGTATCGCCACCGCAGATGGGGCCGGAAAGACCCGTTTCAAGCGCCTCTGCCCGAACTTTTCACGCCGCTGACGCGCGGCGGAAATGCGCCGTTACAACCATTGGATCGGCGCAATCAGATTGAGATTGAGTGCGACCAACAAGTGGCCTATGCTCCAATAAAGCATCGGAAAAGACGTGTTAACCCTAGTCTGACAAGCGCCTTTCCGACATTTTTCAAATTCCAACCGAAACGCCCGTTTCTATCCTGCAACGTCCCGAGGGGAGTACCGTGAAACTGACCTTTGCAATCTCGGTGGTCGCCCTGGTACTGATTGCAGGCACCACGACCATCTGCATGTCCGGCGCTGTCAACGATCGCACGACCGAATACGGCGGCGTGAACGCGACCTTGGAACAACTGTTCTGTTTAACCGCCACCTGACAATTTGTCGATAGTGCGCCGGTCGCGCTTGGTCGGCCTGCCGTGCAATGCGGCGGCCGGTTCGCGATACGTCTTGCGCCGTTCCTGCTCGGCCTGTCGCTTTACCTTGCTCTCCCCGGTTTCCGCATAAAGCGTCTGCGCGACGCTCGCGGGGCCGCGCACGTCGCACACGCCCAGCACTTCCACCTGCCACACGATCCGTTCGATCTCGATCTCGACCAGGTCGCCGACCCGCACGTCCTTGCTCGGCTTGACGGTCGCGCCGCCAATGCGCACGTGCCCCTTGTCGACCGCGTCCGCCGCCAGCGAGCGCGTCTTGAAGAAGCGCGCCGCCCAGAGCCATTTGTCGATGCGCAGCCTCGCGCCCGGTTCAGTGGAGATTCTGTAATTCATGAGCCTCGGTCAAGCCCCTGTCGTATGCGGCACCGGCACCGCCTGCACCGGCCAGCCTTGCAAATTCTGCGCGACGATTTCGCCGAGCGCCGCGATCCACGCTTGCGACGCATTCAGGCAGGCGATCCGGTGAAACTCCTTGCCGCCCGCATGCAGGAACTCGTCGCGCACTTCCATGCCGATTTCCTCGATGGTTTCCAGGCAATCGGCGGTGAAGCCTGGACAGAACACGTCAGCACGCCGCACGCCCGCCGCGCCCAATTCCTTCAGCGTGGGCGCAGTGTACGGCTGCAGCCATTCGGCCTTGCCGAAGCGCGACTGGAAAGTAATGCGGCATTCCACCGGCGTCAGTTCGAGCGCCTGCATCAACAAGGCGCCGGTCTGCTGGCATTGCTCGTGGTACGGATCGCCGAGATCGAGCGTGCGCTTGGGCACGCCGTGAAAACTCAGCACCAGCTTGTCGCCCGCCGCGAAGTCAGGCCGGCCATGCTGATGCCAGTATTGACGCACCTGCGCGGCGAGGGCGGCAATATAGGCCGGATGGTCGGCGTAATGCCGCACCGTGCGGATTTCCGGCTGGTTGCGCATGCGCTTGAGAGCCGAAAAAGCATCGTCGAACGCGGTGGCCGTGGTGGACGACGAGTATTGCGGATACATGGGCATGAGCAGCACGCGCTCGGCGCCCGCCAGCTTCAACTGGTTCAGCATGGCCGGAATGCCGGGCGTGCCGTAACGCATCGCGTAGTCGACCAGCACCGTGTAATCGTTCAATTGCAGCAGATGGCGCAACGCCTCCACCTGCTTCTCCGTATGCACGCGCAACGGCGAGCCCTCGGGCATCCAGACCGCCGCGTATTTCTTCGCCGACGCCCGGCCGCGCAACGGCAAGATCAGCAGACGCAGAATCACCTGCCAGAGCAAGGCGGGAATCTCGACCACGCGGGGATCGGACAGGAACTGCGCCAGATAGCGGCGGACCGCGCGCGGCGTCGGCGCGTCCGGCGTGCCGAGATTGATCAGCAGCACGGCGACACGATGTGACGTGGCGTTCTGTGAAGGCCGCTCGAGGTCGAAGCGCATAGGCAGGAGGGGTAACCGCTTTGGGCGGAAAGTCGGTTCAGGTGGGATTCATTATAGCGGCGCGGTTCCCGGCGAGGTCCGCCGGAGACCCCTGGCCATTCGGCCAATTGGCAAGCCGGGCGCCGTCGCGCATCATGTGCGGCACGAACCTCCGCGGCCGCGATGGGTGGCCGTGTTACTGCTGGCTGAGGGTCAGGGAAAGCAGACGCGCCGTGATATCCACGATCGGAATCACGCGGTTGTAGGCCATGCGGGTCGGCCCGATCACGCCGAGCGTGCCGACGATCTTGCCGTTCACCTCGTAGGGCGCGGTGACGACGCTCATTTCCTCGATCGGCACCAGGTTCGACTCGCCGCCGATGAAAATCTGCACACCCGCCGCATGGCTCGACACGTCGAGCAATTGAAGGAGACTCGTCTTTTGGTCGAACACATCGAACAGCTTGCGCAAGCGCGCCATGTCCGAGGACAGATCGGCGACTTCCAGCAGGTTGCGCTCGCCGGAAATCAGCACGGTCTCGCCGGTGTCGGCTTCATCCGTGCTGGCGGTGACGGCGGCGTGCATCAACGTGGTCATGTCGCCGCGCAGTTCGTCGATTTCCTCGCGCAGACGGCGGCGCACTTCGTCGAACGACAGGCCAGCGAAGTGCGCGTTGATGTAATTCGAGGCTTCAACCAGTTGCGACGGCGAGAAGTCGCGCTGGGTGGCCATGATGCGGTTCTGCACGTCGCCTTCCGGCGTCACGATGATGAGGAGGATGCGTTTGTCGGACAGGCGCATGAATTCGATCTGCTTGAACACATGGCTGCGCCGCGGCGTGAGCACCACGCCGGCGAACTGCGACAGATTGGAGAGCACGCTCGCCGCCGCGGCGACGATTTTCTGCGGTTCGCCCGCCTGCAGCGTAGTCTTGACGGTACGCATCACGGCTTCTTCGTCCGCGGCGGATTCCACCGTCAGCATCGTATCCACGAAGAGCCGGTAGCCGCGCGGCGTGGGAATGCGGCCCGCCGACGTATGCGGACTGATCACGAGCCCCAGGTCCTCGAGATCGGACATCACGTTGCGGATCGTGGCCGGACTCAGTTCGAGGCCGGAATAGCGTGACAACGTGCGCGAGCCGACCGGCTGACCTTCGGCGATGTAGCGCTCGATCAGCGTTTTGAGGAGGGTTTGTGCGCGAGGATCTAGCATGACGGAAAATTTTAGCTCAATGACAGCGCTACCGCGAGCGCTAACGGCGCCCGCCCCTAACGGCCGCGCCGCAAGCCGGCGGGACGGCGTTTCGCATTCGCTCCGGCGCGCGTGCCAGCCCGCGGTTCGGCGCTTCGTCCAGCGTTCTTGCGCCCGCGCGATCCAGTGGCGGCGCGAAGTCCATCGCTCGGTACAGCGCCTCGCCGGCCGCCAGTCCGACGAATCCGACGGCAGCGCGCCGCCGCACTTTACCCGGCGCGCATGTCATCAAGGCTTCACCATTCTAACGACAATCCCGCGATACGCTGACAGCCCGCTCCAGCCGGCCCGCCACCGGGTCTGTCTGCGGTTCTTTTCAGGCCCCACCTATGGTGTAATGCCGGCATGCAAGTAACCAGCCAGTTCAAGACCGTTGCGCTCGTCGGGCGCAACAACACGCCGGGCATCGGCGAGCCGCTGACCGAGCTCGCCGCGTGCATCGCGAAGCGCGGCTTCGACGTCGTGTTCGAAGCCGAGACGGCCGCTGAAATCGGCATCACCGACTACCCGGCGTTGCGTCCCGCCGAGATCGGCGCGCGCGCCGACGTCGCCGTCGTGCTGGGCGGCGACGGCACCATGCTCGGCATCGGCCGTCAGCTCGCGCCTTACCGCACGCCGTTGATCGGCATCAACCACGGGCGGCTCGGCTTCATTACCGACATTCCGATCTCCGACATGCGCGAGACCGTGCCGCAAATGCTGTGCGGCAACTTCGAGCGCGAGGAACGCATGCTGCTCGAAGCGCGCATCATGCGCGGCGGCAACCCGATCTATCACGCGCTGGCCTTCAACGACGTGGTGGTGAACCGCAGCGGCTTCTCGGGCATGGCGGAACTGCATGTCTCGGTGGACGGGCGCTTCATGTACAACCAGCGTTCGGACGGCCTGATCGTCGCCACGCCGACCGGCTCGACCGCTTACGCGCTTTCTTCACAAGGGCCGATCCTGCATCCGCAGTTGCAGGGCATCGTGCTGGTGCCGATCGCGCCGCACGCGCTGTCGAACCGGCCGATCGTGCTGCCGGACGATTCAAAGGTGAGCATTCAGATCGTCTCGGGCCGCGAAGTGAACGTCAATTTCGACATGCAGTCGTTCACCTCGCTCGAACTGAGCGACACGATCGAAGTGCGCCGCTCGCGCCATACCGTGCCGATTCTGCATCCGGTCGGCTACAGCCATTACGCGACGCTGCGAAAGAAGCTGCACTGGAACGAATATCCGTCACACGAAGAAGACGACAAACCCTGAGCGGCCGGCAATCACTGGAACGCGAACGCCGCCGCTGCCGAACCCTGAATCTCACGCTCACCAGACGACCTCCATGCTTCGCCATCTCTCGATACGCGACTTCGTCATCGTCGCCGCGCTCGATCTCGAATTCGACAGCGGCTTTACCGTTTTCTCCGGCGAAACCGGCGCCGGCAAGTCGATCCTGATCGACGCGCTGGCGCTCGCGCTCGGCGCGCGCGCCGATGCGAGCGTGGTACGCACCGGCGAGAGCCGCGCCGACATCACCGCCGAGTTCGAGACGCATGCGCAAGTCGAGCAGTGGCTCGACGAGCAGGCGCTCGGCGCCACCGCCGACGACGGCCAGCACGGCGGCACGGTGATGCTGCGGCGCGTGGTGGACGCGAACGGCCGCTCGCGGGCGTTCATCAACGGCACGGCGGCGACGCTGGCGCAACTGCGCGAAGTCGGCGAAATGCTGGTGGATATCCACGGTCAGCACGCGCATCAATTGCTGATGCGGCCGGACGCGCAACGCGAACTGTTCGACACGCACGCGGGTTTGACCGAGACCGCCGCGGCGGTAACGCGGGCGTGGCGCACGTGGCGCGAGAAGGTTCAGGCAGTCGAGCATGCGCAAACGCGCGACCGCGAGTTGCAACTGGAGCGCGAGCGCCTCGCATGGCAGCTCGCCGAACTGGACAAGCTCGCACCCCAGCCGGGCGAATGGGAGGAGGTCAACAGCGAGCATCGGCGGCTGTCGCATTCGGCCAATCTGATCGACGGCGTGCAAGGCGCGCTCGCCGCGCTGTCCGAATCGGACGAGGCGATGATCACGCACCTTGCGTCGATCATCTCGAAGATGCGCGACCTGGCCGAGATCGATCCGGCGCTGAACGACGTGCTGGCCGCGCTCGAACCGGCCGAGATCCAGTTGCAGGAAGCGGCGTATTCGCTCAGTCATTACGCGCAAAAGCTCGAACTCGACCCGGACCGTCTCGCGCAAGTCGAAAAGCGTCTGGACGCATTGCATTCGGCCGCGCGCAAATTCCGCTTGCAGCCCGAAACGCTGCCCGAGGAACACGAAGCGCGCCGCGCGCAACTGGCCGCGCTCGACGCCGCCGCCGATCTCGACAGCCTGCACGCCGCCGAAGCCCAGGCCCGCGAAGCCTTCCTGGCCGAGGCGAAAAAACTGTCGAAAGCGCGCGCCAAAGCCGGCAAGGCGCTCGGCGCGGCGGTCACCACCGGCATGCAGGAACTGTCGATGAAAGGCGGCAGCTTCGAGGTGGCGCTGGTGCCGCTACCCGAAGGCGGCGCACATGGACTCGAGCAGGTGGAGTTCCGCGTCGCCGGTCATGCCGGCGTGCCGCTGCGGCCGCTCGCGAAGGTTGCCTCAGGCGGCGAACTGGCGCGCATCAGCCTCGCGCTGGCGGTGATCGCGAGCGCCGCCAGCCCGACGCCCACGCTGATCTTCGACGAAGTGGATACCGGAATCGGCGGCGGCGTCGCCGAAGTGGTCGGGCGTTTGCTGCATCAACTCGGGCAAGCGCGCCAGGTGTTGTGCGTGACGCACTTGCCGCAGGTCGCGGCGCGCGGCGACCATCATTTCCAGGTGGCGAAGGCGGGCAACGGCAAGGGCGGCACGGTCAGCAGCGTGATCTCGCTCGACAAGGCGAGCCGCGTGGAAGAAGTCGCGCGCATGCTTGGCGGCCTGGAAATCACCGCGACCACCCGCAAGCACGCGAAGGAAATGCTGGCGGCGTAGCGTAATTGTGCGAGGACAGGGGAATCGCAGCGGCGCAACGAACCGCCCCCCCAGCCAACGCAGCGCCTCCCCCCTCACCCGAACACCCGCTTCCACAGCGCCAGCACCGCCTTCCGTTCGGCGGCAACCAATGCCGGATCGACCCGCGCCTTCTCCATCCCGTCCAGCCGCAGCTTGTGCTGCAACTTGCGGTACGTGCGATAAGCCGCGCCGACCGTCTCCGCTTCCGCCTCGCTCATCAAGCCGAGGCCCGACACTTCGCGCAGCAGCGCGATGTTGCCGGTATTGCGGATCAGCGCGGGATCGCTCGCCGCGTGCAACAGCACCCAGTACTGCACGGCGAATTCGATATCGACCATGCCGCCGCGGTCGTGCTTCAGATCGAACAGCGGCGTGGGGTTCGGATGCCCCGCCTCGACGCGCTCACGCATCTCCACGATCTCGTTCGCGAGCGGCGCGGCTTCGCGCTGCGTCGTGAGCACCTGTTCGCGGATCGCCTCGAACTTCGCGCCGATCTCGGCATCGCCCGCGCAGTACCGCGCGCGGCTCAATGCCTGGTGCTCCCAGACCCAGGCGGTATTCGCCGCGTCGCCCTCGCGCAGCTGGTAGCGGCGGAACGCGTCCAGATCGGTAACGAGCAAACCCGACTCGCCGTTCGGCCGCAAGCGCAAGTCGACGTCGAATAGCGTGCCGGCGCCGGTCGCGGTCGTGAGCCATGTGATGAGGCGGCGGGTATAGGTGGAATAGACGTCGGCCGCGGCATCGTCGGGATCGTCGTAAAGGAAGATCACGTCGAGGTCGGACGCGTAGCCCAGTTCCTTGCCGCCCAGCTTGCCGTAGGCGATCACCGCGAAGCGCGGCGCCTCGCGGTGGCGTTTGGGCAACTGCTTCCAGACCGCTTCGAGCGTGACGTCGAGCACGGCGTCGGCGAGTTCGGACAGGCGGTCGCTCACATGCTCGACGCTCAGCTTGCCCGCGAGGTCGATCAGCAGGATACGAAACACCTCGGCTTGGTGAGCGTGGCGCAATAGATCCATCTGCTGCTCGACGCCGTCGGCGGCGGCGAGGCGCACGCGCAGCGAGCGCTTGAACTCGGGCCAGTCGAACGGACTGTTGATCGCCTCGTCGTCCAGCAGTTCGTCGAGCAACTGGGGATGCCGGATCAGGTAGCCCGCGGCCCAGCGCGAGGCGCCCAGCACCGACAGCACCTGGTGCAGCGCTTGCGGATATTCGGTCAGCAACGCCAGATACGCGCCGCGCCGGCCCACCGCCTCGAGCAGATCGAACAGGCGCGCCACCGTGTCGCCGCGCCGCTCGGGCGGCTCCAGCGTGCGAGCGGCATCGAGCGCGCGCTGCGCGACGATGTCGAAGCGTTGCCGGCTGCGCTCGGCCAGCCCCGCGTAACGCGACGACTGCCACACCCCGCGCAGCCGCGCGAGCAATTCGCCCGGCTCGGCAACGCCGAGTTCGGCGAGGCGCGCCCGCAGGGCATCTTCCGCGCTGTCGTCGGCGAGCGCGCTGCTCCACACCCACGCGGCGGCGCCGTCTTCGGGTGCGCCGCAGCCGTCGCGGCCGCTCACCTTGTCGGCGAAAATCTGGTCGAACTGCTGCTCGACGAATTCGCGGTGCGCGTCGAGCTTCGTCATCAGCGCGGCATAACTATCGCAACCCATCGCGCGAGCGAGCGCCACGCGCTCCTCGGCATCGACCGGCATCGCGTGGGTCTGCGCATCGTTGCGGTACTGCAACCGATGCTCGAGTTCGCGCAGGAAGCGATAGGCCTGCGAGAGCTTCACGCAGACCGCCGAGTCGATCAGTCCATGCGTGGCCGCATAGCGCAAGACGGCAAGCGTCGGCCGCACCCGGAAACCGGCGTCCTGGCCGCCGCGAATCAACTGAAACACCTGCGCGCTGAATTCGATCTCGCGGATGCCGCCGCGCCCGAGCTTGATGTCGTCGGCCTTGTCCGGCCGCATCGACGCGCGGCGCTGCGCCTCCTGGCGAATCTGCAGATGCAGCGCGCGAATCGCGCTGATCACGCCGAAGTCGAGATAGCGCCGATAGACGAACGGCGTGACGATCGCGTCGAGCTGCTTCTGCAATCGCCGCGCCGCGTCGCTCGCGCCTTCGGACACGAGCCGGCCCTTGATCCACGCATAGCGCTCCCACTCGCGGCCCTGCACGTAGAAATACTCTTCGAGCATGCCGAGACTGGAGACGAGCGGCCCCGAGTCGCCGTTCGGCCGCAAGCGCATGTCGACGCGGAACACATAACCATCCGCGGTGACTTCGGCGAGTGCGCCGATCAGGCGCTTGCCGAGGCGCGTGAAAAAATCCTGCGTGGCGATCGGTGCGCGCTGGCCGCCCGCGGTCTCGCCGTCCTCTTCGTAGACGAAGATCAGATCGATGTCCGACGACACATTCAACTCGCGCCCGCCGAGCTTGCCCATGCCCACGACGCCGAGCGCAAGCCGCTCGCCTTGCGGTCCGCGCGGCTCGCCGTACAGCGTTTCCAGTTCCGCGGACAACACCGCGAGCGCGCGCTGGATCGTCGTCTCCGCCAGATCGGTCATTGCCCCGGTGACTTCGGCGACGTCCGCCTCGCCGGTCAGATCGCGCTCCATCACGGCGCAGAACACCTCGGTGCGCAACTGCCGCAAGGCCCGCTTGAGCGCGTCCTCGGTCAACGGAGCGCCGCTCGCGCCGGCGGCTTCGGCGCACAGCGCGTCAAAGCGCGCGTCGATGCGCTCACGGGTCAGCGGCATGGCGGCAAGCGCCGCCACGTGCGCCGCGAGTCGCGGACGAGCTGCCACCGCGCGCGCCGCGTAATGCGAATAGTTGGAACTCAGTAGTGTGGCGTCAGTCATCAAGGATCTGGCTCGCTCGTTGCTTGATTAGCGTGGTTCAGTTCATCGCGGCACACGGTTCCGGCGTCCTTGCGAACGTCGCGAGGCGCATGCAGACTGGCTTTGCAGGAAGTACTGCCGACGCTTTCCCGTGTGTTACATTTCGTCGTTAATTCGCAAAACTACCATACGCCCACCCGCCGCAGCATGCCCGAGCGAAACGAATCCGCCGACCCGCACGAAACCGGGCAGGTCCGGCCTGCGAGCGGAAGCGATCACGTCGTGCTGCGCCGGACCTTGCATGTCGTCCTTGCGCTCGCCCTCGTTCTCTACTTCATTGCGACGGGTCTGTTCCTCGGTTTGCGCTATGTGGTGTTGCCGCGTGCCGATTCGTTCCGGCCGCGCATCGAAGCCACCGTCTCCGAGAAGCTGCATGCGCAGTTCACCATCGGCAAGCTCGCGCCTTTCTGGAGCGGCTTTCAGCCCGGCCTCGACATCACCGATCTCGTCATTCGCGACCGCGAGGGCGAACCGGCGCTGACGATTCCGCACGCCACCGCCACGCTCTCGTGGAAGTCGCTCTGGCAGTTTCGTCCGGCGCTCTCCAGCCTGATCGTCGACAAGCCGGACGTATTGGTGTCGCGCGCCGGCGACGGCGTGCTGTCGGTGGCGGGCGTGCCCGTGCCGACCCGGCATAGCGGCAACGCCACGTTGACGACCTGGCTACTGCGGCAACAGGCGATCGTCGTGCGCGGCGGCGTGCTGCGCTGGCGCGATGCCCAGCGCGACGCACCGGAACTCGCGCTGCGCGACATCCGCATCGCGATTCTCAACGACGGCTACGATCACCGGCTGGCGTTGCAGGCTCCCGCCGACGGCCAGCTCCTGCGCGGCCCGATCGACTTCCGCACGAACTTCAAACACGCGCGTCTCTCCGAGATCGGCGCGCCGGTCAACTGGAAGGGCCAGGTGTATGTCTCGACGGGCCCGGTCGATCTGCCGATGCTCGCGCGCTATGTCAAATTTCCGATCGAGACGTTTGCCGGCCGCATCGACAACGCGATCTGGGCCGACTTCGCCGACGGCCGCATGAAGGCGGCGAGCGGGCAGTTGGCCGGCACGGACGTCGCCCTGCGAGTGCGCCCCACACAGCCCAAGCTGCTGCTGCCGGTTGCTCATTTTTCATGGCGCCTCGAAGCCGACCAGGGCGACTACAAGCTGCAATTGAACGACCTGCACGCCGAGCTCGGCCAGCCGCCGCTCGACGACGGCACCTCGCTCACCCGCATCCTCGCGCTGTCGACGTTGAGCGGACGCTTTCGCACCGCCACGCAGCAGCGCGGCCAGTTGCTCAGCGTGAGCGGCGACCGCGTCGACCTGGGCATCCTCGCCGAATTCAGCCGCGCGCTGCCGCTGCCGCGGCGCCTGCTGAACGGTCTCGTGCGCTTCAATCCGCGCGGGCTGGTCGCCAATTATGTGATCGAGGTCGAGCGCGGCAAACCCGAATCCGGCGAGGCGGGCAGCGACCATCTCGCGAGCGGGACCGAGCCGATCGAGCGCTATCGTTTCAAGGGCGACCTGCAAGGCATCAGCGTGGCCGCGCAGGAACCGCCGCCGGGGCTCACGCTGCGCAATCACCCGCGCGCGGGCATACCGGGCATCGAAAACCTGTGGGGCAGCGTCGATGCGGACGAAAAGCGCGGCACCGCGATACTCGACACATCCAACGTCGCGATCACGCTGCCGGGCGTGTTCGACGATCCGCGCCTGAAGTTCGACCGTCTGCAAGGCCGCGCCGACTGGACCATCACGCCGAAGGCGCCCGGCGAAAACCACCCGGCCTTTGCCGTGAAGGTGGCCCATCTCAGCGTCGCCAATGCGGACGTCGCGGCCAGCGCCACCGCCGACTACAGCAACCCCGGCCACGGCCGCGGCGCGCTCGACCTGAAAGCCGACTTCGAGCGCGCGCAGGTGACGCGCATCGTCCGTTATCTGCCGACCAGCATCAGCGAGAAGCTGCGCATTTATCTCGGCCACGGGCTGCAAGCGGGCGTATCGAAGGGCGCGACCATCGAGGTGCACGGCGATCTGACCAGGTTCCCCTACTCGCGCGACCCGGAGGCCGGCATCTTTCATATCGTCGCGCCGTTCAAGAGCGGCAAGTTCGATCCCTCGCCATACCCGCCGCGCACGATGAAAAACGGCACGCCGAACGTGTGGCCGCCGCTCGACGGCATCGACGGCGTGTTCGAGTTGAGCCAGAACATGTTGCGCTTCGACATCGACCGCGCGCATTACAAGCAGGTCGCGCTGATGGGCGTCAACGGCAAGATCGACGACCTCGGCACCAAGGCGTCGAACCTGGTCATCCAGGGCGACGGCCGCGGGCCGCTCGCCGACATGCTCGACTACGTCAACGAAAGCTCGCTCGGCATCATGGCGAAGCACGAAACCGAGAAAGTGCGCGCCGAAGGGCCAGCGTCGCTCGCGCTCAAGCTGACGGTGCCGCGCACGCCGAAGCCGCATATCGCCGTGGAAGGCGCGGTCGGTTTCCAGAACAACCGGCTGACGGTCGAAAACGTGCCGCCTCTGTCGCGACTGAACGGCAAGGTGCGCTTCACCGAATATACGGCTCAGGCGGATCGGCTCTCCGGCCAGTTCCTCGGCGGCGACGTGCATGCGAGCGGCGGGCTGAAAAAGGACGGCACCTATGCGCTCGACCTGGGCGGCCACATTGCCGTCGATGCGGCGCGCGATCTGAATCTGCATGGTCCGGCCGCCGAGGTGCTCGCGCGCATGAGCGGCAGCGCGCCGTATGCGCTGACCGTGCGCGGCGCGAAAGGCCGGTTGCCGGACGTGACGGCGAACTCCGACCTCACCGGTCTCGCGCTCGACTTCCCCGCGCCGTTCAACAAGCCGGTCGGCACGCCGATGCCGTTGCGCTTTGCCGTCAGGCCGTCGGCGGCGCCGGGCGAGACCGGCCTGGAACGCGCCGATCTCACGTTCGGCCCGGTCGCCGCCGCCTACCTGCTGGGCTACCAGCCGAAGGCGGCGCCCACCGTCGTGCGTGGCGCGATCGGCGTCAACAAGCCTGCGGAGTTGCCGTCCGAAGGCGTGATCGCGGCCGTCGACGTCGAGGCATTCGACGCCGACGCCTGGCGCGCGCTCGTGGCGCAGATGCGCAACAAGGAAGCACCCGCCGCCGCGCCGCCGGCCGCGCCGAACCCGATCCTCACGCAGTTCCTGCCCAACCGCTTCGCGCTGCACATCGGCACGCTGACGCTGCTCAAGCGCCACTGGGACAGCGTGATCGTCGGCGCGTCGCATGCGGACGGCAAATGGCAGGCCAACATCGCGTCGAATCAGGTATCCGGCCACGTGTCGTGGCTGCCGGGCCCCAGCAAGGAATCGCCGGGCACGCTGCAGGCGCGCTTCGCGCGCGTGGTGATTCCTTCGGTCGCCGACAAGGACCTGCTCGGCCAGGCGATCTCCGCTCCCGCGCAGAACATGCCGTCGATCGATCTGGTGGTCAACGAGTTGATCTTCCGCGATCGCAACGTCGGCCGTCTCGAAGTGAACGCGCACAACTTCGACGAGGACGGCGTGCCGGTCTGGCAACTCGACAAGCTCGGCATCACCAACGCCGCCGCCACGCTGACCGCCACCGCGAACTGGCGCACCTCGACGGGCCTCGGCAGCGCCGCCGACGAAACGACGCCGCGCCGCACGGTGTTCGATTTCAAGCTCGACATCAAGGACGCGGGCGCGCTGCTCGAACGCTTCGGCCAGCCGCGCACGCTGAAGTCGGGCAGCGGTTCGCTCTCCGGCAAGATGGTGTGGCGCGGCGGCCCGACCGCCATCGACTATCCGACGCTCAACGGCAACCTGGCCGTCGATCTGCGCCACGGGCAGATTCTCAAGGTCGACCCGGGCGTCGCCAAGCTGCTGGGCGTGCTGAGTTTGCAAAGCCTCGCGCGCTTCGCCACGCTGAATTTCCGCGACGTGATCGGCGAAGGTCTGCCGTTCGAACACGTGACCGGGACCGCCCAGGTCCGCAACGGCATCGGCCGCACGGAGAACTTCGAGATGGTGACGGCGCCGGCTCGCGTCGACATGAAGGGCTCGGTCGATCTCGCCCAGGAGACGCAGAATCTGCACGTTCAGATCGTGCCGACGGTCAGCGCCGGCGCCGCCGTGATCGCCGCGACCGTGATCAATCCGCTGCTCGGCCTGGGCGCGCTGGTGGCCGATCTCGCGTTCAGCCAGTCGATCTCGCACGCGTTTTCGCGGGAGTACGCGATCACCGGTTCGTGGTCGAAACCGCACATCGAGCGGGTGAAGGGCGATCGCGGTAAGATGGACGCTCCGGCTTCGGCCGTGCAAGCGCATTGAGCTTTATTCGACCCCTCGTTCGGCCGAAAAAACCAGGCGCCGCGCCGCCCGGCCGCAGCCAGCCTTGAACGACGTCCGCGGCCCGAGCGATTCGCGCCGCCGCCTTGCCGGGAGTTTCTCGAAACGCTCATGAGCGAAACACACGTCTCTTCATTGCCGTCGTCCAGCGGATCTTCCGCAAGCGTCTTTCGCGTCGCCGCGCTGCAAATGGTGAGCACGCCCGAGCGCGAGCGCAATCTGGCCGAAGCGGACCGGTTGATCGCCGAGGCCGCCGCCGACGGCGCGCAGCTCGTCCTGCTCCCCGAATACTTCTGCTTCATGGGCTTCAAGGACACGGACAAGCTCGCCGTGCGCGAAGCCTATCAGGACGGCCCGGTCCAGCGCTTTCTCGCCGACGCCGCGCGCCGTCATCAGCTCTGGGTGATCGGCGGCACGCTGCCGCTGATGGCACCCGAAGCGTCGCGCGTGCTGAACACCACGCTGGTGTTCGATCCGCAAGGCAACGAAGCCGCCCGCTACGACAAGATCCATCTGTTCAACTTCGAAAAAGGCGAGGAATCGTTCGACGAGGCGCGCACCATCTGTCCCGGCGGCGAGGTCCGCACCTTCGAGGCGCCGTTCGGCCGGGTCGGCCTGTCGGTCTGCTACGATTTGCGCTTTCCCGAGCTGTACCGCCGCATGGGCGATTGCGCGCTGATCGTGGTGCCGTCCGCGTTCACTTACACCACCGGCCGCGCGCACTGGGAGATGCTGCTGCGCGCCCGGGCGGTCGAGAACCAGTGCTACGTGCTGGCCGCCGCGCAAGGCGGCAAACATGAAAACGGCCGCCGTACCTGGGGCCACAGCATGCTGATCGACCCGTGGGGCGAAATCGTCGCGGTGCGCGACGAGGGCGCGGGCGTGGTCGCCGGCAATCTCGAGCGTGCGCGCATCGACGAAGTGCGGCAAAGCTTGCCCGCCTGGCGTCACCGCGTGCTGAGTTGACTCACCGACCTGACGCATCAAGACGTTGAAACTGCGGCGCCTGCCACTCATATAGCGAGCGTGGCGCTAACCGAATCCTTCGTATCGAGCAGAACATACTTCGCATGAACATCATCGAACCCGGTATCCGTAATCTCGCCACCGCCAAGGACATCCTCCTGACGCCCTACGGCCTCGACGAATCCCTGCTCACCCGCACGCTCGCCGAAATCTTCACGCACAAGATCGACTACGCCGACCTGTACTTCCAGGCTACGCGCAGCGAAGCGTGGAGTCTCGAAGAGGGTATCGTGAAGTCGGGCAGTTTCAGCATCGACCAGGGCGTCGGCGTGCGCGCCGTGTCGGGCGATCGCACGGCTTTCGCCTATTCGGACGACCTCTCGCCCGAAGCGATCCGCCAGGCGGCCATCGCCACACGCGCAATCGCCAAGGCCGGCGGCGGCAAGCAGAAGATCAAGGTGGCGTCGTCGCTGACGGGTATCGCCGGCCGCGACCTGTATCTGCCGTCCGATCCGCTGCATTCGCTCGACGCCACCGCCAAGGTCAAGCTGCTCGAGCGCGTCGAACAGATGGCGCGCGGTCGCGATCCACGTATTCAGCAAGTCATGGCGGGCCTTGCCGGCGAGTACGACGTCGTGCTGGTCGCGCGCAGCGACGGCGGCTTCGCGGCCGACATCCGTCCGCTGGTGCGCGTGTCGGTCACGGTGATCGCCGAACAGAACGGCCGCCGCGAAATCGGCAGCGGCGGCGGCGGCGGCCGCTTCGACTACGGCTATTTCACCGACGAAGTGCTGTCGGGCTATGTCGACGACGCGGTGCACGCAGCGCTCGTGAACCTCGACGCCCGCCCGGCGCCGGCCGGCGCGATGACCGTGGTGCTCGGACCGGGCTGGCCCGGCGTGCTGCTGCACGAGGCGATCGGCCACGGGCTGGAGGGCGACTTCAACCGCAAGGGTTCGTCGGCGTTCGCGGGGCGGATCGGCGAACAGGTTGCGGCCAAGGGCGTCACGGTGGTCGACGACGGCACGCTGCCGAACCGCCGCGGCTCGCTCAATATCGACGACGAGGGCAATCCGACGCAATGCACGACGCTGATCGAGGACGGCATCCTGAAAGGCTACATTCAGGACACGCTGAACGCGCGTCTGATGAAAATGCCGGTCACGGGCAACGCGCGCCGCGAATCGTACGCCGCGCTGCCGATGCCGCGCATGACCAACACGTACATGCTCAACGGCGACAAGGACCCGCGGGAAATCATCGCCTCCGTGAAAAACGGTTTGTACGCGGTGAACTTCGGCGGCGGCCAGGTCGACATCACCAACGGCAAGTTCGTGTTCTCGGCCTCCGAGGCGTACATGATCGAAAACGGCAAGGTCACTTACCCGGTCAAGGGCGCGACGCTGATCGGCAGCGGCCCCGAGTCGCTCAAATACGTCAGCATGATCGGCAACGACATGAAGCTCGATTCGGGCGTGGGCGTGTGCGGCAAGGAAGGCCAAAGCGTGCCGGTCGGCGTCGGCCAGCCGACGCTGCGCATCGACCGCATGACCGTCGGCGGCACCGCCTGAATCCAGATAAAACGCATACTTCGTGCATAAAATGCGCGAAGTATGCGGAATTTCCGCATTTTTACGCCTTCCGGCTTGCCAGTCGAGCCTGTAGGGGTTATAAAGTCACTCACCCTTTTTGACCAGCGACCTCATTTCGCCATGTCCGCCAAGTTTTACTTTTACTTTTTTTGGCATCTCAGACCGCTGGCGGATCGAGAGGGGTGTTAGTGCACGCAAGACACCGAGAATTCCCGAAAAACCGCCAGCGAGTCTGGCGGTTTTTTTTCGCCCCATGCCGTTAGAACTTTTGTCGTTGCGACTTTTTTGATTGTCGTCCGCGCGTGCATCGCTGCTCATTGCCGCAGCCCTCGTTACCCGCGCGAACACGCTACGAACCGATTCAGGAGAACAACATGCCCCCGCACAACACCGACGATGTCCGCATTCGCGAATTGAAAGAACTCACGCCCCCCGCTCATCTGATCCGCGAATTCGCTTGCGATGAAACGGTGTCCGACGTCATCTACAACTCGCGCAACGCGATGCATCGCATTCTGCACGGCATGGAAGACCGCCTGATCGTCGTCATCGGACCGTGCTCGATTCACGATACGAAGGCGGCGCTCGAATACGCGGGACGTCTCGTCGAACAGCGCAAGCGCTTCGCCGGCGAGCTCGAAATCGTGATGCGCGTGTACTTCGAAAAGCCGCGCACGACCGTGGGCTGGAAGGGTCTCATCAACGACCCGCACATGGACAACAGCTTCAAGATCAACGACGGTCTGCGCACCGCGCGCGAACTGCTGTTGCGCATCAACGAACTCGGTCTGCCGGCCGGCACCGAATACCTCGACATGATCAGCCCGCAATACATCGCGGATCTGATCTCGTGGGGCGCGATCGGCGCGCGGACCACCGAGTCGCAGGTGCACCGTGAACTCGCTTCGGGACTGTCGTGCCCGGTCGGCTTCAAGAACGGCACCGACGGCAACGTGAAGATCGCCGTCGACGCGATCAAGGCCGCCTCGCAGCCGCACCATTTCCTGTCGGTCACGAAGGGCGGCCACTCGGCGATCGTCTCGACCGCCGGCAACGAGGACTGCCACATCATCCTGCGCGGCGGCAAGACGCCGAACTACGACGCGGACAGCGTCAATGCCGCGTGCGCCGACATCGGCAAGGCCGGTCTCGCCGCGCGCCTGATGATCGACGCGAGCCACGCGAACAGCTCGAAGAAGCACGAGAATCAGATTCCGGTGTGCGTGGACATCGGCCGGCAAATCGCTTCGGGTGACGAACGGATCGTCGGCGTGATGGTGGAATCGCACCTCGTGGCGGGCCGCCAGGATCTGCAGGAAGGCTGCCAGTTGACGTACGGACAAAGCATTACCGATGCATGCATCGGCTGGGACGAAAGCGTAGCCGTACTGGAAGGTCTTGCCGACGCGGTCAAGCAACGGCGTATTGCGCGCGGCAGCGGCAACTGAGAAAACCCGCTCGATCGCTGCAAGTTAGTCTACGGAAGCCCGGCTCAATCGAGCCGGGCTTTTTTGTTAGCCAAACGGACGAATGGTGCGCCGCCTGCCGCCTCTGTACCGTAACAACGCGTTGCCGGGCTCGCCGCCGGGTCGAAATTGATTTGACCGGGCCGAGGTGTTGCGTATACAGTTTTGTACATGAAAGGCGGCTATGGAGCAGGAAAAAGAAATTCGCTGGATGGGCTCCAGCTACCGCGATTTACTCGCTTTTCCCGAAGAGCCGCGTCGGCGGGCAGGGTTTCAATTGGGCAAGATCCAGGCAGGGCTCGACCCTGACGACTGGAAGCCATTTGATTCGATCGGCGCAGGAACCCGCGAGATTCGCATCAAGGAAGCGGACGGCATCTATCGTGTCATGTATGTGACCAAGTTCGTGGAAGCGCTCTATGTGTTGCATTGCTTCCAGAAGAAAACGCAGAAGCTGAGTCCGCACGATAAACAGATTGCCGAGACGCGTTATCGCGCCATCATGACTGAGAGGAAAATTTGAAAATGACGATCGATGCCAAAGTCCGTCACGTAACCAAGCCCGGTGCCAATCTGTTCCTCGAGCTCGGCTTCTCCGCCGAAGAGGCGAAGCGCCTGCACGCGGCATCGCAGAAACAGATCAACGACACGCGGCTGCTCAAGGAGCAGTTGATGACCGAACTCTCAAGCTGGATCGAACAGCATCATTTGAAGCAGGCCGAGGCCGCCGAAATTCTGATGGTGTCGCGCCCGCGTGTGTCCGACGTGGTGAACAAGAAGACCACCAAGTTCACCATCGACACGCTCGTCGAAATGATGAGCCGGATCGGCAAGCCAGTCACGCTGGCGGTCGGGTAAGAGCATGGCAAGCTGCGCGGCGGGCTTTCGCCCGGAGCGGTTTGCCATGCGTCTTGCTTTACTGAACGGCGCCTGAACCGAACACTTCGGTGTGGATTCGGGCAGCGTCCACGCCGAGCGCGGCCAGCGCATCGCACTGTGCGCGCATGAACGGCAGCGGCCCGCAGATGTAGTAATCCGCATCGGGCACGATTACCGTGTCGGCGATTTTCGTCACGTCGAGACGGCCTTCGAAATCGTAGTCGACGCCGAGGCGGTCGGTCGCTTCAACAGCTTCATAAAACACTGCCCGGGTCACGTTCGGGTGCGCTGTAACCGTATCGTTAAGCCACTGACGGAATGCGTGTACCCGGCCATTGCGGCACGCATGCACGAAGGTCACGCTACGCTCGCTCTTCTCGGCCAACAACGTGGACAGCATCGAGGTCATCGGCGTCACGCCCACGCCGCCGCTCATCAGCACCACCGGGGTCGTCTTCTTGCGGTCGAGCGTGAAGTCGCCCATCGGCGCGCTCACATGCACCACCTCGCCCACTTCCACGCCGTCGTGCATCAGGTTCGATACGTGGCCCGGCGCCGTGTCCTCGCGGCCGGCTTCGCGCTTCACCGAAATGCGCAGCCACTTGCCGTTGGGCGCATCCGACAAACTGTATTGCCGCGGCTGGTCAACACCCAGTTCATCGACAAAGCGCTTCACGCTCAGATATTGACCGGGTTCGAAACCGCAGGCCGGCGAGCCGTCGGCGGGAGTCAGATAGAACGACGTGATCTCGTCGCTCTCCACTTCCTTGCGGGCGACCTTGAACGGCCGGAAGCCGGTCCACGCGGCGCCGTCGTACAGCTTCGCCTCGGTGCCGATGAAGATATTGGCCAACTGCCCGTACGCGGCTTGCCATGCACTGAGCGTTTCCTGATCGACCGCGTCGCCGAGCACATCGACAATCGCGCCGAGCAGGTGGCGGCCCACGATCGGGTACTGCTCCGGGCGGATATTCAGGCTGGCGTGCTTATGCGCGATCCGTGAGACCGTCGGGCCGAGCGCGCCGAGATTGTCGATATTGGCTGCATACGCATACACCGCTTTCGCCAGCGTTTCCGGCTGATTGCCGCTCTTCTGGTGGGTCTGGTTGAACACGTTCTTCAACTCGGGGTGGTGCGCGAACATGCGCTTGTAAAAGTGCTTGGTGATGATGGTGCCGTGTTCGGCGAGCACGGGAACAGTGGCTTTGACGCGGGCGATCTGGTCAGCGGTGAGCGTGGTCATCAGGCTTTCTCCTAAAGATGCGCGTAGAATACCTCTTTAAGAAAAGACTTGCCCGGACAGATTGTCACAGGGCCCACCAATGCGCCTATCCGGCCGCGCGGTCGTGCTGCCACAGTACGTCCGCGCCGCCGTCCGCGCGATTCAGCACGCGCGCCAGCACAAACAGAAGATCGGACAAGCGGTTCACATACTGGCGCGGCGCCGGATTGATCGCTTCGATTTCGCCCAGCGCGACGATCGCCCGCTCCGCGCGCCGGCACACCGTGCGGCACACGTGCGCGAGCGCGGCCGCGCGCGAGCCCGCCGGCAGAATGAATTCCTTCAATGGCGGCAGCGTCGCGTTGTAGTCGGCGAGCCAATCGTCGAGCTGGCCGAGATGTTGGTCGGTGATCATGGTGTGGCCGGGGATGCAAAGCTCGCCGCCCAGATCGAACAGATCGTGCTGAATCGCGACGAGCGCCGCTCGCACTTCGTCCGGCAGTGTCTCGCACAGCAGCACACCGAGGTTCGAATTGAGTTCGTCGACGTCGCCGATCGCCGCGATGCGCGCGCTGTCCTTGCCAACGCGGCGACCGTCGCCGAGACCGGTGGTGCCGTCGTCGCCGGTGCGGGTGGCGATCTTGCTCAAGCGGTTGCCCATGATGTCTCCCTGCATTCAGTAACGATGCGTCCGCGCGGCGCCGGCCATTCCATCCGGCGCACCGGCCACCCGGCCGGACAAGCCAGCGGACAAGCCACCGCGTTTATCCATATTGCGCGCATCGCGAGGTCGCCGCCATTATAGGAGCGCAAGCCGGCCCCGACGCCGGCCAGGAGGCGATCGGCGTAAAATGAAACGCCTGCTGCAAACCAGCTCTGCCACCCTATATCAGGAGACATGCGTGAACCATCCCGAGCCATCGGCTCCGTTGCGCCGGCCGTTTCCCGCTGAGTTGCTGAGCGCGCTGAACGCCGCTTTCGGCGAACGCGTGTCGATTGCCGAAGCCGTGCGCGCCCATCATGGCCGCGATGAATCACCCTTCGATCCCCAGTTGCCCGACGCCGTCGTATTCGCGCGCACGACCGAGGAAGTGCAGACCATCGTCAAGCTATGCGCGCAGCATGACGTGCCGATCATTCCCTACGGCAACGGCTCCTCGCTCGAAGGGCACCTGCTGGCGGTGCAAGGCGGCGTGTCGATCGACTTGTCGGAAATGAACCGCGTGCTGTCGATCAACGCGGAAGACCTCACCGTCACCGTCGAGCCCGGCATCTCGCGCAAGCAACTGAACGAAGCGCTGCGCGACACAGGGCTGTTTTTCCCCATCGACCCCGGCGCGGACGCGAGCATCGGCGGCATGTCGGCCACGCGCGCCTCGGGCACCAACGCCGTGCGCTACGGCACGATGCGCGAGAACGTGCTCGGGCTGACCGTGGTGCTGGCCGACGGCCGCGTGATCAAGACCGGCACGCGGGCGCGCAAGTCGGCGGCCGGATACGACCTCACGCGTCTGTTCGTGGGCTCGGAAGGCACGCTCGGCGTGATCACCGAAATCACCGTGCGCCTCTATCCGCTGCCGGAAGCAGTGTCCGCCGCGGTATGCGCATTCCCGTCGATGGGCGACGCGGTGCGCGCCGTCATCGAAACGATCCAGATCGGCGTGCCGATCGCGCGCGTCGAGTTCGTCGACTCGCTCGCGATCCGCTCGATCAATCGCCATTCGAATCTGACGCTGCGCGAGGCGCCCACGCTGTTCTTCGAATTCCACGGCACCGAGGCCGGTGTCAAGGAGCAAGCCGGGCTGGTGCAGGAAATCGCCGCGCAGAATGCCGGCGAGGGTTTCGAATGGGCGACCCGGCCGGAAGACCGCAGCCGCCTGTGGAACGCGCGCCACAACGCTTATTTCGCGATGCTGCAACTGAAGCCCGGTTGCCGCGCGGTCACGACCGACGTCTGCGTGCCGATCTCGCGCCTCGCCGAATGCGTGGTAGAGACGGAGCAGGATCTGAAGGCGTCGCCGCTGCCCTGCCCGATCGTCGGCCATGTCGGCGACGGCAACTTCCACGTGGCGATCCTGATCGATCCGGAAAAGCCCGAAGAGCTCGTCGAAGCGGAGCGTCTGAACCAGCGCATCGTGCAACGCGCGCTGCGCATGGACGGCACCTGCACGGGCGAGCATGGCGTCGGCCTGCACAAGATGGGCTTCCTGCTCGAGGAACACGGCGAAGTCGCGGTGGATACCATGCGCTCGATCAAACACGCGCTCGATCCGCGCAATCTCATGAACCCCGGCAAGATCTTTTCCTGGGCGGCTTGAGGCATTTCCAGGCGCGGCAGCGGCGCCGCCGCCGCATCGAACCCGACGAGCACGCCGGGTGAGCGACACGAGGAGACAACCCACATGAACGCACCCGCTGAACTGACGGCCGACGTACTCGCCCAGCGCCAGCGCGAAGTCGTGCAGGCGCTGATGGCCGTGTTGCCGACCCACTGTCTCCTATATCGCGAGGAAGACACCGTCGCCTACGACTGCGACGGGCTTGCCGCCTACCGGCGTCTGCCGCTCGCGGTCGCGTTGCCGGAGACGGAATCGCAGGTGCAGCGCATCGTGCAGATCTGCCATCGCCTCGACGTGCCGATCGTGCCGCGCGGCGCGGGCACCGGTTTGTCCGGCGGCGCGATGCCGATTCGCCACGGCGTGGTGGTGTCGCTCGCGCGCTTTCGCAAGATCGTCGAGGTCGACTCCTACGCGCGTACCGCCACGGTCCAGCCGGGCGTGCGCAATCTGTCGATTTCCGAGGCCGCCGCGCCCTATGGCTTGTACTACGCGCCGGACCCGTCGTCGCAGATCGCCTGCACGATCGGCGGCAACGTCTCCGAGAATTCCGGCGGCGTGCACTGCCTCAAGTACGGCCTCACGGTGCACAACGTGCTGCGCGTTCGCGCCGTGACGATGGAAGGCGAGATCGTCGAATTCGGCTCGCTCGGGCCTGACGCGCCCGGCCTCGATCTGCTCGCGGTGTTGATCGGCAGCGAAGGCATGTTCGCGATCGTCACCGAAGTCACGGTCAAACTGATCCCGAAGCCGCAAACGGCGCAGGTCATCATGGCCAGTTTCGACGACGTCGTGAAAGGCGGCGACGCGGTGGCCGGCATCATCGCCGCGGGCATCATCCCGGCGGGCCTGGAAATGATGGACAAACCGGCCACGCGCGCGGTGGAGGAATTCGTCCATGCGGGCTACGACCTCGACGCAGCCGCGATCCTGCTCTGCGAATCGGACGGCACACCCGAAGAAGTCGCCGACGAAATCGTGCGCATGACGGCGGTGCTGCGTGAACAGGGCGCCACCCGCATCCAGATTTCCCGCTCGGAGAACGAGCGGCTGCGCTTCTGGTCCGGGCGCAAGAACGCGTTTCCGGCCGCGGGCCGCATTTCACCGGACTACTACTGCATGGACGGCACGGTGCCGCGCCGCAGTATCGGCCCGCTGCTCGCGCGCATCGAAGCGATGGAGAAGAAGTACGGCCTGCGCTGCATCAACGTGTTTCACGCCGGCGACGGCAACATGCATCCGCTGATCCTGTTCAACGGCAACGACCGGGACGAGTGGCACCGCGCGGAAGCGTTCGGTAGCGACATCCTCGAAACCTGCGTCGAACTCGGCGGCACGATAACGGGCGAACACGGCGTCGGCATCGAGAAAATCAACTCGATGTGCGTGCAGTTCTCGCCCGAGGAGCGCGACACGTTCCACGCGGTCAAGCGCGCCTTCGACGCGCCGGGCCTGCTCAACCCCGACAAGGGCATTCCCACGCGAGCGCGCTGCGCCGAATACGGCAAGATGCACGTGCGCGGCGGCTTGCTGCCGCATCCCGACATTCCGCGGTTTTAACTCATGGGTTTCCGCTCCCCCATGGCGAACTGACGCAGCGCGCATAGCCCGCTCTGACGGGGCTTTCCGGCGTTCACCCTGATTACCCGATGCGGGTCCGCTCCGGGTTGTCAGCGCGCTCCCGGCCGGTACAATCAAACGAAACACAATGAAGCAGGACACCATGGAAGAGGACGACATCGTCGCCGTTTGGTCCGAACGCGTGCGTTCGGCCAGCGCCGCGGGACGCGCGTTGCGCATCCGTGGCGGCGGCACGAAGGACTGGTACGGTCAGGCGCTGGAAGGTGAGATCCTCGACACGCGCGCCTATCGCGGCATCATCGCGTACGATCCGGCCGAACTGGTCATCACCGCGCGCGCGGGCACGCCTTTGCTGGAGATCGAGGCGGCGCTCGCCGAACACCATCAGATGCTCGCGTTCGAGCCGCCGCACTTCGGGCCGCAGGCCACCTTCGGCGGCTGCATCGCGGCGGGCATCGCCGGTCCGCGCCGTCCAGCCGCGGGGGCGGCGCGCGACTTCGTGCTCGGCGCCGTCGTCATGAACGGCCAGGGGCAGACGCTGCGTTTCGGCGGGCAAGTGGTGAAGAACGTCGCCGGTTACGACGTCTCGCGCCTGATGGCGGGCTCGCTCGGCACGCTAGGGCTGATCCTCGAATTGTCCGTCAAGGTGTTGCCGCTGCCGCAGGCCGAAACGACCCTCAAGTTCGACATGAACGGCACCGACGCGGTCCGCAAGCTCAACGAATGGGGCGGCCGGCCGCTGCCGATCACCGCGAGCGCATGGCGTCACGGCACCTTGGCCGTGCGGCTGGCCGGCGCGGAAAGCGCCGTCAAGACAGCGCGCACGACGCTCGGCGGCGAAGTCGTCGATGCGGTCGAGGCGGAACGCTTCTGGGCGGGCCTGCGCGAACAGACCGACCTGTTTTTCTCGGCGATTCCGCCGAAAGCCGCGCTGTGGCGCCTCGCGCTGCCGTCGATCACCGAGCCCATGCAGTTGCCGGGCGCGCAGTTGATGGAATGGGGCGGCGCCCAGCGCTGGTGGATCACCGACACCGACGCGCAGACCGTGCGCATCAGCGCCAAGCAGGCGGGCGGCCACGCCACCATTTTCCGCACCGGCCACGGCTACGACCGCAGCACCGGCGTGTTCACGCCGCTGCCCGCGCCGCTGATGAAAATCCATCGCGGCCTGAAAGCGGCCTTCGATCCAGCCCGCATCTTCAATCGCGGCCGTCTCTACCCCGACTTCTAAGCGACGCGATGCAAACCAACCTCGCGGACTTCATTCGCAATACGCCCGACGGCGACGAAGCCGACGCCATCCTGCGCAATTGCGTGCACTGCGGTTTCTGCACGGCCACCTGCCCGACCTACCAGTTGCTGGGCGACGAACTCGACGGCCCGCGCGGACGCATTTATCTGATCAAGCAGATGGTCGAGGGCGCGCCGGTCACGCGCAGCACGCAGGTTCATCTGGACCGCTGCCTCACTTGCCGCAACTGCGAAACCACGTGTCCGTCGGGCGTGCAATACGGCCGGCTGGTGGAAATCGGCCGCAAGCTCACCGAGGAAAAAGTCACGCGACCGTTCGGTCAGCGGGTGGTGCGGCGGTTCCTCGCGAGCTTCGTGCCGAACAGCGCGCTGTTTACGCCGGCCATGCGGCTCGGTCAGCATGTCCGCCCGCTGCTGCCGAAGAAGCTGCGCGACAAGGTGCCCGCGCGGCAGCGTCCGCTCGAATGGCCGAGCGCGAAACATTCGCGCAAGATGCTGATGCTGGCGGGCTGCGTGCAACCGTCGATGATGCCGAACGTCAATACGGCGACCGCGCGGGTGCTCGACGCGCTCGGCATCGAGACCGTGGTCGCGCCCGAGGCCGGCTGCTGCGGCGCGATCCGCCTGCATCTCGGCTACAACGACGAAGCGCTCGACGATCTGCGCGCGAACATCGACGCATGGTGGCCCCACGTTGAAAACGGCGTGGAAGCGATCGTGATGAACGCGTCCGGCTGCGGCGCGACGGTCAAGGAATACGCGCACCTGTTGCGCCACGATCCGGCCTACGCGGAGAAGGCGCGTCGCATCGTCGAACTGACGCGCGACATCGCGGAGATCTTGCCGGAGTTCGAGGAAAGCCTGATCGCGGCCACGAGGCGCCGCTCGGTTCACACGGTGGCGTTTCATCCGCCCTGCACGTTGCAGCACGGTCAGCAGGTGCGCGGCAAGGTCGAGCATCTGCTGACGGCGCTCGGCGTCGAAGTGCGTCTTCCCACGGATAGCCACTTGTGCTGCGGCTCGGCCGGCACTTACTCGCTCACGCAGCCCAAGCTCTCGTATGCGTTGCGCGACCAGAAGCTCGAGCGGCTCCATGCGCAGGAACCGCAGGTGATCGTGTCGTCGAACGTCGGCTGCATCGCGCATCTGCAAAGCGGCACGTCCACGCCGGTCGCGCACTGGATCGAACTGGTCGAGCACATGCTGTCCGTATAATCCGGTCATCGCCCTCCGGATCCGTTCCATGTCCGATCTGATTCACCACCTCGAAGCGGTGCGGCAGCGCATCGCGGCCGCCGCGCACGCGGCCGGACGCGACGCGCGCACCATCGACCTGCTCGCGGTTTCCAAGACCTTTCCCGCCGAAGACGTGCGCGCCGCCTACGACGCGGGCCAGCGCGCGTTCGGCGAGAACTACGTGCAGGAAGCCATTGCGAAGATCGAAGCGCTGGCCGATTTGCGCGCCGCGCTCGAATGGCATTTCATCGGACCGTTGCAATCGAACAAGACGCGGCCGGTCGCCGAGCATTTCGACTGGGTGCATTCGGTCGACCGCTTGAAGATCGCACAACGCTTGTCGGAGCAGCGGCCGGACAATCTGCCGCCGCTGAACGTGTGCTTGCAAGTCAACATCAGCGGCGAGGCGTCGAAAAGCGGCGTGAGCATGGCCGAGGCGGTGGAAGTCGCGCAAGCGATCGCCGCGCTGCCGAAGCTGCGTTTGCGCGGCTTGATGGCGATTCCGGAACCGGCTGGCGGCATCGACGAGCAACGTGTGCCGCATCGTCGCTTGCGCGAACTGTTCGAGCGTCTGCGCGAAAATGGTCTGCCGCTCGATACCCTTTCGATGGGCATGTCGAGCGACCTGGAGGCGGCCGTGCTGGAAGGCGCGACGATCGTGCGCGTCGGCACCGCGATCTTCGGCGCGCGGGATTACTCTCACTGACCCTTGCCTTGTTCGAGCCCAGGCGAGCTCTCAACGGAACTTCTTTCGGACCATCATGAAAATTGCTTTTATCGGCGGCGGCAACATGGCTGCGGCGTTGATCGGCGGCCTCATCAAACGTGGCGTCGCGCCCGCCGATCTCTACGCGATCGATCCCAACGAGGACGCGCGCAAGCGCAACGAGCAGCAGTTCGGCATCCGCACCGGCGCCGCCGCGGACGCCGCGCTTGCGTCGTATGACGCCGTCGTGCTGGCGGTGAAGCCGCAGATCCTGAAGAGCGTCGCCGAGGCGCTGGCGCCGCACTTGAACGCGTCGCAACTGGCGATCAGCATCGTCGCCGGAATTCGCATGGACGATATGTCGCGCTGGCTGAACGGCCACAGCCGCATCGTGCGCGTGATGCCGAATACGCCGGCGCTGATCGGCATGGGCGTGGCCGGTCTCACCGCCACGCGCAGCGTCGACGAAGCGGGCCGCGCATTGGCGTCGCAGGTGCTCGGCGCGGTGGGCGAAACCGTCTGGTTCGACGACGAAGCGAAGATCGACGCGGTCACCGCCATCTCGGGTAGCGGCCCGGCCTACGTGTTCTATTTCATCGAAGCGTTGCAGGACGCCGCGCGCCAGCTCGGCATGAACGAAGCGCAAGGCCGCGCGCTGGCGGTGGCGACCTTCACCGGCGCGGCGCAACTCGCCGCGAACTCGGACGAGCCGCCGTCCGTGCTGCGCGAACGTGTGACGTCGAAGGGCGGCACCACCGCAGCGGCGCTGGCGTCGTTCGACGCGAGCGGCATCAAGGATGCAATCGTGCGCGGTGTGCTGGCCGCCGATGCGCGTGCCAAGGAAATGGGCGACGAGTTCGGCAAGCAGTAAGCGCGTTTGGTGCCTGATCCGCGCTTAACGCGTCGAGCGCAAACCGCGCCGCAGGACGCGGCGCCTCGAAAATAGCTGACGAATTCGGCCGGCAATCAGAGCGGCTAGCGTGGTCGTCGCGCTCGGCGCCGACGAGCAGTCAAAAAGAAGTGGATTCGAACCGAGGCGGCGTGCGCGGCACAAAGGCAACGCGAACACAGCCCTGAAAAACTAGAACGAAGCCGCCGCGTAATGCGCGGCGATGCCGGCAAACAGCGCGCCGCCCAGCCAGTTGTTATGCCGGAACGCCGCGAAGCAGGCCATCCGCTCGCGCTTGCGGATCAGCGTGTAGTGATAGATCGCGCAGCCCGCCGCCGCCGCCCATCCCAGCCAGTACAGCACGCCGAAACCGAGCAGCACGCCGATGCCGACGTAAATCCCCAGCGTTGCCGCATAGCACAGCATGATCGCGGCCACGTCGAAGCGCCCGAAGGTCAGCGCCGAGGTGCGGATGCCGATCTTGATGTCGTCGTCGCGATCGACCATCGCGTATTCGGTGTCGTACGCGACCGACCAGAACACGTTGGCCAACAGCATCACCCAGGCGAGCATCGGCACGTGGTCCTGAATCGCGGCGAACGCCATCGGAATGCCGAAGCCGAACGCGATGCCGAGGTATGCCTGCGGAATCGCGAAGAAACGCTTCGTGAACGGATACGAACCGGCGACGAACAACGCGGCGACGGACAGCTCCTTGGTCAGCGTATTGAGCGGCAGGATCAGCAGAAAGGCCAGCAGGGACAGGCCCGCCGCGAGCGCCACCGCTTCCCATGCCTTGATCTTGCCCGAGGTGATCGGACGGTTTTCGGTGCGCTTCACGTAGCGGTCGAAATCGCGATCCGCATAGTCGTTTATTGCGCAACCGGCCGAGCGCATCAGCACCGTGCCCACCGTGAAGATCACCAGCAGCGGCCACGACGGATGACCGTCGGAGGCGATCCACAGCGCGTTGAGCGTGGGCCACAGCAGCAGCAGGCTGCCGATCGGCTTGTCCATGCGCACGAGGCGCAAATACAGGGGAAGTCGGGCGAACATGGCGGATTCGGTGGAATGCGGAGATGTGCGGCTATTTTACGGGATGCGGGCTGCGGGGAGCTTCGGGCAGGACGACGGTCACGCGCTCGGCGCCGAAGCAGGAGCGAACGCCAGCGTCGAAGCCGAAATCCGCCCCGTAAAAAACAAAAGCCTCCCGTAAAGGGAGGCTCCGTCTGGATTCGTCACACGCGCCGAAGCGCCGGTCGATGAATCCGCACGCCGATGCTCAAGCGGATCAACCGCTTAAGCCAGCATCGAACGCAGCATCCACGCGGTTTTCTCATGCGTTTGCATGCGTTGCGTCAGCAGGTCGGCGGTCGGCTCGTCGTTGGCGGCCTCCGTCGACGGGAAAATCGCGCGCGCGGTACGCACCACGGCTTCCTGACCTTCCACCAACTGGCGGATCATTTCCTCGGCAGCCGGCACGCCGTCCGCTTCGGGAATCGACGACAGCTTGGCGAAATCCTTGTAGCTGCCCGGCGCGTGGACACCCAGCGCGCGAATACGTTCGGCGATCGAATCCACCGCCAGCGCCAACTCGTTGTACTGCGTTTCGAACATCAGGTGCAGCGTGTTGAACATCGGACCCGTGACGTTCCAGTGAAAGTTGTGGGTCTTCAGATACAGCGTGTAGGTGTCGGCGAGCAGATGCGACAAACCTTCCGCGATCTTCTTGCGATCCTTGTCGCTGATCCCGATGTTGACATGCTGTACGGCTTCTTTCTTGGCCATGATGACTCCTTTGAAGAGTGATACGAACCGGTCGGCAAACTAACGGTTTGCGAATGACAAACCGGAAACATCGAACGCTCGACAGTTTATCTTAGAAAGGTGCCGCGTTCGTGTGACGCGTGGTCACTTGCCGCCCTTGCGGAAAGCGCTTGAATCAGCCGCCTGACGCGTGCCGAAGCGCTTCTGCGACGATCACCGCCAGTCCGCTCGTGAAGATCGCGAAACCCACGGTCTTGCGCGCCATCCATGCCTGCCGCTGTTGCGCGCCGCGCGTCGACGGCGTGCCGCCGATGGTCGCCATCATCATCTGGATCATGATCGTGCTTCCTCGATTCGTCTCAATACCGGCGGGGCGCCGATGCGCCCCGCTTTGCTGCATCACTTCCCGATTACTTCGACCGCTTACTTCTTGCCGGCTTCCGCAAGCGCGGCCAGCGCGGCGGTCACGCCTTCGGCGTAGGCCGGATCGATGCGGCGGAAATGCTCGATCTGACGCGCGACGATCTCCTGCGGCACACCGTTGATATGGCGCGCGATATTGCCGAACAGACGCTCGCGCTGCGCGGTGTCGAAGAGCGCGAACAGCATCGCCGGCTGCGTGTAGTAGTCGTCGTCCAGCCGATGATCGTAGCGATCCACCGCGCCCGCCGCGAGCGGCGGCTCGGACGCATTCGCGTCCTGCGCGAAGTCGCCGAAACGGTTCGGCTCGTAGTTCACGTTACCGCCGAGGTTGCCGTCGGTGCGCATCGCGCCGTCGCGATGGAACGAATGCGGGTTCGGCACGCGCGACGCATTCACCGGAATCTGGTGATGGTTGATGCCGAGGCGATAGCGCTGCGTGTCGCCGTACGAGAACAAACGGCCTTGCAACAGACGGTCCGGCGAGAAGCCGATGCCCGGCACCACGTTGGCCGGCGTGAACGCCGCCTGCTCCACGTCCGCGAAATAGTTGGCCGCATTGCGGTTCAACTCGATCGTGCCGACGTCGATCAACGGATAGTCCTTCTGCGACCACACCTTCGTGATATCGAACGGATTGAAGTGATACGCCGCGGCTTCCACTTCCGGCATCACCTGAATCGCGAAGCGCCATTTCGGGAAATTGCCCGCGTCGATGTTCGCGACCAGATCGCGCTGCGCGCTTTCACGGTCCTGCGCGACCACTTGCGCCGCTTCGGCATCGGTGAAATTTTCAACGCCCTGCAGCGACTTGAAGTGGAACTTCACCCAGAAACGCTCGTTGTTCGCGTTGACGAACGAGTACGTGTGCGAGCCGAAGCCGTGCATCTGACGATAGTTCTTCGGAATACCGCGATCGCTCATCAGAATCGTCACCTGGTGCAGCGACTCGGGATGACGCGACCAGAAGTCCCACGCCGCGACGTTGCTGCGCATGTTGGTGTACGGGTCACGCTTTTGCGTGTGGATGAAGTCCGGGAACTTCAGCGGATCGCGGATGAAGAACACCGGCGTGTTGTTGCCGACCACGTCCCAGTTGCCTTCTTCCGTGTAGAACTTGATCGAGAAACCGCGCACGTCGCGTTCCGCGTCGGCCGCGCCGCGCTCGCCCGCCACCGTGGAAAACCGCATGAAGAGCGGCGTTTCCTTGCCGACCTCGGCGAACACTTTCGCCTTCGTGTAGCGCGAGATGTCGTGCGTCACTTTCAGCGTGCCGAATGCGCCCGAGCCTTTGGCGTGAACGCGGCGCTCCGGAATCACTTCACGATCGAAGTGGGCGAGTTTTTCGAGCAGCCATACGTCTTGCAGGACGACCGGGCCGCGCGTGCCGGCGGTCATCGAATTCTGGTTGTCGGCGACGGGTGCGCCGGCGGCATTGGTGAGCTTGCGTTCTGACATGCGTGACTCCTGGGTGTCTTGTATCGAAACTGAATGTGGGGAGAGGCGCGGCACACTGATGCCGGAAACTTGAGCCGATATCGAGCGAACGCTAAGTGGGCACTAAGTCGGCACTTAGCGGACCCCTAAGCGGACAGAGCCCGGTCGACCAGCAACGAGAACGCGACGGTGCGCATATTCAGCATCGACGCGGCAAACGCGCGAGTCGTGGCGACGGCTTGGGCTTGCTGCGAATTCGGTTGGGTCATGATGTCCTCCGGGTCTTATGGGATCGGGTGATCCGTTGGAGAAACTATATCAACCCTATCGAACTTCCGTAGTTAATTAATTTAATCTATTTGATAGGCGCGGGACCAACGGCGCCTTGGGCGCTGGCCGGGCCGCCAGGATACTTGGCGAGCCGGCTTCGGCGTGAAACGGGTAAAAATCAGCGGGTGAAAATCAGTTGACGGCGACCGGCAGGTCCAGCTTCTTGACGCCTGGCAGATCGCAGGCGCTGACCGCGTCGCAAATGGCCTCGATGGCGGGCATGCGGGTGAAACTCTTGCGCCAGGCGAGCACGACGCGGCGATCCGGCACCGGCTCGCCGAAAGGAACATAGCTGAGCAGGCCCGAGTCGATGCCGCCCGCATGCGCCTTCACTTCATGCACCGACATGCGCGGCAGCACGGTAATGCCGACGCCGCTCGCCACCATATGGCGAATGGTTTCCAGCGACGAACCTTCGAAAGTCTTCTGGATGCCGTCCGCGTTCTGCGAAAAGCGCATCAATTCCGGGCACACGCCCAATACGTGGTCGCGGAAGCAATGGCCGCTGCCGAGCAGCAGCATGGTTTCCTGCTTTAGATCGTCGGCGTCGATTTCCTTGCGGTTTTCCCACGCGTGGCCCGAGGGCAGCGCGACGACGAACGGCTCGTCGTACAGCGGGCGCAGCATCAGGCCCGTTTCCGGGAAAGGCAACGCCATGATCGCGACGTCGATTTCGCCCTGCTTGAGCAGCTCGATCAGCTTGAGCGTGTAATTTTCCTGCAGCATCAGCGGCATTTGCGGGACGCGCTTGATCATCTGCTTGACGAGCGTGGGCAGCAGATACGGCCCGATCGTATAGATCACGCCGAGGCGCAGCGCCCCGACCAGCGGGTCCTTGCCCTGCTTGGCGATTTCCTTGATGGCGAGCGTCTGTTCGAGGACGCGCTGCGCTTGCGTGACGATCTGTTCGCCGATCGGCGTGACGCTGACCTCGCTGGTGCCGCGCTCGAAGATCTGCACGTTCAACTCGTCTTCGAGCTTCTTGATCGCCACCGACAAGGTCGGCTGGCTAACGAAACACGCTTCGGCGGCCCGGCCGAAGTGCCGCTCGCGGGCAACCGCGACGATGTATTTCAATTCGGTGAGCGTCATTAGGGGACCAATCAGTGCGGTGAATTCGATAGGTTCTAGTTATACACCTATAGGGTCGGTTCGCCAACCTTTTGATCCCCCGGCTTTCCCGAAGGGCTGCCGTTTGTCCGTCAAGGCGGCATCACGCTTTCAGATAGTGCTCGCGCGCCCCGAGCCACCGCGCGAGATGCTGCATCACGACCTCGGGGTATTGCTCGAGCAACGCCGCCGCGGCTTCGCGCGCCGGCTCGATCAGCCACTGATCGTTCTCCAGATCCGCGAAGCGCAGCATGGCCGCGCCCGACTGCCGGGCGCCCAGGAATTCCCCCGGCCCGCGGATCTCGAGGTCCTTTCGGGCGATCTCGAAGCCGTCGGTGGTCTCGCGCATGGTCTGCAAGCGGGCGCGCGCCGTCATCGACAGCGGCCCGGTGTAAAGCAGCACGCAAACCGACGCCGCGCTCCCGCGCCCCACCCGGCCGCGCAACTGGTGCAATTGCGCGAGGCCGAACCGCTCGGCGTGCTCGATCACCATCAACGACGCATTCGGCACGTCGACCCCCACTTCGATCACCGTCGTCGCGACCAGCAACTGCACCTCGTTGCGGGTGAAGGCGTCCATCACCGCCGCCTTCTCGGCCGGCGCTAGCCGGCCATGCACGAGGCCCACGTTCAGTTCGGGCAACGCGGCTACCAGCGTCTCGTAGGTTTCCACCGCGGTCTGCAACTGCAAGGTCTCGCTTTCCTCGATCAGCGGACACACCCAGTACACCTGGCGCCCCGTCAACGCGGCTTCGCGCACGCGGCCGATCACTTCCTCGCGGCGCGCATCGGACACCAGCTTGGTAAGAATCGGCGTGCGTCCGGGCGGCAATTCGTCGATCGTGGAGACGTCGAGATCGGCGTAATAGGTCATCGCGAGCGTGCGCGGAATCGGCGTGGCGGACATCATCAACTGATGCGGCTGGAACTCGCGCGCGCCGTCGGCGGCTTTGGGCGCCTTGGCGCGCAACGCGAGCCGCTGCGCGACGCCGAAGCGATGCTGTTCGTCGACGATCACGAGCCCCAGCCGCGCGAATTCGACCGCGTCCTGAATGATCGCGTGCGTGCCGATCACGAGCTGCGCCGTGCCGAGCGCGGCGGCTTCGAGCGCGGCGCGCTTTTCGCGGGTCTTGAGACTGCCGGCCAGCCACGCGACGCTCACGCCGAGCGGCTCCAGCCAGCCGCGCAGCTTGCGCGCGTGCTGCTCGGCGAGGATTTCGGTAGGCGCCATCAGCGCGGCCTGATAGCCGGCGTCGATCGCCTGCGCCGCCGCCAGCGCGGCGACGATCGTCTTGCCGCTGCCGACGTCGCCCTGCAGCAACCGCTGCATCGGGTGAGGCTGCGTCAGATCGAGCGCGATCTCTCCGCCGACGCGCTCCTGCGCCGCCGTCAGCGAAAACGGCAGCGCCTTCAGCAAACGCGCCACCAGCGCGGATTCGTCGCCCAGCTTGCGGCGCGGCATGGCCGGCGCCGCGCGCCTGCGGCGCTCTTCGTGCGCGCGCTTGAGCGACATCTGCTGCGCGAGCAATTCCTCGAACTTGATGCGCACCCACGCCGGATGCGTGCCGTCGATCAACGCGGTTTCATCGGACTGCACGCCCGGATGATGCAGCGTGCGCACGGCGTCCATCAGCGTCGGCACGCCGAGCGGCTGCAGATAGGCCCGCGCGATCGGCTCGGGCAGCAATTCCGGCAACGCGGTGCGCGACAACGCGTTGTCGATCGATTTGCGCAGATATGCCTGGGTCACGCCCGCGGTGCTCGGATACACCGGCGTCAGCGCCTGCGGCAGCGGCGTGTCCTCGTCGACCACGCGTACCGCCGGATGCACCATCTCCAGACCGAAGAAACCGCCGCGCACGTCGCCGCGCACCCGCAGGCGCGCGCCGATCGCCATCTGCTTGACCTGCGAGCCGTAGAAATTCAGAAAGCGCAGTACGAGCTCGTCGCCGGCGTCGTCGCGCAACTTCACCAGCAACTGGCGACGCGGACGATAGGCGATCTCGTTGTCGAACACCACCCCTTCCGTTTGCGCGACGCCGCCCGGCAGCAGGTGGCCGATCGGCGTCAGCGAGGTTTCGTCTTCGTAGCGCATCGGCAGATGCAGCACGAGGTCGATGTCGCGCGTGAGGCCGAGCTTGGCGAGTTTGTCGGCGGGTTTGGCGGCGGGTTTGGCCGCCGGGGACGCGGCTTTCTTTTTGTCCGGCGCGGCGGCGGTTTTGGTGCTGTTCGAGGTTGCCGAGTCGGATGCGGATCTGACGTTGCTCGCGGGGGCTGAGTCAGGTGCGGCTTTCGCGTTGGTGGCGTTGGTGGCGTTGGTGGCGTTGGTGGCGTTGGTGGCGTTGGTAGCACCGCTCGCGCCGCTCATCGCGCCAGCCGCGCCGCCCGCACCAACCGCATCGGCCGCACCCGCCGCCGGCCTGCCCCGCGAGACGCGGCGCTTGGGCTCGGCGCTCACTTCGTCGGTAGCGGAGGGCAATCGGCGTTCGGACAAAGGCATGGGTTGCTTCGCAAGTACAATATCGGCTGTCAAAGATGTCGCCGCCAATCAGCGCGCGGGCTCGCGGGCCGCTCAGGCGTCCCGCAATCATAGCCGCCCGGCTCCGGCTTCGGCTCAATTCCGTCCCAATTCGCTTCCAGTCGTCCGCATGTTTACGCTTTCCGATTTCGATTTCGATCTGCCACCCGAGCTGATCGCGCAAGTCGCGCTGCCCGAGCGCAGCGCGAGCCGTCTGCTCGAGGTGGACAATCCGCTCGATGCCGGCGCCGCGCGCCTGATCGACCGCCGCTTTGCCGAACTGCCCGATTGCATCGCGGCGGGCGACCTGCTCGTCTTCAACGATACCAAAGTCCTGAAGGCGCGTTTCCTCGGCCAGAAGGCCAGTGGCGGCAAGGTCGAAGTGCTGGTGGAGCGCCTCACCGGCGAGCGCACGGCGCTCGCGCAAATCCGCGCGAGCAAGAGCCCGCAGCCGGGCACCACGATCCGCCTGGCCGACGCGTTCGACGTCACCGTCGGCGAACGCGTCGAGCCGTTCTACACGCTGCATTTCCCGGACGACTGCCTGACGCTGATCGAGCAACACGGCCGCCTGCCGTTGCCGCCGTACATCGAGCACGATCCCGACGCAACCGACGAAACGCGTTATCAAACGGTGTTCGCGCAAAATCCGGGCGCGGTCGCCGCGCCCACCGCCGGCCTGCATTTCGACGACGCGCTGCTCGCGAAGCTCGACGCCAAAGGCGTGCAACGCGCGACGCTGACGCTGCACGTCGGCGCGGGCACGTTCCAGCCGGTCCGGGTCGAGAACCTGGCCGAGCACAAGATGCACAGCGAGTGGTATCACCTGCCGCAATCGCTCGCCGACAAGATCGCGGCCACGCATGAGCGCGGCAACCGCGTGATCGCGGTCGGCACGACCTCGATGCGCGCGCTCGAAGCCGCCGCGCGCGACGCCGAAGCCGCCGGCCGGCCGCTTGCCGCCGCCAGCACGGAAACCGACATCTTCATCACGCCGGGCTACAAATTCCGCGTGGTCGACCGGCTGGTGACCAATTTCCATTTGCCGAAGTCGACGCTGCTGATGCTGGTCTCGGCGTTCGCCGGCGTCGAGACGATTCGCAAAGCGTATCGCCATGCGATCGACGAGCGTTACCGCTTCTTCAGCTACGGCGACGCCATGCTGCTTACGCGGCGGGACGGCTGAGACCGTCGTATCGCGCCAATGGCGTTGCGCGCCGGCCATGTGCGCGGTAGTCTGCCGCTCCTTGCCGCGTTGATGCGGCGGCGGTGCTTGCCCCGCTCTTGAGCGAGCGGGCGTGCCTGCATCTCGAGTTTTATTACCCTGCCGCCGTGGCTGACCCGGCGGCGTTCGATACCGCGCCGGACTGTTCTCCGGTGGCACAGGAGTCTCCATGACCGAAGGTCATACCCACGATACACGCGGCAGCGGCAATACCGGCGGGAACACCGCCCCGCGCCCCGATAACGGCCTCGCATTCCAACTGCTCGGCACCGACGGCCAGGCGCGCCGCGGGCGCGTCACGCTGAATCACGGCGTGGTCGAAACGCCGATCTTCATGCCGGTCGGCACGTACGGCACGGTGAAAGCCGTCCAGCCGCGCGAGCTCGAGGAAATGCACGCGCAGATCATTCTCGGCAACACCTTCCACCTGTGGTTGCGTCCGGGGCTGGAAACGATCGAGGCGCACGGCGGCCTGCATGGCTTCATGGGCTGGAAGAAGCCGATCCTGACGGACTCCGGCGGCTTTCAGGTGTTCTCGCTCGGCGATCTGCGCAAGATCACCGAGGACGGCGTCACGTTCGCTTCGCCGATCAACGGCGACAAGCTGTTCCTGTCGCCGGAAGTATCGATGCAGATCCAGAAGGTGCTGAACTCGGACATCGTCATGCAGTTCGACGAATGCACGCCGTACGCCACCAACAATGTGCCGACCTCGCACCAGGAAGCCGCCGATTCGATGCGCATGTCGATGCGCTGGGCGAAGCGCTCGATCGACGAATTCAACCGGCTCGGCAATCCGAATGCGCTGTTCGGCATCGTCCAGGGCGGCATGTTCGAGGATCTGCGCGACGAATCGCTGGCGGGTCTCGCGGAAATGGATTTCCACGGGCTGGCGATCGGCGGGTTGTCGGTCGGCGAGCCGAAGGAAGACATGATGCGCGTGCTGAACCACATCGGCCCGAAGCTGCCGGCCGACAAGCCGCACTACCTGATGGGCGTCGGCACGCCGGAGGATCTGGTGGCGGGCGTCGCAGCCGGCGTCGACATGTTCGACTGCGTGATGCCGACCCGCAACGCGCGCAACGGCTGGCTGTTCACGCGTTTCGGCGACATCAAGATCCGCAACGCGGCGCACAAAAATTCGCTGCGCCCGCTCGACGAGCAATGCGGCTGCTATACCTGTCGAAACTTCACCCGCGGCTATCTGCACCATCTGCATCGCGTGGGGGAAATCCTCGGCGCGCAGCTCAACACGATCCACAACCTGCACTACTACCTCGAACTGATGCAGGAAATGCGCGACGCCATCGACGCAAAAATGTTCGAGCCGTTCCGCCGGCGTTTCCAGGAGAACCGCGCGCGCGGTATCGATTAGACAGACGGTGCGCGCGCCGAAGGATTTGCATGAGGATTCCGTCGGCGTCACGCGGAAAACCTTACAATCCACTTTCGCGCGCGAGGTAAACAGGCTTTAACCGATTGATCGCAAAGCCGATTCACCGCGCCGACGCGCATAGGGCCAGTGGTAGAATAACCGGCTGATTTTTTTGATCGTTTTTGACTTATAACGGAGAGACCAACGTGTCGTTCATTTCCAATGCCTTCGCTCAAGGCACAGCAACTGGTGGCATTGAATCGAATCTGATGAGCTTCCTGCCGCTGATCTTGATGTTCGGCGTGCTGTACTTCATCATGATTCGCCCGCAAATGAAGCGCCAGAAGGAACATCGCAGCATGCTCGCCGCGATGGCCAAGGGCGACGAGGTAGTGACGAATGGCGGCATCGTCGGCAAGGTGACCAAGGTGGGCGAAGCTTACGTCGGCATCGAAATCTCGGAAGGCACGGAAATCACCGTGCAAAAAGCGTCGGTCACGACGATTCTCCCGAAGGGCACGATCAAGTCGCTGTAAGGCCTGCTCTCTCGCGTCCGGCGCGGCCTCGCCGGCGGTTCATGCAACGCAACGCCGAACCGCCCGCGCTCATCGCCGGGCGCATCGCTTCCAAGCCAACCTTCCCGTTGGACCACTCATGAATCGTTACCCCCTCTGGAAATACGCCGTGATGCTGGTGGCTCTGGTCATCGGCCTCGTGTACACGCTGCCCAATCTGTTCGGCGAAGCGCCGGCGGTGCAGGTGTCGAGCGGCAAGGCAACGGTCAAGCTCGACTCGACCACGCTGTCGGCGGTCGAAGCCGCGCTCGCGGCCAGTCAGATCAAGCCGGCCGACGTCACGTTCGACAACACGTCGGCCAACGCGAACATTCGCGTGCGCCTGACGGACACCGACACGCAATTGCGCGTGAAGGACCTGCTGCAGAAGTCGCTGAACAGCGACCCCACCGACCCGCAGTTCATCGTCGCGCTGAACCTGCAAAGCGCGTCGCCGCGCTGGCTGACCGCCTTGCACGCGCTGCCGATGTACCTCGGTCTCGACCTGCGCGGCGGCGTGCACTTCCTGCTGCAGGTCGACATGGCCGGCGCGCTCAACAAGAAGCTCGACTCGGACGCCTCGGACGCGCGCACGCTCCTGCGCGACAACAACATCCGCGACGGCGGCGTGAATCGCGTCAACCAGACGGTGGTGATCAATTTCGCCGACCAGGCCACGGCGGACGCGGCGCTCAAGCAACTGGGCCGCGGCATCAGCGAACTCCAGTGGGCCTCGCAAGCCAGCGCCGACGGCAGCGTGCAACTCGTCGGCACGTTCACGCCCGCGGTGCAGAAAACCGTCGAGGATGCGGCGCTCAAGCAGAACATCACCACGCTGCATAACCGCGTGAACGAACTCGGCGTGGCCGAGCCGGTGATCCAGCAGCAAGGCGCGGATCGCATCGTGGTCGAACTGCCGGGCGTGCAGGACACGGCGAAGGCGAAGGACATCATCGGCCGCACGGCAACGCTCGAAGCGCGTCTGGCCGACCCGGTCAACACGCACCCGAATCCGTCCGACCCGGTGCCGCCGGGCGACGAACTGTTCACGCAAGGCAACCAGACGCCGGTGCTGCTGAGAAAGCAGATCATCTTCACGGGCGACCGGATTATCGACGCGTCGGCCGGGTTCGACGAACATCAGCGTCCGTCGGTCAATATCCGCCTCGATTCGGCGGGTGGGCGCGCGGTGCGCAGCGTGTCGCGCGACAACATCGGCAAGCCGATGGCCATGGTGCTGTTCGAAAAGGGCAAGGGCGAAGTGCTGACGGTGGCGACCATCCAGTCGGAACTGGGCGACCGCTTCCAGATCACCGGCCAGGCCACGCCGCAAGGCGCCGCCGACCTCGCGCTGCTGCTGCGCGCCGGTTCGCTGGCGGCCCCAATGGAGATCATCGAGGAACGCACGATCGGTCCGAGCCTCGGCGCGGACAACATCAACAAGGGCTTCCACTCGGTGGTGTGGGGCTTCGCGGCAATCGCCGTCTTCATGATCGCGTACTACATGCTGTTCGGCGTGATTTCGATGATCGGCCTGTCGGTCAACCTGCTGCTGCTGGTCGCCGTGCTGTCGATGCTGCAGGCCACGCTCACCTTGCCGGGTATCGCCGCTATCGCGCTCGCGCTCGGCATGGCGATCGACGCGAACGTGCTGATCAACGAGCGCGTGCGTGAGGAACTGCGCCACGGCGCGCCGCCGCAACTGGCGATCCAGAACGGCTACGCGCACGCATGGGCGACGATTCTCGACTCGAACGTCACCACGCTGATCGCCGGTCTCGCGCTGCTCGCGTTCGGCTCGGGCCCGGTGCGCGGCTTCGCGATGGTCCACTGTATCGGCATTCTGACGTCGATGTTCTCGGCCGTGTTCTTCTCGCGCGGCCTCGTCAACCTCTGGTACGGCGGCAAGAAGAAGCTCAAGTCGCTGGCGATCGGCCAGGTGTGGCGTCCGCAAGCGGAAGGTATCGACGGTGCCGCCGCGTACCTCGGTAACGAAGACGCCGCAACGGATACCGCACAAGCCGTCGCTGCCGTCACCGCGAAGCCGAAGGCCAACGCTGGCGCGCAAGCGCGTGCCGGCAAGCCGACCGTGCGCCGCCGCAATGCGTCGAATGCGTCGCCGAATGCGTCGAACACGCCGCAGAAACCGGGTTCATCCCGCTGAGTCCCGGAGAACAAGACCATGGAATTTTTCCGTTTTCGCAAAGACATTCCGTTCATGCAGCGTGCGTTGATCTTCAACGCAGTCTCGCTGTTGACGTTCCTTGCCGCTGTGTTCTTCCTGCTGCATCGCGGGCTGCATCTGTCGGTGGAGTTCACCGGCGGCACCGTCATCGAAGTGCAGTATCCGGGCGCCGCGCCGCTCGAACCGGTGCGCGGCACGCTCGCGAGGCTCGGCTATGCCGACGCGCAAGTGCAGAACTTCGGCACCTCGCGCGACGTGCTGATCCGCTTGCCGCTCAAGCAGGGCTTTACGTCCGCGCAACAGAGCGACCAGGTGATGGGCGCGCTGCGAACCGAGACGCCGCAGGTGCAATTGCAGCGCGTCGAGTTCGTCGGCCCGCAGGTCGGCAAGGAACTGGCCACGGACGGCTTGCTCGCGCTCGCCTGCGTGGTGATCGGCATCGTGATCTACCTGTCGTTCCGTTTCGAATGGAAGTACGCGGTGGCCGGCGTGATCGCGAACCTGCACGACGTGATCATCATTCTCGGCTTCTTTGCGTTCTTCCAGTGGGAGTTCTCGCTGTCGGTGCTGGCCGCGGTGCTCGCGGTGCTCGGCTATTCGGTGAACGAGTCGGTGGTTATTTTCGACCGGATTCGCGAAACCTTCCGCCGCGAACGCAAGATGACCGTGATCGAGGTGATCAACCACGCGATCACCAGCACGATGTCGCGCACGATCATCACGCACGGCTGTACGCAAATGATGGTGCTGTCGATGTTCCTGTTCGGCGGCCCCACGCTGCACTACTTCGCGCTCGCGTTGACGGTGGGTATCCTGTTTGGTATCTACTCGTCGGTGTTCGTCGCGGCGGCGCTCGCCATGTGGTTCGGCGTGAAGCGTGAAGATCTGTTGAAGGACAAGAAGGTCGGCACCGATCCAAACGATCCGAACGCGGGCGCGCAAGTCTGAGTCGGTTGTAGCCGCAGACTTCGCAGCTCCATGCAAAAGGCCGGTTCTCTCGAACCGGCCTTTTGCGTTTACCGCCGCGCTCGCCGAGGCGCGGCGAAAAAACTTCGCGCCTCAGCGAAACCCGAGCTTGCGCCGCGCCGCCATCAACGCGACGAGACTCACCACGGCGGCAAAAATCAGGTAGTAGCTCGGCGCCGCCTTCGAACCCGTGAAGCCGATCAGCCACGCGATGATGAACGGCCCAAAGCCGCCGAAAATCGTCACCGCGATGTTATAGGCGAGCGACATGCCGGTGGTACGCGTCTGCACCGGGAACATCTCCGAGAGCAAACCCGGCAGCGCCGCGAAGTAGCCCGTCATCAGAAAGCCGAATACGATCTGCAGCGTGATCAGCGTGCCGAAGCTCGGATGCGCGATCAGATACACGAAGGCCGGATAGATCAGGACGAGCAGCAGCAGCGCCGGCGCCAGCATGATCGTGGTGCGCCCGTAGCGGTCCGACAGATGGCCGACCAGCGGCGCGAACAGCATCTGGATCACGCCGGTCAACGCGATCGCCCCGAAGGCGACCGAGGGCGCGAGTCCCAGTTGCTTGACGCCGTAAGTCGGCATGTACAGCACCAGATAGGTGGAGACCGTCCCCAGCACCACCACCCCGATTGCGATCAGCAAGCGCAGCTTCTGGCTCGTGAACGTGTCGCGCAGCGGCGTGGCGGTGGTTTCCGCCGCAAGGAACTCGGGGGTCTCGTCGAGCCGGGTGCGGATGTACCAGGCGACCGGCCCGATCAGGAGACCAAAGACGAACGGCACGCGCCAGCCCCACGACGCCATGTGTTGCGGCGAGAGTTCGCCGGTCAGCAGCGCGCCGAAACCGGCGGCGAGCAGCGTGGTCAGCCCCTGGCTCGCCACCTGCCAGCTCGCGAAGAAACCGCGCCGGCCCGGCACATGCTCGGCGAGAAACGCCGTCGCGCTGCCGAACTCGCCGCCCGCCGAGAAACCCTGCATCAAACGGGCGATCACGAGGATCACCGGCGCGGCGAGGCCGATGCTCGAGTAGGTCGGCAAGACCGCGATGATCAGCGTGCCGCCCATCATCAGCACGATCGACAGCGTGAGCGCCGCCTTGCGCCCGGCGCGGTCCGCGTAAGCGCCGATCACCACCGCGCCCAGCGGCCGCATGAAGAACGACACGCCGAAGGTGCCGAGCGTGAGCAGCAGCGAGACCGTCTCATTGCCGGCCGGGAAAAACAGCTTCGCGATGATCACCGCGAAAAAACCGTACACCACGAGGTCGAACCATTCGAGCGCGTTGCCGATCGAGGCGGCGACCACCGCTCGCCACGAGTTCTGCCGGGTTCCCGCCCGGCTGACTGCTGTCGTTGCGTCCATGAAGATCTCCAATTCGCGCGAGCTGTTATTGATTCGGGCTCTTTTACCCCGATATGGCCGACTGGCTGCGCGCGCAGCCAACCGGCCTCAGCGCTCTATGTATCTTAAAAATTAAACGGATGCTATCGCCAAATGACGGCGAGCCGCTACCTCAGGTCTGCGGCGCTTCAGACAGGCAATAAAAAACCGCTTCCTCGCCAAAGCGAATGGAAGCGGTTTTTGTTGCGGCGTAACGTGGACGCCATTCAATGCGATCAGGCAAAAAGGCGTGTCGAGGCGCTTATTGCTTGATGCCCTCGGCCTGAATATGCAGCTTGGTATCCATATTGAAGCCGTACTTCACGCCGGAATCCATGCCGTAATCGGCGCGGCTGAAATGACCGCTCGCCTCGACGCCGCACACTTCCCTCTTGAGCATCGGATGCGGCATGCACTTGAACGATTCGATCTTCAGATTCAGCGGTTTGGTCACGCCGTGCATCGTCAGGCTGCCGACCACTTCAACCGGCTTGTCGCCGTCGAACTTGATGTCGGTGCCTTTGTAAGTCGCCGACGGGAATTTGGCCACGTCGAAGAAATCCGAGCCCTGCAGGTGCTCGTCGAGCTTGCCGTTGCCGGTCTGAACCGACGCCGGATCGACCGTCACTTCCACCGTGCCGGTTTTCGCCGTACGGTCGAGCGTTACCGTGCCGGAGCTCTTGGCGAACTTGCCGCGCCACACCGAGAGGCCGCCGAAGTGATCCGCCTCGAAGCTCGGATAGGTGTGAGTCGGATCGAGTTGATAGGTGTCGGCGGCGGCGAACGCGCCGAGCGAGAGCGAGGAAGCCAATGCGCCAACGGCGATCAACATGGATGTTTTCAATTCATGCTCCTTGGTCTTTGAAAAAAAGCGGCTGCGCCGGAACAGCGCAGCGAACGTCACTTGCGTGCTGCAACGATATGAAACTTGATCACCACCTCGTCGGCGACCACCGACGTGTCTTTCCATTCGCCGGTGCCGATGTCGAATTGCGAACGCTTGATCGGCAGCGCACCGTCGAAGGTTTCCGTGCCGCCCTGCTGCGTGACCGTGACCGGCACCACCACCGTTTGCGATTTGCCCTTGATGGTCAGCTTGCCGGTCACCTTGAACTGGTTGCCGCCGGCGGGCGCGATCGCGCTCGAAACGAAGGTGGCGCTCGGATAGGTCCTGGCGTCGAACCAGTCCTTGCCGCGCACCTGCTCGTTATAACTTTCGTCGCCGAGATCGTAGCTGGCGACGTCGATGTTGATCTGCGCGCTGCCCTCGGCGGGCTTCGCCGGATCGAACTTGACCTGCGCGGTGAACTTGCCGAACTTGCCTTCGACCGGCACGTTCATCTGCTTCGAGGTGGCCGTCACCGAACTCTTCGCGACGTCGACCTGGGCGAGCGCGCTGCCGGCCGCGGTCAACGAGGCCGCCGCGAACGCGGCGAGCATGTAGCGGTAAAACGAAACTTTCATGGTCGTCCTTATTTGATGAAAGGGAGCATGCGCGACAGCAGACCGTCGCGGTCCAGCCATTGATGCTTGAGCGCGGCCGCGACGTGCAGCGCGACCAGCACGAGCAACGTGTAATTCAGCGCGATATGCACGTTCTTCAGCAGTTCCTTGAGATGCGGATCAGGCGCGATCAGGCGCGGCAGCGGAATCAGCCCGAGGTACACCACCGGCACGTTGGCCGCCGAACTGTACAGATAGCCCGACAGGGGAATCACGATCATCAGCACGTACAGCAACACATGCGTGAGATGCGCGGCGCCGCGCTGCCAGGCCGGCATGCGGCGCGGCATCGGCGGGCCGACGTGCGTGGCGCGCCAGAGAATGCGCAGCACCGCGAGCGCGAACACCGTCACGCCGATCCACTTGTGCCACGAGAAATAGCGCAGCTTGGTGGGCGTGAAGCCGGGGATGTCGGTCATCACCCAGCCGAGCGCGAAGCCGCACACGATCAGGAGCGCGATCAGCCAGTGAAAGGCGATCGCGGTGCGCGTGTACGACTCCTGTTCGCCGAAGGAAGGATTGATTGCCATGACAGATCAGCACGAGCCAATAAAGGTTAACGGCGCGGCCGGCCCCGCTATTCCCCATGCGGATGCAAACCGTGCATCCAACGGGAACATTTCACCGGAACATGCCATGCGGCACACGCCAAGGCCGCCATGCTACCCCAAGCGGAAAAAGCTGGCTGCGGCTCGTGTCGAGTGCGCCGCTGGAAGCTTTCAATCGCTGTGCATCCCTATTGAACAATTAGGGACGGAGGTTGTCAGAGCCACGGCGATTCCGTTAGAAACCAGCCGAACGGCGACGCAGCCCGCGTCGCAACTGTATTCGGGGTGCGGCCGGTGCGACGCCCGGGCGCGTTTTGGTACTATTGCTGCAAATTTTGCAGACCCGCGCGACAAGAACCGGTATTGCACGCTTCCCCTCACACCGTAGGCCTTTTGCCGCATGGACCATGAGAACCTGATCGCGTGCCACGAATGCGATACGCTGTTCCGCAAGCCAACGCTTGTCGGGCGCAAGGTCGCGCGCTGTCCGCGCTGCGGCGCAACGCTCTACAGCGGGGTCTCCCGCAAGCTCGACAGCATCTGCGCCATGACGCTCGGCGCGCTGATCACCTTCCTGATAGCTCAGGGCTTTCCCATCGTCGAACTCGAAGCCAACGGCATCACCTCGCAAACCACGCTGTTCGGCGCGCTCGTCGCGCTGTGGAACGAAGACATGCAGATCGTCGCCGTCATGGTGTTCTGCTCGACCGTGCTGTTTCCGCTCACCGAACTGGTCGCGCTGCTCTACGTGCTGATCCCGCTACGCGCGGGCCACGTGCCGCCCGCCTTCAACCAGGTGCTGCGCGCAATTCAGTTCGTCCGCCCGTGGGGCATGATCGAGGTCTTCATGCTCGGCGTGCTGATCACGATCGTGAAGATGGTCAGCCTCGCGCGCGTGATTCCCGAGGCGGCGCTCTTCGCGTTCGGCGCGCTCACGCTGATGTTCGCGGTGGTCGTGACGTTCGATCCGCGCATTCTGTGGGATCTCGCCGACGAGCTGGGCGCCGGCACGCGGCGGCCGCGACCGCGTACCGCCGCCGACAGCGCGGCGGCGGCCATCAGTTCGGTTGCCGGGCCGCCCGCGCCGCCCGGCATGCACAATGCGGTGCAAAGCGCGGTTCAAAGCGCGGCCCAAACGCCGGCGTCCCCCGCTTCGCCGCGCGGCGCGCCGCCGAAGCCGCGTCACGGGTGAGCGCACGATGAAATACGTCACCGCGAAGCGCGCGGGTCTCGTCGCCTGCCATGCCTGCGGAAGAGTCGAACCCCGCATCCGCTCGGTCACCGCGCAGCACTGCGGGCGCTGCGGCGCGCGCCTTCACTCGCGCAATCCCGACAGCCTCATGCGCACATGGGCGCTGCTGATCGCCGCGGCCCTGCTGTATATTCCCGCCAACCTGCTGCCGGTGATGCACACCTCGTCGCTGCTCGGTTCCGAAGAAGACACCATCATGAGCGGCGTCGTCTATTTCTGGACCTCGGGCGACTGGCCGCTCGCCGTGATCGTGTTCGTCGCCAGCATCATGGTGCCCATGCTCAAGCTGAGCGTGCTGGTGCTGCTCACCGTCACCGCGCAGCGCCGCTCGCGCTGGCGGCCGGGGCAACGCACCACGCTCTACCGGATGGTCGAGCGGATCGGCCGCTGGTCGATGCTCGATATTTTCGTCGTCACACTGACTGTCGCGCTGGTGCGCTTCAAATCGCTCGCCGTCATCACCGCCGGGCCGGGGGCAATCGCCTTCGGTTCCGTCGTGATTCTGACGATGATGGCCTCCATGCAATTCGATCCACGGCTCATCTGGGATCACGTGGAAGGCAATACCAAAGAACCTCAGGATCCAGACCATGACTAGCCCGCAAGGACCGACGCCCGCCTCCGAGGCGCCGCGCAACGATTCGAACGGACCCACGCTGCCGCCCCAACTGCCTGATCCCGAGATCGAGCCCCGCAGCCGCTGGCTGCCTTCGCTCGTCTGGGTGATTCCGCTGATCGCCGCGCTGATCGGCATCGCGCTCGTGATCAAGTCGGTGACCGAGAAAGGCCCCACGATCACGCTCAGCTTCACCAGCGCCGAGGGCCTCGAACCGGGCAAGACCAAGGTCAAGTACAAGGACGTCGACGTCGGTGCGGTCAAGACCATCACGCTGTCGAAGGATCTCTCGCACGTTCTGGTTCAGGTGCAGTTGACCAAGGAAGGCGAGGACTTCGCGGTCAAGGATTCGCGCTTCTGGGTGGTGCGCCCGCGCGTCGGCGCGAGCGGTGTCTCGGGGCTCACCACGCTGCTCTCGGGCGCCTACATCGGCGCGGACGCGGGTCATTCGTCGGAGACCGAGAAAAACTTCGTCGGCCTCGAAACGCCGCCGCCGATCACCGGCGACCAGAAGGGCCATCAGTTCATTCTGCACGGCGAGTCGCTCGGCTCGATCGACATCGGTTCGCCGATCTTCTACCGGCGCGTGCAGGTCGGCCAGGTGGTCGGCTTCTCGCTGGACAAGGACGGAACGGGCGTCACCATGCAGGTGTTCGTGTCCGCGCCGTTCGACCAGTACGTCGGCACCAATTCGCGCTGGTGGCATGCGAGCGGCGTCGATCTGCGGCTCGACTCGAGCGGCTTCAAGCTGAACACGCAGTCGCTCGCGACGGTGATCGTCGGCGGCTTGTCGTTCGAGTCGCCGCCCGGCCAGGGGGTGGGCGCGCAGGCGCCGAACAACATGACGTTCCGCCTCGGCTCCGACGAAGCCGACGCGATGCGCGAGCCGGACGGCGTGCCGCTGCGCGTGGTGATGAACTTCAACCAGTCGCTGCGCGGTTTGTCGGTCGGCGCGCCGGTGGATTTCCGCGGCATCGTGCTGGGCCAGGTGACCAACATCGGCATCGATTACGATCCGCAGAAACGCAGCTTCACCATGCCGGTGACGATGAACCTGTACCCCGACCGGCTCGGCAAGCGCTTCCGCGAAACGGCTCCGGTGCCGGGCAGCATCGCGGGGCAAACCATGCTGCAACAGCTCGTCAAGCATGGCCTGCGCGGTCAGTTGCGCACCGGCAATCTGATCACGAGCCAGTTGTATGTGGCGCTGGACATCTTCCCGAAAGCGCCGCCGGCCACCGTCGACGTCGCAAGCGATCCGCTCGAATTGCCGACCATTCCGAACACGCTCGACGAATTGCAGCTGCAGGTCGCCGACATTGCGAAGAAGCTCGACAAGGTGCCGTTCGACCAGATCGGTGCCAACCTGAACAGCGCGTTGAAGAACGCCGATCAGCTCTTCACCCGACTCGACAAGGAAGTCGTGCCGCAGGCCCGCGACACGCTGGCAGCCGCGAAACAGACCTTCGGCTCGGCCGAGGCGACGTTGCAGCAGGACTCGCCGTTGCAGTCGGATGTGCATCAGGCGTTGCAGGAACTCACGCGCACGTTGCAATCGTTGAACGCGCTGTCGGATTATCTGGAGCGTCATCCCGAATCGCTGTTGCGCGGTAAATCAGGAGATAAACCATGATGTTTGCCCGGTTCCCTCGCCTGCCGCGCGGGCCCGTGCGCGGCGCCGTTTACGCTGGCGCCCTGGCCGGATTACTGGCGATGACGGCCTGTTCGTCGCCTTCGAGCCGCTTCTATACATTGAGCGATGGCGGCGTGACCGGCGCCGCGGCTTCTGTCGGCACGCGGACTTCGGCTGCGCCCGCGTGGCTGATCGAAGTCGCGCCGATCAACGTGCCGCCGCAAGTGGCAAGAAATCAGTTGGTCGTGCAGACGGCGCCGACGCAAGTCAGCGTGCTCGAACAGGAGCGTTGGGCGTCCCTGCCGGGGGACGAGATTCGCCGGGCTTTGTCGACCACTCTGACCCAGCAGCTCGATACCATCGATGTGTACGGCACCGCTTATCCGGATGCGACGCCGGTTTATCGAGTCAGCATGAACGTGCAGCGGTTCGAGTCGTGGCCTGGGTCGCATGCGTTGATCGATGCGGTGTGGAGTGTGCGGGCTGTGCGGAGTGCGGTGGTGATGACTTGCCGGAGTGTGGTTAGTGAGCCGGTTGGCGGTGGGTATGATTCTCTGGTGAAGGGGCATCGGCAGGCGTTGGAGCAGGTTTCCTTGCAGGTTGGGGCGGCTGTAAAGGCTATGGCTGGTTCTGTTTCGCGGGGGAAAGGGGGGGGTGTGGGTGTGCCGGGGTGCCCTTCGGGGGGTGGGGGTTGAGGCTTTTTTTTTGCCTGCTCGGCGGGTTGGGTGGTGGTTGTGCTGTTGCTGGTTGGCCTCTCCTTGTGTTGTTAGTGGTCTATTAGCGTTGCCCCTGTGCGGGGCGGCACCTACTTTCTTTGCCGCCGCAAAGAAAGTAGGCAAAGAAAGCGGCTCACACCGCCAGTTCTGAAGCGGGTCCCCTGGCTTGGAGGGCGTAGTGGTGCATCTGGAATCCGTGTTCTCGCGCACTCCGCGTTCGTGACAAGGCAATCATTCTTCCGGCGGCGCTGCGCGCGCCGTCGCGGTGCTTCGTAACACCTACACCTTGGTCTACCGTCTCGGCACTTTGCAACCTGTCGCTCTGGTCGGCCGTCGCGGCACTTTGCAATACCCGGCACTCTGGTCGGCCGTCGCGGTGCTTTACAACAACGGGCACTTTGTTGCGGTCGTGGCGTCGGCGCGCGTCGCGAAACTCGCGCGGCCATGTGTTTTGCGTTCGTCTTCTGTAGGGCGGTCAAATCGCGGGACTTGTTTGTCGCGCGATGCGGTGCGCTCGCCGTCGCGTTGCGCGATCTGGCAGCGCGAGTTCCGGCGGCGTGTTCCGGCATCCGCGGGAAACCGCGCAGCCGGCGCGCCGCCGGTCCCACCCCGACCGCGTACAATGGCGCCTTATCTAACGCCTTCCGGCAACTCAATGTCCTTCGATTTCTTCCTCCCCTGCCCACGCGGCCTTGAAGCCTCGCTCGCGGCCGAACTCGCCGAAATTGCCGCGCAACACCTGAACGGCGCGCCGTTTACGGCAGGCGCGCAAGTGCCGGGCGGCGTTCATTTCCGCGGCGGCTGGGCCGCCGGCATGGCCGCCAATTTGCATTCGCGCATCGCGAGCCGCGTGCTGCTGAAGATCGCGCATCGGCCCTATCGCAGCGAGCAGGACGTGTACGCGCTTGCCGTCGAACAGCGTTGGGAGCAGTGGTTCTCCGCGAACGAAACGCTGCGCGTGGACGTCACCGCGATCAAATCGCCGCTGCGTAGCCTCGAATTCACGACGCTGCGCGTCAAGGACGCGATCTGCGACCGTCTGCGTGAAGTCAGCGGCGCGCGACCGAGCATCGACACCGGCATGCCCGACGTGCGCGTGTTCGCGTTCCTCACGGCCACCGATTGCACGCTCTACCTCGACACCTCGGGCGATCCGCTCTTCAAGCGCGGCTGGCGCCTCGACAAGGGCGCGGCGCCCCTGCGCGAAAATCTGGCGGCGGGCATCCTGCGTCTGACGGGTTGGACCGCCGGCACGCCGCTTTACGATCCGATGTGCGGCAGCGGCACCTTCCTCGCGGAAGCCGCCCAAGTGGCGTTAAATATCGCACCGGGCGCTGAACGCCGCTTCGGCTTCGAAAAGCTCAAGCAATTCGACGCCAGGACCTGGCAAACGCTGAAGGCCGCCGCGCTCGACGCGAAGCAGGCGGCCCGCAATTCGCGCGCCGATATCCAGATCTACGGCAGCGATATTTCCGGCGACATGCTCGACAAGGCGCGCGCGAACTTCCAGCGCGCCGGTTTGCCGACCATTCCGCTCAAGCAGGTCGACGCGCGCGGCATGACGCCGCCGAGCGCGGAGCCCGGCATCCTCGTTGCGAATCCGCCGTATGGCGAACGGATCGAAGTGCGTGGCCGCAATGCCCGTGGCGAAATCCGCGAACGCGGTAATCGCGAGAACCGCGACGACGACGGTTTCCGCCGCGCCCAGGAAGAAGCACCTGACAGCGAGTTTTTCCAGTCGCTCGGCGACGCGCTGAAGCAGCGCTTCACCGGCTGGCATGCGTTCATTCTCACGTCGGATCGCAAGCTGCCCGGGCAGTTGCGTCTGCGTGAATCGACCAAGACGCCGCTCTTTAACGGCGCGCTCGAATGCCGGCTGTTCCGTTTCGATTTGATCGCGGGCAGCGTGCGGCAGCGGCCGCAAAGCGATACGCCGGCGCAATGACGCAGCGATTGCGCGTCGATCCAGCGAACGCGGACCTAGGTCCGCGTTTTTTTTCGAGGCACTCCGGTTAGGACCGCGCTCATGATCGCGGCTCCTCTCCGCTCTTCCTGTTGTTTTCCGTCTCGCCGGGCGCCCTGCCGTTGCCGTCGTGGAATCCAATGAGCAAATCCGGCGACGCTCGCTCTTGGGTTGGCTTCGGGGCTCAAGGACATTCTTTAACGCCGCTGCGGAGCGCCGTCACTGCGACGCGCCGATCCTCTGCTCTTCATGTGCGATGAAATCGGCCGCGATGCGGTTGTATGCGGCGGGCAATCGGTCGCGCATGTCCCCCGCCGTCAGCAATTCGCCATAGCGGACTGCGCCGTCGTACTCGACGTAGGTCGAGCTATTGGATGAGAGGTGGTGGGCGACGGGGCTCGTCGATGCGAGTTCTGCCTGAGCCGGCTAGAACTGCGCGGTGAGTTGGAAGCCCACCGTCACGCGCGCGGTGGGAAAGCCGGACGGCTTGTAGATCGGCGTTGCCGCGAACAGGTCATACGCGAGTCCCGCGTACTTCGCCGGTATGCCGCCACGGATACCGATGACCGCGCCCGCCAGTTGCGTTCCCGCCAGGAATGCCGTGTTCGGGCCGAACACCCGCCCGTAATCGATGCCCGCGTACAGCGACTGTCCTGTCTGTCCGATCGACATCTGCAGTTCGTTGCGCCAGTAAAAACCTTTCTCCGCCGCCAGCATCGTTTCACCGTCGAAGCCGCGCACCGTGTAGCGGCTGCCGATGGTCAGGTCGTCCAGGTAGAACAGCGTGTCGTTCGTGAACTGGCCGTGAAGCGTCGTCACGTAGCGGAAGTTCTGTTTGGCTACGGAGAACGGCACCGACAGGTTCGCGTCGAGCACGGTCATGTGGAAGCGGTAGGTGGGGCCGCCCGGATACGGGTCCGGCGTCGCGCCGAGTCCGCCGATACCCTGACGGTAGGCGAGCGTGCCGTCGAACTGCGATGCGCCGAAGTAATGGCGATCGGTCAGGCCCGCTTCGATGAAGGTGTTGTTGCGCCGCTGCGTCGGAATGCTCGCGTCATTGATGAAGCTTTCGCCGAAGCGCTTCGAGAGCTGGAACTCGACGCCGAACACGTCGTTCTGGCTGCGGCTCAGTACACGCGTGAGGTGTAGCGCGGTTGTCTGCGCGTTGCCGCTCGACACGAAGGTCTCGTTCGCTCCGGCGAGAGGCTGGTAATAGGTGTTCGTGCTGCCCGACAGGGTTGCCGTCCAGTAGCCCCACGGCACCGAGTACGAACCGTTGAAGCCGTGCGAACCGAGCGACTTGTTATGCAACGACAGGTCCTGGTTCGCGCCGACCGTGAACACGTCGTTCAGGCCGAGCGGGTTGTAGATGCCGAGGCTCACGTTGCCCTGCCATTTGCCCGTCGCTTCCGTGCCGGAATTATCGACCGATGCGACGAACGTCCAGGGCTTCGAGCGCTTCACGCTCACCACGACATCGCTTTCGCCCGGCGTGTCGGTCGGTTCGATCTTCATGTCCACGTCCTGCGAGGCGACGCGCTTC
>Ga0105251_10000108_pt1 | contig 81679 bp, 66 predicted proteins | sample KBSS64metaG_FD_80424 | JGI IMG/M metagenome (GOLD analysis project Ga0105251, IMG submission 80424) | Switchgrass rhizosphere microbial communities from Kellogg Biological Station, Michigan, USA - KBS S6-4 metaG | ecosystem: Host-associated > Plants > Roots > Rhizosphere > Soil | place...
CACCCATGTACGGACGCAGCGCGTCGGGCACGTCGATCGAGCCGTCGGCGTTCTGGTAGTTCTCCATGACCGCGATCATCGCGCGCCCCACCGCGGTACCCGAACCATTGAGGGTGTGCAGCAGTTCCGGCTTGCCGGTGGCGGGATTGCGCCAGCGCGCCTGCATGCGCCGCGCCTGGAAGTCGCCGCAGTTGGAGCAGGAGGAAATCTCGCGGTAGGTCTGCTGCGAGGGCAGCCACACTTCCAGGTCGTAGGTCTTGCTGGCCGAGAAGCCCATGTCGCCGGTGCACAGCAGCACCTTGCGGTACGGCAGGCCGAGCGTCTCCAGCACCACCTCGGCGCAGCGGGTCATGCGCTCGTGCTCGGCGGCGCTGTCCTCCGGACGGCATACGCTGACCAGTTCGACCTTCTCGAACTGGTGCTGGCGGATCATGCCGCGGGTGTCGCGGCCGCCGCTGCCGGCTTCGGAGCGGAAGCACAGCGAGTGCGCGGTCATGCGCAGCGGCAAGCGTTCGGCCTCGACGATCTCGTCGCGGACCAGGTTGGTCAGCGAGATTTCCGAGGTCGAGATCAGGTAGCGCTTCTGCTCGCCGAGCTGGGTGGCGAACATGTCCTCCTCGAACTTGGGCAACTGGCCGGTGCCGTACAGGCTGTCGGCGTTGACGATCACCGGCACGTTGGTTTCCTGGTAACCGTGCGGGCCGGTGTGCAGGTCCAGCATGAACTGCGCCAGCGCGCGGTGCAGGCGCGCGATCGGTCCGCGCAGCACGGTGAAGCGCGCGCCCGACAGCTTGGCCGCGGTCTCGCCGTCCAGCCAGGCGTGGCGCGCGCCGAGTTCCACATGATCCTTGACCTCGAAATCGAACGCGCGCGGCGTGCCCCAGCGCTGCACTTCGACATTGTCGGCCTCGTCCTTGCCGGCCGGCACGTCGGCCTGCGGCAGGTTGGGAATCTCCAGCGCCAGCGTCTCCAACTGCGCGCGGATCTCGTCCAGGCGCTGCTCGGATGCCTTCAGTTCGTCGCCGAATCCAGCGACTTCGGCCATCAACGCCGCCACGTCCTCGCCCTTGGCCTTGGCCTGGCCGATCGCCTTGGAACGGCTGTTGCGCAGGCTCTGCAGTTCCTGGGTACGCACCTGGATGCGCTTGCGGTCGGCCTCCAGGGCCTCCAGGGCTGCCACGTCCAGCGCGTAGCCGCGGCTGGTGCGCAGGCGCTCGGCGAGGTCGGCGGGCTGTTGGCGGAGCAGGACGGGATCGAGCATGGGCGCGGCACGTGGATGGATCGGAGCCGCGCATTATCGCCTGTCGGCCGCGCTTTTGCCGAAACGGAAGGCTGCGCCCGCTGCGCACCCGATTAACCACGGCTATGCCAGAATCCAGCGGTTCCCTACGGTGAGTCCCATGTCCACGTCGCCTCCGCCCTCCAATACCGGCATCGTGCTGCGCCTGCCGCGCCGGCTTCTCGTGATCGTCGGCATCGCCTTCTGTGCGGGTCTGCTGCTGTTCCTGGCGGTGTGGCTGGTCGGGCGCAAGGACAACGACTTCTACAAGCCGCAACCGGCGCAGGTGCAGCAGGACACGGCGGAGATCAAGCCGTTGCCCGAGCCCCTGCCCGCCGGCAGCGGCGCCAGCGACATGCCGCAGGCCAAGCCCCCGGCGACGACGACGACGGAGGACACACCGAAGCTGGTCGAGTCCGCGCCACCGGCCCCACCGGCAGGAGCCGATGCCATCGCGGCTGGCCCCGCCGGCAGCGACGGCACGGCCGCGGGTGCCGGCGGCACTGCCCTGGCACCCGGCGATCGTCCGGTGCCGCTGGAGGGACAGGCGCCGCCACGTTACCCGACGGCGGCCTTGCGCCGCGGCGACAGCGGCACGGTGGTGGTGCGGGTCGAGGTCGATGCCAGCGGCGCGCCTGGCGGCGTGGCCCTGGTCAAGCGCAGCGGGTCGCGCGAACTGGACCGCGCCGCGATGGAAGCCGTGCGCCGCTGGCGCTTCCGGCCCGCGCAGAAGAACGGCCAGCCGGTCGCCGGGAGTCTGGAGATCCCGTTCGACTTCAAGCCGGCTCAGTAAGCTGAATCCCGCTTGCGGCGGAGATGCCGCGTTCACGGGCGGCTGACACACCTTGCGCCGTCACGGGCAAGACTAGGCGCGTTGCAAGATGCAAGGAGCATGGTCATGTCCAGTCCTCAAGACATCCGAGATCCGTATGCGCAGGGGCGCGACGTCAAGCCCCGCTCCCACGCCCATCGCGGCTCGCCGTGGGCGTGGGTGGCGCTGGTCGTACTGATGCTGGCGGCCGCCGGCTGGTGGTTGAGCCGCGACGATGGCGGCGAGGCACCGTCGCCGGACGCCCCAGTGCATGCAGCACCGGCGACGCCAGCGAGCGACCCGCCACGCACCCCGTAGGCACAGGACCAACGCGACGGATGCATCGCGGCGTGCGCCGCGATGCCACGGATCGGGGTGGTTCGAGACCGCTACGCTAGATCGGCGGCGCGCAGACCGAATCCGGCGCCGCGCGCCAGCGTATCGAACCCCGGGAACGAGGTCGCGACGTTGGCGACGTCGTTGATCCGCACCTCGCCCGCCGCCAGTTGCCCGGCGATGGCGAAGGCCATCGCGATGCGATGGTCGCCATGGCTCTCGATGGTGCCTGCGCCAAGCGTGCCGCCGTGGATGGTGGCGCCGTCCGGCGTCTCGTCGACGACGATGCCCAGGCTGCGCAACCCGGTCGCCATCGCCGCCAGGCGGTCCGACTCCTTGACCCGCAGTTCCGCCGCGCCGCTGACCACGGTCTGGCCCTGCGCCGCGGCCGCGGCGACGAACAGCGCCGGGAACTCGTCGATCATGTCCGGCACCACCGTTTCGGGAATCCGCGCCCCGCGCAGCGGCGCGTAGCGCACGCGCAGGTCGGCCACCGGCTCGCCGCCATGTTCGCTGTGGTTGTGCTCGACGATGTCCGCGCCCATCAGCCGCAGCGCGGCCAGCAGCCCGGTCCGGCGCGGATTGAGCCCGACCGCGGTGAGGGTGATGTCCGAGCCGGGAATGACGCTGGCGGCGACGATGAAGAACGCCGCCGAGGAGAAGTCCGCCGGCACCGCGATGTCGGTGGCGCGCAGGCGCTGGCCGCCGCGCAGGCGCGCCTGGCCCGGCGCGAAGTCGATGTCCACGCCGAACGCGGACAGCATGCGCTCGGTGTAGTCGCGGGTCGGATGCGGCTCCTGCACCGAGGTGACGCCATCGGCATACAACCCGGCCAGCAACACCGCCGACTTGACCTGGGCGCTGGCCACCGGCGACACGAAATCGATGCCGCGCAGCGGCTGGCCGCCATGGATGCGCAGCGGCGGCACGCCATTGGCCTCGGTGTCGATCCGCGCGCCCATCAGCGCCAGCGGCTCGGTGACGCGGCGCATCGGCCGCTTGGACAGCGACGCGTCGCCGACCAGCACGCTGTCGAACGGCTGCGCCGCGAGCAGACCGGCGAGCAGGCGCATGCCGGTGCCGGCATTGCCGCAATCCAGCTCGCCCTGCGGGGCCTGCAGGCCATCGACGCCGACCCCGTGCACGATCCGCTGCGACGGCGACGGCGTTTCGATCCTGACCCCGAGCTTGGCGAAGATCGCCGCGGTCGACCGCGTGTCCTCCCCTTCGAGAAACCCATCGATCCGCGACGTGCCGTCGGCCAACGCCGCGAACATCACCGCCCGGTGCGACACCGACTTGTCCCCCGGCACCGTCAGCGTGCCCTGCAGCGCAGTGCCGCGCGTTGCGATCCAGCCTTGCTCGTTGCTCATCATCGTTCCTGAAAGTCCAACCACCCGAAGATCCACCACCACCTGATGACACCGGCGCCGCTACAGCGCGCTTTCGCTACCACCACGTTGCTTACACCCAGTCCATCACTGCTGTTGCTGTTGCTGTGTTGCTGTTGTTGCTGTCGCTGTTGCTCTCAATCCCCCGTGAGGGCTGGCGGGCACGACGGGTAAAACCCTGACAGGGGCGACGCGCAGGATGCGCGTCGTTTTCGGCAGGCACATGGATGTGCCTTCCGAAAATTCCCGTCGTGTCCGCGGACCCCGCGCGCAGCGCGGGGCAGCCCGCCCGGGTGTGCTTTCTTTTGGTTACTTTGATCAGCCTCCGGCTGTTGTAAAACGCTTCTTTGCACAAGCAAAGAAAAGTGACTCGCGCGCCAGCGCGAAAGCTGTTGCTGTTGCTGTTGCCGTTGAAGAAGAGATTTCATCCCGAGGAACGCCTCATCGCGGCTGAAGCCGCTCCTACACGCGACGCGCTTGTGAGCGCGAAGCCCCCCTCAGCGATTAGAACCGCAACAACAGCGCAACCATCTCAAGGCACCGCCACCGGATACGACCCCAACACCTTGATCTGCGCCGAATGCGCCTTCAATTCCGCCAACGCCAACTTCATCGCCTCATCCTCCACATGCCCTGCCAGATCGATGAAGAACCCGTACTCCCACTTCGCCTGATGCGACGGCCGCGACTCGATCCGATTCATGCTGATCCCATGCCGCGCGAACGGACTGAGCACATCGAACAACGCACCCGGCTTGTCGTGGATGAACACCAGCACCGACGTCCGATCGTGCCCCGACGGCGGAAAGATCTGCCGCCCGATCACCAGGAACCGCGTCGTGTTGTCCGCGTCGTCCTCGATCGACTTCATGATGACCTTCTTCAGCGCATACACATGCGCCGCACTCTCCCCGCCGATCGCCGCCGCATCGTCGGCATTGCGCGCACGGCGCGCACCCTCGGCGTTGCTGGAGACGGGAATCTTCTCCACCTTCGGCAGATGCGCGCGCAGCCAACCGGCGGTCTGCGCGAACGACTGCGGATGCGCGTAGATCCGCTCGATGGCGTCCAGCCGTCCGCTGCGCGAGAGCAGGAACTGGTGCACGCGCAACTCGGTCTCGCCGCAGATCTTGAGGTTGGAGGTGAGGAACATGTCCAGCGTGACCTGGATCGTGCCCTGCCCTGAATTCTCGACCGGCACCACGCCGAAATCGGCGTTGCCGCTTTCCACTTCCTGGAACACCTCCTCGATGGTCGCCATCGGCAGGCCCACCGCCGAGCGGCCGAAGTGCTTGAGCACCGCCTGCTGGCTGAAGGTGCCTTCCGGCCCCAGGTAGCCGATCTTCAGCGGCTCCTGCTGCGCCAGGCACGCGGACATGATCTCGCGGAACACGTGCACCAGCACTTCGTCGCTGAGCGGGCCCTGGTTGCGGTCCACCACCATGCGCAGCACCTGCGCCTCGCGTTCGGGCCGGTAGTAGTCCACCGCCGCGGCGAGCTTGCCCTTGGCCTTGCCGACCTGGTGCGCGAACTGCGCGCGCTCGGCGATCAGCGCCTGGATGGTGCGGTCGATCTCGTCGATCTTGGCGCGCACGTCGGCCAGCGCCGGTGCCGCGACCGCGGGTTTGGCGACGGCGGTCGATTTCGGTTTGGCCGCCTTGTTTGGCTTGGCCGGCTTGCCAGGGTCGGCGTCTGCGATTCGGGATTTGTTCGGCTTTGCGGCCATGGATGGTGGTTCCTCGATGTGCCGGACGCTGCGTGCATAGTCCGGTCGCGGCTGAAGCCGCTCCTACAGGGGTGACTCAGCCGTTGCGTTGTTGGAAGTCGCGCATGAAATCGACCAGCGCCTGCGCGCCGGCCACCGGCATCGCGTTGTACAGCGAGGCGCGGATGCCGCCGACCGCCTTGTGCCCCTTCAGCGCCAACAGGCCGGCGGCCTTGGACTCGGCGACGAAGCGCGCGGTCAGGGTCTCGTCCGGCAGGAAGAACGGGATGTTCATCCGCGAGCGCGCTTCGGCGACCACGGCGTTGCGGTAGAAGCCGCCGGAACCGTCGATCGCCGCGTACACCAGCGCCGACTTGGCCTGATTGCGGCGCGCGAACTCCTCCACCCCGCCCTCGGCCAGCATCCACTTGAACACCAGTCCGGCCAGGTACCAGTTCCAGGTCGGCGGCGTATTGAGCATCGAGTCGCGTGCGGCGTGCGAGCGGTAATCGAAGATGTCCGCGCGCGGCTGGCCGGCGCGTTCGAGCAGGTCGCGGCGAATGATCACCACCGCCACCCCGACCGGCCCCAGGTTCTTCTGCGCGCCGGCGTAGATCACCGCGTAGCGGGACACGTCGATCGGTTCGGCGGCGATGCTGGAGCTGAAATCGGCGAACAGCGGCACCGCGCCGACGTCCGGCGCGTCGCGGAACTCCACGCCGTGGATGGTCTCGTTGGCGGTGATGTGCACGTAGGCGGCATCGGCGCTGAGCTGCCAGCTCGCGCGCGGCGGGATGTCATGGAAGCCGCCGGCCTCGCTGCTGGCGGCCACGTGCACGTTGGCGTACGGGGTGACCTGCTTGATCGCGGTCTTGCCCCAGTGTCCGGTCACCACGTAGTCCACGGTCTGGCCGGGCGCGGCGAAATTCAGCGCCAGCAGCGCCTGCTGGGTGGTGGCACCACCGGAGAGGAACAGCACCGCATAGTCGTCGGAGATGCCGATCAGGCGCCGCAGGTCGGCTTCGGCTTCCGCGGCCACCGCCATGAACTCGGCGCCGCGGTGGCTCAGTTCCACGATCGAGGCGCCCACGCCGTTCCACTCCAACATCTCCGCCTGCGCCTGGCGCAGGACCGATTCCGGCAAGGCAGCGGGGCCGGCACTGAAATTGAACGCGCGCGTCATGGGGCACCTATCGGACAGAACGCCTAGTATGCCGCAGCGCAACAGCTTGCGGCCCGGGCAATTTAGGTTGCATTTGCATCCATTCCACCGATGCCGGCGTAGTCTTGGTGGAAGCCGCCCGCGGTCGCCCGCTCCAGGAGTCAGCCATGTCGTTGCGCGATGCCCTCTCCCTCCCCAGCCGCGAGATCACCGACGAGGCCGTCTACCGCGACCGCCGGAGGTTGCTGCAGGCGCTGGCGTTGAGCCCGGCGCTGGGCCTGGTCGGCTGCGCCGACGCCGAGCCGCCGGCCCCGCCCAAGACCGTGGTCACCCCGGAACAGGCGCGCAGCGGTTTCCGCACCAGCGAGGAGTTGACCCGCTACGAGGACGTCACCAGCTACAACAACTTCTACGAGTTCGGCACCGGCAAGACCGACCCGTCGAGCGCGGCCAAGACCCTGCGCACCGCGCCGTGGTCGGTGAAGGTCTCCGGGGAATGCGAAAAGCCCGGCACCCTGGCGCTGGACGACCTGCTCAAGGGCAGCACGCCGGAGGAGCGCATCTACCGGCTGCGCTGCGTGGAGGGATGGTCGATGGTGATTCCGTGGCTGGGCGTGCCGCTGGGCGAGGTGCTCAAGCGCTTCGCGCCGACCTCCAAGGCCAAGTACGTGGCCTTCACCACGCTGGCCGACCCGCAGCAGATGCCCGGCATCCGCTACCGGTCGATCGACTGGCCGTACAAGGAAGGCCTGCGCATCGACGAGGCGATGCATCCGCTGACCCTGCTCGCCACCGGCCTGTACGGCAAGCCGCTGCCGCAGCAGAACGGCGCGCCGCTACGGCTGGTGGTGCCGTGGAAGTACGGCTTCAAGAGCATCAAGTCGATCGTCGAGATCCGCTTCGTCGAGCGCATGCCGGAGACCGCCTGGCACGAACTGCAGCCGTCCGAGTACGGCTTCTTCTCCAACGTCAATCCGGCGGTGGACCATCCGCGCTGGAGCCAGAAGACCGAGCGCCGCATCGCCGGCAAGGCCAGCAAGCTGTTCGCCGAGCGCATTCCGACCCAGCCGTTCAACGGCTATGCCGCGCAGGTGGCGTCGATGTATGCGGGGATGGATCTGAAGAAATGGTACTGAGCCGGGAGTGGGGATTCGGAAGTGGGGATTCGCAAGGCGGTCGCCGCGCGCGTATGGCGTGCGCACGGGTTGCTGTCCTCGGGGCTGCTGACGTGCTGAGGCTGCATGGCTAAGACCTCCGCTTCGTTGATGGCCGCCAAGGCGGTGGTGCATGCGCTGGCGCTGGCGCCGATGGCGTATCTGGGTTGGCAGTTCTGGCAGGTATGGCAGGCCGGCAGCGATGCGCTGGGTGCCGATCCGGTGGCCGAGGTCGAGCATCGCACCGGGCTGTGGGCGCTGCGGCTGTTGCTGCTGACCCTGGCGATCACCCCGTTGCGGCAGCTCACCGGGCAGCCGGTGCTGCTGCGCTTCCGGCGCATGCTCGGGTTGTATGCGTTCTTCTATGCGACCGTGCATCTGGCGGCCTACCTGGGGCTGGACCTGCGCGGCTACTGGACGCAGATCTTCGAGGAGATCGTCAAGCGCCCTTACATCACCGTCGGCTTCCTCGCCTGGCTGTTGCTGATCCCGCTGGCGATCACCTCCACCCAGGGCTGGATGCGCCGGCTCAAGCGCAACTGGGGCAAGCTGCACAAGGCGATCTACGCGATCGGCGTGCTCGCCGTGCTGCACTTCTGGTGGCTGGTGAAGTCGGACATCCGCGAGCCGCTGCTGTACGCGGCGATCCTGGCGTTGCTGTTGGGTTGGCGCGGCTGGCGCGCGCTCAGCGCGCGCCGAACCACAACAGCCCGCTGAGCGCGGCGGCCAGCAGCAGCGCGCTGAGCAGCAGCCACGGCCAGCGCAAGGCGGTCGCCGGGCGCGGGGCAGGCACGGGCGCGGCAGGCGCCGGCGCGACGCCGGCATCCTGCTTCAATGGTTCGCCGGGTGCCGCCAGCGGCACCTCCAGCACGAAGCGGTGCTGCGCATCGAACACCAGCTGATCGCCGGGCTGCAGCCAGCAATCGCGCACCGCATTGCCGTTCACCTGGGTCTGCGTATCGCCGAGACCGCGCAACAGGACGCGCTCGCCATGCCGCTCCAGGCGCGCGTGGCGCTCGGCGAAGGCCGGATCGTCGATGCAGATGTCGCATTCGCGCAGACGGCCGATGCTGCGCGCCCGGTCCAGGGTGTAGCTGCGGCCATGGTGCTGGCCGCCGACCCCGCGCAGCACCAGCCGCGGATCGTCGCGCTCGCCGGCCTCGGCGGCCTCGGGCGGGCGCTGCAGCGGTTCGCACCCGCCCTGCACCACCATTTCCACGCCATCGGCATACACCGCGTCGCCGGCGCGCAACAGCGCCATGCGCCGCACCGGCCGCCCGTTCACATGGATGCCGCGGCTGCCGTTGGCGACCTGCAGCCACAGCCCGCGCCGGTCCAGGCAGAACTGCGCCAGCAGCAGCGCGCCCTGCGCATCGTCGACCACGCGCACATGCCCGGATGCCTGCCGCACGATGCGGTGCACGCCCGCGCGCAGGGGCCGGTCGGGTTGCTGGCGGTTGCTGAAATGGACTTGCAGGTCGGGCACGGCGGGCAGCCTAGCAGGTTGCCTGCGCCGGCAGAAGCGCGCGGCGTCTGGACAACACTGCGCGCATACGCACAATGCGTGATCGTTTACGCGGGCCGCATGCCCGTACAGGAGCCAGCATGTCCAGCATCGACATCCGCCACGACCACGACAAGACCCCGGCGCAGGCGCGCAAGGCGATCGAAACCGCCGCCAAGAAGCTGTCCGAACGCTTCGACCTGGAATCGCACTGGGACGGCGATGCGCTGCTGTTCTCGCGCTCCGGCGTGGACGGGCGCATCGAACTGCTGCCCAAGCAGGTGCATGTCACCGCCGAACTGGGCTTCCTGCTGTCGGCGCTGAAGGGCACGGTGGAAAGCGAGATCCGCCGCGTCCTGGTGGAAAAGCTGGGCTGAGCCATAAAGCCCCTCTCCCGTCGGGAGAGGGGTTGGGGTGAGGGTGCGGCGCGAAGCGACTCGCGGAGTTTGGGTGCGCGAGGCTGCGCCCGTCCCCTCATCCGGCGCTGCGCGCCACCTTCCCCCGAAAGGGGGCCAAGGTCCCGGCGGGAGAAGGGAACAGCCGTGCATGCGTGGCCCCTCTGCCACCGGACAGGGGTTGGGGTCCGCTCAGTCGAACGCGAACGGCTGCGGGTGCCCGGCGAACAGGCGCCGCGACACTTCGCGCTCGGTGATCTCGATATCGCCGATGAAGCCCTCGGCGTCGCCGAGCTTGGAGAACGCATCGAAGCCACGCTCCAGGAACCCCTGCAACTCCGACAATCCCGCCGCCTTGGCCGGGCCGCGGGCGAAGCGCAGCAGCATGCGCACGCCCGGGGTGTGCACCGCGCCGGCCAGGCCCAGGCCGACGCTGGCGATCAGGTCGATCTGGTGCAGGCGCAGGCGACGCAGCCCGGTGTGCCGATACGCCTCGGCATACAGTTCGTCGTCCAGTCGCTTGCGGCGCGGCGCCAAGACCTGCAGCGCCTCGGCCATGCGCAGGTCCAGCGCATGGGTCAACGCGCCCAGTTCGATGCCGTCGGCGACCGTGTCCAGCAGCGAGGCCGGCATCAGCCGCTGCATCATCGGCAGCACCTTGATGATGTCGGCGTCGCGGCGACTGAAATCGCGGTCGCCATACACATCGGTGAGGAAGAACATCGCCGCCGGGCGCCGCTGCGGGTCTTCCAGGAAATGCTCGAAGCTGCGCTCCAGCCGCTCGGACTGCCAGCGCCGCAGTTCCTGCAGCCAGCGCAGCGCATTGCGCGGCTCGCGGACCGGATCGTGCACGGCCTGATGCCACGCCAGGCGGCGGCCGAGTCGTTCCAGGACGGGATTGCTGCGCGCCATGGGCGCCGATGATGGTGGCAGCCGCGCGCGACCGCAAGCGTCACGCCGCTCGGCTACACTCCGGCCAACGCCTCTCGCAGACCGCGCATGCTCTCCCTCCACAGCGCCTCGCCCCGCCCCCGCTCCCATGGCCGCATCGGCCTGGCCATCGCCGGCGGCGGCCCGATCGGCGGCATGTACGGGCTCGGCGCGCTGCGCGCGCTGGACGATGCGCTGGACGGACTCGACCTGACCCGGCTGGACTGCTACGTCGGCGTCAGTTCCGGCGCGTTCCTCACCGCCGGGCTGGCCAACCGCATCAGCAGCGCCGAGATCTGCCGGATCTTCGTCACCGGCAACAGCGACGACGCGCGCTTCCGCCCCGAGGACTTCCTGCGGCCCAACGTCTACGAATACCTGCGCCGCGCCGCGACCCTGCCCAAGCTCGCCTACGGGTGGTGGTACGACCTGCTGACCGAGCCGCGCAAGACCCGCTGGTCGGACCTGATCACCCGCTTCGGCGGGCTGGTGCCCAGCGGCCTGTTCGACAACGCCGGGGTCGAGCGCTTCATGCAGGACGTGTTCAGCCGGCGCGGCCGCAGCAATGATTTCCGCACGCTGGAGGCCGACCTGTTCGTGGTCGCGGTGGACCTGGACAGCGGCCGCACCGTGCGCTTCGGCGAGCCGGGCCTGGACCACGTGCCGATCTCGCTGGCGGTGCAGGCCAGCGCCGCGTTGCCGGGGCTGTATCCGCCGGTGGAGATCGGCGGGCACCACTATGTCGACGGCGCGCTGCGGCGCACGATGCATGCGTCCACGCTGCTCGAGCGCGGCATCGACCTGATGATCGGGATCAATCCGCTAGTGCCCTACGACGCCACCCACGCGCCGCGCCGCAACGGCCAGATCGACCGCGCGCGCCTGCTCAGCGGCGGCCTGCCGGCGGTGCTGTCGCAGACCTTCCGCACCCTGCTGCAGTCGCGCATGCAGGTCGGGCTGGAGAAGTACGCGCGGCAGTATCCGCGGGTGGACCAGGTGGTGTTCGAGCCCAATGCCGACAACAGCGAACTGTTCTTCACCAATCTGTTCAGCTATGCCGCGCGCCACCGCGTCTGCCAGTTGGCCTACCGCAACACCCTGGCCGACCTGCGCCGCAACGCCGAGGTGCTGGAACCGATGCTGGCCGCGCACGGCATCGCCCTGCGCCACGCGATCCTCAACGATCGCCACCGCACCTTCACCGATGGCGTGGACGTGCAGCCGCGGCGCATGACCGAAACCACCGCGCGCCTGCGCCGTGCGCTCGACGACGTCGACCAGGTCATCGCCGCGCGCCGCGCCACGCGCCGCACGCGGCGCCCGCCGCCACACGCCGACTGATCCGCCGCCGCGCTGGTGTGATTACTCTAAGCAACGCCGTGAGTCTCGAATCCAGCCACCCAACTGCCGAAGGAACCGCATCGCCATGGCCACACTGAAGAAGTCCACGCGCAAGAAGAAGACGGCCGCCGCCGACGAAGGCCTGCAGGCGCAGGCGGAAAAACTGTCCAAGCGGCTGGGCGAATCGGCCCAGCAGGTGTGGCTGGCCGGTGTCGGCGCCTTCGGCCGCGCCCAGGCCGAGGGCGGCAAGCTATTCGAGACGCTGGTGAAGGAAGGCCTGACCCTGGAACAGAGCACGCGCAAGCTGGCCGGCGGCGGCGTCGACGCGGTCCGCGATGCGGTGGAGAACCGGGTCGGCCAGGCGCGCGAACGCGCCGCCGACACCTGGGACCGGCTGGAGAAGGTGTTCGAGGACCGCGTGCAGCGCGCCTTGCGCCGGCTGGAAGTGCCCAGCCGCGAGGACCTCGGTTCACTGGTCGAGCGTGTGGACGCGCTCAACGCCGAGCTGCGCAATCTCGGCGGCGCCCGCAGTGCGCGCAAGGCGCCGGCCAAGGCGCCGGCGGCCAGGAAAGCGGCCAAGACCGCTGCGCCCAAGCCCCGCGCCGCCAAGCAGCCGGCACCGGCGCGGCGTCGCGCCGGTCCGGTCGTCGCCAGCGCCGCGCCTGCGCCCAAACGCGCCAGCCGCAAGCGCGCGACGCCCCCCGCCGCCTCCGAATGACCTTTTGTTGCAAAGCAGCAGATTTTTTCCGACAATCGGGACGGACCCGCCAGTCCATCTGAAGACCGTTTGCTCCCCTCCCCTCTCGGCTTCGGACTGGCGGGTCTTCTCCTGTCCGCCGTTCCCCGCTGCCGCCTTCCCGGCGCCGTGACACGCTGGCGATAAACTGGCGTCATCGATCAGCGTTACGCGGGTGCGTGCATGTTTCCCTGGATAGTGGCAATGCTGCTGGCGGTCGCGACCTGGCTCGCCGCCACGCTCTACCTATGGCTGGTCCGCCGCCGCGAAAACGAGACCACGGCCGGGTTGCACGCCCTGGCCGGGCTGCACTGGCGCGATTTCTCGCGCATGGTGCGGCGCGCGATGCGCGAGCAACGCGACCTGCACGACGATGCCGACGAGGACCCGGCGCTGGAACCGCAGAGCGATTTCGTCATGACCCGCGGCGATGCGCGCTGGCTGCTGTCGTGCAAGCACGGCCGCGCGTACCGGATCGGCTCGGCCGCGGTCAACGAACTGGGCGCCGCGGCGCGGCTGATGGGCGCGCAAGGCGGCATCCTGGTCACCGAGGGCAAGGTGCAGCGCGACGGCATCGCCGCCGCCGACAAGCAGTCGGTCGAAATCCTCGACGGACGCCGCATCTGGCCGATGCTCAAGCGCTACCTGCCGAGCGAGTTGGAGGACGGCGTGGTGGGCGCGTCGCGCCGGCGCGCGCAGCGGCACATCGCCATCGCCGCGCTGGCCTGCGTGACGCTGGGCCTGATAGTGGGACTGGGCGGTCTGGCCTTGCAGCAACGCCGTGCGGATGCCGCCATCGCCGCAGCGCCCGCGCCAGCGCTCCCCACCGCGGCATCGCCTGCGCCTGTCGCCCCCGCACCGGCGCCAGCGGCGGACACGGCACCGGATCCGGGGGCGAACGCCGCTGTTCCACCTTCCGCCACCGAGACCGCGCCGGCCACCGCACAACCCGACGCCGCCACCGAGGCCGGCTATCGCCAGGCGCTGTCGAAGACGCTGGCACGCACGCCCGGGGTGATCCGCGGCATCTGGCAGACCCAGATGACCCTGGTGATCGACCGCAGCGGCGACGACGCCCAGGTCTGGCCGTTGATCTGCAGGGAAGTGGAGCGCTATCCCTCGCTGCGCACCGTGCGCATCCAGCTCAACCCCCGCCCGGACCGCGACGAGCCGGTGCGGTGGCGGCAATGTAGGACGTTCTGAAGAGCTGGGAATGGGGATTGGGGATTCGGGATTGGTGAAAGCGGCATCGCGGCGGCGGACGGGTTTTTGCGAAGCCCGAATCAGGGTTCAATCAACAGCGACACCGCGCGACAGCGCGACCATCACGGTGTCGCAGGCTCGCCTTGTTCCGGCGCGGCGCCTTGCGCTGGCAACCGCCACCACCGTTCCGCCGCGCCGCAGCGGAACAGCAGCGAGACTTAGGCCACGCAATGGCGGATCTGACCTCCAGACCCTGCTTTTGCGAATCCCCAATTCCGACTCCCCAATCCCGGCCCCACTACCAATGCACGCCCCGCATCAGCGCGGCGAACGCGATCTGCTCCTGGCTGGGCTTGGTCTCGCGCAGCGCCTTGCGGTCGCCCTTGGCCGCGGCCGAGTCCGGGAACAGTTCGAAGGCGGTGTTCATCACCACCTCGTAAGCCTTCGGCGCCACGGCGTTGACCAGGGCGGCGAAGATGCCCAGGCGCGTGGCCACGCGGCTGGGGCGTTCGATGATCGCCTTGACCATCAGGTCGGCGGCCTCGTCCACGCTCAGCGTCGGCACGCTGTCGTACATCTTGGTCGGCGCGATCATCGGCGTCTTCACCAGCGGCATGTTGACCGTGGTGAAACTGATGCCCTTGCCCGACAGCTCGCCCTGCGCGCAGCGGCTCCAGGCATCCAGCGCCGCCTTGGAGGCGACGTAGGCGGAGAAGCGCGGTGAGTTGGCCAGCACGCCGATCGAGCTGACGTTGATGATGTGGCCCTTGCGCCGCGCGGTCATGCCCGGCAGCACACCCATGATCAGGCGCAGGCTGCCGAAGTAGTTCAACTGCATGGTCCGCTCGAAATCGTGGAAGCGGTCGTAGCTCAGTTCGATCGAGCGGCGGATCGAGCGGCCGGCGTTGTTGATCAGCACATCGACGTGTCCGTGCGCCTCCAGCACGGTCTTGATCAGGCGGTCGCAGTCGGCCAGGTCGGACAGGTCGGCGGTATAGGCGAAGACCTTGCCGCCCTTGGCGTTCATCGCGTCGCGCGCGGCGTGCAGTTCCTGTTCGCCGCGGGCCACGATGACGGTGATGGCGCCGGCCTCGGCGACGCGCTGCGCGGTGGCCAGGCCGATGCCCGAGGAGCCGCCGGTGATCAGCACCACCTTGCCGCGGACCTTGCCCTTGAGCGAGCGGTCGACGAACAGGTCCGGGTCCAGGTGCCGTTCCCAGTGGTCCCACAGGCGCCAGGCGTAGTCCTCCAGGCGCGGCACGGCGATGCCGCTGCCCTTGAGCGCGCGCTCGGTCTCGCGGCTGTCGAAGCGCGTGGGATAGGTGATGAACTTCAGCACCTCGCGCGGGATGCGGAAGTCGCGCAGCAGCATGCCGGTGAAGCGGCGGATCGGCGGCAGGCTGCCGACCGCGGCGCGGATGCTCGAGGGCACGAACGCGAACATGCGCGCGTCCACCCGCAAGGTCATCTCCGGGGCGTGGCCGGCGCGGCAGAACACGTTGAGCACCTCGCCCACGCGCAGCGGTTCCGGGTCGGTGAGGTGGAAGGTGTGGCCGTCGAGCTTGGGCTTGTGCGCGATGTGGTCCATCGCATCGGCGACGAAGTCCACCGGCACCAGGTTGATCCGCCCGCCCTCGATGCCGAGCATCGGCGCCCATGGCGGCAGCAACTGGCGCAGCTTCTTGATCAGCGGGAAGAAGTAGTACGGACCGTCGATCTTGTCGATGGCGCCGGTGCGCGAATCGCCGACCACCATCGCCGGGCGGTAGATGCGCCATTTGATCCGGGTCTCGGCGCGCACCAGCGCCTCGGCATCGTGCTTGGTGCGCAGGTAGGGATCGTCCAGCCCCTCGGCTTCCTCGAACATGTCCTCGCGGAAGATGCCCGGGTACAGCCCGGCCACCGCGATCGAACTGGTGTGGTGGAAGATGCCGGCGCCGAGTTGCGCGGCCAGTTCCAGCGCGTTGCGGGTGCCGTCGAGGTTGGCGATGCGTTGTTCCTCGGCCTTGGCGGTGAGGTCGTACAGCGCGGCTAGGTGGAAGAAATGCTTGACCTTGCCGTGCAGCGCCTTGCGCTGCGCCGCGTCCAGCCCGCAACACTCGGCGCCGACGTCGCCGTGCAGCACCACCAGGCGCTTGGGATCCCAGCCCTGCTCGCGCGCCAGCGCATCGAACTTGCGCTGCGACTCCTTGCGCAGCAGGACATGCACGGTGCCCTTGCGCCGCATCAGGTTGGCCATCAGATAACGGCCGATGAAACCGGTGGCGCCTGTTACGAAATACGTCATGCCGAACCATCCCTCGTTCCGCGGCCACGGCCCCTCGCCCAGCCTCGGCGCTAACTTGCCAGAGTGCGGCGGACAGGACAAACGCACGCCGCAGTATGGTGAGCGCTCGCGCCGTGCTGCACCGCGACATCGGCGCCCTCGCGCGCCGCCGATGCGAGCGCGTTCGCGCGCGGCGCGCGGGACTCAGCGCGCGCCCGGCGAGAACCGCGCGACCAGGTCGTAGGTGTCGCCGAGGAAGACCTGACGCACGAAGGTCACCGCCTGCTCGCCGCGCCAGGTGCGGCGGTCGATCAGCAGGCAGGCGGTGCCGGCCGGTACCTGCAAGCGCGCCGCCTGCGCGGCACTGGCGCCGACCGCACTGATGCGGTGTTCGGCGCGGGTCCAGGGCACATGCTGCAGCAGCCAGCTGCCGGGCACGGTGACCGCGAAGTCCATCTGCAAGGCCTCGGGCACCGCCACCGGATTGATCACCCGCTCCTCCAGCGCGAACGGACGGCCGTCGGCGTAGTGCAGGCACTGCAGCGCCAGCAGGCTGCCGTCCGCGGCGACCTCGGCTTCCTGCGGCAGCGCCGCCCGCGGTGCGCGCTGCTGCCGCTCCAGCAGTTCGAAGCGGTAGGCATGGCCACGCGCGGCGACCTCGACCGGGATGTCCGGGATCTCCAGCGCCACCTGCTCCATGTGCGGATGCGGGCGCGCCACGAACGAACCGGCGCGGCGCCGGCGCTCGATCATGCCGGCGTCGGCCAGCAGCGCCAGCACCTTGTTGACGGTCATCCGCGAGCAACCGTACTGCGCCATCAGTTCGTGCTCGAACGGAATGCGGTGGCCGGGCGGCCACGCGCCGCTGCGGATGCGCGCCTCGATGTCGCGGCGGATGCGCTGGTTGAGCGGCAGCGCCGGCGCGGCCGGGCTCATCGGCGCCCCGTGCCGCGGCAGGCGGACCACGCCGCGCGCGCGTCGCGCCTCATGCGTCCAGCAGCCGCGTCAGCGCGCGGGCGTAGCGCGCGGCCACCGCCTCGCGCTGCAGATGGCGTCCATCGCGCACCAGCTCGCGGCCGTGGCGCCAGACCGCGCGCACCGCGCCGCCGCGCGCGGCGAAGATCCAACTGTCCAACCAGGCGTCGTCGCGGCGCGCCTGCAATGCCGGGTGCGCGGCGTCCAGTTCGACCAGGTCGGCCGGCGCGCCCACGTGCAGGCCCTGGTCGACGCCGAGCGCCTGCGCCGCGCCCTGCGCGGCGGACTGGAACAGCAGGCGGCCGCTGGACTGCGCGGTGTCGCCGGCGAGCACGTTGCGCCCGCGCAGGCTCAGGCGCTGGCCGTATTCGAGCAGGCGCAGTTCCTCGGCCGCATCGATCAGCACGTTGGAATCGGAGCCGACGCCGAAGCGGCCGCCGGCGCGCAGGAACTCCGGCATCGGGAACAGGCCGTCGCCCAGGTTGGCCTCGGTGATCGGGCACAGCCCGACCACCGCGCCGCTGGCGGCGATGCCCTGCACCTCGACGGCGTCGACATGGGTGGCATGGACCAGGCACCAGCGCGCGTCCACCGGCGCATGCGCCAGCAGCCACTGCACCGGCCGCTGCCCGCTCCAGGCCAGGCAGGCGTCGACCTCGCGGGTCTGTTCGGCGATGTGGATGTGCACCGGGCCGTCGCACAGCGGCAGCAGCGCCGCCAATTCGTCCGGGGTGACCGCGCGCAGGCTGTGCGGGGCCAGCCCCAGCACCGCGTCGTCCAACCCCTGCAGCGCACGGCGGCTGCCGTCCAGCAGCGCGGCGAAGCCATCGACGTCGTGCAGCAGGCGCTGCTGCGCCGGGTTCGGCGCGGCGCCGCCGAAATCGGCATGCGCGTAGAACACCGGCAGCAGGGTCAGGCCGATGCCGCTGGTCTGCGCCGCCGCGGCCAGGCGCTGCGCCATCTCGGCGCGGTCGGCATAGGGCCGGCCGTCGGGCGCGTGATGCAGATAGTGGAACTCGCCGACGCGGGTGAAGCCGGCCTCGAGCATTTCCACGTAGGCCTGCTCGGCGATGGCCTGGACGCTGTCCGGATCCAGCCGCTGCAGGAAGCGGTACATCAGCTCGCGCCAGCTCCAGAAGCTGTCGCCGCTGCGTCCGCCGAGCTCGGTGAGCCCGGCCATGCCGCGCTGGAAGGCGTGGCTGTGCAGATTGCCCAGCCCGGGCACCACGATGTCCAGGCGCTGATCGCCCAATGCCGCGGCCACGCCGCTGTCCACCGTGGCGATGCGGCCATCGCGCACGCCGATGCGCACGTCGCGCGCCCAGCCCTGCGGCAGCAGCGCGTGCGCGCACCAGAACTCGCCCGATCCCACCTTGCCGCTGGCCTGCTGCTGCGCCTGGGTCTGCACTGGACACCCTCCATCGACCGCAATATTGTATATACAAAATAACCGACGAGCCCGCCCGTGACCATGCCCTGCGACACGCTCTGGCACAACGCGCACCTGATGACGCTGGACGCCGAGGACGGCGGCCTGGGCCTGGTCCGCGACGGCGTGGTGGCCTGCCACGACGGCCACATCGTCTATGCCGGCGCCGCCGCGCAGTTGCCCGGTCCGCTGTCGGCGCGGCGCAGCATCGACTGCGGCGGGCGCTGGATCGGCCCCGGCCTGATCGACTGCCACACCCACCTGGTCTATGCCGGCAACCGCGCCGGCGAGTTCGAGCAACGCCTGCTCGGCGCCAGCTACGCCGACATCGCCCGCGCCGGCGGCGGCATCGTCGCCACGGTGCGCGCCACCCGCGCCGCCGACGAGGACGCCCTGCTCGCCGCCAGCCTGCCGCGGCTGGACGCGCTGCTGGCCGAAGGCGTCACCACGGTGGAGATCAAGTCCGGCTATGGCCTGACCCTGGAGGACGAACTGCGCCTGCTGCGCGTGGCGCGGCGACTGGGCGAACTGCGCCCGGTGGCGGTGTCGCCGACGTTCCTCGGCGCGCACGCGGTGCCGCCCGGCGCCGAGGCGCAGACCTACATCGACGAGGTCTGCGACAGCATGATCCCGGCCGTCGCCGCGCAAGGGCTGGCCGAGGCGGTGGACGTGTTCTGCGAGCACCTGGCATTCACCCCGGCGCAGACCGAGCAGGTGTTCCAGGCCGCGCAACGCCACGGCCTGGCGCTGAAGATCCACGCCGAGCAGTTGTCCAACCAGGGCGGCGCGGCGCTGGCGGCGCGCTACGGGGCGCTGTCGGCCGACCACGTCGAGTACCTCGATGACGCCGGCGTCGCCGCGATGGCCGCCGCCGGCACGGTCGCGGTGCTGCTGCCGGGCGCGTTCTATTTCACCCGCGACACCCAGTTGCCGCCGATTGCCGCGCTGCGCGCCGCCGGCGTGCCGCGCGCGCTGGCCACCGACTGCAATCCCGGCACCTCGCCGCTGACCAGCCCGCTGCTGGCGATGAACCTGGCGGCGACGCTGTTCCGGCTGACCGTGGCCGAATGCATCGCCGGCTTCACCCGCGAGGCGGCGCGCGCGCTCGGGCGCCAGGACCAGGTCGGCCGGCTGCGCGCCGGGCTGGCCTGCGACCTGGCGATCTGGGACATCGCCGAACCGGCCGAATTGGTCTATCGCATGGGCTTCAACCCGCTGCATGCGCGTATCTGGAGAGGACAATGAGCGACGACGAGATCCTGCTGCGCCCCGGCGCGGTGAGCCTGGCGCAGTGGCGCGCGGTGTACCGCGGCGCCGGCATGCGCCTGGACCGGGCCTGCGCCGAGGCGGTGCTGCGCAGCGCGCAGACGGTGGAGGCGATCGTCGCCACCGGCGCGCCGGTGTACGGCATCAACACCGGCTTCGGCAAGCTGGCCAGCGTGCGCATCGAGCGCGAGGACCTGCAGGCCCTGCAGCGCAACATCGTGCTGTCGCACGCGGCCGGGGTCGGCGCGCCGATGCCGGTGCCGGTGGTGCGGCTGATGATGGCGCTGAAGCTGGCCAGCCTGGCCCAGGGCGCCTCCGGCGTGCAGCCGCAGACGCTGGCGCTGCTGGAGGCGCTGCTGCGCCACGAGGTGATCCCGGTGGTGCCGTGCCAGGGCTCGGTCGGCGCCTCCGGCGACCTGGCGCCGCTGGCGCACCTGGCCACGGTGATGCTCGGCGTCGGCGAGGCCTTCGTCGGCGACGCGCGGCTGCCGGCGGCGCAGGCGCTGGCCCAGGCCGGGCTGCAGCCGCTGACGCTGGGCGCCAAGGAGGGCCTGGCGCTGCTCAACGGCACCCAGTTCTCCACCGCCTACGCGCTGGCCGGGCTGTTCGAGATCGAGCGCGTGTTCCATGCCGCGCTGGTCGCCGGGGCGCTGTCCACCGAGGCCGCGAAGGGCTCGGATACCCCATTCGATCCGCGCATCCATGCGCTGCGCGGCCAGCCCGGGCAGATCGCCACCGCCGCCGCGCTGCGCGCCCTGATGCACGACTCGGCGATCCGCGATTCGCACCGCGACAACGACGTGCGCGTGCAGGATCCGTACTGCCTGCGCTGCCAGCCGCAGGTGATGGGCGCGGCGCTGGACGTGATGCGCCAGGCCGCCACCACCCTGGCCACCGAGGCCAACGGCGTGTCGGACAACCCGCTGGTGTTCAGCGACACCGGCGAGGCGCTGTCGGGCGGCAACTTCCACGCCGAGCCTGTGGCCTTCGCCGCCGACATGCTGGCGCTGGCGGTGTGCGAGATCGGCTCGATCAGCGAGCGCCGCGTCGCCATGCTGGTGGATCCGGCGCTGTCCGGGCTGCCGGCGTTCCTGACGCCCAAGCCCGGCCTCAACTCCGGCTTCATGATCCCGCAGGTCACCGCCGCGGCGCTGGTCTCGGAGAACAAGCAGCGCGCCTATCCGGCCAGCGTCGATTCGATCCCGACCTCGGCCAACCAGGAAGACCACGTGTCGATGGCCGCGCACGGCGCGCGGCGCCTGCTGGCGATGGCCGAGAACGCGGCCAACGTGGTCGGGATCGAACTGCTGGCCGCCGCGCAGGGCTGCGACTTCCACGCGCCACTGCGCTCCAGTGCGGCGCTGGAAGCGGCACGCGCACTACTGCGCGGCCGCGTGCCGGCGCTGCAGGACGACCGCTACTTCCACCCGGACATGCTGGCGGCCACCGCCCTGGTGCGCGACGGCGCGCTGGCTGCGGTGGTGGGGATGCCGTTGCCCGAGGTCAGTGTCTAATCCGACGAACCCTTGTAGGAGCGGCTTTAGCCGCGACCGGGCTTTCCCGGCAATGCCCTGTCGCGGCCAAAGCCGCTCCTACAGAACAGCACAACGCGCGAGGCCTTATGACATCCCTGCCCGACTGGCTCAGTGTGCACCGCGGCGATGCGCCGCTGATCGTCAGCTTCCCGCATACCGGCACCGAGTTGCCGGAGGCGCTGGCCGAGCGCTTCGTCTCGCCGTGGCTGGCCCAGCGCGATGCCGACTGGTGGGTTCACCTGCTGTACGACTTCGCCACGGCGCTCGGCGCGACCACCGTGCGCACCGCGATCTCGCGCTCGGTGATCGACGTCAACCGCGACCCGGCCGGGGTATCCCTGTATCCCGGGCAGAACACCACCGGGTTGTGCCCGCTGACCACCTTCGACGCGCAGCCGCTGTACCGGCCCGGCGCCGAACCCGACGCCGCCGAGATCGAACGACGCCGCGCGCGGTGGTTCGCGCCGTATCACGCCGCGTTGGAGGCGGAGATCGCGCGCCTGCGCGCCTTGCACCCGGCGATCGTGGTGTACGACGCGCATTCGATCCGCTCGCGCATCCCGCACCTGTTCGACGGCGAGTTGCCGCAGTTCAACATCGGTAGCGCCGGCGCCTCCGGCACGGTGGATACCAGTTGCGCGGCGGCGCTGACCGACGCGGTCGAAGGCGTCTGCGCCGGCAGCGGCTTCAGCCACGTGCGCAACGGCCGCTTCAAGGGCGGCTGGAGTACCCGCCACCACGGCGCGCCAGCCGACGGCGTGCACGCGATCCAGATGGAACTGGCCTGCCGCGGCTACATGCACGAGCCGGATACGGTCGAGCCCGCCACCTGGCCCTCGCCCTGGCAACCCGAACACGCCGCGCCGTTGCGCGCGGTGCTGCAGCAAGTGCTGCAGGCCTGCCTCGACTTCGCCCGCAGCCCCGCCGCATCCGCCCGCGCCGCCGACTGACGCGCGCGCACCGCGTCCCGCCTTCCGCGCATCCACCTGAGGATCCCGCATGACCCGCCTCGACGCCACCCGCCGCATCCACGCCCCCACCGGCAGCACCCTCACCGCCAAGAGCTGGCTGACCGAAGCGCCGCTGCGCATGCTGATGAACAACCTGCACCCGGACGTGGCCGAGCGCCCGCAGGAACTGGTGGTGTACGGCGGCATCGGCCGCGCCGCGCGCGACTGGGAGAGCTTCGACGCCATCGTCGAGACGCTCACCCGGCTGGAGGACGACCAGACCCTGCTGGTGCAGTCGGGCAAGCCGGTCGGCGTGTTCCGCACCCATGCCGACGCGCCGCGGGTGCTGATCGCCAACTCCAACCTGGTGCCGCGCTGGGCCAACTGGGACCACTTCAACGAACTGGACAAGAAAGGCCTGGCCATGTACGGCCAGATGACCGCCGGCAGTTGGATCTACATCGGCGCCCAGGGCATCGTCCAGGGCACCTACGAGACCTTCGTGGAAATGGGCCGGCAGCACTACGGCGGCGACCTGTCCGGCAAGTGGCTGTTCACCGGCGGCCTCGGCGGCATGGGCGGCGCGCAGCCGCTGGCCGCGGTGATGGCCGGCGCCTCGTGCCTGGCGGTGGAATGCCGCAAGAGCAGCATCGAGATGCGCCTGCGCACCGGCTATCTGGACACCTGGACCGATAATCTGGACGAGGCGCTGCGCTTGATCGGCGAATCGTGCACGGCAAAGAAGCCGCTGTCGGTCGGCCTGCTCGGCAATGTCGCCGACGTGCTGGACGAACTGCTGGTCCGTGGCGTCAGGCCGGACCTGCTGACGGATCAGACCTCCGCGCACGACCCGGTCAACGGTTACCTGCCGCAGGGCTGGAGCGTCGAGCAGTGGGACGAACAGCGCGCGAGCGCGCCCAAGGACGTCGAGGCCGCCGCGCGCGCCTCGATGGCCAACCACATCCGCGCCATGCTCGCCTTCCACGCCCTCGGCGTGCCGACCGTGGACTATGGCAACAACCTGCGGCAGATGGCCCTGGAGGAAGGCGTGGCCAACGCCTTCGACTTCCCGGGCTTCGTTCCCGCCTACATCCGCCCGCTGTTCTGCCGAGGCATCGGCCCGTTCCGCTGGGCCGCGCTGAGCGGCGACCCGGAGGACATCGCCAGGACCGACGCCAAGGTCAAGGAACTGATCCCGGACAACCCGCACCTGCACCGCTGGCTGGACATGGCCGCCGAGAAGATCCGCTTCCAGGGCCTGCCCGCGCGCATCTGCTGGGTCGGCCTGGGCGACCGCGACCGCCTGGGACTGGCGTTCAACGAGATGGTCGCCAACGGCGAACTGAAGGCGCCGGTGGTGATCGGCCGCGACCACCTGGACAGCGGCAGCGTCGCTTCGCCGAACCGCGAGACCGAGGCGATGGCCGACGGTTCCGACGCGGTTTCCGACTGGCCGCTGCTCAACGCCCTGCTCAACACCGCCAGCGGCGCCACCTGGGTCTCGCTGCACCACGGCGGCGGCGTCGGCATGGGCTTCTCGCAGCACGCCGGCATGGTCATCGTCTGCGACGGCACCGAGGCGGCGGCCAAGCGCATCGCCCGCGTGTTGTGGAACGACCCGGCCACCGGGGTGATGCGCCACGCGGATGCGGGCTATGAGATCGCGGTGGCCTGCGCGAAGGAGAAGGGGCTGGATCTGCCGGGCATTCTGGGCTGACGACCGACGCGGGGGTTTCACCGATCCCGCCAGTCCGCCGCGCAGGGAACCCGAGCGCAACCGCGATCGTGCGGAGTGCGGCAGCATGCTGGAGCTGCCCGCTTCGTTCGCGACCTCGCCGACCGTCACCGCGCCGACGCCGAGGCCCGCAGCATCCCGCCACGTCCGGCGCGGCATTGGCATGCCTGCGAGCGCGCGCCGGCACTTCCCGCAGGCCCATACCCGGCGCTGCTGCCGGCCAGACTCCGGCGCGATCGAAGTCACGTCTTGCGACACACGCACTCAAGATTGCCCGAGGCGCGCCGACAAGAGATGCAACGTTTCGAGGAGCCTTCATGGGCATCCTGCTCTATCTGACTCCCGCCCTCGCGCTCTGGGCGCTCGCCGCCAGCATCCTGGCCTGGATGTTCTACGGGCGCATGCGCGACGAGCAACAGCAACAGGCGAGCGCGCAGGACAGCCTGGAGCGTCACCAGATGGCGCTGACACAGCTGAAGGCGCGCGCGGCGGCCGGCGCGCGCGAACTCGAAGCATTGCAACAGGCCTATGCCCACCTGCGGCAGACGGTGGACCAGCAGACGCAGGAGCCGGGAAGCGCGCCGCCGGCCGTGGCGCCACCGCCGGTGCCGATCCAGGTGATGGAACGCCTGGACATCTCCGGGGAAATCGGCACGCTGCTGGCGCACGTCGCGCGCGTGGCCAGGAGCATCCGCCGCTACAGCGCCTACAGCCGCGGCCACAACGCGCCGGAGTCGAGCAACGCCCGCTACGACCTGCATTGGCTGTCCGACTGCCTGCACAGCCTCGACCAGATCGGCCATGCGCTGGCCCGCGGCAACGTCGATACCCTGACCGCGGCCTGCACCGAACTGCTGTCGATGTACGAGCAATACCTCAAGGACGGTTCCGGCTACAACAGCCGCGACACCTTCCAGCGCCTGAGCAGCCATGTCCCGCTGGCCGACGTGACCGACGCGATCCGCTCGATCGCGGCCAAGGCTTCGCTGGCCCGCCAGGAACAGGCGCAACTGCAACTGCAAGCCGCCGCGCCCGCGCAGACGGCGTCGGCCGCCTGATCCGCGCGGACCAACGCCGCCGGCCCGCGCCGCCGCCACGGCACCAGCGAGCCGCTGCCGGCGTTGCCGGCGTCCCGCGTTGACCGGGCCAGCCGCCCGTGCTGTGATGCGTGCCGGTCAGGGAGGGAGCGGCACCATGGCGGACATCAAGGCAGCCTTCGAAAAAGCGGCCCGGGACATCAAGCAGCGCGAGGAGCGCCCCGACAACGACACCCTGCTGCGCCTGTACGCGCTGTACAAACAGGGCGCCGAAGGCGACGTCGCCGGCGCCAAGCCCGGCTTCTTCGACTTCGTCGGCACCGCCAAGTACGAGGCCTGGGCCAAGCTCAAGGGCATGCCGCAGGCCGAGGCGCAGAAGAAGTACGTGGACCTGGTGAAGAAGCTGCTGGCCTGATGGCACGCGACACGCGGCGACGCATCCTCGATACCGCGCTGGCGATGTTCAACGCGCAAGGCGAGCCGCACGTCACCACCAACCACATCGCCGACGAGCTGGAGATCAGCCCGGGCAACCTGTACTACCACTTCCGCAACAAGGACGACATCATCGAGCACCTGTTCGCGCGCTACGAGGAGCGCATGGACGCGGCGCTGGCCTTGCCGAGCGCGCGGCTGCCGGGGCTGGAGGACATCTGGCTGCAGCTGCACCTGGTGTTCGAGTGCATCTGGGACTACCGGTTCCTGTATCGCGACCTGATCGAGATCCTCAGCCGCAGCCGGCGCCTGCGCCTGCGCTTCGCGCGCATCCTGCGCCGCGCCGACGACAGCGTGCAGGCGGTGTTCCAGGGACTGGCGCAAGCCGGGGCGATGCGCGTCAGCGCACAGGACCTGGGCGGCATCGCCACCAACGTGCTGGTGGTCGCCACGTTCTGGCTCAACTACGCCGCCGCGCGCGGCGAGAAGGACGAGCAACTGGCGATCCGCCAGGGCATCGTGCAGGTGATGCGGCTGATCGCGCCATTCCTGCGCGACGCCGAACGCGCGCATCTGGCCGCGCTGATGGACGCCTACCTGGACTGAATCGCCCTGCCCCGCGTGCGCCTACGCGCAGCGCCAGGCGCGACGTGGATCATTCGGCTGCGGCACGCGGCACGCCACCGTCGAGCGAATAGACCTTGCACACCAGCCCCGGCGGCGTGCGATACGTTCGAAACCCGATGGCGTCGTAGTACGCCTGCCCGAGCGCATTGTCGGCGGCGATGCTGGCATCGATCCGGGTCAGTCCGGCGCGGCGCGCCGCCGCGCGGGTGGCCCGAAACAACGCGCTGCCGACGCCGCGGCGCGCGGCCAGCGGGTCGACATGGGTGCCGATGATGCCCCAGCCCTCGGCCACGTCGTAGACGTTGCCCGGACGCGCGATGCGCAGCGACTGGAAGCCGAGGATGCCGCCGTCGCCGTCGTCGGCGAGCACGCACTGGATGCGATCGGGATGATCGAGATAGGTGGCGCGGACCGCCGCCAGGTCGGTCGGCGCCTTGCGCAGGCCGGCGGCGAAGATGGCGTTCTGCACCGCGACCATCGCGGCGGCATCGTCGTGGGCGGCGAGCCGGATCTGCATGGTGCCGCCGTCTCGGATCATGTCGGGCGAGTATGCCCGAGCGCGGCCGGCCACGCGCGAAGTGGCCGCCTCGCACCGCACGACTCGAACCGTTCGACCACCTTGTCCGCGATGCACCGCCGCCATGGCCGCTGATCCGCGACGCCTGCGCCGATTCGCCAAGCGCCGCCGGCATCGGCTAGGCTTGCCGCCCTGCCCTCGCCGCCGCCCGCCATCCGCGTGAGAACCGTCGTCGCCACCCGTTACGTGACCCCGCTGCGCGAAGGCGGCTCGTTGCCCGCGGTGGTCGAGGCCGACGACGACGGCCTGTACGTGCTGAAGTTCCGCGGTGCCGGGCAAGGCCCCAAGGCGCTGATCGCCGAATTGCTCGGCGGCGAACTGGCGCGCGTGCTCGGCCTGCCGATGCCGGAGCTGGTGTTCGCGCTGCTCGACCGCGAGTTCGCGCGCACCGAGCCGGACCCGGAGATCCAGGACCTGATCCGCGCCAGCGAGGGCCTGAACCTGGCGCTGGACTACCTGCCCGGCGCGCTGAATTACGATCCGGCCGCCTTGCGCCCGGACCCCGCGCTGGCGTCGGCGATCGTCTGGTTCGATGCCTACGTGACCAACGTCGACCGCACCGCGCGCAACACCAACCTGATGGTCTGGCACGGCAAGCTGATGCTGATCGACCATGGCGCGGCGCTGTATTTCCACCACGATTGGGAACATGCCGGCGGCGCCAGCGCCTCGGCGTTCCCGCGCATCCGCGACCACGTGCTGCTGCCCTACGCCAGCGCCATCGCCCAGGCCGACGCGGAACTGGCGCCGCGGCTGACCGATGCGGTCATCGATGCGATCGTGGCGCGGATCCCGGATGCCTGGCTGCAGGCCGAAGCCTGCTTCGACACCCTGGACGCGCATCGCAAGGCCTATGCCGACTACCTGAAACGGCGTCTGGCGCAGCGCGCCGGCTTCGTCGAGGAGGCGCTGCGTGCGCACGCCGCATACCTATGACTACGCGGTCATCCGCGTGGTGCCGCGGGTGGAGCGCGAGGAATTCGTCAACGTCGGGGTGATCGTGTCGTGCCCGACCTCCAGGCTGCTGCAGGCGGCGATCGAACTGCAGCCGGCACGCCTGCACGCGCTGGACCCGACCCTGGACATCGCGCGCCTGCGTCCCTACCTGGACGCGATCCCGGCGATCTGCCGCGGCGACGCCGACGCCGGCCCGATCGCGCTGCTGCCGCCACGCGCGCGCTTCCACTGGCTGACCGCGAAGCGCAGCTCGGTGATCCAGATGTCCTCGGCGCATGTCGGCCGCACCCTGCACCCCGAGCAGGTGCTCGAGCACCTGCTGGAACGCATGGTGCGTCCGCCGCGCTAGCGATGCCGTCCCGATGCCTTGTGGGAGCGACGTTCAGTCGCGACGCTTTGGCGGTAACGCCCGTCGCGACTGGCACTCGCTCCCACAAAGGTGCAGTCGATCAGCACCGCGGCCCCGACCGACAAGGCCATGCATTGCCTTGCGGCGCGGGTAGCCGATCCGCCAGGCCCCATGCGGCCTTCGAGGCTGGCTTCACGTCACTCCAAACTCCTGGGTACCCATGGCGCGTCCCATCACGTGCCAGGCCTGCGCCGCCGTCACTTGGAACGCGCGCTGCGCTTGGCGGCCGGGCGCGGACGCCGCGCGGCGGCGGTCTTCTTGGCCGCGCGCTTGGCGGGCTTGGCCGCGGCCGAGCGCTTGCGCGCGGAGGCGCGCGCGGCGGGCTGCAGGCCAAGCTTGACCAGCACCGGCTGCAACCGCGCCTCGACCTCGGCGCTCAACGGCCGCACCTGCCCGCGCAGCGCCGCGGCGCCCTCGCGCACGCCCGCCTCGGCGTCGTCGGCCAGTTGCGCCAGCGCCGCCTTCACGGCATTGGCGCCGGTTCTGGCATCGGCCGCGGCGGCCAGCGCGCGCTTGCGGGTCAGCGAGACCAGGCCCAGGCCGGCCAGCCACAGGTGGCGCGGCGCCAGGGCCTCGCTGCGCGGGGTGGAGGTGGAACGCTTCTTGGTCGCCATCGTGCTCTCCTGGATGCCTGCGGCGGCACCGATGCCCTGCATGCTGGCGAGCGCGGCTTGAGCAAACACACTATCCGCGCTGCAGCTTGCCAGGCCGCCGTCGCCGCGCCATGCTCGGCGCGACCACAGGGAGGCCAGGCATGGCAGCAAAACCGACCGCATGGGCGCCGTTTCCGCACGACGCCAAGGCCTACGCCTATCCGGGCGAGGCGTTGAAGAAGGCGTGGCCGAAACTGCACACCGGCGACCGCGAGCCCTACCCCGATCCGGCGCGCGCCCAAGCGCTGCTCGATGCCGCCGGCAAAGCGGGCAAAGGCCACGATGCGCAAACCCTGTCGGCGGCGCTGATCGAGGCCTGGCGCGCCTTCCACCAAGGACAGTTCCAGCAGGCCTACGAGGCCGGCAAGGCGCTGGGCGTGTTCGGCGCCTCGGTCGCGGTCAAGGCGATCGGCATCCACGCCGGCTATCTGGTCGAAGACGACAAGGAGCAACTGCAGCGGCTGCAGCAGGCCGCCACGCTGGCCGAGGCGGCGATCGCCGCGTTGCCGGACGAGGCCAACAGCCACTACCGCCACGCCTTCGCGCTGGGCCGCTACAGCCAGGGCCTGAGCATCGTCAAGGCGCTCAAGCAGGGCATCGCCGGCAAGGTGCGCGCGTCGCTGGAAGCGGCGCTGGAACTGGAACCCAAGCATGCCGAGGCGCACATGGCGTTGGCCCTGTACCACGCCGAGATCATCGGCAAGGTCGGCGCGATGATCGGCGGCCTGACCTACGGCGCCAAGGCCGCCACCGCCGAGAAGCACATCCAGCAGGCGCTGAAGCTGGTCCCGGAAGCGCCGATCGCCCATGTCGAACACGCCAACGTGCTGCTGTTGCTGTATGGCGACAAGCGCGAAGATGCGGCCGCGGCCGCCTTCGAAAAAGCCGCCAAGCTGAAGCCGCGCGATGCGATGGAGGCGCTGGACGCGGCCTTCGCCGCCGAGCAGTTGGAATAGCCGGAACCCGACATTCTCCAGGCCGCGCTTCCGCGCGACCAGCGCTTGCCGCTGCGCGTCGCCAGGCGCCTCTGTTAGCCACGCAAGCCTCACTGTAGGAGCGGCTTCAGCCGCGACGGGCTTTTCCGGGAATGCCCGCCGCAGTTGGACACGCTCCTCCGAGGGTCTCGAGGCGTCCCGCCGAGCCGCGGCAAGGCGGGGTATCCAAGATGCCCTGAAGCCGCTCCAGAAGGCGCGGCAGGCATTCCTCACAGACAGCGACGCGTCGCCGCGTTCGCCGCACTGCGCGGCGATCCGCGCAGCGGCGGGACCGACCCGCCACCGCGCCGCACCGCCGCGCGCTTACGACGCCGGCAACGCATAGGCGATCACATAGTCGCCCTTCTTCGTTTCCATGAAGTGGTGGCCGCCGGCCACGATCACCAGGTATTCCCGGCCATCCACCGCATACAGCATCGGCGTGGCCTGGCCGCCAGCGGGCAGCTTGGCCTCCCACACGCGCTTGCCGGTCGCCAGGTCGATCGCCCGGATCATGTCGTCGGTGGTCGCGGCGATGAAGATCAGGCCGCTGGCGCTGATCACCGCGCCGCCATTGTTCGGCGTGCCGATCTCGATCGGCAGGCCGGAGTGGATGCCGAACGGGCCGTTGCCGCGCGCGCTGCCCAGCGGGCGGTCCCACAGGGTCTTGCCGCTGGCCAGGTCGATCGCGCGGATGCCGCCGTACGGCGGCTGCTTGCACAGCAGCCCGGTGAACGGCAGGCGCCAGCCGGCATTGACGTTGATCGCGTACGGCGTGCCGGCCTGCGGATCGCCCGCGCCTTCCGCGCCGCCCGCATCGCCACGCACCTGGTCGCGCGGTGCCCAGCCGAGCTTGTCGGCCTTGGCCCGCGGCACCAGCCGGTTGTAGTTGGGCATGTCGTTGTAGTTGGCGACGATCACCCCGCGCTGCGGATCCACCGCCACGCTGCCCCAGTCCGAACCGCCGTTGTAGCCGGGATATTCGATCGAATGGCGATCGGCCTCCGGCGGCGTGTAGATGCCCTTGTAGCTGGCGCTGCGGAACTGGATGCGGCACACCAACTGGTCGATCGGGGTGATGCCCCACATGTCGCGCTCGCTCAGGTCCGGCTTACGCAGCGAGTGGTACCGCGAGAACGGCTGGGTCTTGGCGCGGCGCCGCGGTTCGACGCCGCCGCCGGGCACCGGCCGCTCCTCGACGCCGACCAGCGGCGTGCCGCTGCGGCGGTCGAGCACGTAGATCTCGCCCTGCTTGCTGGGCAGGATCACCGCGGGCACGGTGCCGCCATCGCGAGGGAAATCCACCAGCGTCGGCTGCGACCCCAGGTCGTAATCCCACACGTCGATGTGGGTGGTCTGGAAATTCCACACCGGCTTGCCGGTGGTGACGTCCAGGGCGACCAGCGAGGTCGCGTACTTGTCCTCGGCCGCGGTGCGCGAACCGCTCCAGTAATCGGCGCTGGAATTGCCCATCGGCAGGTACACGTAGCCCAGTTGCTCGTCGCCCGCCGCCGAGGTCCACATGTTGGGCGTGCCGCGGGTCCAGGTCTGGCCCGGCGGCGGTGCGCCGTTCCAGTCCGGCCGGGTCATGTCCCAGGCCCAGCGCAACGCGCCGGTCACCGCGTCGAAGCCCTGGATCACGCCCGAGGGCTCGTAGCGCTGCTGTCCGTCCAGCACCTGGTGGCCGGTGACGACCACGCCACGCACGATGGTCGGCGGCGAATTGATCGAGACGTAGCCCAGCGGCGTCTCGCCCATGCCGACGGTGATGTCGACCTGGCCATGCGTGCCGAAGTCCTCGCATGGCGTGCCGTTGGCGGCATCGACCGCGATCAGGCGGCCATCCAGGGTGCCCTCGATGATGCGGCTGCGGCAGGCGCGCGGCGCGCTGCCTGGCGCGACCTGTCCCGCCACGCCGGCCTGTGCCGCCGCCGAAGCGGCCTTGGCCGCGTCCGGCACCTCGTAGTAACTGACGCCGCGGCAGGCGGCGGTGTAGGGAATCGATTTGTCCGCCACCTTCGGATCGTAGCGCCACCGCTGCCGCCCGCTGCGCGCGTCCAGCGCGATCAGTTGATTGCGCGCGGTGCACAGGTACAGGCTGTCGCCGATCTTCAGCGGCGTGGTCTCCGCGCCCCAGCGCTTGTCCGGCAGGTCGCCGGTGCGGAAGGTCCACGCGGTCTGCAACTGCGCCACGTTGCCGGGCGTGATCTGGCGCAGCGGACTGTAGCGGCTGCCGGCGTTGTCGCGGCCGTAGGCGGCCCAGTCGGCGTCGGCCGGCGCCTCGGCCGGCTGCGCGCCGGCACGCGGCGTCCGTGCCGCCGCCGCGAGGCCGGCGACGTGCGCGAGCAGGCCGTCGGCCTCGGTCACGCCATACGGCACGAAGGCCAGCGCGAAGGCGGCCACGAACACCAGCGCCAGCGCCACGGCCAGGCCGCGCGACAGGCCGCGCGAGAACGGCCGCTGCAAGCGCGGCAAGGCCAGCGCCACCCACAGGCCCAGGAACACCATCAGGCCCATGCGCGGCACCCAGCGCCAGTAATCGGCGCCCGATTCCCAGGCCGCCCACAGCAGCGACACCACGAAGGTCGCCGCGAACCACACCGCGCCGCTGCGCCTGCCTCGCGCCAGCAGCACGCCCGACAGCAGCAGGCCCAGCCCGCCGACCAGGTAATACCAGGAGCCGCCCAGCGCCAGCAGCCACGCACCGCCGGCCGCCAGCACCAGGCCGATCAGCGCGCAGGCGCCGCCCAGCAGCAGCAGCGGCCAACCGCCGCGGCGCTGTGTTTGATCAAGATCGTTCATGAAGAATTCCTCGCAGGAAGCGCCGCGCGGAACATCCGCTGCGGCATGCGCGCGATCGCGCCGCGGACCGTTATCCCAAGCCGGAAGTGAACACGGCGCGTTCTATCGCGGCACAGAAGGCGACATGCTGCGTTCCATCAGGGTTTTCGGCACGCACGCGGCAGGCCGCAATGCCGCCGTTTCCGCGCGCTGCTGCGGAGGCGCGCTGGCGATGGCGCTACACGCACAGTGGCGGTGAAGACGTAGGCATCGGGTTCGCTCCATTGCGCACCACGGCCTCGGCATCGACGTCGGCCGCCGGCGCCGTCTCCATGTCCTCGGCCGGCTCGACCACGATCAGACTGACTACGTCTTCGTAGGCGATCGCGGCAAGGACACCGCACTCGCGGGCCTGCAGAAACGACGACGCCGGCATAGCGCCGGCGTCGTCGCCTACCGCTTGTACAGGCACTCAGTCCTGCGACGGCGACTCGCTGGCGACGTCGACGCCGCCCTCTTCGCCGGCAACCGCCTCGACCGGCTCGTCCTCGACCAGCGAGCCGTCCAGGCGCTCCACCGCCTGCAGCTTCTCGCCCTTGGACAGCCGGATCAGGGTCACGCCCTGGGTGTTGCGGCCGACGCGGGAGATTTCCGAGGCGCGGGTCCGCACCAGGGTGCCGCCGTCGGAGATCAGCAGCACCTCGTCGCGGGCGCTCAACAGCACCGCGCCGACCAGCTTGCCATTGCGCTCGCTGGTCTGGATGCCGATCACGCCCTGGGTGCCGCGGCCCTTGCGCGGATACTCGCCCAACGGGGTGCGCTTGCCATAGCCGTTCTCGGTCGCGGTGAGGATGTAGGCGTCGGCCTCCTCGCCGTTGCGCGCCTCGGCCTCGACCTCGGCGTCCACCGCGGCGTCGACGTCGTCGGCGTCCTCGTCCTGGCCGACGGCCGGCTCGGCCACGATCAGGCTGACCACGTACTCGCTCTTGGCCAGGCGGATGCCGCGCACGCCACGGCTGCTGCGCCCGGTCGGCTTGACCCCGCCGCGGCTCTTGCGGCGCGCGCCGCGGGCGTCGTCGCCCTCCTCGCCCGCGACCTCGTCGTCGGCCGCGGCAGCGTCGTCGCTCCCCGCCTCGTCGATGACCACGTCCTCGGCCTCGTCGTCCTTGGGCCGTTCGGAGAAGCGCACGGTCTTGCCGTTGGACGCGAACAGCAGCACGTCGCGCTCGCCGTCGGTCAGCGCCACGCCGACCAGGGCGTCGCCCTCGTCGAGGTTGATCGCGACCTTGCCGCGGCGCAACTGGAACGCGAACTCGCTCAGCGGCGTCTTCTTGACCATGCCGTTGCGGGTGGCGAAGAACACGTAGCGGCCGTCGGCGTAATCGCGCACCGGCAGCACCGCCTGCACGCGCTCGCCGTTCTCCAGCGGGATCCAATTGATGATCGGGCGGCCGCGCGCGTTCGGACCGGCCTCCGGCAACTGGTACACCGGCAGCCAGAACACCTTGCCGCTGCTGGTGAAGGTCAGCAGCGTGTCGTGGGTGTTGACCAGCCACAGTTGGTCGATGAAATCCTCTTCCTTGGTCGCCGCCGCGCTGCGGCCGCGGCCGCCGCGGCGCTGCGCGCGGTAGGCGCTGACCGGCTGGCGCTTGGCGTAGCCGGCATGCGACAGGGTCACCACCACGTCTTCCGGCGCGATCAGGTCGAGGATGTCGAGGTCTTCCTCGCTGTGGCGGATCTCGGTGCGGCGCGCGTCGCCGTACTCCTCGCGGATGCTGACCAGCTCGTCGCGGATCACCTGCAACAGCACGTCGGGGTTCTCCAGGATCCGGATCAGCCCGGCGATCGCCTCCAGCAACTGCTTGTATTCCTCGGTCAGCCGTTCCTGCTCCAGGCCGGTCAGGCGGTGCAGGCGCATCTCCAGGATCTGCGTGGCCTGCACCTCGGTCAGCTGGTAGCCGCCGGCGACCAGGCCGGCCCCGGCCGGCAGATCCTCCGGCTGCGAGGCCTCGGCGCCGGCCGCGCCGAGCAGCGCGCCGACCAGGCCCGGTTGCCAGGTCTTGGCCAGCATGCGCTCGCGCGCTTCCTGCGGGTTGGCCGAGGTCTTGATCAGCTCGATCATCTCGTCGATGTTGGCCAGCGCGACGGTCAGGCCTTCGAGGATGTGCGCGCGCGCGCGCGCCTTGCGCAGCTCGAAGATGGTGCGGCGGGTCACCACTTCGCGGCGGTGGCGGACGAACGCCTCCAGCATCTGCTTGAGGTTCATCAGCTGCGGACGGCCATCGACCAGCGCCACCATGTTGATGCCGAACACCGACTCCATCTGGGTCTGCTGGTACAGGTTGTTCAGCACCACGTCGGCGGCTTCGCCGCGCTTGACCTCGATGTAGATGCGCATGCCGTCCTTGTCGGACTCGTCGCGCAGCTCGCTGATGCCCTCGAGCTTCTTCTCCTTGACCAGCTCGGCGATCTTCTCGATCAGCCGCGCCTTGTTGACCTGGTACGGGATCTCGGTGACCACGATCGCTTCGCGGCCGTTGTCCTGGATCTCGATCTCGGCCTTGGCGCGCATGCGCACGCGGCCGCGGCCGGTGCGGTAGCCGGCGACGATGCCGCTGGTGCCGTTGACGATGCCGGCGGTCGGGAAATCCGGGCCGGGGATGTATTCCATCAAACCGTCGACGTCGATCTGCGGATTGTCGATCAGCGCCAGGCAGGCGTTGATCGACTCGGTCAGGTTGTGCGGCGGGATGTTGGTCGCCATGCCTACCGCGATGCCGGCCGAGCCGTTGACCAGCAGGCTCGGGAACCGGGTCGGCATCACCGACGGTTCCTGTTCCTTTTCGTCGTAGTTGGGCTGGAAATCGACGGTTTCCTTGTCGATGTCGGCCATCATCTCGTGCGCCAGGCGCGACATGCGCGCCTCGGTGTAACGCATCGCCGCCGCGGAGTCGCCGTCGACCGAGCCGAAGTTGCCCTGCCCGTCCACCATCAGGTAGCGCAGCGAGAACGGCTGCGCCATGCGCACCAGGGTGTCGTACACCGACTGGTCGCCGTGCGGGTGGTACTTACCGATGACGTCGCCGACGATGCGCGCCGACTTGTAGTAGGGCTTGTTGCTGTGCGCGCCCAACTCGTTCATCGCGAACAACACGCGGCGATGCACCGGCTTGAGGCCGTCGCGCGCATCCGGGAGGGCACGCCCCACGATCACGCTCATCGCGTAATCGAGGTAGCTCTTGCGCATCTCGTCTTCCAGGTTGACCTGGATGATTTCCTTGGCGGATTCTGCCATTCGGGTTCCGTAAGTCTGGTGGCTAATCGACCACGACGTCGGCCCGCGGCACGCGGGCCTGCCGGCGCCGAGAACCTACGGCGCACAGCGGTCGATCGAACCGCCGGATTCTACCATGACAGGCGCGCGAATGCCCGGTTTTTGCCGGACCGAACAAGCACTTGCGTGGATTTGCGGGGCCGTGCGGGGTCCGCCGCGATTGCTCCGGCTCAGCCGCCGAACGCGGCGCGCATGCGCTCGGGATCCGGCCGCTCGATCACCCCGCGCTCGGTGACGATGGCATCGATCAGCTCCCCCGGGGTCACGTCGAACACCGGGTTCCAGGCGGCGATGCCGTCGGCCACGGTCCGCACCCCGCCCACCCCGTACAGCTCGCCGGGGTCGCGCTGCTCGATCTCGATCTGCGCGCCGTCGGCGGTGTCCATGTCCACCGTGGACCACGGCGCCACCACCATGAACCTGACCCCGTGATGGCGCGCGGCGATCGCCAGCTGGTAGGTGCCGATCTTGTTGGCGGTGTCGCCGTTGGCGCAGATGCGGTCGGCGCCGACGATCACCCACTGCACCGCCCCGGTCTTCATCAAGTGCGCCGCGGCCGAGTCGGCGATCAGGGTCGCGTCGATGCCGTCCTGCTGCAGTTCCCACACGGTCAGCCGCGCGCCCTGCAGCCACGGCCGGGTCTCGCCGGCGAAGACCTTGGCGATGCGGCCCTGGGCCATGCCGGCGCGGATCACGCCCAGCGCGGTGCCGAAGCCGGCGGTGGCCAGCGAGCCGGTGTTGCAATGGGTCAGCACGCCGCTGCCGGGCGCGATCAGGGCCGCGCCGAGCGCGCCCATGTGGCGGTTGGCGGCCAGGTCTTCCTCGGCGATCGCCTGCGCCTCGCGCGCGATCGCCTCGCGCCAGCCAGCGCCGGCCGCGGCCAGCGCCTTGCGCATGCGCATCAGCGCCCAGGCCAGGTTCACCGCGGTCGGACGCGCCGCGTTGAGCCGCTGCAGCGCCGGCTCCAGCTTGGCCAGCGCCTGCGCGCCATCGTCGGCCTGGATGTCGCGCGCGGCCAGCACCACGCCCCAGCCGGCGGCGATGCCGATCGCCGGCGCACCGCGCACGGCCAGCGTGTGGATGGCCTCGGCGACCTGGTCGCTGTCGGTGCAGCGCACGTGCTCGACCACGAACGGCAACTTGCGCTGGTCGAGCAGTTCCAGCGCATCGCCGGTCCACAGGATCGGGCGGATATGGTCGTAGCGGGCGTAGTCGATAGCGGGGGCGGCGTTCATCCGTCTATTTTAACGGCGGGGATTGGGGAGTGGGGATTGGAGATTCGCAGAAGCGGCGCTGCGTGGCCATGAACGCCATAGCCTGGTGGCCGGCGCAACGTCGGCAAGCACGCGTGCTCAGTTGACGCTGAATTCCGCGCGGCAGCCCTTGTCGACCCAGATGCCGTCGCGGTCCCAGCCCCAGCTTTCGTCCTGCACGCAGGCGGTGCCGGATAGCTGGCGCCGCAACTGCGCGCCATCATGGATGCTGACGCCGCAGCGCCGACGCGCGCGGCCCTTGGATTCGCACAGCACCGCACGCGCGCCTGCCGGAAAGCCGGATCCGTCGCTGGCGCCGATCTCGAACTCGCCGCGGCAACCGCGCGACACCCAGATCTCGTTGCGGCGCACGCCCCAACTGCGCTCCTCGCGGCACGGCACCGAGGACAACTGGCGCATCAGCCGCACCGGCGCGCCGCGCAGCATCACCGGGCAGGTCTCGACCCGGCCGTCGGATTCGCAGCGCAGCACGCGGCGCATCGCGCTGCGCGCCGGCTCGGGCGGATTGGCGCGGAATTCGGCGCGACAGCCCAGCGTCACCCACACGCCGGTGGCGTCCGAGCCCCATTCGCTGCCGCGGATGCAATCGTTGTCGGAGAGCTGGCGGACCAGTTCCACGCCGCGCTCGGTGGCCATCGGGCAATGCACCCAGCCCATGTCGCGCGATTCGCAGCGCACCACCGCGGCCGCATAGGCATCGCCCGCCTGCGCCGACGCCGCCGTCGGCCATGCGCCGACCGCCAATCCCAGCCAACACCAGCTGCCGAGCCCGTACGACCACTTCATGCCTGGCGCTGCCCCCGTGCGTAGAACCTGAACAACGAAACGACTCCACCGCGCATCGACCGCATGCTTGGCTGGATCAAACCATCATCGGTGTCGACAAAGCAAGAAAATGCACGCTGAACGCCACGCCGTTCAGGCGCGCGCGAAGTCGTAGGCGAGCACGTCGGCGATGCGCGCGCTGCCGCGCATCGCCATCAGCAACCGGTCCACGCCGACCGCGACGCCGGCGCAGTCGGGCAAGTTCGGCAAGGCCTGCAGCAAACGCTCGTCCAACGGCGGCAGCACCGCGCCGCGCGCGTGGCGCAGCGCGTGATCGCGCAGGAAGCGGCGACGCTGCTCGGCGGCATCGTTGAGCTCGTGGTAGCCGTTGGCCAGTTCGTAGCCGCCCAGGTACAACTCGAAGCGCTCGGCCACCGGCGGCGCATCGTCGCGGATGCGCGCCAGCGCGCACTGCGTGGCCGGCCAGTCGTGGACCACGGTGATGCGCTCGGCCGGGAACGCCGCTTGCACCCGATGGGTCATCAGCAGGTCCAGCCAGTCGTCGCGGGTCAGCCCGTCGGCATCGATGCGCACCTCGCGCAACGGCTGCTGCAGCGCCTCCAGCGGCGCCTGGAACGGATCCAGGCCCAGCGTCTCAAGGAACAATTGCCGATAGGTGACAACGTGCAGCGCGGCGCTGCGCGCGACCAGCGCCAGCGCCTCGCGCACCAGCGCCACGGTCTCGTCCACCAACTGCAGGTGATTCCAGCCGACCCGGTACCACTCCAGCATGGTGAACTCGGGGTTGTGGCGCCCGCCGGCCTCGCCGTTGCGAAACACCCGCCCCAGTTCGTAGCAGTCGCCGACCCCGGCGGCGAGCAGCCGCTTCAATGGGTATTCGGGCGAGGTACGCAGCCAGCGCAGCGCCGGGCCGGCATCGACGTGGCCGCTGAAGCGGGTCTGGAAGCTGTCGATGTTGGGCTCGGTGTTGCCTGCCACCGACAGCATCGGCGTCTCCACCTCGAGCACGTCGCGCGCGGCGAAGAAGGCGCGGATGCGTGCGTTGAGCGCGGCGCGCAGGCGCAACCCGTCCAGGTCCGGCGCCGCGCTCATCGCCGCGCGCCGTCCGACCGACGCGGCATGGGCGCCGCGCCGCTCATTCCTGGCCCTCGTGCTCGCCGAGCAGCGCCAGCAGCTGTGCCTCGTCCCATACCGGCACGCCCAGTTCCTGCGCCTTGTCCAGCTTGGAGCCGGCCTCGGCGCCGGCGACGACGAAGCTGGTCTTCTTCGACACGCTGCCGGCGACCTTCGCGCCCAGCGCTTCCAGCCGCTCCTTGGCCGCGTCGCGGGTGAGCTGCTGCAAGGTGCCGGTCAGCACCACGGTCTTGCCGTCCAACGGCGCGGCGCGGCGTTCGGCCTGCGCAGGCGCCGCCTCCAGCAGCCGTCGCATCGCCGCGTCGGCCTCGCGCAAGGCCCGCAGGTTGTCCGCGTCGGCCAGGTACGCGGCCAGGTTGGCGGCGCCCGCGGCGGACAGGCCGGCGCCGGTCCAGCCGCTTTCGTTGGCTTTCAGCAGCGCATCCAGCGTGCCGTAGGTCGCGGCCAGGCGCTGCGCGCTCTTGCCGCCGAGCTTGTCCACCGGCAGCGTGCTCAGCAGGTGCGCCAGGTCGAGGCGCTCGCGCAGTTGTGCCGGTGGCCGGCCCTCGTCGGAGAAGCCGATGCCCGCCCGGATCAGCGCATCGACCCCCGCGGCGTTGCCGGCCTGCTCGAAGAAGGTGGCGATCGAGCGCGCGACCTCGCCGCCGATATCGGGCAACGCCTGCAGCAGCACCGCCGGCGTGCTGCGCACGAACGCCAGCGTGCCCAGCCAGTGCGCGAGCGCCTTGGCGGTGGATTCGCCCAGATGCGGAATGCCCAGCGCGAACAGGAACCGCGGCAGCGTGGCGTGGCGGCTGGCGGCGATGCCGGCGACCAGGTTCTCGGCCCATTTCGTCGCCAGCTTGCCGCCCAGATCGACCGCCAGGTGCGCGCGCAGGAACTCGGCGCGGCGCCAGTCCGGCGGGTCCTGCTGCGCGAGCGTCGCGTGCGCTTGCGCATCCAGCGCCAGCGCGCCCTTGCTCTCGGTGACCGCCTGCTCCAGATCGGCGGCGGTCGCCGCGTCCAGCGCGACCTTCATCCGCACCAGGTCCTCGACGCTGAGCGCGTACAGATCGGCCAGCGACTGCACGAAGCCGAACTCGACCAGCGCATCGGCCTGGCGGTCGCCCAGGCCCTCGATGTCCATCGCCCGGCGCGAGGCGAAATGGCGCAGCGCCTCCTTGCGTTGCGCGGCGCAGGCCAGGCCGCCGCTGCAGCGCCAGGCCACCGCGTCCTCTTCCTTGACCAGGTCCGAGCCGCACACCGGGCAGGTGGCGGGCATCGTCCACGGCACGGTGCCGGGCGGACGCCGTTCCTCGATCACCCGCACCACTTCCGGGATCACGTCGCCGGCGCGGCGCACGATCACCGTGTCGCCCTCGCGCGCGTCCAGCCGCGCGATCTGGTCGGCGTTGTGCAAGGTGGCATTGGTGACGGTGACGCCGGCGACCTGCACCGGCTCCAGCCGCGCCACCGGGGTGACCGCGCCGGTGCGGCCGATCTGCACCTCGATCGCGCGCAGCACGGTGGATTGTTCCTGCGCCGGGAACTTGTGCGCCAGCGCCCAGCGCGGCGCGCGCGAGACGAAGCCCATCGCCTGTTGCTGGTCGTAGTCGTCGAGCTTGTAGACCACGCCGTCGATGTCGTACGGCAGGCTGTCGCGCGCGGCGCCGATGCGGCGGAAGTAGGCGATCAGGCCATCGAAACCGGTGGCGGTGGCCACTTCCGGCGCCACCGGGAAGCCGAAGCGGCGCAGCAGTTCCAGGGTCTGCGAATGGGTCTCGGGCAGTTCCAGCCCGCGCACCTCGCCGACCGAGTAGGCGAAGAACGCCAGCGGCCGGCGCCGGGTGACCGCCGGATCGAGCTGGCGCAGCGAGCCGGCGGCGCCGTTGCGCGGATTGGCCAGCAGCTTCTCGTTGCGCTCCAGCGCCTGCGCATTCCAGGCGGCGAAGGCCGCGCGCGGCATGTAGATCTCGCCGCGCACCTCCAGAACGGCCGGGAACGGCGCGCCGAGGTCGCGCAACTTCAGCGGCACCGAGCGCACCTGGCGCAGGTTGGCGGTGACGTCCTCGCCGGTGGCGCCGTCGCCGCGGGTGGCGCCCTGGACGAATCGGCCGTCCTCGTAACGCAGGCTGATCGCCAGGCCGTCCAGCTTCGGTTCGACCGAGAACACCGGCGCGGCCAGTTCCAGTTCGCGCTCGATGCGCCGCTCGAAATCGGCGACCTCGGCGAAGCGGGTGCGATCGTCGGCGTCCTCGGCCACGCCTGGCGTCTCGAAGGCGTTGGCCAGCGACAGCATCGGAATGGCGTGGCGCACTTCGGGGAAGCCGCCGTCGGGACGCGCGCCGACGCGGCGGGTCGGCGAGTCGTCGCTGGCCAGGTGCGGATGCTCGGCTTCCAGCGCCTCCAGTTCGCGCAGCAACGCGTCGTACTCGGCATCGGGGATCGACGGATCGTCGTGCACGTAGTAGCGGTCGTTGGCGTCTTCGATGCGGCGGCGCAGCTCGGCGACGCGCTGCTGGAGATCGGACGTGGCGGTCATGCGCGGCCGGAGGTGACGGAGAGGGAGGCGATAGTAACTGCGGGACCGGCGAGGGGAAAATGCGCGCGCGGCGGCCTGCGGCCCGCCGCACCCAGGCACGCGACGCAGCCCGGCCGATGCGACCTGGGATCGCGATCGGGCGCTCTTTCCGGGCTTCCGGTCACGCGGCCCCGCGTCCGCGGCGCGACGGCGCTTGCCGCATCGTTAAGAGAACGTTAGGTTTGCGCTCCCCTCCCCGTCCTCGCTGGAGCATCGCCGTGTCGCTACCGGTTTCGCGTCGTTCCTTTCTTTCCCTCGCGACCTCGGGCCTGGCGGTCGGGGCATTGGGCCTGGCCCCCGGCGCGGAGGCGGCCAAGCGCAAGGCCGCGGCCGCCGCGACGCCCGGGGTGGCGCCGGCAGCCGGCCCGGTCTATCTGAATTTCAACGAATGCCCGCTGGGCCCGTCCCCGGCCGCGCTGGACGCCGCCCAGGCGATCCTGCCGCGCGCCGGTCGCTACCTGTTCGAGCTGCCCAACGACCTGATCGCGCTGTTCGCCGGCGAGCATCAATTGCCCAGCAACCACATCGCGGTCTATCCCGCCTCCAGCGATCCGCTCAACCGCGCCGCGCGCGCCTTCACCTCGGCCCGCGCCGGCGTGGTGGTGGCCGACCCGACCTTCGAGGCGGTCGCCGACGTCGCTGCCGCCAACGGCGCGCCGGTGCGGCGGGTGCCGCTGCGCGCCGACGGCGGACACGACGTCAAGGCCATGGCCAGCGCCGATCCGAACGCGGGGTTGATCTACCTGTGCAACCCGAACAACCCGACCGGCTCGATCACCGCCCGCGCCGACATCGAATGGCTGCTGGCCAACAAGCCCGCCTCCAGCGTGCTGCTGGTGGACGAGGCCTACATCCACTACAGCGAGCAGCCCTCGGTGATCGACCTGATCGGCCAGCGCCAGGACCTGCTGGTGCTGCGCACCTTCTCCAAGCTGTACGGCATGGCCGGCCTGCGCCTGGGCCTGGCGGTGGCCTCGCCGGGATTGCTGACCAAGCTGGCGGCGTTCGGCGAGAACCCGGTGGCGGTGACCGCGGTCGCCGCCGGCATCGCCAGCCTGCGCGACGTGCAGTTGGTGCCGACGCGCCGCGCCGAGAACGCCCGCGTGCGTAACGACACCATCGCCTGGCTGCAGAGCAAGGGCTACAAGTGCCTGCCCTCGCAGTCCAACTGCTTCATGGTCGACGTCAAGCGCGACGGCAAGGCCTTCGCCGCGTCGATGGCCAAGCAGGGCGTGATGGTCGGCCGCAACTGGCCGATCTGGCCCAAGCTGGTCCGCGTCACGGTCGGCACCGAGGCGGAGATGCTGCGGTTTCGTGAGGCGTTCTTGAAGGCGCGCAAGTAGCGCGCGCGCCGGGGATTGGGGAGTCGGGATTGGGGATTGGCTTAAAGGCCGGGACTCAAGGATTGGGATTGGGGATTCGCGAACGCCAAAGCTAGGGCTTGTGGCGTCGGCGGCGGTCGTACCCTCATCCGCCCCTTCGGGGCACCTTCTCCCGATGGGAGAAGGGAGGAGCCAGCAGATTCGCTTTACGAATCCCCAATCCCAAATGCCCAATCCCGCGCCACGCTACCAGCGTGGCGCCTTGGTCAACGGCGGCGCCTGATGCTGCCGATCGTAGGCACGCAGGTCGTCGCGGATGTGCGCGATGCGCTGGCGGCCGAGGGCGTTGCGGCTGTCGTCCAGGACCACGCCGTCGAGCAGTTCGCCCATGCGCTGCACGGTCGGCAGCATCTTCTCCCAGGCGTCGAGCGCGGTCAGCGGCGCCGGCAGGGTCAGGAAGAACGCGATCGCCGGGGTCTCCATCTCGCGGATGTGCGCCATGTCGAAGCTGCCCGGCTTCATGATGCTGGCCATGCTGAAGATCGGGCCTCGCTCGGGATGGCCCTCGACCAGGCGGTGGAACACGTTCATGTGGCCGAACACCAGGCCGGTCTTTTCCGCGGCGACGACGATGTCCTCGCCGCGCAGCACCTGCCCGGCGCGTGCGGCGACGTACAGCGAGACGATCTTGTCGAAATCCTGGCTCGGCCGCTTGCCGAGGTCGGCCGAGGCCGATTCGGCGGCGGGCAGGCCCAGTTCGGGTTGGCCCAGGGCGCCATCCTGTTCGGCGGCAACGCCGCTGTCGCCGTCGGCCGGCAGCGCGGCGTCGCCGAGCGAGGGTTCGCGACGCGGCGTGGTGGCGGGATCGGCCGCGTCCACGCGCCGGCCCTGGGTGGGTTTCTTCGGGCGGCCGAACAGGAAGATCGCCGCGATCAACAGCAGACCGGCGGCGAGGATGCCGATGCGCAGCAGTGCCATGTCGGACATTCGGGGTTACTCCGGCAGGGGTGCGTAGGGGAAATGCAACTGATCTAGCATGTCACGTCAGGCCGCGCCCGCCAAACGCGCGGCTTCCTCGAGGTCCACGCTGACCAGGCGGCTGACGCCGGGCTCGCGCATGGTCACGCCGCTGAGCTGATGCGCCGCTTCCATCGTCGCCTTGTTGTGGCTGACGAACAGGAACTGCACCTTTTCGCTCATTTCCCGCACCATCGCCGCCAGGCGGCCGACGTTGGCCTCGTCCAGCGGCGCGTCGACCTCGTCGAGCAGGCAGAACGGCGCCGGGTTGAGCTGGAAGATCGCGAACACCAGCGCCACCGCGGTCATCGCCTTCTCGCCGCCGGACAGCAGCGAGATGCTGGACACGCGCTTGCCCGGCGGCCGCGCCATGATCGCCACGCCGGTGTCGAGCAGGTCTTCGCCGGTGAGTTCCAGATAGGCGTGGCCGCCGCCGAACAGGCGCGGATACAGCGCCTGCACGCCGGAATTGACCCGGTCGAAGGTGTCCTTGAAGCGGCCGCGGGTCTCGCGGTCGATCTTGCGGATGGCGTCCTCCAGCGTCTCCAGCGCGGTGTTGAGGTCCACATCCTGCGCTTCCAGGTACTCGGCGCGCTGCGCGGCCTCGCCGTACTCGCTGATCGCCGCCAGGTTGACCGGCTCCAGCCGGCGCATGCGCGCGTCGATCTGCTGCACCGCCTGTTCCCATTCGGCCGGATCGGCCTGCTCGGGCAGGCCGTTGATCACGTCCTCGAGCACGAACCCGGCCTTGACCACCGCCGCCGACAGCTGCTCGGCGCTGAGCACCAGCGCCTGCTGGTCGAGGCGGCGCTGGGCGATGCGCTCGCGCTGCGCCAGCGCCTGTTCGTCGCGCTGCTGGCGGGTCTGCTCCAGCGCGCGCAGTTCGTGGTCGATGCCGTCCAGCAACGCGCGCGCCTCGCCGAGCACGCGGTCGGTGCGCACGCGTTCGCTGAGCGCCGCCTGGTGTTCGGCTTCCAGCGCCACCACCGGCGAGTCGCCTTCGCTCAACTGCGCGCTGAGTTCGCCCAGGCGCGTATCCAGTTGCCCGCGCTGGTTGCCCATGCGCTCCAGCGCCTGGCTCAGCGAGGCGATCTGCGCGCGCTGCGATTCCAGGGTCAGGGCCAGCGCGTGCGCCGCCTCGCGCACCCGCCGCGCGGCGTCGCGGGCCAGGTCGCGCGCCTCGGTGAGCTGGCGGCGCTCGCTTTCCAGCGCGTGCCGCACCGACTCCAGGTCGCCCATGCTGGTGACCGCGTCCTCCAGCTTGGAGCGCGCCTCGCGCGCCTGCTCGCGGCTGCTGTCCAGGGTCTCCAGCAACTGCGCGATCTCCGCCTCGATGCGCTCGATGCGGGTACGCGCGGCGTCGACCTTGCCCTGCTGGCTCTGCAGTTGCCCGGCCAGTTCGGACACGCTGCGGTGCGCCTGGTACAGCTGGCGCTGCGCCTCCTCGCGCTGCTGTTCGGCGGCCAGCGATTGCTCGCGCAGGCTCGCCAGGCGCTGTTCCAGTTCCGCCTCGCGCTCCTGCAGCGCGTCGATCTGGCCGCGCAGGGTCTGGATCTCGCGCTCGCGCAGCAGCGCGCCCTGCTTGGCCGCGCCGGAGCGCGACACGCGCAACCAGCCCTCGCCCAGGCGCGCGCCATCGCGGGTGACGATGGAATCGCCCTCGCCCAGCCGCGGCAGCAAGGCGCGCGCGGCGGCCAGATCCTCGGCCACGTGCAGCCGCGCCAGCAGCCGGCGGATCGCGATCGGGCCCTGCACCTTGGCGGCCAGCGAGGTCGGCGCGAAATCGCCGGCCGCCTCCGCGCCGCTGACCAGCGCGATGCGGCCTTCGCCGAGTTCGCCCAGCGCATCGACCAGGGTTTCCGGCGCATCGACCAGCACGCCCTCGATCAGCTGCCCGAGCGCGCCTTCGACCGCGTTTTCCCAGCCGCTCTCGACGCTGATGCGCTCGCCCACGCGCGCCGCCGAATCCAGCCCGCGCGCCTTCAGCCAGGCCACCGCGGCGCCCTGCTCCTGGCCGAGCGCGGCCTGCTGCAGGGTTTCCAGCGACGACAGCCGGCCGCGCGCGGCCTGCGCCTGCTTGCGCACCTCGGCCAGTTCGGCCTGCGCGCCGCGCTGCTGCTCCTGCAGCGCCACCACCGCCTGCTTGCGGGTCTCGACCTGCTCGTTGAGGCCATCCAGCGCGGCGCGCTGGGTCTCGTGCTGCAGTTCGATCTGCTCGAACGCGGCGGCCAGCGCGTCCAGGTCCAGCCCGGCGCGCTCGGCGACCAACGCCTCGCGGCGGCGCTCGGCCTCCAGCGACTGCCGGTCCAGGTAGTCGACGCGGGTGCGCTCGACTTCGCCGGCGCGCGAGGCCTCGGCGGTGTTGCGCTGATGCGATTCCCAGCGCTGCTGCCAGTCGGCCAGGCGCGCCTCGGCCTCGCGCAGCGCTTCCTGCTTGAATTCGTTGTCTTCCTGCAGTTCCTCCAGCTGCGGCCCGGCCACGTCCACCGATTCGCGCAGCAGCGCCAGCTTGGCCTCGTCGCCGCTGATGTGCTGGCCGAGTTCGGCCAGCGCCAGTTGCGCCTCGTCGCGCGCCTTGTGCAGGCGCTGCGACAGGTCGCGCTGGTGCTGGATCTGCTGCTCGATGCGGGCCAGGGTGCTGCCGACCTGGTAGACCTCGGCCTGGGCCTTGCTCAGCGCCTCGGCGGCTTCCTCGCGGCGCACGCGGCCGGTCTCGATCCGCGCCTCGGCGTCGCGCTGCTCGGCGATGAACTGCTGCAGCCGCGTCTCTTCCTGGCCCAGCGCCTCGCGCAGGCCCTGCAGGCGCCCGTCCAGACCGCGGTATTCCAGCGCCTTCCACTGCGCGTCCTTGATCCGGCGCTCTTCCTGCAGCGCCTGGTACTGCTCGGCCTGGCGCGCCTGGCGCTTGAGGTGTTCGAGCTGCTTGCCGATCTCCTCGCGCAGGTCGCCCAGCCGCTCCAGGTTCTCGCGGGTGTGGCGGATCCGGGTCTCGGTCTCCTTGCGCCGCTCCTTGTACTTGGAGATGCCGGCGGCCTCCTCCAGGTACACGCGCAGGTCCTCCGGGCGCGCCTCGATGATCTGGCTGATCATGCCCTGCTCGATGATCGAGTAGCTGCGCGGGCCCAGGCCGGTGCCCAGGAACAGGTCGGTGATGTCGCGGCGCCGGCACTTGGTGCCGTTGAGGTAGTAGCTGCTGCTGCCGTCGCGGCTGACCTGGCGCTTGACCGAGATCTCGTTGAACGCCGCGTACTCGCCGGAGATGGTGTGGTCGGAGTTGTCGAAGATCAGCTCCACCGTGGCCTGCGACACCGGCTTGCGCGCCGAGGAGCCGGAGAAGATCACGTCGGTCAGCGAGTCGCCGCGCAGGCGGCTGGCCGAGCTCTCGCCCATCACCCAGCGCACCGCGTCGATGATGTTCGACTTGCCGCAGCCGTTCGGACCGACGATGCCGGTCATGTTGGTCGGCAGGTGCAGCGTGGTCGGATCGACGAAGGACTTGAAGCCGGACAGCTTGATGGTCGACAGGCGCATGGGTCGGGCAATCCATGGCAGGCGCGCGGCCGGCAGGCCGGCACGCGCTGCCGCTAATGAATATCCAGGTGAAGTCCCGCTTCCAACCCCTTGATACGACTACGATCGCCGGACAGGAAACAGGCACGAACCGGTGAGTATAACGGCCATGGCGGGCGCCGGGGCCGCGGGCCGCAAACGAAACGGGCACCTTGCGGCGCCCGTTTCGGTACAGCGTACGACGCCGGGGATCAGGCGTCGGCTTCGACCACGACCTTGACCGAGGTCTCGACGTCGGCGTGCAGGCGCACCAGCACGTCGTACTCGCCGATGTTGCGGAACGCGCCTTCGCCCAGCACCACTTCGCCCTTTTCCAGCGGCAGGCCGGCGGCGGTGAACGCCTCGGCGATGTCGCGCGGGCCGACCGAGCCGTACAGCTTGCCTTCGGTGGACGCGTTGGCCTTGATGGTCACGCTGGCGCCTTCCAGCTTGGCGGCACGGGCTTGCGCGTCGTCGTGGATCGACTTGGCCTTGGCTTCGTACTCGGCGCGCTTGGCTTCGAACTCGGCGATGTTGGCGGCGGTGGCCGGCACGGCCTTGCCCTGCGGCACCAGGTAGTTGCGGCCGTAGCCCGGCTTGACGTCGACCTTGTCGCCGAGGCCGCCCAGGTTGGTCACTTTCTGCAGAAGAATCAGTTGCATGGTCTTGCTCCGTTATTCGTTAGCGCACGCCCGAAGGCGCCCGCAACGCTTGCTGTCCGAATAGGAGAAGCCGGGATTCGGGATTCGGGAATCGGGATTTGCGCCCGATCGGCACCGCACTCTTCAATCGCCAGACTTCGTTCGAATGCCCGCACCGGGAGGTGCGGGCCATTACATGCCGGGAAACCCGGAATTAAACGTCGTGGTTGTCCGTGTACGGGATCAGCGCCAGGAAACGCGCGCGCTTGACCGCCGTGGCCAGCTGGCGCTGGTACTTGGACTTGGTGCCGGTCACGCGGCTCGGCACGATCTTGCCGTTCTCGGTGAGGTACTGGCGCAGGGTGTTGAGATCCTTGTAGTCGATCTCCTTGACGCCCTCGGCGGTGAACTTGCAGAACTTGCGACGACGGAAGAACTTGGACATGGCGGTGCTCCTTAGGCGGCTTCGGCGGCGTCGCCGTCGGTATCGGTGGCGGCGGCAGGCGCTTCGCCTTCCTCGTCGTCGCGGCGACGGCGCTCGCTGCGCTCGGGCTTGTCGCCCTTCTCGTCCTTGCTCTTCATGATCAGCGACTGCTCGGTGTCGGCGCCGTCGCGCTTGATCACCAGGTGGCGCAGCACGGCGTCGTTGAAGCGGAAGCTCTCGACCAGCTCGGCCAGGATGGCCTGGTCGACTTCGATGTTCAGCATGACGTAGTGCGCCTTCACCAGGTTCTGGATCGGGTACGCCAACTGGCGGCGGCCCCAGTCTTCCAGGCGGTGGATGGTGCCGCTGCCGTTCTCGACCAGCGACTTGTAGCGCTCGATCATGGCCGGGACCTGCTCGCTCTGGTCCGGATGGACCAGGAACACGATTTCGTAATGACGACTCATGTGGGTATACCTTTCGGATGTGGCCCGAGGGCCGGACAGCCCCCCGCGAGCCCGGGACGGGTGCGGTGGAGCAAGGGTTCCTGCCACGACGGGCACAGGAAGCCGGAAAGTATGGCAGTGCGGGGGCCGCGCCGCAAGGCCAGACACCTTGCGCCCTCCCCCGCGGCGGCGGCGGTGCCGAGCAAGTGCGGGTTTTGCGACACTGGCCGGGTGAACGCCCGCACCCCGAACCTTCCGCACCTATCTGCCACCCTACGCGCCGCGGGCGCTTGGGCGCGGCCGCTCGTCGGCGCCACCGCCAAGCCCGGCCCGGGACAGGCTTGGCGGCGCCCGACTGCGCCAGTGCTTTCCGAGGCGCCGCTACGCGCCATCGGCGTCAAAGGCGCACAGTGAGCGCCGCCCCACTGGTCGGCCAGCCGCTGCGACTGGACCTGCCGCCGGCGGTCGCCGCCGCGTCGCGCGGGGCACGGCGCTATCTGCTCGACGCCACCACGCCGCTCTACGTGCTGGCCTTCGATGCCGCGCGCTTCGATGCACAGGCCTTCGCCGCGGCGGCGATCGCCTGCCCGGACAGCGTGGCGCGCAGCGTGCGCAAGCGCCAGGCCGAATTCCTGTTCGGGCGCCTGGCCGCGCGCCTGGCGCTGGGCGAGGCGCTCGGGCCGGCGCGGGCGCAGGCCGAGATCGCGATCGGCACCTCGCGCCAGCCGTGCTGGCCGCCCGGCAGCCTGGGCAGCATCTCCCACAGCGACGGCTGCGCCGCGGCGCTGGCGCTGGCCGGCGACCAGGGCCAGGGCATCGGCATCGACCTGGAGCGGCGGCTCGCGCCCGCCGCGCGCGAGGCGGTGCTGGACGTGGCGATCGACGCCGCGGAGGCCGCGCTGCTGACGACGGCCGCCGATGCGCAGTGGCCGTACGACGCGCTGCTGACCGCCCTGTTCTCGGCCAAGGAAAGCCTGTTCAAGGCCGCGTTCGGCGTGGTCGGACGCTATTTCGACTTCGCCGCCGCCCGCCTCTGCGCGGTCGACCTGGCGCAGCAGCGTCTGCACCTGCAGTTGACCGAAACGCTCTGCGCCCAATTCGTCGCCGGACAGGTCTGCGCGATCGGCTTCGCGCGGCTGGACCTGGATCCGCAACTGGTGCTCACCCACTACGCCTGGTGACAGCACCCGCAAGCAAGGCACTCGACGTCGATGGCGCAGCGTTCGGCCGCGCCTGGGAGCGCACGCGCGAAGGCCTCGAGCCGATTCCAATCAAAGGCTTGAGTCAGCCCATGTCGACATGCAGGCGATGCTGGCCGCAGGCCAGGCACCGGAACAGGCAGCCGACCAGCATGCCGTCGCGGGACAACCGCGCCAGCAGCCAGTCCGCATCGCGCGGATTGACCTCTCAGGGCGCGCCGGCGTGTTCGGCGTCGGTGGTGAAGCTCTCGCCGCACCCGCATTCGGCGGTGGCATTGGGATTGCGGAAGATGAAGGTCTCGCCCAGGCCCTGCTTGGCGAAGTCGATCTCGGTGCCATCGACCAGCGGCAGGCTGGCGGCATTGACGTAGATGCGCACCCCGTCCTGCTCGAACACGGCATCGTCCGCATGCGCTTCGCGCGCCAGGTCGGTGACGTGGCCCCAGCCGGAGCAGCCGGTGCGCTCGACGCCGAAGCGCAATCCCAACGCGCCGGGCGTCTGCGCGACGAAACGCTGCACGCGGGCGTGGGCGATGGGGGTAAGACGGATGGCCATGGCAACGACTCCGGGAACTGCGAACGCGCATTATAGGAAAAGAACGGCGGCCGATCGCCGCCACGCCTCGCAAGCGCCGCGCTCCAGCCAGTACACTTGCCCCTTCCATATCGAGTCGCTGCGGCGAGGATTCAAGTCATGACGGTGGTGAGCGTTGCACATGCGCTGGCGGGGAAGATCCCCGAAGGCGGCGAAGTCACGGTGCGGGGATGGGTGCGCACGCTGCGCGGCTCTGCCGGACTGGCTTTCATCAACGTGACCGACGGCTCCTGCTTCGCCCCGATCCAGGTGGTGGCGACCGACGCGCTGCCCAACTTCGACGAGATCAAGCGGCTGACCGGCAGTTGCTCGCTGATCGCCAAGGGCGTGCTGGTGAAGTCGCAGGGCAAGGGCCAGTCGTACGAGATCCAGGCCAGTGCGGTCGACGTGGTCGGCTGGGTCGAGGAGCCGTTGACCTATCCGATCCAGCCCAAGCCGATGTCGCCGGAGTTCCTGCGCGAGGTCGCGCACCTGCGCCCGCGCACCAACCTGTTCGGCGCGGTGACCCGCATCCGCAACTGCCTGGCGCAGGCGGTGCACCGCTACTTCCACCTCAACGGCTACAACTGGATCAGCACGCCGATCATCACCACCTCCGACGCCGAAGGCGCCGGGCAGATGTTCCGCGTCTCCACCCTGGACCTGGCCAACCTGCCGCGCGACGCCAGGGGCCAGGTCGATTTCGGCCGCGATTTCTTCGGCAAGGAAACCTTCCTGACGGTGTCCGGCCAGCTCAACGTCGAGGCGTATTGTCTGGCGCTGAGCAAGGTCTACACCTTCGGCCCGACCTTCCGCGCCGAGAACAGCCACACCACGCGCCACCTGGCCGAGTTCTGGATGATCGAGCCGGAAATCGCCTTCGCCGACCTGGCCGAGGACGCGCGTGTGGCCGAGGACTTCCTCAAGTACCTGTTCCGCGCGGTGCTGGAGGAGCGCGCCGACGATCTGGCGTTCATCGCCGAGCGCGTGGACAAGACCGCGATCGACCGGCTGGAAACCTTCATCAACTCGCCGTTCGAGCGCATCGAGTACGGCGAGGCGATCACCCTGCTGCAGAAGTCCGGGCACAAGTTCGAGTTCCCGGTGGAATGGGGCCTGGACCTGCAGACCGAGCACGAGCGCTGGCTGACCGAGCAGCATGTCGGCCGCCCGGTGGTGGTGACCAACTACCCCGAGCACATCAAGGCCTTCTACATGCGCCTGAACGACGACGGCAAGACCGTCGCGGCGATGGACGTGCTGGCGCCGGGCATCGGCGAGATCATCGGCGGCAGCGAGCGCGAGGACCGCCTGGATGTGCTGGACACGCGCATGGTGCAGTTCGGCCTGGATCCGCAGCATTACGGCTGGTACCGCGACTTCCGCCGCTACGGCACGGTGCCGCATGCCGGCTTCGGCCTGGGCTTCGAGCGCCTGGTGGTCTACGTCTGCGGGTTGAGCAACATCCGCGATGCGATCCCCTACCCGCGCGCGCCGGGCAGCGCCGAGTTCTGAGCATGGCCGGCGACGCCGCGACGATCACCATGTATCGCCCGCTCGGGCCGGAGGAGCTCGAACTGGTGCGCGCCAGCGGGTTCCGGCGCTGGCCGCCGCGGCTGCCGGAGCAGCCGATCTTCTATCCGGTGACCAACCAGCGTTACGCCGAGGAGATCTCGGCGCGCTGGAACGTCAAGGACAGCGGCGTCGGCTACGTGGCGCGCTTCGCGGTGCGCGCGGACTTCATGGCCGCCTATCCGGTGCAGAAGGTCGGTGGCGCGCACCATACCGAATGGTGGATCCCGGCCGAGGAGCTGGAGGCGTTCAACGACAACATCGTCGGGCCGATCGAGATCGTCGGCCGCTTCGACGGCAGCGAGCCGACCCCATGATCCTGTTCTTCGCCCTGTGCTTCGTCGGCGTGGCGATCGCCGGCTTCAGCGCCTTCGTGATCTTCTGGCCGCTGACCCTGGTGCATATCCGCGACCGGCATCCGCCGCTGGTCGCCGCGTTCGGCCCCGGCGCCTTCCTCAAGCCGGTGGCGCTGGGCTGGCTGCTGGCGCGGCGCTACCGCCCGCTCGGCGACCGCGCGCTGTCCGGGCTGGCGACGCCGGCTTGGCTGTCGCTGCTGACCATCTTCCTCGGCCTGGGCATGGCCGCCCTGCTCTGGCTGCTTTCCACGGTGATTCCATGACCTCAGACCTTCCCGCCGACCGCTGGTTCCTGGCCAGCCTCGGCCGCATCCTGGTGTGGGCGCGCCTGCGTGTGCGTGCCGCCGGCACCGCCGAGGTGCTGGACAGCGACGGCAACACGCTCAGCTACGACAGCGAGGACACCGCGCAGGCGGCGCTGTTCGACGCCGAATTCGTCGCCTACGACGGGCTGGACGAGGAGGATGCGCTGGCGCGCGGCTTCTCGCTGGCCGAGGTGTCGCCGCCGCAGGCCGACGACGATGCGGCGCTGCGCGGGCGCATGACCCAGACCCTGGGATCGCGCGCCTGAGCCGATGCACGTTGCGCCCGCCTTCGCCGAAACCGACCTGGGCGCGCTGGACGCGCTGATCGCGCGCAATCCGTTCGCCACCCTGGTCACCGTGGCCGACGGCCTGCCCTGCGCCACGCCGCTGCCGGTGCTGTACCGCCGCGACGGCGCGCGCATCGTGATCGAGGGCCATTGGGCGCGGGCCAATCCGCAGTCCGGCCATACCGGGCCGGCGCTGCTGATCGTGCACGGCCCGCACGCCTACGTGTCGCCGGGCTGGTATCCGGACAAGGACGCGCTGGCGCGCGTGCCGACCTGGAACTACGCGACCGCGCACCTGCATGGGCAACTGCAGCGCAGCGAGGACGAAGCGCAGCTCGCCGACCTGGTGGCGCGGCTGAGCGAACGCCACGAACGCGCGTTGGGTAGCGACTGGCGCTACGAGCCGCACAACCCCGCGCATCGCCGCCAGTTGCGCGGCATCGTCGGCTTCCGGATCGAGGTCGAGCGCGCCGAACTGAAGTTCAAGCTCAACCAGAATCATCCCCAGGCCAACCAGCAGGCCGTGGCCCAGGCGCTGCAGGCGATGGACGACCCGGGCGCGCAGGCGGTGGCGGAACTGATGCGTACGCGCCTGGCCACGCCCTGAGCACGGGCGCACGGCGCGGTGGCGCGGCCGCCCGCCTGCGCTGGACATCCAGGTCGCGCGATCCCGCCATACGCAGGCGTGTGCAATCGGCGCCGTCCCCGCACCCGCGGCCAGGCGCGAGCGGCGCCCCGGTGCGTGCCGGCTTCTGGAATAATGCGCGCAATGAGCAAAATCGATCAGCTACTGAACAACAACCGCGCCTGGTCCAATCGCATCAACCGCGAGGATCCGGAGTTCTTCAGTCGCCTGTCCAAACAGCAGACCCCGGAATATCTGTGGATCGGCTGTTCGGATTCGCGGGTGCCGGCCAACCAGATCATCGACATGGCGCCGGGCGAGGTGTTCGTCCACCGCAACATCGCCAACGTGGTCGTGCATACCGACCTCAACTGCCTGTCGGTGATCCAGTTCGCGGTGGAAGTACTGAAGGTGCGGCACATCCTGGTGGTCGGCCACTACGGCTGCGGCGGCGTCCACGCCGGCCTGACCCGCGCGCGGCTGGGCCTGGTCGACAACTGGATCCGCCACGTCACCGACGTGGCCGAGAAGCACGAGCAGTGCCTGCAGCGGGCCGGCGACGAGAGCCTCCAGCATGCGCGCCTGTGCGAGCTCAACGTGCTCGAACAGGTGGTCAACGTCAGCCGCACCTCCATCGTGCGCGACGCCTGGACGCGCGGCCAGGAACTGACCGTGCACGGCTGGGTCTACAGCCTGCGCGACGGCCGCGTGCACGACCTGGGCATGGAGCTGGAGCGCATCGAGGACCTGGCCCCACGTTACGACGCCGCGCTGGCGCGCATCTGCGCCGACCGCGAGGACCGCTGAGCGCGCCGCCGGCGCGCCTTGGCCAAGGAGGATCCGCATGCTGCCCGCCCCGTTGAACCTGCACGCCTGGATCGAGGAGCACCGCCACCTGCTCAAGCCGCCGGTGGGCAACAAGTGCATCTACGCCGGCGACTTCATCGTGATGGCGGTGGGCGGGCCGAACGCGCGCTCGGACTTCCACTACGACGAAGGCCCGGAGTGGTTCTACCAACTCGAAGGCGAGATGGTGCTGCGGATCCAGGAGGACGGCGCGGTGCGCGAGATTCCGATCCGCGCCGGCGAGACCTTCCTGCTGCCGCCCAAGGTGCCGCATTCGCCGCAGCGCATGCCCGACTCGGTGGGGCTGGTGATCGAACGCCGGCGCCTGCCGCACGAGAACGACGGCCTGCAGTGGTACTGCGCGCACTGCAACCAGTTGCTGTACGAAGAGTACTTCCCGCTGCGCGACATCGAGACCGACTTCCCGCGGGTGTTCGCGCGCTTCTACGCCTCCGAGGCGCTGCGCACCTGCAGCCGCTGCGGGCAGGTGCACCCGGTGCCCGCGCCCGCCGCCGCGCGGTGAGTCGCATCGCGCCGCGCGCGGAACGGCGATGCTGCACAGCCTGATCGCGCTGAAGCCGCGCGACGTCCCGCTGCGCGTCGCCCTGCGCAACACCTTCGCGGTGGTGGCCCCGCTCGCGGTGGGCGTGGCCTGCGGCCACGCCGCGCTCGGCCTGGCGATGGCCACCGGCGCGCTCAACACCATGTTCTCCGACCAGCCCGGGCCGTACCGGGCGCGCATGCAGCGCATGCTGATGGCCGCGCTGGCGGCCGGCACCGCCGCGCTGCTGGGCATGCTGATCGGCGCGCACACGCCGGCGCTGGCGCTGGCGGCGCTGCTGCTGGGCCTGGGCGGCGGCCTGCTGGTGGCGCTGGGACCGGTCGCGGCGCGGGTCGGACTGACCAGCATGATCCTGCTGGTGGTCAGCGCCGACGTGCGCCTGCCGCCGCTGCAGAGCGTCGGCGTGGCCGCGCTGATCTTCGCCGGCGGCGTGCTGCAGATGCTGATGGCGCTGGCCGCCTGGCCGTTGCAGCGCTACCGCCCGGAACGCTTCGCGCTGGCCGAGCTGATGCGGCAACTGGCCGGCATCGCCCGCCAGCGGCCGAGCGCGACGCTGGCGCCGCCGGCCACCGAGGCGGTGCTGGAAGCGATGGTGATGCTGCACGGCGAGCACCGCGCGCGCGGCCTGGCGGTGCAGTCGTTCCGGATCATCGCCGAGCTGTGCGAACGCGCGCGGCTGGAACTGCTGACCCTGGCCGACCTGCACGGGCGCCTGGAGGGCGCGGCGGACGCGCGGCTGCCGATCGAGCGCGTGCTGGAGCGCAGCGCGGTGGTGCTGGACCAGCTCGCCTACGCGCTGGACAACGCCGAGGACCCGGCCGCGGCGGAGGCCTCGATGACCGGCTTCGACGACCTGGCCGAGGCGCTGGCGCAGGCCCAGGCGCAGGCCGAGGACACCCGCGCGCGGCGCCTGCTGCGCATCGCCTTCGCCCGCACCCAGGCCCTGGGCGGACAGTTGCGCGCCCTGGTCCGCAACGGCCACTGGGCCAGCAGCCGCGGCGAGATCCAGGCCGAGCTGGCCGAGGCCCGGCTGCCGGCCGCGCTGCGGCCGCTGGCGCCGCTGCAGACCCTGCGCGCCAACCTGCGCCTGTCCTCGGTGGCGTTCCGCCATGCGCTGCGCTGTGGCGTATGCCTGAGCCTGGCGGTGCTGTTCGAACGCTGGCAGGCGATCCCGCACGGCTACTGGATCCCGATGACCACCGCGATCGTGCTCAAGCCCGACTTCGGCGGCACCCTCAGCTTCGGCGCGCTGCGCGTGGCCGGCACCTTCGCCGGGCTGTTGCTGGCCACGGTGCTGGCCCACTTCACGATGGACGGCGCGGTGGTGCGGCTACTGTTGCTGACCGTGTTCTGCCTCGGCTTCCGCCTGCTGACCCAGGTCAACTACGGCCTCGGCGTGGCCAGCCTGACCGGCATGCTGGTGCTGCTGCTGTCGTTCGAGGGCATGGCCCCGGGCGAGGCGATCGGCGAGCGCATCCAGGCCACCGTGCTCGGCAGCGCGCTGGCGCTGGTCGCCTACGCGCTGTGGCCGACCTGGGAGCGACGCCACATCCGCGCCACCCTGGCGCAGTTGCTGCTGGCCTACCGCGACCACCTCGCCGCCCTGCTCGACGGCCGCCTGCAGGCGCTGCCGGAAACCCGCGCCGCGGCGCGCACCGCGCGCACCAACGTGCAGGCCTCGATCGAGCGCCTGCGCGGCGAGCCGCGGCGCAAGCGCAACCTGCGCGAACTGACCCTGGCCGAATCGGTGTTGGCCAACGGCAATCGCCTGATCCGCGCCTCGCTGTCGCTGGAAGCGGTGTTGCGCGACAGCCCGGCGCTGCCGCCGTTGCCGGAACTGCAGCAGTTCCAGCGCCAGGCGCACGCGGCACTGACCCAACTCGCCGACAGCCTGGGCAGCGGCATCGCGCCGGCGCAGGCCACGCTGCGCCAGGACGAACGCCGCCTGGCCGAGGCGCTGGCCGCGTGCCCGGCGGACGCCGCCGACGCCACGGCGCTGTCCGCGCTGGCCGACACCAGCGACCGCGTCGCCGACAGCGTCGGCACCCTCACCCACCTGGTGCGCGGCGCCCTGTTGCCCACCGCCGCCGCGAGCGCCGACGAAGCGCCGCGTCCCGACCGGTAGACTGTGCCCTCGTCCCGTCACCTGCCGCCGATGAACGACATCCTGACCCGCAACCACGCCACCGCGCTCGACGCCGCCGATCCGCTGCGCGAACTGCGCCGCGAGTTCCTGTTCCCGCAGCACCAGGGCGCCGACCAGGCCTACTTCGTCGGCAACTCGCTGGGCCTGCAGCCGCGCGGCGCCCGCGCCGCGGTGCAGGAGGTGCTGGACAAATGGTCGACGCTGGCGGTGGAAGGCCACTTCACCGGCGACACGCAGTGGCTGACCTACCACGAACTGCTCGCCGCGCCGCTGGCGCGGATCGTCGGCGCGCTGCCGCACGAGGTGGTGGCGATGAACACGCTGACGGTGAACCTGCACCTGCTGATGGTCAGCTTCTACCGGCCCACCCGCGAGCGCCCGGCGATCCTGATCGAAGCCGGCGCGTTCCCGTCCGACCAGCATGCGGTGGCGTCGCAGATCCGCTTCCACGGCTTCGATCCGGCCACCGACCTGATCGAGGTGCAGCCCGACGCCGATGGCCTGATTTCGATGGCCACGATCGAACGCGCCATCGCCGAGCACGGCCCGCGCCTGGCGCTGGTGCTGTGGCCCGGCGTGCAATACCGCACCGGGCAGGCCTTCGACCTGGACGCGGTGGCGCGGCTGGCGCGCGCGGCCGGCGCCGCGGTCGGCTTCGATCTGGCGCATGCGGTGGGCAACATCCCGCTGACCCTGCACGACACCGCGCCCGATTTCGCGGTGTGGTGCCACTACAAGTACCTCAACGCCGGCCCCGGCGCGGTCGCCGGCGCCTTCGTGCACGAACGCCATGGGCACGGCGACACCCCGCGCTTCGCCGGCTGGTGGGGCCACGACCAGCGCACCCGCTTCCAGATGGGGCCGGACTTCGTCGCCGCGCCCGGCGCCGACGGCTGGCAACTGAGCAATCCGCCGGTGCTGAGCATGGCGCCGCTGCGCGCCTCGCTGGACCTGTTCGAGCGCGCCGGGCTGGCCGCGCTGCGGCAAAAATCGCTGCAGCTCACCGGCTACCTGGAAACGCTGATCCGCGCGCGCCTGGCCGACACCCTGCAGATCCTCACTCCGGCCGACCCGGCGCAGCGCGGCTGCCAGTTGTCGCTGCGCGTGAGCGGCGGGCGCGACCGCGGCCGCGCGCTGTTCGAGTACCTGCACTCGGTCGGCGTGCTCGGCGACTGGCGCGAACCGGACGTGATCCGGATCAGCCCGGTGCCGCTGTACAGCCGCTATCGCGACATCTACCGCTTCGTCGAGGAAGTGGAAACCTGGGCCGGCGTCTGAGCCGCCTCCTCCTGCGCGGCCACGGCCGCGCGCCCTGCCGGATTTCTCCTTGAGCGCCTCCCCCCGCAGCATCACCCTGATCGGCGCCGGCCTGGCCGGCTCCCTGCTCGCCATCCTGCTCTCGCGCCAGGGCTGGCGCGTCACCGTCTACGAACGCCGCGGCGATCCGCGCATCCAGGACTACGAGCGCGGCCGCTCGATCAACCTGGCCCTGGCCGAACGCGGCCTGCACGCGCTGCGCCACGCCGGCGCCGATGCCGCGGTGATGGCCAAGGCGGTGATGATGCGCGGGCGCATGGTGCACTTCGCCGATGGCCGCCAGCAGCTGCAGCGCTACGGCCGCGACGACAGCGAGGTGATCTGGTCGGTGCACCGCAACGATCTCAACATCACCCTGCTGGAACTGGCCGAGCAGGCCGGCGCGCGGATCCACTTCTACCGCCGCCTGCACACGGTGGACTTCGACGCCGGCTACGCGCGCTTCATCGACGACCGCGACGACCAGCCGCACGACATCCGCTTCCACAGCATGATCGGCGCCGACGGCGCCGGCTCGGCGCTGCGCGCGGCGATGCAGCGCAAGGCGCCGATGGCCGAGCACACCGAGTTCCTGGACCATTCGTACAAGGAACTGGAGATCCCGCCCAACGCCGACGGCAGCTTCCGCATCGAGGCCAACGCGCTGCACATCTGGCCGCGCGGGCACTACATGTGCATCGCCCTGCCCAACGACGAAGGCACCTTCACCGTCACCCTGTTCCTGCCCAACACCGGTGAGCCGAGCTTCGCCAGCACCCGCAACGGCGACGAGGCGCTGGCCCTGTTCGCGCGCGATTTCGCCGATGCGCTGCCGCTGATGCCGCAGCTGGCCGAGCACTGGGAACAGCACCCGCCGGGCCTGCTCGGCACGCTGCGGCTGCAGCGCTGGCACCTGGACGGGCGCGCGGTGCTGCTCGGCGACGCCGCGCACGCGATGGTGCCGTTCCACGGCCAGGGCATGAACTGCGCGTTCGAGGATTGCGTGGCGCTGGCCGCGCACCTGCAGCGCGAACCGGACCTGGCGCGCGCCTACGCCGCGTTCGAGGCCGAGCGCAAACCCAACGCCAGCGCGATCCAGCAGATGGCGCTGGAGAACTACATCGAGATGCGCGACCGCGTCGGCGATGCCAGCTTCCTGCTGCAGCGCGACCTGGAACAGGCGCTGCAGACGCGTTACCCGACCCGCTTCGTGCCGCACTACACGATGGTCACCTTCCTGCGCACGCCGTACGCGCTGGCCCTGCAGCGCAGCGAGATCCAGCGCGACATCCTGGTGCAGGCCACGCAGGGCCACAGCGACCTGTCGCGCATCGACTGGGCATGGCTGGAGCGGATCGTGCACGCGCGGCTGGCGCCGCTGGAGGGAGCGCATTGAACCAGCGTACCCTATCGGGACGCTCGATCCGTTGTAGGAGCGGCTTCAGCCGCGACAGCATGCCTGGTAACGCCCGTCGCGGCTGAAGCCGCTCCTACACACGCGCCTCGCCTGCCTTGCCCGCACCCTTCGACCGCCCATGCCCGACAGCTTTCTCTTCTACGACCTGGAAACCTTCGGCGCCGATCCGCGGCGCACGCGCATCGCCCAGTTCGCGGCGGTGCGCACCGATGCGCAGCTGAACGTGATCGAAGAGCCGATCAGCTTCTTCGTGCGACCGGCCGACGACCTGCTGCCCTCGCCGATCGCCACGCTGATCACCGGCATCGCCCCGCAGCAGGCGCTGCGCGACGGCGTCAACGAGGCCGACGCGTTCGCGCGCATCGCCGAGCAGATGGCGCGGCCGCAGACCTGCACGCTGGGCTACAACTCGCTGCGCTTCGACGACGAGTTCGTGCGCCACGGCCTGTTCCGCAATTTCCACGATCCCTACGAACGCGAGTGGCGCAACGGCAATTCGCGCTGGGACCTGCTGGACATGCTGCGGCTGATGCACGCGCTGCGCCCGGACGGCATCGTCTGGCCGCAGCGCGAGGACGGCGCGACCTCGTTCAAGCTGGAACAGTTGGCGCTGGCCAACGGCGTGCGCGACGGCGACGCGCACGAGGCGCTGTCCGACGTCTACGCCACCATCGGCATGGCCCGCCACTTCCGCGAGCGCCAGCCGCGGCTGTGGGAGTACGCGTTGAAACTGCGCGACAAGCGTTTCTGCGGCGGCCTGCTCGACGTGGTGGCGATGCAGCCGGTGCTGCACGTGTCGATGCGCTATCCGGCCGCGCGCCTGTGCGCGGCGCCGGTGCTGCCGCTGGCGCGGCACCCGCGCATCGACAGCCGGGTGCTGGTGTTCGACCTGGAGGGCGACGTGGAGCCGCTGCTGCGCTGCACCCCGGACCAGATCGCCGACCGCCTGTACACGCCGCAGGCCGACCTGCCCGACGGCGAACAGCGCATTCCGCTGAAGGAAGTGCATCTGAACAAGGCGCCGGCGCTGGTCGCCTGGTCGCATCTGCGCGCCCCCGACTTCGCCCGCCTGGGCATCGATCCGGCGCGGATCCAGGCCAAGGCCGCGCGCCTGCGCGAGGCCGGGCCGGAACTGGCCGAGAAGGTGCGCCGCGTGTTCGGCGACGAGCGCGCGGCGATGCCCGCCGATGTGGATGCGTCGCTGTACGACGGCTTCCTGGCCGATGCCGACAAGCGTGCGATGGCGCAGGTCCGCGCCACCCCGCCGGCGCAGTTGGCGCCGCTGGAACAGGGCTTCCGCGATCCACGCCTGCCCGAACTGCTGTTCCGCTACCGCGCGCGCAACTGGCCGCAGACCTTGTCGATCGTCGAGCAGCAACGCTGGGACGACTACCGGCGCCGCCGCCTGGTCGACGACAACGGCCTGTCCGAACTGACCTTCGACGGCTACTACGCGCAACTGGCCGATTTACGCCTGGCTCACTCCGACGATGCTACCAAGCAGGCTCTGCTCGACCAGCTCGCCGCCTGGGCCCAAGACCTGCAACGCACCCTATGACCAGCTATTTCAGCGACGCCAGCTTCAAGTTCCTGCGTGCCCTGGCGCGGCACAACGACAAGGCCTGGTTCAACGACAATCGGCACAAGTACGAGGAGCACGTGCGCCAGCCGTTCCTGCGCCTGATCACCGACCTGCAGCCGGACCTGGCCCAGGTCAGCGAACATTTCCGCGCCGACCCGCGCGGCGTCGGCGGCTCGCTGTTCCGCATCCACCGCGACGCGCGCTTCTCCCACGACAAATCGCCGTACAAGACCTGGCAGGGCGCGCGCCTGTTCCACGAGCGGCGCAAGCAGGTGCCGGCGCCCTCGTTCTACCTCCACCTGCAGCCGGGCGAGAGCTTCGTCGGCGCCGGCCTGTGGCATCCGGAACCGGACACGCAGCGCAAGGTGCGCCAGTTCATCTTCGACAACCCGGGCAGCTGGAAGGCCGCCGCGCACGCGCCGAAGCTGCGCCGCCGCTTCGATTTCGAGGCCAGCGAGGTGCTGGTGCGGCCGCCGCGCGGCTTCCCCGCCGAGTTCGAATTCATCGACGACCTCAAGCACAAGAACTGGGTGTTCTGGCGCCAGCTCGACGACGCCACCATGACCGGGCCGAAACTGCGCGCGCTGGTGGCGGCGGACCTGCAGACGCTGGGGCCGTTCGTGGATTACCTGTGCGCGGCGCTGGACCTGGAATTCTGAGCGCACAGCGCTCCCTGTAGGAGCGGCTTCAGCCGCGACAGGCCTCCTTCGCAGGTGCTGTCGCGGCTGAAGCCGCTCCTACAAAAAAGCTGGTTTCGTACCGAGGCATCCCATGAAGAAATGGCTGGCATTGCTGTTCCTCGCCCTGCTCGCGGTCGGCGGCTACGTCGCCGCCGGGCCGTACCTGGCGATCCGCGGGATCAGCCAGGCGCTGGAACAGCGCGACGCGGCGGCGCTGGAACGCTACGTCGACTTCCCCACCCTGCGCGTGAACCTGAAGGCGCAGGTCGACGACGCGCTGGTACGCCGCGCCGGCCCGGATCTGCAGTCCGGCCTGTTCGGCGGCGCGCTGCTGTCGCTGGCCGGCAGCGTCAGCGGCATCGGCGTGGACGCGATGGTCACCCCGGCCGGGATCGGCGCGCTGCTGCAGGGCGATGCGCTGTGGAAGCGCGCCCGCGGCGACACCGTCGGCGGCGACACCTATGCCGCGCCGCGCCCGCCGCAACCGCTGCGCCAAGCCGAGCATCGCTTCGAATCCAGCTCGCGCTTCGTCGCCACGATCCACACCGCCGACGGCACCGCGATCCCATGCGTGTTCACCCGCGACGGCCTGCGCTGGAAGCTCAGCAACATCCTGCTGCCCTTGTAGGAGCGGCTGCAGCCGCGACTGGATCCCACCGAAGAGCCGCACACCCGTTGCGCCCCTGTCGCGGCTGAAGCCGCTCCTACAGAAGCGCGCCGCCGCTCAGCGGCGCCAGGCAGTCGCCGCGAACGCCTGCTGCAGGCGCAGCAAGGTCGGCCGCAGCTGCCAGCGCGCCGACCACGGCAGGCGCGCCAGCGCGGCCCGCGCATCCAGCGCCTGCACGTCGCCGGTCCAGGCGAACACCACATGGTTGTCCATCTCCGGCTCGTCCATGCGCAGCACGCGGCCGCCGAAGATCTTGCGCAGGTGCGCCACATGCTGGCGGGTGTCGGTGTCGTACAGGTTCACCGCCAGCACGCCGCCGGGCGCCAGCGCGGCATGGCAATCGTCGTAGAACCCGTGCGTGCGCAGCGCCGCGGGGATGCCGTCGGCATCGTAGGCATCGAGCAGCAACAGATCGTAGCGGCCGCGGCGCTGCGGCAGCAGCTGCGCGCCGTCGCCGTGCAGCGCCTGGAAGCGCGCATCGTCGGCCGGGATGTGGAAGGCATCGCGCAGCGCCAGCACGTCGGCATCGGCCTCGATCGCCTCGATCCGCGCCCGCGGCAGGTGCCGGTAGCAGAACTTGGCCTGCGAGCCGCCGCCGAGGCCGACGATGCCGATGCGGCGCGGGTCCGGATGCAGCAGCAGCGCGCCGAGCATGCTGCGGGTGTAGCCCACCTCCAGCACATGCGGCCACCAGGTGAGCATCCGGCTCTGCGTCACCTCGCCCTTGAACTGCAGGCTGGTGTAGCGCCAGCCGCGCTCCACGTAGGGCCGGCCGGGGCGCAGCGTCTGCGTCTGCGCGCCCTGTGCCCGCAGCAACTGGCGCAGCGTGGCCCAGCGGCCGCCCGGCGCCGGGTTCACGGCTTGGCGATGAGGTTGGCCACGCCGTGCGGCACGTGCCCGGCGGCCACGCGCTCGCGCGCGGCGCTGTCGATGTTGTGCTGCGAATCGTCGAAGAAGATGTCGGCGCCGAAGGCCTGCAGGAACGGCCCCTTGTGGCGGCCGCCGAGGAACAGCGCCTCGTCCAGGCGCACGCCCCATTCGCGCAGGGTGCGGATCACCCGCTCGTGCGCCGGCGCCGAGCGCGCGGTGACCAGCGCGGTGCGGATCGGCGAGGCCTCGCCGGCCGGGAACGCGGACTGCAGCGCATGCAGCGCCGACAGGAAATTGCGGAACGGCCCGCCGGTCAGCGGCTCGCGCGCGTTCTCGCGCTCGTAGCGACCGAACGCCTCCACGCCCTGCTCGCGCGAGAAGCGCTCGCCCTCGTCGCCGAAGATCACCGCATCGCCGTCGAAGGCGATGCGCAGCTGCGTGGACAGGCGCTCGGAATCGATCGCCCCGGCCGCCGCGGCGGCCTCCTGCGCATGCTCGCCCGGCGGCTTGGGCAGGATCGTCGCCGCGGCGATGCCGTGGCTGAGCGCGCGCCGCACCGACTCGGGATTGGCCGACAGGAACAGGTCGGTGCCGAACGGCTTGACGTAGGGCCAGGTGGCCTCGCCGGAGGTGAAGGTGGCGCGGACGATGCCCAGCCCGTAGTGCTGGATCGAATTGAAGATGCGCAGGCCGGTGTCGGCGGAATTGCGCGACAGCAGGATCACCTCCACCGGCGGCGTCTCCGGCGGCGTGCCCTGGTTCAACGCCAGCAGCTTGCGCACCACCGGGAACGCCACCCCTGGCGCCAGCACATCGTCCTCGCGCTCGCGCTGGTAGGCGCTGTACGCCTCCACGCCCTGCTGCTCGAACAACGCATGCCCCTCCTCCAGATCGAACAGGGCGCGCGAGGTGATGGCGACGGTGAGCAGGCGGGGGGTGTTGTCGGACATTGGGGCGGGGATTCGAAATTGGGGATTGGGGATTGGCAAAAGCGGCTTACTGGATCGGAACGTACAAGAGTAAAGCGTCGGAGCGACAGACCCGCTGTTGCGAATCCCTAATCCCGACTCCCCAATCCCCGCCTCTAAACCATAAATTGCTCGCTCAAGATCCGCTCCTCCAGATTGTGCTCCGGATCGAACAGCAGCGTGACCAGGCGGTCGCGCGATTCGCGGATGGTGACCTCGACCACGTCGCGGGTCTCGTGCGAGTCGGCGGTGACGCTCACCGGGCGCTTGTAGTGGTCGAGCACGCGCAGGCGCACTTCGGTGTCGGCCTTGAGGATCGCGCCGCGCCAGCGCCGCGGCCGGTACGGGGCGATCGGGGTCAGCGCCAGCGTGTGCGAGCCCAGCGGCAGGATCGGTCCGTGCGCGGAGGAATTGTAGGCGGTGCTGCCGGCCGGCGTGGCCACCATCACCCCGTCGCAGATCAGTTCGTCGACCCGGGTCTGGCCGTTGAGGTCGATGCTGACGTGCGCGGCCTGACGGGTCTGCCGCAGCAGCGAGACTTCGTTGTAGGCCAGCGAGCCGGTGCTGGTGCCGGACTCGGTCTGCGCCAGCATCTCCAGCGGCCGCAGCTTGGCCGGTTCGGCCAGGGCCAGGCGCGCGACCAGGTCGTCGTCGCGGAACTGGTTCATCAGGAACCCGACCGTGCCCAGCTTCATGCCGAACACCGGCTTGCCCAGGCTGCCGTGGCGATGCAGGGTCTGCAGCATGAAGCCGTCGCCGCCGAGCGCGCACAGTACGTCGGCCTCGGCGGGCTCATGGTCGCCGTAACGCGCGATCAACTGATCGCGCGCCTGTAGCGCGGGCGGCGCGGTGCTGGCGAGAAAACAGATACGGGGAGCGGAAGGCAGCGCGGGAGCATTCATGGCCCCGATCATACCCGGCCGATCATGAAAAGCCGGGATTCGGGAGTGGGGATTCGGGATTCGCAGAAGCGGGCTGTCGCATCGGAGCCGGACTGCGAACGCGGCGAACACCGATAAGGCCGAGATTCGGGATTGGTGGAAGCGGGCGATCGCGTCGGGCGATGAGGGTCCGCTTGGCGAATCCCCAATCCCGATTCCCCAATCTCAGCAATCAAGCAAAGCCCCCCTTCTGTTAAGGGGGGCGCGGCGAAGCCGCGGGGGATAGGCAAGGCCGCCATGCGGCGCCAACGTTTGCGGCGCAAACGTTGGGTCAGGCCCGCAACGCGGGCCTGACCACGGTGTTAAACACCGTGCGCCGCGAGCTGGCCGAGCCGCTGCACCGCCACCGACACGGTCGGGTAGTCCAGCGTCTTCTGCGCGGCCAGTTCCTGCAGCATGTTCAAGGTGAAGCGCAGGCTGCTGTCGTCGCGCTGCAGCCAGTGCTGCACCTTGGCCTCGGCGTTGCCGCCCGGCAGGCTCAGCGCCTGGCCGGCCAACGCACCGTGGTGCTTGGCCAGTTCGTCGCGCAGCACGCCGCGGGCCACCGCATGCCAGCGGCCGTTGACCTCCAGCGCGTCGATCTGCTCGAACAGCCACGGCAACTGCAGCGCCTCGCCGAGGCGGAAGTGCACCTTCGACACCTCCACCGGCTTGAGCTTGCGGGTGCGCGCCATCTCGATGATGTCGAACGCCGGTTCCAGGAAGCGCAGTTCCGACAGCTGCTGCGCCAGCGCCGGCGGCAGGCCCTTGTCCTGCCACTCCTGCACCAGCGCCTCGTACAGCGGACGCTGCGAATCCGGGAGGACGCCGGAGGCGACGCGGATGTCGTTGAACGGCTCGTGGTAGCGCTCCACCGCCGCGGTGATGCCCGGCATCGGGCCCGGGCGGAACAGCAGCCAGCGCACGAAGGCGCGCTGCAGCGTCCAGATCACCTCCAGCGCGTCGATCTGCACCGACTCGGGCACCTTGCCGTCCAGCGCGTCGATCTGCGTCCACAGCGCGCGCGCATCCAGCGTCTCGCGGCTGATGGTGTAGGCCTTGGCGACCTCGCCGATGCTGCGCCCGGTGTCTTCCTGCATGCGCATCAGGAAGGTGGCGCCCATGCGATTGATGGTGGTGTTGGTCACCGCGGTGGCGATGATCTCGCGCTTGAGGCGGTGCCGCTCCATCGCATCGGCGTACTTCTTCTGCAGCGGCTGCGGGAAGTAGCGCTGCAGTTCCTTGGACAGGTACGGGTCCTCCGGGATGTCCGATTCCAGCAGCTGCTGGAACGCCACCAGCTTGGAGTAGGACAGCAGCACCGCCAGCTCCGGCCGGGTCAGGCCCTGGCCACGCGCCTTGCGCGCGGAGATCTCCGCATCCGAGGGCAGGTATTCGATCTGCCGGTCGAGCAGGCCCTGCGCTTCCAGGGTGCGGATGAAGTGCTGCTTGGAGCCCAGGCGCTTGACGCTCATCCGCTCCATCAGGCTCAGCGCCTGGTTCTGGCGGATGTTGTCCCACAGCACCAAGTCGGCCACTTCGTCGGTCATCGACGCCAGCAGCGTGTTGCGCGCGGCCAGGGTCAGCTTCTTGGCCTGCACCACGTCGTTGAGCAGGATCTTGATGTTGACCTCGTGGTCGGACGTATCCACGCCGGCCGAGTTGTCGATGAAGTCGGTGTTGAGCAGCACCCCGACCTGCGCGGCCTCGATGCGGCCGAGCTGGGTCAGGCCGAGGTTGCCGCCCTCGCCGACGATCCTGCAGCGCAGCTCGCCGCCGTTGACGCGCAGGCCGTTGTTGGCGCGGTCGCCGACGTCGCCATGGGTCTCGCTGGCGGCCTTGACGTAGGTGCCGATGCCGCCGTTCCAGAACAGGTCCACCGGCGCCTTGAGGATGGCGTTCATCAGCTCGTTCGGCGACAGCTGCTTGACGCCCGGCTCCAGGCCCAATGCCTCGCGCACCGGCGCACTGATCTCGATCGACTTGAGCGTGCGCGGGTAGATGCCGCCGCCGGCGCTGATCCGCTTGGCGTCGTAGTCGGCCCAGCTGGAGCGCGGCAGCTTGAACAGGCGCTCGCGCTCGGCGAAGGACGCCGCCGCGTCCGGGTTCGGGTCGAGGAAGATGTGGCGGTGGTCGAACGCGGCCAGCAGGCGGATGTGCCGCGACAGCAGCATGCCGTTGCCGAACACGTCGCCGGACATGTCGCCGATGCCCACGCAGGTGAAGTCCTCGCTCTGGCAGTCGCGGCCCAGCGCGCGGAAGTGGCGCTTGACCGACTCCCAGGCGCCGCGCGCGGTGATGCCCATGCCCTTGTGGTCGTAGCCGACCGAGCCGCCGGAGGCGAACGCGTCGCCGAGCCAGAAGCCGTGGTCCAGCGCCAGGCCGTTGGCGATGTCGGAGAACGTCGCGGTGCCCTTGTCGGCGGCGACCACCAGGTACGGGTCGTCCTGGTCGTGGCGCACCACCTGCGGCGGCGGCACGATCTTGCCGCCGACGATGTTGTCGGTGATGTCCAGCAGGCCCTGGATGAACAGCTTGTAGCAGGCGATGCCTTCGGCCAGCACCGCATCGCGGTCGCCACCGACCGGCGGACGCTTGCAGAAGAAGCCGCCCTTGGCGCCGACCGGCACGATCACCGTGTTCTTGACCATCTGCGCCTTGACCAGGCCCAGCACCTCGGTGCGGAAATCCTCGCGCCGGTCGGACCAGCGCAGGCCGCCGCGCGCCACCGCGCCGAAGCGCAGATGCACGCCTTCCACGCGCGGGCCGTACACGAAGATCTCGCGGTACGGACGCGGCTTGGGCAGGTCCGGCACCTTGGCCGAATCCAGCTTGAAGCTGATGCAGTGGCCCGGCTGGCCGTCCTTGCCGGCCTGGTAGTAGCTGGTGCGCAGGGTCGCTTCGATCACGCCCTTGAAGCTGCGCAGGATGCGGTCCTCGTCGAGGCTGGCGACCTGGTCGAACAGCTTCAGCAGCGCCGCATTGGCCGCCTCCAACTGCGCGGCGCGGTCGCCGCCACGGGCGTCGATCACCGGCTGCAGCGCCTTCAGCGCGGTCTCGTCGGCACCGGCCAGCAGGCGCAACTGCGCCGCCAGCGCGGCCTGGCCCTCGGCGATCTGCGCCTTGCTCTCGTTGCCGGTGGCCGGGTCGAAGCGCGCCTCGAACAGTTCCACCAGCAGCCGCGCCAGCAACGGATAGCGGCTGCAGGTCTCTTCCACATAGGCCTGCGAGAACGGCACGCCGGTCTGCAGCAGGTACTTGCAGTAGCCGCGCAGGATCGCCACCTGGCGCCAGTCCAGCCCGGCGCCGACGATCAGACGGTTGAAGCCGTCGTTCTCGGCATCCCCGCGCCAGATGCGCACGAACGCCTCGCACAGCGGCGCATCGGCGCGCGCGACATCGATGCTGCCGGCCAGCGGCTCCACCTCGAAGTCCTGGATGTACAGCACGGTGCCGTCCACGGTGAGCCGGTACGGGCGCTCGGAGATCACCCGCAGGCCCAGGTTCTCCATCATCGGCAGCACGTCCGACAGCGGCAGGTCGTCGCGCTGGCGGTACAGCTTCAGGCGCAGGCTGTCGGCGCCGTCGCGGCGCAGCGCCTGCAGGCTCAGGTGCAGGTCGTCCGGGCCGCGCAGCGCGGCCAGGCGCTCGACGTCGCGCGCGGCGATCTGCGCGGTCGATTCCTCGATGTAGCCGGCCGGCAGCGCGCGGCCGTAACCGGCCGACAGCCGCAGGCCGTCGCGCTCGCCGCGGCTGGCGACCAGCGCCTCGCGCAGGTCGTCCTGCCAGTTGCGCAGCAGGTGCGCAAGGCGCGATTCCAGTTCGGTGGTGTCGAATTCCAGCGCCTCGCCGGGCTTGGGCCGCACGATCAGGTGCAGCTGCGCCAGCGGCGATTCGCCCAGCACCACGCTGGAGTCGATGTACTCGCCGTGCAGCGCGTCCTTGAGCAGCGCCTCGATGCGCAGGCGCACGTCGGTGTTGAAGCGTTCGCGCGGGATGTACACCAACGCCGAGATGAAACGGCCGTACTTGTCGCGGCGCAGGAACAGGCGGCTACGCACCCGCTCCTGCAGGCCGAGGATGCCCATCGCGGTGCGGTACAGCTCCTCCTCGTTGGACTGGAACAGCTCCTCGCGCGGCAGCGTCTCCAGGATGTGGCGCAGCGCCTTGCCGCTGTGGCTGCTGGCGGTCAGCCCGGACCTGCGCATCACCGCGTCATAGCGCTCGCGCACCAGCGGGATCTCCCACGGCCGGCGGTTGTAGGCGCTGGAGGTGAACAGGCCCAGGAAGCGCTGCTCGGCGACGATGCGGCCCTTGGCGTCGAATTCCAGCACGCCGATGTAGTCCATGTAGCCGCTGCGGTGCACCCGCGAGCGCGCGTTGGTCTTGGTCAGGATCAGCGCGTCCTTGATCCCGGACTCGCTGAGACCATGCGCGGCCAGGGTGCGCACCGGCCGCGCCGGCGACTTGTCGTGGCCGCGCAGCAGGCCCAGGCCGCTGTCCTCCAGCGGCGCCAGCACGTCTTCGCCGCCCTGCTTCTCGACGCGGTACTCGCGGTAGCCGAAGAAGGTGAAATGGTCGGCCGCGGCCCAGCGCAGGAACTCCTGCGCCTCGCGCCGGCCCTTGTCGTCCACCGGCAGGCGCCGCGTGGTCAGGTCGTCGGCGAGGGTCAGCATCTTCTCGCGCATGCCGCCCCAGTCGCGCACGATGTTGCGCACCTCGCCGAGGATGCGCTGGATCGCCGCCTCCACCCGCGGCATGTCTTCCGGCGGCTGCCGGTCGATCTCCAGCAGCATCAGCGATTCCGCCTTGCCCTCGCCCACGCTGTCGAGCTTGCCGGCCTTGTCGCGGCTCATGCGCAGCACCGGGTGGCCGAGCACATGCACGCCGATGCCCAGGTCCGCCAGCGCCATGCTCACCGAATCGACCAGGAACGGCATGTCGTCGTTGACGATCTGCAGCACCGTGCGCGAAGACTCCCAGCCGTCCTGCTTCAGGTCCGGATTGAACACCCGCACGTTGACCGTGCCCGGCTTGCGCTTGCGCGCGAACTCCAGCATCGAGGCCGCCAGCGCCGCCCACTCCTGCGCGCTGTGGTGGGGGAACTCGTCCTCCTCCATGCGCTTGTAGAACGCCTCGGCGAACACCTGCGCCTCCTCCTGGCGGGCGGCCGGGTAACGCTTGCGCAGCGCCGCGTACACCGGCGCCAGGCTGAAGCCGACGGCGGCGGGCAGCGCGTCGACCACCTTGGCGGCGGCCGGCTGGGTCGCGGCAGCGGCCTTGCGCGGAGCGGCCGGCTTGGCCGGCGAGGCCGCGGGAGCCTTGGCGGAGGGCTTGGCCGACTTGGCGGGCGACGGGGCCGCGGCGGTGCGGGTAGCAGCCGGGGATTTGCTGGAACGGGGAGCGGCGTGTTTGGGTTTCATGACGGAGAGCAGCAACGATGCTCGATGGGAAAGCCGAAATTGTACCGGTGCGCCGTTCAACTACCTTGCTGCATCGCAACCGGCGAGCCACGTCGACGGCGACGCGCCAGAACCCGCAAAGCGGCCGCAACGCCGCCTTCACGCGGCGATCACCATGCTTTGCCGGCAAGATCGCTCGAACATGAACGCCGCCTCGTCGAGGCTGGTCTAATTCTAAACTGGACGGTATAGTCCACAATCGATGAACATCCCCCTCGCCTCCGCCACACAGCGCCAGGCGCGCGACCAGCGCGTGTACGACGCCGTGCGCGAGCTGCTGGCCGAGGAAGGCATGCGCCTGAGCATGGACGCGGTGGCCGCCCGCGCCGGCTGCTCCAAGCAGACCCTGTACAGCCGCTACCGCAGCAAGCAGGACCTGCTGCAGCGGGTGATGCAGGACCATATGGAACTGAGCGTCACCCACCTGGGTCCGGCCCAGGGCGATCTGCGCGGCAGCCTGTTGCGCTTCGCCCGCGAGCATCTGGAACAGATGTCCGAGCCGCGCGTGCTGCAGAGTTGCCAGCTGATCGCCGCCGAGTCGCGGCACTTCCCCGAAGAAGCCCGCGCCCTGTTCCGCGACAGCGCCGGCGCGCTGATGCAGCGCCTGAGCGAGCGCCTGCAGCTGGCGATGGCCGCCGGCCAACTGCGCCATGACGATCCGCACTTCATGGCCGAGCTGCTGTTGAGCATGATCGTCGGCTTGGACTTCGAGCGGCAGTTTTTCCACCTCGCGCATCGCCAGGGCGACGCGCAGCGTGCCTGGGCCGAATTCGCGGTCGACAATTTTCTGCGCGCGTTCGCCGCAGCCCCTTCCCTTCCCCTATCAACACCAGACCGGAGTACCACCCGATGACCTCCCCGTTGCGTTCCCTCGCCCTGGCCTGCGCCGTCGTGGTGGTGTTGGCGTCCTGCAAGAAACAGGAGCAGCAGCAGGCCATGCCGCCGCCGGAGGTGGGCGTGCTGGAAGCCAAGCCGCAGACGCTGCCGCTGCAGCGAGAAATGGTCGGCCGCCTGTCGGCGTTCCGCAGCGCCGACGTGCGCGCCCGCGTCCCCGGCGTGCTGGAAAAGCGCCTGTACACCGAAGGCACCGACGTCAAGGAAGGCCAACCGCTGTTCCAGATCGACCCGGCACCGCTGCGCGCCTCGCTGGCATCCGCGCAGGGCCAGCTGGCCTCGGCCGAAGCCACCTACGCCAACGCCAAGGCCGCCGCCACCCGCGCGCGCAGCCTGGCGCCGCAGGCCTATGTATCCAAGTCCGACCTGGACTCGGCCGAAGCCACCGAGCGCAGTTCCGCCGCCGCGGTCCAGCAGGCCCGCGCGGCGGTCGAATCGGCGCGCATCAACCTCGGCTACGCCACCGTCACCGCGCCGATCGCCGGCCGCGCCGGCAAGCAGCAGGTCACCGAGGGCGCGCTGGTCGGCCAGGGCGATAGCACCTTGCTGACCACGATCGACCAGCTCGATCAGTTGTATGTGAACTTCTCGATGAGCTCCGACGAACTGGCGCAGCTGCGCCAGGCGCAGGCCCAGGGCAACGTGGCGCTGAACGACCAGAGCAAGTCGACCGTGCAGATCAAGCTCGGCGACGGCAGCACCTACGCCCAGCCCGGCACCCTGGACTTCTCCGACACCGCGGTCGATCCGAGCACCGGCTCGGTGACCCTGCGCGCGCTGCTGCCCAACCCGGACCGGGTGCTGCTGCCCGGCGCCTTCGTGACCTTCGCCGTCAACCTGGGCCAGCGCAACAACGCCTACCTGATTCCGCAGGAAGCGATCCTGCGCGACGCCAAGGGCGCCTATGCGCTGATCGTCGGCAAGGACGGCAAGGTGGTGCGCAAGGACGTGGTCACGGCGGCCCAGCAGCAGGACAAGTGGATCATCACCGCCGGCCTGCAGCCGGGCGACCAGATCATCGTCAACGGCTTGCAGAAGGCCAAGGAAGGCGAGCCGGCCAAGGCGACGCCGTGGACGCCTGGCGCCCCCGGCCAGGCGTCCGCCGGCGCCGCGCCGCAAGGCCAGGCCGCCGCCAAACCGCAGGGCGCAGCGAACGGCGACACGCCGGCCGCCGCCGCCGCCGATTCCAAGCCCGAGCAGCAGTAACGGACTCCCCCCATGCCTAAGTTCTTCATCGAACACCCGGTCTTCGCCTGGGTGGTGGCGATCCTGATTTCGCTCAGCGGCGTGATCGCCATCCTCAATCTCGGCGTCGAGTCCTATCCCTCGATCGCCCCGCCCCAGGTCACCGTCACCGCCACCTATCCCGGCGCCAGCGCCAGCACCACCGAACGCTCGGTCACCCAGGTGATCGAGCAGCAGCTCACCGGCATCGACCACCTGCTGTACTTCAACTCGTCGTCGTCCTCCAGCGGCACCGCCACCATCACCCTGACCTTCGAGACCGGCACCGACGCGGACATCGCCCAGGTGCAGGTGCAGAACAAGGTGTCGCTGGCGACCCCGCGCCTGCCCTCGGAAGTGACCGCGCAGGGCGTGGTGGTGGCCAAGGCCAACGCCGGCTTCCTCAGCGTGATCGCGCTGCGTTCGGACAACCCGTCGATCGACCGCGACGCGCTCAACGACATCGTCGGCTCGCGCGTGCTGGAGCAGATCTCGCGCGTGCCCGGCGTCGGCAGCACCCAGCAGTTCGGCGCCGAGTACGCCATGGACGTCTGGCTCAACCCGGAGAAGCTGCAGGGTTACCACATGTCGGCCAACGACGTGTACACCGCGATCCGCGCGCAGAACGTGCAGTTCGCCGCCGGCTCGATCGGCTCGGATCCGGCGCCGCAGGGCCAGTCGTTCACCGCCACGGTCAGCGCCGAGGGCCGCTTCACCTCGCCCGAGCAGTTCGAGGACATCATCCTGCGCGCGGACGGCAACGGCACCATGGTGCGGCTGAAGGATGTGGCGCGGGTGTCGTTCGGCCCGACCACCTTCGGCTTCGACACCCAGTACAACGGCAAGCCGACCGGCGCCTTCGCCATCCAGCTGCTGCCGGGCGCCAACGCGCTGAGCGTGTCCGAGGCGGTCAAGGCCAAGATGGACGAGCTGCAGCCCAGCTTCCCGCAGGGCGTCAGCTGGTTCACGCCGTACGAGAGCACCACCTTCGTCAAGATCTCGATCGAGGAAGTGGTCAAGACCCTGATCGAGGCGATCGCGCTGGTGTTCCTGGTGATGCTGGTGTTCCTGCAGAACTTCCGCGCCACCATCATTCCCACGCTGGTGATCCCGGTCGCGCTGCTGGGCACGTTCCTGGGCATGTGGCTGATCGGCTTCACCATCAACCAGCTGACCCTGTTCGCGATGGTGCTGGCGATCGGCATCGTGGTCGACGACGCGATCGTGGTGATCGAGAACGTCGAACGCATCATGTCCGAGGAGCACCTGGCGCCGAAGCCGGCCACGCACAAGGCGATGATCCAGATCACCGGCGCGGTGGTGGCGATCACCGTGGTGCTGGCGGCGGTGTTCATTCCCTCGGCGATGCAGCCCGGCGCCGCCGGCGCGATCTACAAGCAGTTCGCGATCACCATCGCCATGTCGATGGCGTTCTCGGCGTTCCTGGCGCTGAGCTTCACCCCGGCGCTGTGCGCGGCGTTCCTCAAGCCGACCCACAACGACAACCCGAACTGGGTCTACCGCACCTTCAACAAATACTACGACAAGCTGGCGCACCGCTACGTCGGCGCGGTGGGCGGCACCATCCGCCGCGCGCCGCGCTGGATGGCGGTGTTCGCGCTACTGCTGGTGTTGTGCGGCTTCCTGTTCACGCGCATGCCGGGCAGCTTCCTGCCGGAAGAGGACCAGGGCTTCGCGCTGGCGATCGTGCAGCTGCCGCCGGGGGCGACCAAGGCCCGCACCAACGAGGTGTTCGCGCAGATGCGCGGCGTGCTCGAACAGCAGAAGGCGGTGGAAGGCATGCTGCAGGTGTCCGGCTTCAGCTTCATGGGCCGCGGCGAGAACGTGGGCATGGGCTTCATCCGACTCAAGCCCTGGGACGAGCGCGACATCACCGCCGGCGACCTGATCCAGCAGTTGAACGGGATGTTCTACGGGATCAAGGGCGCGCAGATCTTCGTGGCCAACCTGCCCACGGTGAACGGCCTGGGCCAGTTCGGCGGCTTCGACATGTGGCTGCAGGACCGCAGCGGCCAGGGCGAGGACGCCCTGCTGCAGGCGCGCAACATCGTGCTCGGCAAGGCCGGCGAGCGCCAGGACACCCTGGCCGGGGTGCGCCCGAACAGCCTGGAGAACTCGCCGCAGCTGCAATTGAAGGTGGACCGCGTGCAGGCGCAGTCGATGGGCCTGTCGGTCAGCGACATCTACCAGTCGATCCAGCTGATGCTGGCGCCGGTCTACGTCAACGACTTCTTCTACGAAGGCCGCATCAAGCGCGTCAACCTGCAGGCCGATGCGCCGTTCCGCACCGGTCCGGAATCGCTGCGCAACTTCTACGTGCCCAGCAGCACCTCCACCGACAGCAATGGGCTGCCGCAGATGATCCCGCTGAGCACGGTGGTGAGCTCGGACTGGATCTACAGCTCGCCGTCGTTGAGCCGCTACAACGGCTACTCGGCGATCAACATCGTCGGCAACCCGGCCCCGGGCGGCAGCTCCGGCCAGGCGATGAACGCGATGGAGGACATCGTCAACAACGACCTGCCGCCGGGCTTCGGCTTCGACTGGAGCGGCATGTCGTACCAGGAAATCATCGCCGGCAACACCGCCACGCTGCTGCTGGTGCTGTCGATCGTGGTGGTGTTCCTGTGCCTGGCGGCGCTGTACGAGAGCTGGTCGATCCCGGTGGCGGTGTTGCTGGTGGTGCCGATCGGCGTGCTCGGCGCGGTGGCGTTCTCGCTGCTGCGCGGCCTGCCCAACGACATCTACTTCAAGATCGGCCTGATCACGGTGATCGGCCTGGCGGCGAAGAACGCGATCCTGATCGTGGAATTCGCGGTGGAGCAGCGCGCGGCGGGCAAGACCCTGCGCGAGGCGGCGACCGAGGCGGCGCACCTGCGCTTCCGCCCGATCCTGATGACCTCGTTCGCGTTCATCCTCGGCGTGCTGCCGATGGCGATCTCCACCGGCGCCGGCGCCAATGCCCGCCACGCCATCGGTACCGGCGTGATCGGCGGCATGCTGTTCGCCACCGTGCTGGGCGTGCTGTTCATCCCGCTGTTCTTCGTGATGGTGCGGCGCATGCTCGGCGACAAGCTGGACGAGCCGTCCAAGGAGTACGCGGCGCTGCAGTTGGAAGGGCAGTCGCGGCATCAGCCGGATCGGTGAGGGGCCGGGATTGGGGATTCGGGATTCGAGTCCCCCTCCGATCTGAACCTACTTCCTGTAGAGGCAAACAAAAAAAGCGGCCGCAAGGCCGCTTTTTTTGTTGTCTGGAAACTGATCAGGAGGCGCGTGGCTGAGGCTCGCTTCAAGCGGGTATCCCGCGCCTGAGGAAATCCTGTGGGAGGGACTTCAGTCCCGACGCTTCCGGCGGGAAGGGTTACTCATCCCCCGCCGCGATCCACGCAAAGAAAAAGCGGCCCTGCGGCCGCTTTCCCGTCACCCGTCGAGAATCAGGAACCGGCCAATCCCCAATCCCCAATCCCCAATCCCGGCCTCATCGCAGGCCCGTCTCGTTGCGCGCGATCACCAAGCGCTGGATCTCGCTGGTACCTTCGTAGATCTCGGTGATCTTGGCATCGCGGAAGTAGCGCTCCAGCGGCATTTCCTTCGAATACCCCATGCCGCCGTGGATCTGCACCGCCTGGTGGGTGATCCACATCGCCGCCTCGGAGGCGGTCAGCTTGGCCACCGAGGCCTCGGTGGTGAAACGCTGCCCCTGCCCCTTCACCCATGCCGCGCGCAGCGTCAGCAGCAGGGCCGCGTCGAGCTTGCACTTCATGTCGGCGATCTTGGCCTGGGTCATCTGGAACGCGCCGATCGGCGCGCCGAACGCCTTGCGCTCCTTCACGTAGTCCAGCGTGGCCTGGTAGGCGGCGCGGGCGATGCCGATCGCCTGCGAGGCGATGCCGATGCGGCCGGCGTCGAGCACGCTCATCGCGATCTTGAAGCCTTCGCCCGCGGTGCCCAGCACTTCCTCCGGGGTGGCGACGTAGTCCTGGAACTCGATCTCGCAGGTGGCCGAGGCGCGGATGCCGAGCTTGGGCTCGGTCTTGCCGCGGTGGAAACCCGGCTTGTCGGTGTCGACCACGAACGCGGTGATGCCGCGCGCGCCCTGCTCCGGATCGGTGACCGCGAACAGCACGATGTACTTGGCGACCGGGCCGGAGGTGATCCAGCTCTTCTTGCCGTTGATGACGAAGCTGCCGTCGTCCTGGCGCACCGCGCGGCACCGCATCGCGGTGGCGTCGGAACCGGACTGCGGCTCGGTCAGGGCGAAGGCGCCGATCTCGCGGCCTTCGGCGATGGCGCGCACGTACTTCTGCTTCTGCGCCTCGTTGCCGTTCTTGAGGATGCCCACGCAGAACAGCGAGTTGTTGACCGACACGATGGTGGAATGCGCCGCGTCGCCGGCGGCGATCTCGACCATGGCCAGCACGTAGGCGATCGGGTCCATGCCGGCGCCGCCGTATTCCTCCGGCACCTCGATGCCCATCAAGCCGTTCTCGCCGAGCAGGCGGATGTTCTCCAGCGGGAACTCGCCGGTGCGGTCGTGATGCTCGGCGCTGGGCGCGATCCGCTCCTGGGCGATGCGTCGCGCCACGTCCTGGATCATCAATTGCTCTTCGGTAAAGCTGAAATCCACGTAGAACCCCTCCCGGGCTGTTTGGTGCGCCATTGTAGCCACCCGGACCATACGCAGGCGTGTGCCCGACTTGACCCGGTCGGCCCGCGGGACCAGAATATCTCTATATCGCGATAGGAAGATATTATGGATCTGGAGGACTGGTCGACCCGGCTGAAGGTGTTCGCCGATGCGACCCGGGTACGCCTGCTGGCCTTGCTGGAGCAGGAAGAATTGACCGTGGCCGAGCTGTCGGCGATCACCCGGCTGGCGCAGCCGCGCGTGTCCACGCATCTGGCCAAGCTCAAGGAGGCCGGGCTGGTGCGCGACCGCCGCGCTGGCGTATCCGCCTATTATCGCTTCGACGAGACCCTGCTGGATCCGGCGCAGCGCGCCCTGTGGCTGGCGCTGAGCACCGGCAGCGACGATCCGCTGCTGCGCCAGGACGCCGAACGCGTGGCCGCGGTCCTGGCCAACCGTGCCGCCGACCAGAACTGGGCCGATTCGGTGGCCGGCGACATGGAACGCCACTACTCCCCGGGCCGCACCTGGGAAGCGCTGGCGCGCACCGCGCTGCCGCTGCTGGAAACCGGCGACGTGCTCGACATCGCCTCCGGCGACGGCGTGCTGGCCGAACTGGTCGCCCCGCACGCGCACCGCTACGTCTGCATCGACACCAGCGCGCGGGTGGTGGCCGCGGCCAGCGAACGCCTGCGCCGTCTGAGCAATGTGGAGGTGCGCGAGGGCGACATGCACGCCCTGCCCTTCGCCGATGCCAGCTTCGACCTGGTGGTGATGATGCACGCGCTGACCTACGCGGCCAAGCCGGCGCAGGCGGTGGCCGAATCGGCGCGGGTGCTGCGCCCCGGCGGGCGCCTGCTGCTGTGCAGCCTGGCCCGCCACGAGCACAAGGCCGCGGTGCAGGCCTATGGCCACGTCAACCTGGGCTTTTCCTCCAAGGAGCTGCGCAAGTTCGTGGACAAGGCCGAACTGGAGGTGTCCAGCCTGGAAACCGTGACCCGCGAGAAGCGGCCGCCGCATTTCGAGGTGATTTCCTTGATTGCGGGGAAGCCGGGATTGGGGAATCGGGATTCGGGATTGGAAAAGACAAAAGCCAAAGCGGGAGCCGGAGCATGACCAGCGCAACTGTTTCACGAATCCCCAATCCCCAATCCCCAATCCCGGGCCTGCCCTGGCTAAACCCACAGCGCGCGCAGAAACTGCTGCAGGCCCTGTCCGAGCGGATCCTGATCATCGACGGGGCGATGGGCACGATGATCCAGCGCCACGGGCTGCAGGAAGCCGACTACCGCGGCGAACGCTTCGCCGAGGGCTACGACAGCATCCAGGCCGCGCACGTGCATGGCCCCGGCTGCGATCACGCGCCGCAGGGCCACGACCTGAAGGGCAACAACGACCTGCTGCTGCTGACCCGCCCCGACGTCATTTCCGAGATCCATCGCGCCTATCTCGATGCCGGTGCCGACCTGCTCGAGACCAACACCTTCAACGCGACGTCGATCAGCCAGGCCGACTATCACCTGGAACACCTGGTCTATGAGCTCAACAAGGCCGGCGCGCGGGTCGCGCGCGACTGCTGCGACGCGGTCGAAGCACAGCAAGTCCGTGACGGCGGGCCGGACAAGCCGCGCTTCGTCATCGGCGTGCTCGGCCCGACCAGCCGTACCGCCTCGATCAGCCCGGACGTCAACGATCCCGGCTTCCGCAACACCAGTTTCGACGAACTGCGCGGGACCTATCGCGAGGCGATCGAGGGCCTGATCGACGGCGGCGCCGACACCCTGATGGTCGAGACGATCTTCGACACGCTCAACGCCAAGGCCGCGCTGTATGCGATCGAGGAAGTGTTCGACGCGCGCGGCGGGCGCCTGCCGGTGATGATCTCCGGCACCATCACCGACGCCTCCGGCCGCACCCTGTCCGGGCAGACCGCCGAGGCGTTCTACGCCTCGGTCGCGCACGGGCGGCCGCTGTCGGTGGGGCTGAACTGCGCGCTCGGCGCCAAGGACCTGCGCCCGCACGTGGAGACCCTGGCGCGGATCGCCGACGGCTACGTCAGCGCGCACCCCAACGCCGGCCTGCCCAACGCCTTCGGCGAGTACGACGAGACCCCCGAGGAAATGGCGGCGACGCTGCGCGAGTTCGCCGAATCCGGGCTGCTGAACCTGGTCGGCGGCTGCTGCGGCACCTCCCCCGCGCATATCCGCGCCATCGCCGAGGCGGTGCGCGGGCTGCCGCCGCGCGTGCCGCTGGCGGCGCAGGCGCAGGCCGCCTGAGATGTCCGCCGCGCGCACGCCCGCCCTCGCCACCCGCATCGCCCCGCGCATGCGCCACGCCGTCCGCGTGCGCGCCTGCCTGTCCCCGCTTCCGGAACGCTGAACCATGTCCTCCGCCCGCCACACCCGCCTGTCCGGCCTGGAGCCGCTGCTGCTGACCCCGGACCTGCTGTTCGTCAACGTCGGCGAGCGCACCAACGTCACCGGCAGCGCCCAGTTCCGTAAGCTGATCAAGGAAGAACGCTACGAGGAAGCGGTGGACGTGGCGCGCCAGCAGGTCGCCAGCGGCGCGCAGATCCTCGACGTCAACATGGACGAGGGCCTGATCGATTCGGAGAAGGCGATGACCCGCTTTCTCAACCTGATCATGTCCGAGCCGGACATCGCGCGCATCCCGATCATGGTCGATTCCTCCAAGTGGAGCGTGATCGAGGCCGGGCTGAAGTGCCTGCAGGGCAAGAGCGTGGTCAACTCGATCTCGCTGAAGGAAGGCGAGGCGGTGTTCGTCGAGCATGCACGCAAGGTGCTGCGCTACGGCGCCGCCGCGGTGGTGATGGCGTTCGACGAGCAGGGCCAGGCCGACACCTGCGCGCGCAAGGTCGAAATCTGCAGCCGCGCCTACCGGATCCTGACCGAGCAGGTCGGCTTCCCGCCGGAAGACATCATCTTCGACCCGAACATCTTCGCCGTGGCCACCGGCATCGAGGAGCACGACAACTACGCGGTGGACTTCATCGAGGCCACCCGCATCATCCGCAAGACCCTGCCGCACTGCCACGTGTCCGGCGGCGTCTCCAACGTGTCGTTCTCGTTCCGCGGCAACGAAACCGTGCGCCAGGCGATCCACTCGGTGTTCCTGTACCACGCGATCGCCGCGGGCATGGACATGGGCATCGTCAACGCCGGCGGCATGCCGATCTACGACGACCTGGACCCGGACCTGCGCGAGCGCGTGGAGGACGTGATCCTCAACCGCCGCCGCGACGGTACCGAGCGCCTGCTGGAGATCGCCGAGCGCTACAAGGGCAAGAAGGGCCAGAGCAGCGTCGAGGACCTGAGCTGGCGCGACAAGCCGGTGCGCGCGCGGCTGGCGCATGCGCTGGTGCACGGCGTGGACGCCTATGTGGAACTCGACACCGAGGAGGCGCGGCAGCAGTCCACACGCCCGCTGGACGTGATCGAAGGCCCGCTGATGGACGGCATGAACGTGGTCGGCGACCTGTTCGGCGCCGGCAAGATGTTCCTGCCGCAGGTGGTCAAGTC
>Ga0105251_10000110_pt1 | contig 80995 bp, 107 predicted proteins | sample KBSS64metaG_FD_80424 | JGI IMG/M metagenome (GOLD analysis project Ga0105251, IMG submission 80424) | Switchgrass rhizosphere microbial communities from Kellogg Biological Station, Michigan, USA - KBS S6-4 metaG | ecosystem: Host-associated > Plants > Roots > Rhizosphere > Soil | place...
CTCCTCGCTGTGTGGGTGGCCGGTGCAGTTGGGGCCGGCGCACGACTGCATCAGCATCGGGATCACCTCGTCCCAGCGGTCAAGAGACGGGCCGCCCACGTTGTCGTAGCCGAGCCGGTAGATTCCGCCCGCGACTAGCCAGTCGTACATCGCGGCTTTTCGGAATTCCTCAGCCATCGCTGCCGCCCTCTACGCAACGGACACTCAAAAATCGCATCCCGGCTCGTGCTGCTACTGCCTCGAATTCGGCTATCCGACCAACTGTGGCTGCGGTCATCGCAATGTCTGCGACATCGACAGTCCAGAATGCATTTCCAAGCGCAACATGGATTTTCGATCCTCTGCGAGACCAGAGGCAGTCACCAATCTGCGCATCTGACATATCTGGCACAGCCAGCAGGCCATCTGCACTCAAGCCGCAAGCCTGCGCGGCCTCGTTGAAGCCGCTGTTCCAAGAAATTCGAGGCATCAAGGACTCCTTGACGACTGAATTTATTGAGTGAAACGGCAACTCTTCAGTTTTACTTAACAGTTCAATCACGACTCCACCCCCGGCGCCGGCGCGGCGGCGAGCATGGCCGGAACCTCAATGAACCACCGGTATGGCGCATCGCGTGGCGGCATGCCGCTGCCAGCCGGCGCAACTGCTTCGGCATACTCGACAAGCTCGGCGTGTTTCACCCAGCAGCCATTCTCGATGTAGTCGAACTCGTGGCGCTCTGGGGACTCGCTGTCCTCGGCGTCAAGCCAGCCCACTACGCAGAGCCGCCCCTCCGGCGCCTCGTTGATCGGACGCCAACCGGCCGGCACCGCAGCTGCGTGCGTCTGGGGCTGCACGGGCGGCGCTTCTGCCAGCACTTTCACGATTTCGGACTTGTGTGGGTCGTTCTTGTCGAAGACTTGACGAGTGACGGCCAAGATGTTGCCGCCGTCGTCCTTGGTGATGACGATCTCTCCCACCGGCTGGCGGGCGGCGAGGTGCTGTGCCAGCGCACAGGCGAAGTCGGCAGCTAGGCGTGTGGTGATGTAGTTTCGGAAGTCGTGGCGCCGCAACTCCTTGGAGAAGAAGTCGGCGATGTAGGCGCGACTTCCCTCGCTGGTGCTGAGATCGCGTGCGGTAAGCGCATCCCCCGCCACCTGCTCACCCTGCGATGCGAGGGCGGCATGGTAGGCGGCTTTCCAGATTGACAGTTCGCCCTCCATCGCCGGGTCTTCCGAGTCCGCCTGGAAATGGCGCTCGAAGGATTCGATCATGTCCCGCGCCCGCTCGCTCTCACTGCGCATCGCTGCTCTCCTTCTGCTGGCCGTATTTGGCGCGCTTCTTTTTCATGGCCGCGATAGCCTTGTCGAGCGCGTCACCGAAATCCGTGCCGCGTGCAATCACCGCCTCGTACACCATCCCGGTCATGTGATTTGCGTGCACACGGCTCCACTGATAGCCGATGTAGTACAACCCCCGGTTAGTAACGGACCCTTCCCATCCGTGCGTATAGCGCACGAGTCGCCTGCCCTTGGGGGCAATGGCAACCCCTCGCATCGCTTCGATGATCTGGTCACGCTTGAGGCTGTAATCGTTCTTCTTCAAATCAGCCATCTAGGCTCTCCTTCTGCTGGCTGTCCTCGATCACTTGGAAGCCTTGCGTGGAACTGGTTGACACGGATGAAGAATGGCTTTTGCAGCTAGGTAGGCTTGATGAGCAAGCTGTGCCGTCGGGTAGTTTCCAACCCTGATTCTCTTCCTGTTTATGCATATGCTGGCTCTCCAATTTCGTGATTCACGGTCGTAACTGACGCCAAGCAGGCCGCTTGAGTTGTTGGATGGGATGACGCGGTTATGCTGGTTCTCGGAAGGAGTGCATAGGCGGAGATTGCCAATTCGGTTGTTGTCGCGGTTTCCGTCTTTGTGATCTATCACTAGGCTCTCGGGCGGCCATCTGCCCAAGTGCATTGCAACGATGATCCGATGTGCCCTGTATTGCGCACCGTTGATGCCGATGATTCTGTAACCCTTATGGTTCAAACAGCCGGCTACAGATCCATGCGCAGATCGGCCATATGTCTCGCGCTTCCATCGCAGAATTCCCGTGTCAGCTTCGTATTCCAGAAGCGTCATCAACTGGTCAATAGATATGTGCTTGTTCACGGGTCCACGGCCTGCGGCGCAGCCTCAGCGGCGACGGGGGCGGCGTAGAGCATGCGCGTCGGGTGCTGGCCGCGCTTGATTGCAAGTTCATAACTCGTCTTGTTGCAATCGATCCAGCCGTAGCCGTGTCGAACTTGATATACCGGCTCCTGCCCGCCCGCGCTGCTCGCCGGCTGCGCTAAGGCTTCCCGCATGAATTCTTGCAGCAGATGCCTCAGATGTTCATGCGGGACACCCGTGTCGCACCACCCATGGATCTCCCCGCTGAGCCGATCGATCATCGACTGCGTGACAACGGGCGGGGGTGCGCCGTGGCTGCGTAGCACTTCGCGGATCTCATCGTCATCTCTGGCTCGTAGAAACCTTTCACTGGTGGTCATCCCAGGCTGCGCTGCAAGTAGCTCGGGGAGGGCGGCGAGGATCGCGGCTTCCAGGCCATGGGCGTGCGAGCCTGGTCCACCAAGCGCGCGGTTGTATGCAACCTGCGCCAACTCCAGCGCCTCGGGGGTGATCGTGTTCATGCGGGGTTCTCCATGGCGTCAATGGCACTATCCAATGCATCCTCAGTTAACTCGCCGCCCACACTGTTAACCACTCGCGCTCCGAGTTCCTTCAATGCCAGATACCGCCGGGCATATTTACGCAGCGCCTCGACCTCAGCGCGCAAGGTGTCGCGCTCCATTACCGCTTCGTCGTGCAGACGATCCAGGCGCAGCACTTCAGCGCGCAGGGCGGACAGGGCTTGTTCGTCGTAGAGGGGGCGGACCTCCGAGTCGGTCGCGTCCTTGAAAAGGTGAAGCTGACTTTCCTTGCAGTCGTACCAATCTCCCCAACCTTCTTGTGTGTTGAATCGGTACTGCCAAGCCACCGCCTTCGGTTCGCTGCTCATGTGCTGCTCCTAGAAAGGCAATTGGTCAACCAGTTCGGTCGTTACGACTGTCGCGGCCTTGCAGTGACATACGGCTTTCAGCACGTAGAACTCGCAGCCCGGATTCTGGATGGCAAGCCTCTCGGCCTCTCTGATAGCTCGGCCCTCGAAGTCATGCCGAATTCGCGGCGAGTCACCTCTGGGGTTCCAAACTAAGAAAAATGATTCATCGTTCATGTGCTGCTCCTAAAACGGAATTGAGTCGTCGGCGAAGTCATTGCCCCCTTGCTGCTGTGGCGCGCTGCGCTGCTTGCGCTGCGGCGCTGCCTGCTGCTTGCTGTCTTCTTGCACGAACAGCGAAGCCTTCCCGTCCCACCAGTTGCCTACCGGCATGGCGGTAAACTCGATGCTGATACCGCCGTCGTCCCACTTCGTAGCGCGGCCGATGTTGATCCACTGCTTCTTTTCCTGACCATCGCGCGTGGTGTACGGCTTGCCTGCTGCGACGTTGTACCGCTCGATTACCTGTGCCATTAGGCTGCTTCCTTCGTGATTTGGTCTTTGAACTTCTTGGACTGGTTACGGATGTTGGAAGGCAGCCGGGTCCACAGCGCCATGATTTCGTCGTTGTCCAGATTGAGGTCGCGATAGATCAACTGCGCCGCCACTTCTGCGCCGCCATCCTCGAATGCTTGGCGCACCTTCGCGGCCTGCGCCTCGATGAACTGCTGTTGTTCCGCATCCAGAGAGTCCCAAACTCCATCTAGTGGCGATGCCTTGCTGATCGGTTGTATCTCATGGGTAACGGCATCAGCATCACCCCCGGTGACCCCTTCCAATGGAACGCAGAAGGTCTGAAACATGGCGTATTTGAAAGCCACCGCCATGGCCTTGTTCGTCGCCTTGTCGGCGCTGTCCATGGCCTCGCCGTAGAACGGGCCGACCGTGACGCTTTCGCCGGACTCGTCGCTGAAAGTGAACTCGCCTTGCAGGGCCACGTAGAAGATCACGCCGCCATTCTTGGACGTGCGCTCAACCACGTTGCGATCACTGAACTTTGGGCGCAGGTATAGCCCTTCCTCAGCCAAGATCGGCGCGAAAGCGTTCATCACCTCGTCCACGCCACGGAAGTTGTATCCCTGCTGAGAGTTTTTGCGGGTCTTGCTGATGCCCTCGGTGGCGATGCGCCGCGCGACCTTGACCAACTTTGCGTTAACACTACTCATCTTCTTCTCCGTATTTCAGCTTGTATGCGTCGGCGATTTCATCGTCAGTGGGCGGCGCAGGGTCGTACTCGTCCATCTGAAAAACTCCTGCCAGGTCGCGCCTGGCGTGTGGTGTAGGTGGAGGGGCCGGTGGTGTGTCTCCGGCTTGCTGCCGCGTGGTGTGTGACCGGACCGGCGCAGACCAACTGCCTTACAACTGCCGGGTGAGGCGTATTTCGTGCCCGAAGGTCGGAGCCGCCTCGCCATGATCGATGCCTCGATTTGGCTGCCTCACTGCTCACTCGCACTGCGCAGTCACCACCTGCGCATTCCCTCCGTAGTCGTTACCGCTTAGCGAAGTAGCTGTTGAACTGCGGCCCGTGGATCAGCGGCGAGAACAGACGAGGCGGCAACTGCCCAACCTGTGCATTGCGCGTCTTGCTGGACTGCTGGCTGTAGCGCTCCCAGTTCTCGAAGCGCATCAGGTCGTCTACCTGCTGCTCTAGCGGGGTGAGGTGTAGGGGTTCGGTGGTCATGGACGGGGTTCCAGTGTTTCGACCCAACCTATATTTGTAGAGGCGGCCTCACATCTGCCTGCGCCGACCCAAAAGTCGTGTGCTAGAGCTTTTGAAGGTTGCAGTTCATACCAGGCCCATTCACCGTCTGCATCCATCGCCAACCACTGCGCCCACTCCGGCGCGTCATCCCACGACGGCTTCATGGCTGCTCTCCCCGGGCCTTGGCGGGCGGCCAGTTGTCGAGCTTGAAGCTGCAAGCCATGGCTTCCTCAGTTTTCTTGATGGCTGTGGCGATCGCTTCCTCCTTGCTCATGCCACTGTAATCAGCGTTGACGATTTTCATCCATTGCGTATCCCACAACCGGATTTCGACGTTTTCACTCATAACCAATCTCCTTGTCCATAGCCACGATGCCCTCGATCCGCTCAAGGTCGGAAAGCTCTAGGTCGCCATTTCCCTTGATGATCCCCGAGCAGTCCGTGACCTCCAGGCCGTCAGGCTTCGGGATAGCCCGGAACTCGCGGGAGAAGTCCTGCTCTAGCTGGCGCATGAGGTCAGTCATTTGCTTCGCCCTTCAGGCTGTCGATCGCTGCAATCGCCTGCTTGGCATGGTGCAGCACATGGAATAGGTTTCGCTTTCTGTCTGCGTCGCTATCGTCAGGGTGCTCCGTGGCGCGTCGCACGATCATGTTCAGCGACTCTCGAACCTTCATGAGCGCAATCTGAGGAATGCTCATCCGATCACCGCCATCGCGACAACCGCGAGCAGAACGCCAGCGCAGATGCCGCAGACGAAGTTGAACAGGTCGCTACGGCGCATCTCCGCCTCGTACTCCTTGTGGGCTTTCTCGTAGGCGGTCATTCGATTGCCTCCACGTACTTGACTGCGGTGCGAACGACACGTTCTCCAGCGTGTTTAACCGCGTCTTCCATGGTCATATGTGCAGCGCCGGCGATCCCTTTCTCATACTCATTCACCCAAATCACCCTCGGCTCGCGGGGCTTGATGCGGTAGTCATATCGCTCAAGATTCCATTTGTAGCTAGGCTGATTTATGACTGCGAGCCAATCTTCAGATTCACTGAAAATCTCGCGCGCTTGAATTTCCTCGCCCCGCTCAAACGCCTCCATCACCTCAATCATCTCTGCTGTGGTCTTCATGCTTGCGCTCCACTTGCCAGTGCCGACCGATAGCCCTGTGCGTTCTTGATATGGAGATTCTTTGCATCGACCTTTGGGATCCTGATTTCGCAGAGCACCGCATCTGCAATTTTTTGCAGCGCCTGCGGGCTGAGCTTCCAGAGGTAGTAGTCGTCGGCAGACGCAACAACGGTCCACCACCCATTGTTCCTGGGTGAGTTACAGAAACCGGCGGAGCGCTCAAGCGTATGTTGAAAACCGACGTACTGGTATCCGACAGGCCACCCGCCAGTCGCATCGATCAGCGCGAAAAACTCGCTATCCTTGGTGCCCATGTGCTTGTGGAACAGTCCTTCGCGCATCAAAGTGTTATCGCTCATGCCGCCGGCTCCGGGTTAGGTTTGTTCGCCATGCGCTGCTCCAGCGCAAGCTCGGAAAGTAGGTTCAGCGCGATCTGCGAGCAGTTGTGCGAGAGCATCCATTGCTCGGTGTCGTGCACGTCCCAGCCTGCGCGACGGGCTACGACTCTCGCGCTCTGCAAGCGGTACTTCTGCTCGGTGTTCTGGATCGGGAAGATGGCGACGGGCATGGCTGGCTCCCATGTGCGTCACGCTGGTGGTCCGCTATGCCGGCAATGCGCACCCGTTTGCCACACGTCGGACATGGCGATTTCTTTTTCTGAGCGATCTCGGCTTCATGTCTGGCGATGTTCTCCGCCTTGCGCTCGGCCCTGGTCGGTCCGCAGTGGCGGCAGCGTCGCGTAAACCCCTGACCATCGCCGGGGAGCGACACGCCGCACAACTCGCAAACGTCGCCATCCAAGATCATGTTGGCGTACTCACCCATGGTACTTTCTCCTGCAACGGGCCAGGGCTGCAGCAAACGAGCGCAGCTCGCCCATCGTTGCGACGAGGGGCGCCTCCGCGTCATCGCTTACGTTGGAATTGCCCAGGCACACGTTGCGCGGCAGCATTGCTGCGCTCGCCTCGATCAGCTCGTCGATGGCTGCCTCAGCTGCATCCAACTCGCCCAGGAGGTTGAACGCCTGCGCTTCCAGTGAGTTCGATTCCGGTTGCTGCTGCGCCCGAGCCAACGGATCGCACAGATGCGCCACACGGCGCGCCGAGGCGAACACCTGGCGCACATCAACGCCCTTCGTCTGCGCGGTCATGCTGCACCACCTTTTTCTTTCTCGCGTTCCAGCACATAGGCTGTTTTCGGAAGTGGCATCCAGCCGTCGATATATGACGGGCCGTATTTCTCTAGAGAATCACCCTCCCACAAGTACCAAGAGCGGTCGATGTGTCCCCATGAACTTTTCTGTTCTACGTAGAATCCGATTCGCGCCTGTTCGTCATACGCAGGGCTCACCAGAACGTCGTCGTTGTTCTCGGGATATCGGTCAGTAATCCAGCCGCTCATGCCGCCACCCCCAGCGCAGCCAGCTCGCCGTTGATGCGCTTGTCCAGTGCGATGGCTTGGCGCTCCAGCACCTGCCAGTAGGGGCGCATGTGTTCAGGTATCGCCACTTCGTCAGACAGCCAGGTCAGGAAGTGGCGCGCATTGGCGACCTGCATCACCAGCTCGGCGACCTCATCGGCCTCGACCAACTGCGCCGCCACGGCCATCACAGCATCGTCGCGGTCGAATTCCGGCTCAACGTAGTAGGGAGAATTCGGGTTGCTGTCGTCGCCGGCCAGATCGCCCTGGCCAGGCATCCGTGCGTAGTTGAGTGCGTAGGCCATGGCTCAGGCCTCCGTAGCCGCAGCGGCGGCAATCAGTGCTTCGGCAAACTCCCGCGCTTCCGCCGGGCCGACGCGAACAGAAATGCTCAGGTCGCCGCCCATGCAGATAAACACCGCTTCGGGAACCCATTCGTCAACGCTGACATGCGCCCCAGCGTCACGAGTCAGATTGAAGCTCTTGCTGTAGAGGTAGATGGACATTACACGTCCTCCTCGTCGATGGTGACGATGAAGTCGGCATGCCACTGCCCGATGGCTTCGCAATCAGCCATCTCGGCTTCGATGGCTTCATCTACGTTCTGGGCTTCGCGAAACTCAACGAAGGTGCGGCCCTGCTCGACAGGAGTCCCGATGCGACCGGTCTGGTACTGGATGCGGTAGAGGTTCATCTCGATCTCCAGCCCCTCCGCCGATGCGGGTGTCTTGGGGCGATGGAGTTAGTCTAGCGAACTAGACTGCGAAGTCAAGAGAACTAGACACCTGAGACGTGCAAAATTCTGAACGAACGAGAATTTGTTCAGCTATCGGACGAGAAGTATCACTAAGGCCATGACCACCGCGACCAAGATGTAATTCACTGTAGTGGTAGCGGAGGCGACCTGATCTTTTATCGACGCTATGTCCCGCCGAGTGGGGGAGGCTTGCATAGGATCAGCGAAGGGGTCTTCTAACGGCTCCTCCTCCGGATAGTCCTTTACACTGATTGTTGCAGACTGTATCAAAAGGTGGTTAACAGACATATCCCAGATCTTGCCACTCCCATCTGGCTCCCACCCGTAATTCAGGTTCGGAACATCGAAGGTAATAGACTTCAGTTGCTTTTTAGAGACCCACGCATAATAGAGTAACTCTATATCGGATCGGCTCAGTCCAACATGGGCGTAGAAGTATTCGTCAGTCCCATGTTCTGGGTCATCAAACTTTTCTGAGAACCCGCATACTCCGACCGAATGCGAGGACTTTGCAACTTCTGCGATTTTATCAAGTTCAACAATCTGAATTGACCATGGGACTTTACTTAGATCCCGGCCGTCTAATGCGTTGATTCGGCTGCGCCATCGCATCTTACCTTCAAGCAAAATCAAACTATTGCTTTCGCCAGATGTGGCTGTGCAAGTAGCGGACACTTCCTTGATTTTTATAGAAATGAAAGCCATTAGTCAGCCCATCCCCCAATCCAGTGGACGCGTCCAATCACGGTGATCGGCTCGCGCTTTGAGTCCATGCGTCTCGGCTTCCGCCATTGGTGGTCGCCGGCAGCATTGTCGCTCTGGAAGTACACCGCCCCGTCTAGGATGAGCGCCCGTTTGACGTAGTATTCCGGGTTAGCTCGACCTTCTAGCTGGATGACGTATAGGCCGCCATCTACCGGCTTGGTGTCTGAGGTGTCAAATAGGATGGCGTCGCCGTCATTGATGACCGGCTCCATGCTGTCACCCTTGCCGTAGTAGACCGCCAGGGGATGGTTGTAGATGCCACGGCGTCGAAGACTGGAGGCCTTGAACTTCAGTTTATGGGTCTCGGCATACTCTTCCGCTTCCGTGCCACCAGCACCCAAGCCCACCGCCTGGGAATAGCCGACGATACCCACGTAGTCATCATCATTGGCGGCATCTGCCGATCCCTCTATGGGGCCGCGCCCGTACTGCAACCAATCGGGATTGACCCCGAGAGCCTTGCTCAGCTTGGCGATAGTGGAGGCGCGCACCTTCTCGGCACTTGTGGTTCCGTCCAGCAGGAAGTAGATCCCGGCCTTGCTCAGCACCTTGCGGGCGATGAGATCGCCTGGGGTCATGCCTCGGAGGGTAAGGGCGCGCTTCAGGCGCTCGGCCATGGTGTCCATAGGTCTTGAACAGTAGACGCTGTTCAGACTAGAGCGCTTGACATTCGAGTCTAGTTCACTAGACTGGCTATCCATGGACATGACCAAACGCGCTGTGAAGAGGGCCCTTGGGCTGGAAACCGATGCCGAGCTTGCCCGTTTCTTCGGGATCGGCCGGTGGGCGGTAGGCCAGTGGCCGGCCGACGAAGAAATCCCCGAAGCACGGCAGTGGCAGGCCAGGGCAGTTCGCCCCGACCTGTTTGGCAATCCCTCTGCCGGCGAGGCCGCATAAGTGGCCGCCGCCGACCGCTCCCGTTACTTCGTCCTCGCGCACCGCTACGTGGCTGTGGCGATGTTCAATGGCGATCTGCCCAAGCTTGACGGAAGCATCCCTTGCGCCGACTGCGGCAAGCCTGCTGCTGAGTACGACCACCGCGACTACAAGAAGCCGCTGGACGTTGAGCCGGTCTGCCGCCACTGCAATCAGGCGCGCGGCCCTGGACTGCATCGCGACCCCATCGACACCGCTGGCCCACGCCTGACGATTCGCCAGCGGTTTGACCGTGGGTTGCGCGGTGTGCCAGCCCCCACCCCCGACGCAGGGGAGGCGGCGGCCTGATATGAAAGCCAAGCTAGGGATGCCAGAAAAGGTCAGCGAGGCGCACAAGCGCGCGTACAAGGAGTACGTGGATGGCGCCACCATGGCCGAACTCGCCAAGAAGTACGGCGTCACTGTGCCGGCAGTTAGTAAGGCCTTCAAGAGAGCGGGATTCACTGCTCGCCCCCGTGGCCCCGCAGCTCGTCTAGGCACGCCGCAGCACCCAAACAACAAGCCTCTCGCCGTCCCACCTGGCAGCGAAGACGCGCGAGCGATGCCGAACGATTTGCACGACGTTTGAACCCATTTTTCCAACTACCGCCACTGACAACCCCCATGTACGCCGATCCCACACACATTCGCGATAACGAAGTGAAGTTGCGTTTCAACGATGACGAGCTGGCGCTGATTGAGGCGCTGGCTCGCTACAACAAACGGCAGCGTGCCGTCCTGCTGCGGGATCTAGTTCTCGCAGGTGTGGCGTCGCTGCAACAGAAGGGTATGCGGAACCTGCAAGCGGCTTGAAGGGCCGCTCAAGGCTCCTGGGAGGGCCTGTTGGACAAAGTGAATTTGAGCCGCAAGGAGTTCGCTCCACTGCGGGAGCTGGCAGAACAACTCGGCGTCAGCGTCGAGGAAGCAGCGGTAGTAGCAGCTAAAGAGGGCCTGGAACTGATGTTCCGGCTTCCGACGAATCAGGCAGACGTGCGGCCTTTCCAGGGCCTGATTAAGGGCGATAAGGGGAAACAAGATGGCTAAGTTCTTCGTTGGTCAGCGTGTGCAGGTCAAGTGGGTGGCTCGGCCGGAAAACCTGCACATCACTGGTAAAGAGGGCCGCATAGACCTTGTTTTACAGACACCGGATGGCGCCAGGTACGGGTTGGATACGCACCCAATCCGGCACGAAATTGGCGATGGCGGAGTGTTCATTACCTATGGCTTCGTGGCGGACCAACTAGAGCCGATCCTCCACGAAGGCCAGCAGCCTTGCGGCGAGACCTACGAGCAACTGATGGACCGCCTGCGCAGCGGAGTTGTGGCATGACCACCAAGCACAAGAAGCCGCACCCCTGGAGGGCGCACATGCCCGGCCAGTTCCGCCGCGACGAACACCTGCGCTCCGAGCAGATCGTGCCGGTGCGTGGCAGGCCGGTTCGGAAGTAGATCGTTATCCACAGACTTGCACCTAACCGCGTTCCATCTCCAGGGCAAAGATTAGCCATGAACCGCGAACAGACCCTATCCCACATGCAGCGCTGCGCCCTGATTGCTGAGCGTGGCGAGCCGATGACGCTCGAAGAGATGCGGGAGTACGCCCGTCTGCGCGCGGAGGAAATGGCGCGGGCTGAGCGCCTGCGCGACCCATCGCCGCAGCTCCCCTTGGACGAGGTGGCGTAATGGCCCGCATCCGCACCGTGAAGCCGGAATTCTTCACTAGCGAACAAGTCGCCGAATGCTCGCCGAATGCTCGGCTACTGTTCATTGGCATGTGGTGCTTCTGCGACGACCAAGGTGTGCACCCTGCATCTACTGCCCGGTTGAAGATGGAAGTGTTCCCCGGCGACGACCTGACGAAATCGCAGATCGCCGACATGGTTGCGGAGTTGGTGGCGCACGGCCTTTTGCAGGAATACGACGTAGAAGGCCAGAAATACTGGCTTGTGACGGGCTGGAAGCATCAGAAAATCGACAAGCCCTCTAGGAAGTATCCACTTCCATTCGACGAATGCTCGCCGAATGTTCCGGTAGCAGTTGTCGAGCGCTCGGGTACGGAAGGGAAGGGAAGGGATGTAGAAGAAGAACAAGAACCCCCATTACCCCCCAAGGGGGAATCTGCCGATGGCGAAGGCGAGAAGCCCAAGCCGAAGCGTGAGCCGAAGATCGGCCTGGATGCCTTCCTGCAAGCCTGCCGAGATGCTGGGGAAAGCGCGGTCCCAACTGGCGACCCGGTGTTCGCCTACGCCGACAGCATCGGTCTGCCGCGCGAATTCGTGGCGCTGGCCTGGCGGTGGTTCAAAGCGCGGTACGCGACGAAGCAGCAGGCGGGTATCCGTGGCTGGCGGCAGACGTTCCGCAACGCCGTAGAGGGCAACTGGCCGAAGTTTTGGTACGTCGATGACGCGGGTGCTTGGCACCTGACGACGACGGGCAAGCAGGCGCAGATGGCCGCTGACGCTAAGCCCCTGGAGGCGGCGGCATGAACTCCAACATCGCCGAATTCCCGATGGACGCGATCCGCAGCATGCCGGCCGCTATCGACGCCGAGCGCTCGGTGCTGGGCAGCCTGATGCTGGACAACGCCAGCCTGCCGAAGGTTTCCGACTGGCTGAAGCCGGAAGACTTCCTGCGGGCCGAGCATCAAGCGATCTACACCGTGATCCTGTCGCTGGCTGGGGCGTCCCAGCCGTTCGATCACCTAACGGTCGGCGATAGCCTGGACCCGGACACGGCCGCTGAGGTGTTGTCGCTGGCGACGGATTCGTTCTCGGCTGCCAACGTTGTGGCCTACGCGGAGATCGTCAAGTCCAAGTCCACTCAGCGGCGACTGATCGACATTGGCAACCGCGTTGTGGATAGCGGTTTCAACCCTGAAGGCCGCGACCTGTCGGAGATCGTGTCCGAAGCCACGATGGAGCTTGCGGAGCTGCCGAGCATCAAGCGCGGATCGCTGAAGGCGGCCAAGGTGGTGGGCAAGGCGTGGTTCGAGGAACTGAAGCGCCGCTTTGAGCAGGACGGCGAACTCATCGGCCTAGCTACCCCGTGGAGCGGTTTCAACAAGAAGACGAACGGGTTGCAGGACGGCCATCTAGTCATCGTTGCTGGCCGCCCCAGCATGGGCAAGTCAGCCTGGGCGGTGAACGTCGCGACCAGCGCAGCCCTGCGCAAGAAGCGCGTCCTGTTCTTCAACCTGGAAATGACCGACACCAGCATCTTCAACCGCGCCGTATCCAGCATCTGCGACGTGCCGCTGACGTGGCTCCAGAAGCCTAGCAGCGGTGCCGACACGTACTGGGCGCGCGTCACCAAGGCAGCCAGCGAGTTGAACGAATCGGGTCTGCTGATTGACGACACACCGGGGCTGAGCTGGACGCAGGTCGTGGCGCGCTGCCGCCGCGAGCGCATGCGTGGCGAGGTGTCGTTGGTGATCGTTGACCACCTGCACCTGATGCCACTGCCTGGGAAGACGCGTGAGACGGTCGAGATCGGCCATATCACGGCCGCCTTCAAGAAGCTGGCTAAGGAGCTGGGTTGCCCAGTGGTGTTGCTCTCGCAGTTGAACCGATCGCTGGAGACGCGCAGCAATCGGCGCCCTGCGATGTCCGACCTGCGCGAGTCCGGCAACATCGAGCAGGACGCGGACTTGATCGTGTTCCTGTATCGCGACGACTACTACGCCGCGCGGGAGGGCAAGAAAAGCCCGCTAGACGGCTTCGTGGAGATGATTATCGCCAAGCAGCGCGAGGGCGAAACCGGAACCGCGTGGGGGCGTAACGAATTGGCATTCGGGCGAATCGCTGACTACGAAGGCGAGGAACCGTCAGTCACTGTTCCGCAATCGAATGGAGGCGGCCGTGGCCTCGACTGAGAAGAAGCGCCCCGACTGGAAGGCGACCAATCCCGCCTACAAGCCCTCTCCGACGCAGCGCAACCCGGACGGGTCTATTTCGCAGGATGGAGGCGTTCGGGCAGACCAGGCGCTGACGCTGGCCGAGTGGTATCGACTTCGCGGGGTGAAGAGCTATGTCTGACACATACAAGGGGAAGGAAATGGATGAGGTTGAGAAGAGGGCGCGGGAGTTCTTGGCTGTTGCCCATGAGCGGATGTGGCGCAACTTTTCCGCTCGGCAGATCCGTGCTGGAGAGTTTATTGGTGATGATGTCGAAATTGCGATTGATGCGTTAAAGGCCGCCCTCGCATCCCAGCAGCCGCAGGGGGTGCCGGAGGGGTTCGTGCTTGTGCCGATTGAGCTGACCCCAGCCATGGAAGACGCGATGAGCTGTTCTGGAGTCAAACATCGTGAATGGTGCTGGGAGGTCTGGGATGCAGCACTCGCCGCCGCCCCGTCACCGGAGGCGCAGTCGTGAGCGAGAAGGCGAATCAACAGTCTGGCTGGGTTTCGTACAACCCCCTTAATGCAACCTATGAAACTAAGGACGGCACAGTCGTTGCCGCAGAGTTGGTCGATAACGTCCAGTGCCTTGCTGACGTTTTCCATATCGCATCAATTCGGGCAGCGCAGCGAAGCAAAATGGCCGGCAATGCGGAGGGGAAGTCGTGAGCGGAACTAAGCGCAGGCACACGTTGCTTGAATGTCCGTTTTGCGGCTATGCAGCGAAGGTGTCAAAGCCCTGGCTCGCTACGTCTGGGCAAAAGGAAGCTGGGTACGGGCCGCAAAGCTACGGAGTGGAGTGTGGCGCTGATCTGCGGTGCGGTGCCAAGGTCGATGGCTTCCCGTCGCAGAAGGAAGCGAACAAGGCATGGAACACCCGCACTGGGTGGGCGCCATGACGTACTTCATTCTGCGCACCGAAAACGCCCGCGACCGATTCGCCGCAGCCTGGCGCTTTGCCTGCGAGTTCTTGCAGCTTGGGAAGTCGGTCAAGGTGGAAATTAGCGAGCTGCTGCCGAAGCGATCGATTGAGCAGAATGCGATGTTCCATGCCATGTGCGGCGAGATTGCACACCAGCGCCAGTGGGCCGGCCAGAAGCTGGACGGCGAGGCATGGAAGCGCCTCCTTGTCGATGCGTGGGCGCGGGAGGACAACCGAGTGCAGGGCCACATTGTGCCTTCGCTGGACGGGCAATCCATCGTGAACCTAGGCATCCAGACCCGGCGCATGACTGTCGGCGAGATGGCAGACCTCATCACCTGGGCGCAGGCATGGGCAGCCGAGAACGGCGTGCATCTGTCGGACCCGCATTTCAGCGAGGGGAGGAAGGCGGCGTGAGCGAAGACATGACCAAGATCCCGCAGACAAGCCTGCCTTCTGAGTTGCTAGTGATGGCTGCAATTAGGCAACTCAGGTCAGCCCCAGGAACGGTAGCAACTGTAGAGCAGATCTTGCTCCTAGCCTTGGACGCAATACGAGGGGAAGCCTAATGCACAGCAACTACCGAGACCGGAAGCTGCTTGACCTTGCCTATCAACTGGATTGCCAGGTGCAGCTTCCAGGCATCTGCGAGGGCGGCACGGGCGAGCCGGCGCACAGCAACCAATCCAGACACGGAAAGGGCGGGGCGCTCAAGGCTCACGATTGCTTCTACGCGAGTTCCTGCCGGGCCTGCCATCGCGAGCTGGACCAGGGCCGCACGATGAGCCGCGAAGAGAAGTTCGAGGCATGGCAGCGCGCACACGAACGCACGATGCTGGCCCTGTGGCAGCTTGGGCTGATCCGGGTGGCCGCATGACCCGCGCATCCGAGTGCCGAGAGTGGCTAAGGCAAAATCCGGGGTGGCATTTTGCGCAAGACGTGGCCGATGGGCTTGGGGAGAAAGATCCTGACGCTAGGCAGGCTATCGCGAGGTGCCTGCTGCAAGCCTCCAAGGGATTGCGCAAGCCGATCTACCGCCTGGGCAGGCGTGGCACCTACCGCTATCGGTGGCCGGCATGATCGAACTGGAATTGATACTGCCATGGCCGAGCAAGGATCTTTCGCCTAATGCGCGTGTGCATTGGACAAAAAAAGCCAAAGCGGCTAGGGAGGCCAGGAATCTCGCTTACTGCCGTTCGTTATTTTGTGGGATGCATGGGTCTGGACAGGATTTCAAATGTGGTCGAATCCACCTGTGGATCGACTTCTACCCGCCGACCAAGCGCATGCCGGACGACGACAACATGCTGAGCCGGTGCAAGGCATATCGCGACGGAATCGCTGATGCCCTGGGAATCGATGACAAGCGGTTCGTCTCGCATCCGTTTGTTAAAGATGAGGTTCGCAAGGGCGGCCAGGTCGTTGTGCGGATCACGGGAGGGCCGGAATGCTGACCAAGAGCCAATGCAGCCACATGACCGACGCCGAGCTGGTCAGAGCAGAGCGGGCATTCCGGGTCGAGATCCGCAGAGAACTAAAACGCCGCAGAGTGGCGAACAGGACAGGGGGTAAAACTCAATGAGTGGACAAATCGACACATTTGGCGCTTACGTGCGCGCAGAACTCGATCACTGGGGACGTGAGTTCGCCCTGCACCGGGACTTTGAGTATCTCGGGCACCAGTCCAAAAACATGTTGCAGGTGTTGATCGAGCACCGGGGCGAAATGCCGCCTCCGAATGTCGGCTACAAGCCGTTGGAGACGGACAGCCGTAGTCAGAGGATCGAGGATATCGTGGCCGATATAGCTCGCACCAACACCGCGATGGCGTGCGTCTTGCGGGCCTACTACTGCGGCATGGGCAGGCGCAAGATCGAGCGGTACGAGACTGCGCAGATGCTTTTAGCAAATGCTGGGCAGCCGATGATGACTGCCCGGGCATACCTGGAGCTGGTCAGGCGCGGAGAGGACCGAGTCTATGGGGTTCTGGTGGGGCTTGCGCGGGCAGCTTAGTCGCCCGCATCAAGCTCGCGCAGCAGCGCTAATCCCTCTTGTTGGCGCTGGCGCAGCAGCGCGGCGATGTCAGCCCATACGCCAGCGGAGGGCCGGCGCTCGCCTGCCACCCACTCCCTGACACGCCTGTCGTTGACCCCCAAGGCGCGCGCTAGGTCAGACTGCCAACGCTCGCCATAAAGCAGTGATCCGGCGCGGACGAGTTGCTCTGGACCCCACTTGCTGGCGCGATCTATCCCTGAGAGATAGTGATACCACCCGGTCCAAAAAGGTGCTTGCTCGGCAACTGGCAAGGGGCCATCAGTGAGGTCGTCCGGAAGCCTGTCCATCAGCTTGCGATAGTCGCCATCCTCCTGCCTGCCCAGGAGTTTGTTGCTCTTGGCAAGCATCGTTAGGCCGGACAGAGGCCGAGAAAGCAAGGTGTTGAGCAGGCGTTGCGGGATCGCCCCATCGGGGTAGGCCACACGCGCAATCTGCCCAAGGGTGTACATGGTGGTCTGGATGTCGCTCATGGCTTAGGCCTCCAGCATCTTGCGGTAGTTGGCGATGGACTTCTCGATTGCAGCACGCGCGAAAGTATCGGTGACGCGAGCAAGACGAGCCTCAGACTCGGCAATCAAGGCAATCGGATCAATTGGCATGCCACGGCCGTCACGATAGACCTTCCCAGTAGGAGCGTGGACGGTGCCGCGAGGGGCTGTATCAGTGCGGCACTGGATGTACTTCGGATGCGGGTTGTAGCTGTCGGTGTACCCCTCGTTAAAGAGGTTGTTGTACTTAACCCACTCCGGATTGATCTTCTGCATGGTCGGCTCCTTAGCCAGTTCGGGCGGCCCGAGTGGCCATCCCATGTGCGTAGATTGCGCCTAAATTTAGGCGGAGTCAATAGGGAGCGTGGAGAAATCCGTAGACAGCCGCCTATTGACAGGTGTCACCTGAGATGGTCAAATTCAGGCACGATGACATAAAAGCACCTGGCGAAAGCCGGGGGCTTTGCGTTTCGCGAGTCTGGACTGGGAGAGCCCGGTCGCTCGCACCAAATTGCGGTGAATGCGCAGGCTGATGCGCGATCCACGTAAGGCACGCTAACCAGATGCCGTGGGAGCAAGGGTGACTGTTGATGCCTGATCCCTACTCAGGCCGGGATCAGCTCCGGCCACCGCAACCGAGGCTCGGCCGCTTCCCATGGCGGTCGGGCCTCTTCTACTTTCATGCCCGCTCCCCCGACCGGATCAACTCTTATGCCTAGCCGGCAGCGGGGCGGGCGCCTATACCGGAGTCCACCGTGTCCCAATTCGACAGCCTGATTGGGCGCGTCCTGAGCCATGAAGGTGGTTACGTAAACGACCCGAAAGACCCCGGCGGGGAAACCCAGTGGGGGATCAGCAAGCAGTCCTACCCGAACGTGGACATCCGCTCGCTGAAGCGCGAGCAGGCGATTGAGCTGTACCGCCGCGACTTCTGGCAGCGGGTGCAGGGTGACAAGCTGCCGGCAGCGGTCGCCTTCCAGGTGCTGGACGCGGCCGTCAACCACGGCATCGGCAACGCGGTGCGCTGGATGCAGCGAGCGGCCGGCGTCGCCGATGACGGCGTGATCGGCCCGCGCACGCTGGCGGCAATCTCCGCGACGTCGCCAGCCGATCTTGTGCTGCTGTTCAATGCCGAGCGCCTGGACTTCTACGCCAAGCTAGGAACGTTCGACCGGTTCGGGCGCGGCTGGACCCGGCGTGTCGCAGGGAATCTCCGCTTCGCGGCGCAAGACAACTGATGCCACGCCGTCGCGAGGCCATTGCCGTGCTGGAGGGTGTCATCCAACTGACGGAGACGCCGAACGCGAGGCCGACCGCCAAGATGCTGGAGACGATCAGCGGGCGAGTCCGGGGCGCCATTGAGTTGCTGCAGGTGTCTGATAGCACCAGCAAGAGGGTGGAGTTCATCCTATTGGCGATCCAGCAGAGCACTGAAATTCGGGTCCATAACCGCAGCGGTGGCGTCCTGAAGCGGGCGCACATCATCGACCCAGAGCTATACCACTGGAGCATCGCGCAGCTCCAAGAACTGGCGATTACGCCATGACGATTGTCCGGCGCAGTGTAGGTGCTTCCCGTATGGGCATCGCCTTGATCGTATTCGTGCTTTACGGAGTGTCCGTCGCCGTCTTGGTCAACGTCCCCATCCCGCAGGAGAACAAGGACGCGCTAATGCTTCTGCTAGGCAACCTTGGCCCGGCGATCGGCGCGGTGATGGCGCACTACTTCAACGACAATCGGCGCCCGCCCGGAGGCTGAACATGGCGTTCATGATCCCCGATCCCATCCGCCCGTACCTCTCGCTGATCCGCGTCGGCCTGTGGTGCCTTCTGGCCGGCGGCGTCTTCGTCGCCGGTTGCCAGCATGGCAAGTCCAGCCAGGAGGCTGAGAGGGCCAAGGTGCAGGCCCAGTACGACGCCTACGTCGCCAAGATGGTCGCGCTGACCAATCAGGTCGCCATCGCCACTGAGCGGGCGCGCCAGGAATATCACGCGAAGTCCGCCGAAGCAGCGAGGAACTATGAAGATGGCCGCAAGAGTGCTGAGCAGCATGAGACCACTTTGGTTGCTGATCTTCGCGCTGGCAACGTCCGCCTGCGCAGCGAGTGGGCCGCGTGCATGTCCGCCCCCGCAAAAGGTCAAACTGGACCCGCTGTCGCAGGCAATGATGCAGCCGCCCCAGTACCGCCAGAAGCTGTGGCTAGAGTTCTTCGGGTCGGAGACGATGCAGACCTCCAAGTCCGCTGGCTACAAGCCGAACTGATGGCGACGCGGAAGCTGGCTGAGTCCTGTGGAGTGGTGCAGTGAGCGCCGTCGTGCATCTGATTCCGAACAACGCCCTGGCGGTGAATCAGGAGCAACTAGCCGATTGCATGCGCCGCTTCGCCGATAGGCTTGAGGCTGGAGAGTTCGGAGAGATTGAGCGGCTGTGCATCATTCTTGACGGTGGCGATACCACTGATTACCAGTGCTACGGTCGCCAGTGCAACAAGGCTGAGCTGGTCGGGGTGCTGGAATATGCCAAGGCGCGAATCATGCAGGGAGAGGACTAATGGCAGACGCGCCGAGTAGGACGCGGAATTTCTTCGGGCGAGTCGTTGACCGCATCTTGCCGGGGACCAACTACGACACAAGCACTGGGCAGTACCAAAACGTTGGCGCGGGCATAGCTGGGTTGGGTGCCAAACTAGCCGCCAGCGCATTTCTTGGGCCTGCTGCTGGAGCGCTGGTGGGGAAGGGCGCGGGCTACGTGATCGATCGATATGGGCAGCCGCAGTTCGCCCCAGTGCAACGTGAAGACATCAGTGTAAACCCCAGCCTGACGGTAGATGGCGTGAGTGTCCCTATGACCAACATGGGGGCGGCTGCCAATCTCGGCCTGCCTACTGTGGGCAACCAGTGGGCTGGCTACACGCAGGGGGCAGGCTCGCTTAACAACTTCGGCAACACTCAGTTCGGCACGGGGATAGCAACGCAGCCTGGCAATTGGGCGCCTGCATCCTCTTGGGGGCAGGGCGTAGTGGATAGGAACCCTGGCTCGCTGCGCAACTTCGGGAACATGTCGCAGGGTGGCGGTGGAGCTACTGGCGGCGGGCAGCGAGGCGACGGCTGGAGCTATGGCGGCGCGACTCGCGGCTACTCGGACACCAATCGCAACTTCAGCCTCGGCGGTAGTCCAACCGGCGGCTTCACCAACTACAACGGCCTTAACCGGCTCAAGACCTAGGAGCAGCACATGCCCACATGGCTTAGCAACAAGCAACTCGTCATCACCCGCACCCAGAACGGTTGGGCTGTCGGCCCGGAGAAGTCCACGCTGCCCGAGCAGTGCGTGACGTTCGAGACCTGGGCGTCTCTGGCCTATTGGCTTGATGCGAACTGGGGTTCGGTGACGCCGTGAAGATGCCGAACATGCCGGGTTACGAAGTAATCGGGCAAAGCGTAGAAAGAATTGTTGTAGATGGTCACCTCGGCTATGTACACCTGGCAAACGGTGTGACCGTGAGTTTCGCGGCTGGCGGGGATGGCTGCATATCGGCAGGAGTGATGCCCACGCGCACATGCGCCCCTGCGCAGGACGCCATTGCCCAAGCAATCCGGTCTGGGAAGCTTCGAATCAATGGTGACTATCTTGAGTGGGATGGGGACATCAAGTGCCGTAGCGTGCTCTTCGTTGGTGGGCCGCCCGCGCAACCTGAATGAATTAAATCGAGGATTCAGATATGGCACGCGGAGGCGCGCGGCCCGGAGCCGGTCGGCCTCCGTTGGCTAAGAACAAGATCCCGATGGCGGCCAAGGAAATGATCGCCCAGGTGGCCGAGAACCTCGGCGGCGGTGAGCGCATGTTGGAGTGGGTGAAGTCCGACCCGGCCAATGAGAAAGCGTTCTGGACTGCGATCTACCCGAAGCTTCTGCCGTTGCAAGTCAGCGGCGACCCAGATAACCCCCTCCTTACCGGCATCACGGTGACCTTTGTCAAGCCTGAGCATCCAGATACCTGAGAAGCTCGGGTTTCTGTTCCGGCCGTATCGGTACAAGGTTGCACATGGTGGGCGAGGTAGCGGCAAGAGTTGGGGCTTCGCACGGGCGCTGCTGATCCTTGCGGCGCAGACAAAGCTTCGGGTGCTGTGTACCCGCGAGGTGCAGAAGTCCATCAAGGACTCGGTGCACAAGCTGCTGGCGGATCAGATTGAGTCAATGGGCCTGGGCTCGGTGTACACGGTCGAGCAAGCTCGGATCTACAACGCGCTGGGTAGCGAGTTCATCTTCGCCGGCCTGAGCGACCAGACGGCCGAGTCCATTAAGTCCTATGAGGGCGTGGACAAGGTGTGGGTCGAAGAGGCGCGCAACGTCTCTGACCGGTCCTGGCAGATCCTTATCCCGACGATCCGAAAGCTCGGGTCGGAAATCTGGGTGACATTCAACCCGGAGTTGGACACGGACGCGACCTATGTTCGGTTTGTGGCGAATGCGCCTACGAACTCCTACGTAGTGCAGATGAATTACGAGGACAACCCTTGGTTCAGGCAGACCGAGTTGGTGCAGGAGCGCTTGGACGATCAGCGCTCGCTGAAGGATTCTGAGTTCGCATGGAAGTGGCTAGGCCGCTGCAAGCCAGCGGTTGAGGGCGCCATCTACGCCGACGAGATAGCCGAGGCCGTCGAGAAGGGCCGCATCACGAACGTCCCGTATGACCCGCGGCTCAAAGTGCACGTGATCTTTGACCTAGGCTGGAACGACGCGATGACGATGACGTTGGCTCAGCGCCAGCTGTCAGAAATGCGCGTCATCGAGTACATCGAGACGAACCAGAAGACGCTGGACTGGTGCAGCAACGAGTTGAAGACGCGCGGTCACAACTGGGGTTCGCTCTGGTTGCCGCACGACGGCGAGCATGGCGACTACAAAACCGGCCTCTCTGCCAAGCAGATGATGGAGCGGCTGGGCTGGGACGTGCAGATCGTCCCAACTTACCCGGGCGCTCTTGAAGACGGCATCCGCAAGGCCCGCATGATGCTGCCGCGCACCTACTTCGACAAGGAGAAGGCGCAGCGGCTAGTGGAGTGCCTTCGTCGCTACAGGCGGCACAAGCCTGAATCAACTGGGGAGCCAGGGCGGCCGATCCACGACGAGTTCAGCCATGGCGCTGACGGCTTCCGCTACCTCTCAGTGGTGGCAGACCAGCTCACGAACGAGACATGGGGCGCCGCCCCACTCAAGTATCCGAACCTTAGGACCGCTTAATGGCGATGCGTGACTCAGAGTTGTGCGCACTGATCGACCGACAGTGCGACAACGGCATTGGCGCGGACAGCCTGTTCTCGCAGCAACGCGAGCGCGCCATGGAATTCTACCTTGGTGAGGCCAAGGGCGAGCTGGCTCCACCGGAGACTGATGGGCGCTCCAAGGTTGTGTCCAAAGACCTGATGGACACGGTTGAGTGGGCAATGCCTGGCATCATGGAGGCATTGACTGGCGCTGACGACGTGGTGACGTTCAAGCCCCGTCGCCCTGGCGATGAGCAAGCCGCCGAGGACGCTACCTCTTACGTCAACCATGTCATCTACGAAGAGAACGAGGGCTTCATCACCCTCCACGACGCGATCAAGCAGGCGCTGATTGCCCGCATGGGCGTGGTCAAGGTCTGGTGCGACAAGTCCTGGGAGGAAGAAGAAGAGCGCTACGAGGGGCTGTCTCAGGCCGAGGTCGAGGCGCTGCGGGGCGACCCGGACATTGAGGTCATCGAGGTCATCCCATATGGCGAGCAACCGTCCGCAGGGATGATGCAGGGCATGCCGCCTGAGATGGCGGTGGAGTTTGAGGTTGTCGCCAAGCGCAAGGCTGAGAAGGTCAAGTATCGAGTTGAGGGGGTGCCGCCGGAAGAGTTTCGCGTCAACAAGGACGCCCGCACGCTGGAGTCGGCCGAGTTCGTCGCTCACGAGGTCGAGCGGACTGCGTCAGACCTGATTAGTGAGGGCTGGCCCAAAAAGGAAGTTGACAAGCTGCCCCGTGGTCGTGCCTACCGCTACGAGGGCGACGAGCTAGCCAGGCACGACTACGACGGCAGTTGGGACTTCAACGCCGACGAGGGCGACAAAAGTCAGTCCAAGATCGTGGTCACCGAGGCATACATTCGCGTCGATACCAACGATGACGGGATTGCCGAGCTTCGCCGCGTGGTCAAGGCCGGCACGTACATCCACGAGAACGAGATCACCGACGATCATCCGTTCGCGCTGGGCACGCCGATCCTGATGCCTTACAAGGTCATCGGGCTGGGACTGTACGACTTGGTGGAGGACTTGCAGCGCATCAAGACCGCGCTGACCCGCCAGGTGCTGGATAACGTCTACCTGACGAACAACCCGCGAACTGAGGTGATCGAGGGGCGCGTCAATCTCGATGACCTGCTGAACCCGCGCCCTGGCGGTCTGGTGCGCGTCAAAGAGGCAGGCTCCATGCGGGAGGTCACGGTCCCATTCGTGGCTGAAGCCGGCTTGGCGGTCATGCAGGCCGTTGACCAGGTACGCGACACCCGAACCGGCGTCACCGAGGCCAATTCGGCGATGACGGCCGACAGCCTGAGCAAGAGCAACGTCGGCTCTGAGGGCGTCCAGGCGCTCATGCAGAGCGGTGCACAGCGCATCCGGCTGATTGCCCGCGTACTGGCCGAGACGCTAGTCAAGCGCATCTACAAGCTAGTCCTGAAGGAGGTCACGCAGTATCAGGACCGCCCCGCGCAGATCCAGATCAATGGGCGGTGGCTTGAGGTCAACCCGCGCGAATGGGTGAACGGCTTTCACCTTCGCGTCAACGTCGGCATCGGCACGCAGGAGAAGCGCCAGCAGATCGCGAACCTAACCATGCTGGGCGAGGCGCAGGGGCGGCTGATGGAAGTTGGCATTGTCACGCCGATCAACCTATTGAACACCGCTACCGATCTAGTCAAGGCCATGGGCTACCACGAGCCGGAGCGCTATTTCAGCAAGCCTCAGCCTCCGCAGCCATCGGGGCCTCCGCCGGAAGTACAGGTTGAGCAGATGAAGCAGCAAGGCCGACTGCAGGAGATCCAGGCCAAGGCCCAGGCCGATATCCAGGTCGAGAAGATGCGCCAGGAGTACCAAGCGCAGCAGGCAATGGGCGAAACGCAGCTTGAGGCGCAGCGCAACGAGTTGGACCGCCAAGCGCAGGCCCAGCAGGCGCAGCTAAAGCTCCAGTACGACGCGCAGTTGGCGCAGTTGAAGATGCAATACGAGGACGTGGACCGCGAGCGAGAGCGCGAATTCCTGCGCTGGAAGGCAGAGCTTGAGGCGGCAGTGAAGATTGAGGCCGCCAACATCAGTTCCAAGTCAAAGCTTGCAGATTCGGCCACTGCAACGGCCACTGACGAGATCGCCAGAGAGGTTCAGCCGTGAACGACAAGGCCGAGTACGAGATCGCGCGCGGCGAGCGCGCCCAACAGCTCTTGAGCGACCCGCTGCTAGTCGAGGCGTTCGAGGCAATCGAGAGGGAGTTGCACGATCAATGGCAGAACAGTCCGGTAAGAGACGCGGAAGGCCGCGAAAAGTTGTTCCTGACGCTGAAGTGCCTGCACAAGATGCACGGCCACCTAGTGACAGTGCTGGAAAGCGGGAAGATGGCAAAGGTGACCTTGGCCCAACGTGCTGGGCAGACATTGAACAGCGCCTTCTCGCGATAGAGAAAGAAGGCGGGATGTTCGGCCGCATCACAGTCCCGTTTGATGAGTTCCCGGCCGTCTACATGAGGCCATCGTTCGGTTGCCCAGTTGTTCGGGGCGACAAATTCGCCGTCCTGCTGTGTACGGGAACCGAGATCGGTTAACCCGTCGCAGATGGATCACCAAAGCCTCCGAAAGGGGGCTTTTTTTATGGGAAAACACAAATGAGTCAACCTGAGAATCAGGAACTCGCCAACGATAACGGCGACTCCTATAGCGATGACGCCGTGATGTCCGCCCTGCTGGCAAAGGGTGAGCAACGGGCACCTGAAGAGGAAGAAGAGGAGCGCGAGGAGCCGGCTGTCGAGGGCGAAGACGCTCATCAGCAGGAGCCCGAGGAAGATCGGGGCGCCGAACCGCCGCAAGACGAAGAATTAGAGTTTGAGCTTGACGGCAAGCCCGTCAAGCTCAAGAAGTCCGAACTCCCCGAGGTATACCGCAACCAGATGCTGGATGCGGACTACCGCCGCAAGACTGCCGAAGCCGCACAAGCCAAGCGAGAGGCCCAGGAATTCGCGGAACAGATCAAGCAGGAGCGTGCCCAGTACGCCAACCAGCTCGATGTTTCGCTATCCCTGATGCACAAGCAGCTTATCGGAGACCAAGAGGCACTTGCCGAGTTGGCACGAACCGACCCTGCCGAATGGGTCGCTCGAAATGCCGAGTTCCAGCAGCGCATTGGCCTGTTCGAGCAGGCCCGACAGCAGCGCGAATACCTCACCAAGGCCCAGCAGGCCGAAGAGGAACGCGGCCACAAGGAGTGGCGCGACGCCGAGCGGAGGCTGTTGCAGGAGAAGCTGCCCGAGTGGAAGGACGAAGCCAAGGCGTCGGCCGAACAGAAGCTTATCGCCGAGTCCCTGATGGGGATTGGGTACACGCGGGAAGAGCTATCCGAGCTGTTCGACCACCGCGCCCTGCTGATCGCCCGAAAGGCAGCGCTGTACGACCAACTCCAGGCCGCAAAGGCCAAGCAAGCAAAGCCGGAGCCGCGCAAAGCGCTGACTCCCGGCGCACCAAAACCTCAATCCGATACGCAGCGGTCCGCATACCAAGAGGCACTCGCCAAGGCCAAGCGCACTGGCAAGCCCGATGACGTGCACCGCGCGCTCATGCTCAAAGGAGCCTGATCCATGGCAATTCTGACCAACACCTTCACCACCTACACGGCTATCGGACAGCGCGAAGACCTGTCCGATGTCACCGACATCATCTCGCCGACCGACACTCCGCTCTACTCGATGCTGAAGAAGTCCAAGGCTTCGTCCCGCTACTTCGAGTGGCAAACCGATGCGCTTGCGGCCGCAGCCAACAACGCGCAGCTGGAAGGCGACGACGTGTCGAGCTTCACCGCCGTGACCCCGACGACCCGCTGGGGCAACTACGCGCAGATCAGCACCAAGAACTTCATCATCTCAGATACTGAAGAGATCGTGGATAAGGCCGGCCGGAAGTCGGAAATCGCGTGGCAGACCAAGAAGAAGCTGTCCGAGTTGAAGCGCGATGTTGAAACCGCGTTGATCCAGAACGGCACGTTCAACGCAGGCGCAGTCGGCACTGCTCGCCAGACGCGCGGCTTGGCTGGCTGGATCACCCAAGGCTCTGTCGGCGCTGGTGCTGGCGTTTTCCCGATCCCGTCCACCAATACGGCAGCGGTTGCGGGCACGCCGCGTGCGTTCTCCGAAGCACTGGTGAAGTCGGCGATGCAGACCGCCTATACCGCTGGTGGTGCACCCACCACGCTGCTGGTCCGCCCGTCGGACAAGGTGATTGCATCCTCGTTCGCCGGCAACGCGACCCGGTTCGAGCAAGCCGAGAGCGGCGAGCTGAACGCCGCGTTTGACGTGTACGTGACCGACTTCGGCCGGCTGAAGATCGTGCCTGACCGCTTCCAGGATGCCGCTGCGTACCTGATCGACCCGGAACACGTGTCGTTCAAGACCCTGCGCAACGTCGAGCGTAAGCCACTGGCGAAGACCGGTGACGCCGAGAAGATGCTCATCACCTGGGAATACGGCCTCCAGATGGACAACAAGGACGCACACGCGCAGATCCGCGACCTGACCTGATCGCAGCAGTCTCCGTGGCAATTCGGGGCGTCCATTCGGGCGCCCCTTTCTTTTGAGAGGAATACATGGCCGTTATCGCCACTCCCAACGCCACCACGTGCAGCCCGCAATGCCCGACGTTGCCTGACAACGCGCTTGCAGTCACACCGTCCGATACAGATACCTTCGGGCAGGGCGTCGCCATCTACTGTGGAGCAGCAGGCAACGTCTCCTGCATCCCCTGGGCTTCTGATACGGCCGTGACAGTCGCGGTACTGGCCGGGACGATGCTGCCGTTTCGGGTGAAACAGGTGCGAGCGACTAGCACCACGGCCACCGGCTTGGTCGCGGTGTACTGATGACCGCGCTGTCTCTGTCGATGACGTTCTGCCAGATGGACGGTCGGCTCTGGTGTCTACAGGGCAGCACTCAGTTTTCGCAGCTTCCGGCGCTCTCCCTTCTGTCTGGCGTGGTGTTCCTTTCGCAGCCCATCGTGCAGGTGCTCGGCCCGACCGGCCTACTGGACACCTCCTACACGGGGCCGGTGACGCTCACAGCAACGGGGGCGACGCTCAACGGAACAACTACCGTCCTTGCGGTCGCGGGCGTTGCAACGTTCGTTGGACTCAGCCTCTCTGGTTCAGGCACCGCAAACCTTGTGGCAACAGCCCCTCAGCGCCTTGTTGCCGTCTCTGCAAATATCACGGTCGCATAGATGAAAACCACTGGCATTTGGACGGATGGCGCCGACCTCATTGAGCGCCGCTCGGAGGACGTCGAGCCGATCCTAGAACACGTCAAGGATCTTCGGTCGATCCATAGCGTCGGCACCAGCGAGATGCGCCATGCGGCCAAATTCCCGCGCTCCGTTGTCGAAGCCTACATGGCGCAAAAGGGGGTGACCTTACACGACATGATGACCGATCCGAAGCACTTTGATTCGATGTTGCGCGACCCCGACCTGGCTGGGTTCCGCATCTGGCAGGGGCGAATCTAATGGCGATCGTCGATTACGCGACGCTCCAGAACTCAGTCGGCAACTGGCTCGCACGTGCCGACCTGGCAAGCGCCATCCCTGACTTCATCCGTCTGGCCGAATCCCGCATCAACCGCGACCTGCGCGTGCGTCGCATGCAGGCTGTGGTGACTGGAAGCGCATCTTCTGGCGTGATCGCCCTGCCGGACGACTTCTCGGGAACGATCTCCCTCCGCGTCCATTATGCAGGTGGAAGCTATGAGCTATTCCCGCTGACCTCCGCATCTGCGCCGACGTATGTGGTGCTGAGCGGGTTGCCCCTAGGCTACACGGTTGTGGGTAGCAATCTCGTCCTGTCCTCCGGGCAGCCCGATTTGCCCTATACGCTGACGTACTGGATGAAAGTGCCGACGCTCAGCGCAAGCAACCAGCAGACATGGCTGCTGACTGATGAGCCGGGGATCTACATCTATGCCGCACTTGTCGAGGCTGCGCCCTACGTCCAGGACGATCAGCGGACGCTGCTGTGGGCGACGCAGTACAAGGCCATTGTGGATCAGATGATGCGGTCGGACGAGGATGAGCGGTTTGGCAATGCGCCAGCCATGATGCCGCGTGGGGCAACCCCCTAATGCGCGCCGAACTGAAAGGGTTCGCGCCAGACCTAGACCCGGAAACGCCTGGCGTGCTGATGGATTGCAACGCCATCGTGCCGACGACCAAGGGGCTTGCGGCTGCCAACTCACTCATCAACACCGTGTATCCAGCGCTTGCTGGGACGCCTAGCAGCGCCTTCGTGGCCCGACTGCTAGATGGCACCAAGCGCGTTCTGGTGGCGGAGGGGCCGAGGATTCAAGAGGCCAGTTCAGGCGCTTGGGTTGATCGGTCGCGGACTGGAGGATACACGGGCACCAACCGCATGCGCTGGGCGGTGTTCGGGAACAACGTCCTCAATGCCAACCGTTCCCAGGTGATCGGGCAGGCGGTTCCTGGCTCCGCGTTTACCGACATCGCGGGTTCGCCCGCAGCCTCGATTATCGTGACGGCGGCTGGCTTCGTGATGGCGCTCAACGTCAACCAAGCGCAGTACGGCGACGCGCCCGATGGTTGGCACTGTAGCGGCATCCGGGACCAGACGACATGGACGGCTGCGGCAGCCACGCAGTGCGCGTATGGGCGCCTCCTGGACTCGCCCGGCGCCATCAAGGCTGGCGCGGCCTTGGGCAGCGATATCGTGGCCTATAAGGACGATTCAATGTACTTGGGGCGCTATGTCGGCCCCCCTCTTGTGTGGGCCTGGACGCGCGTTCCTGGCGACATTGGATGCTCAGGCAACGAGTCCGTCGTAGTCGTGGGGACGACGCACTTTTTCATCGGGCCGGCGGATATTTATGTGTTCGACGGCACTGTGCCTCGCTCGCTGAACGCGCCAGTGCGCGAATGGTTCTTCGCCAACCTCAACCAGCAGTATCGGGAACGAATCTTTGGGGTCGCGGACATTCCGCGCGATCTCGTGTACTGGTACTACCCAAGCACGGCCAGTACTGGCGAGCTGGATGCATGCCTGATCTACAACTTCCGGACGAATGAGTGGGGCAAGCAGGCAATCGGTGTTCAGGCCGCACTGCTGTACTCGTCGGGGCAGGTCACTTACGACAGCCTAGGGTCGCTGTATACGACCTACGACAGCCTGCCGGACATCGCCTATGACTCATCGTTCTGGCTGGCGGATACGCAGGCGCCGGCAGTGCTGCAGAACGGCATTCTGAAGACGGTAACGGGCGAGCCTGGCCCAAGTTGGATATTGACCGGCGATTTCGGCGACCTGACGAATTACTCAATGCTGCGCCGGGTCACGCCGCGTTTCCGCACGACGCCAGCATCCGCATCGGGGACGAACTTCTACCGCTCCAACCTAGGCGATGCGCGGGTGCAGGACTTCACCGTCACGATGTCGCGTGGCCGGTTCGACTTCCGTCGATCTGCCCGCTGGCACAGCTACCGTTTCGACTTCCCTGGGCGCGTGGCAATCAACGGGCTGGACATGGATATCACCGGAGTAACGGCGGAATGAGGCTTCAGGACAACCCATATTTCCCGTCTGGTGCTGCTGATCTTGTTCGGCAACTGGATTACCTATGGCGGCAGTTGGCGACCCAGGTGAACCAGTTGTCAGAGGGCCAAGTCGTCGCCGTGACCAACGCGGCGACGACTGCACCTACTGGTAGCGCGGTGAGTTATGCCGTTGGGGACTTTATCCTCAACAGCACGCCCTCCGAACTTGGAACGGCAGGGTCGAAATACATCATCCACGGCTGGCGCTGCACTGTCGCGGGCGCCCCTGGCACGTGGCTGCAATGCCGATTCCTGACAGGTAATTAATGGACATCGTAGCTGTGAATCCGGCCGAGCTTCGCGCTCACTGGCCGACGATGAGTCGTGCGCTGGATTCGGTCATCCAGGCGGCATCTCCAGACTGGATCAAAGAGGACGTGTTCCACGAGATCAAGTCCAAGGCCGCCATGGCCTACCTGATCTACGAGCGCGGCGAGTACCGGTCCCTGTTCGTCCTGACGCAGCCGAGTGAGGAGTTCAGCGGAACGCGGCATCTGCATATCTGGATCGCTGAAAACGATCTTTCGGGGACCGCAGAGTCATACGAGTTCGGCCTCGCCGCAATCAAGAGGATGGCTGCCCAACTGGGCGCGCCAAAACTGACCCTGGAATCCCCCCGCGCTGGCTGGGCCAAGCGGTTCAAGCTGCTTTCCGCAACCCTTGAGGTGCCATTGACATGAGTTCCGGTAAGAAAAAGAGCACCACCACGACTGTCAACACGAGTGACCCGCCGTCGTGGTCCGTGCCGTACTACCAGCAAGCGCTGAACTCGGCTAGTAAGCTCGCAAGCCAGCCGTATCAGTCATATGGCGGCCCCACCGTGGCCGGTTTCAGCGATGACCAGCTCGGCAGCTTCGACCTGACGCGGCAGAACGCAATCCGCAGCGGGAACTTGCAGCAGACTGGCAGCGATTACGTCACTGGTGCGATCAACGGGGACTATTCCAACCCCTACATCGGACAGCAGAACCAGTATTCGGGCGAAAATCCGTATCTCGGCAACATGATCGACGCCGCGAGCCGCGATATCACCAAGAACTACACCGATTCGACGCTGCCGAGCTACTTGTCGCAGTTCAACTCGGGAGGCGCTTACGGTGGCAGTGCGATGCAGCAGGCGCTGTCCAACTCGCAGCAGAATTTGGCGCAGCAACTGAGCGACACGAACTACCAGTACCGCAATGCAGACTATGACCGCCAGGCGCAATTGGCCGAATCGGCTCTGAACCGAAATTCCTCGCTGTATAACCAAGACCAGCAGTTCCGGCAGTCGGCGCTGTCTTTCCTGCCCCAGCTCCAGCAGATGGGCTACAACGACGCCACTGCGCTGGGCAAGCAAGGCGCCCTGCAACAGGGCTTGGTGCAGCAGGCCATCAACGACGACCGGCAGGACTTCCAGAACTCGCAGAACTGGTCCGCTGACCGGCTGGGGCTGCTGACCAACGCGCTCGGGTCGATTAAGGGCGGGACTGCATCGTCGTCGGCTACTGGCGACAACCCGAACTACAAGAGCGCGACCGAAAACGCCGCCGGCTATGCGGCCCTGCTTGCCTCTCTCTGGGGTTAACCGATGGCAAATCTCGCAACTGGCCTACTTGGCCGCTTCATCCCGCAGAGTGCCGGGCTGTCCGAAGAAGATCGCTCCGCAATTGCCCGCCAGGGCCTGCTGTCGGTGGGCCTTGGGCTGCTCGGCGCGCGCAACGGCGGCAACTTTGGTGCATCCCTCGCCGACGGGTTGCAGAGCGGCCTGCTTGCGATCAACAGGGGCGTAGACAACGCGGGCGACCAGGCTTACAAGCGCGCGATGATTGCCAACCAGATGGCTGGCGGCTCCGGAATGCAAGAGTTCAACATGCTGACGAAAGGGCTGCCTGATGAGGATGTCGTGAAGTCGCGCAGGATCAAGTTGGGGCTTGACCCCCGCGCAGTGACTGCCGCCGCACGAAACGGCATGCTCATGGGGGCAGACAATGTTGAACGCCCATTTGACTACGATCCGACCACTAGGCGGCTGCGCGTACTCGATAACGGTCAATGGGTGCCGGCTGACCAGTCCACCAACATGCCGCTATCTGCTGGCGGCGTCCCCGCGACTGACGCTAGCGGTACTCGTATCAATATCGGCGCCGATGTCCCGCCAGAAATCGCCGCAGCAATTCGCGCAGACCCTAACGCGGGGGCCTATGGCACGCCGCAAGCGCCGATCCAGCCAGTCAACCCCGGGCTGTTTCAGTCTGCCCCAAAGCAGGTCACTGCTGGGCAGGTTGCTGGAGCTGAGGCTAACGCCCGCAATGCGTCTGACTTGGCCTATCTCCAGCCGACACTGGGGCTGCAAACCAACGCAGCAATCCAGCGCGCTGGCGGCGAAGCAGCAGCGAGGGGGCAGGTTGAGCTGCAGCAGGCCAATGCGCAGGCGTCTAATGAGAAGTCCAGAGCTGCCAATAACATCCTTGGGCTGATTCAGCAGGCGCGAGAGTATCTTCCGAAGGCTGGCGAAGGGTTTATTGATCGGACTATCAATAAGGCAAATCAGGCTGTTGGGCGCTCTACCCCACAGACGCAGGCGAATCAGAAGCTGAAGATCATCGGCGGACAGCTAACCTCTGCGCAGCCCAAGATGAGCGGCCCGCAGTCCGATAAGGATGTGATGCTCTACAGGGAGATGGCGGGCGACGTGGCGAACGAGAATCTCCCCGTGCAGGACCGATTGGCAGCATTGGACGCCATTGAGCAGTTGCAGCAGAAGTACGCCACTGCCCGTCCGATGTCGCCGTATGCGAACGAGCAGAGCGCCCCAGCCGCAGCCGGTGCCCCGCGCCGCCTGAAGTACAACCCCGCAACCGGGAAGATCGAATAATGGCAATTGAAGTCGAACTTCCGGATGGAAATGTTGTTGAATTCCCGGACGGTACAGATAGCGCCACGATGGAGCGTGCGCTGTCTCAGTACCGGGCAGCGCCTAGGGTTGACTCGACTGCGCTGAATCGCGTGCCATCGCCAGTTGAAGGGATGAGTAACTGGGATCGCTTCGGCGCGGCCGCGGGTAAATCTGTTTCCGATTCGGCCCTAGGCATCGGGCAAGTTTTGTCGTCGGATCTTGCCAACTTGGTGATGCCAATACCGGGATTTGCCACGCGCGCACTGGGTAAGCGCTATGGCCTGCCGCAGAAGATCCAGGCGCAGATTGACGAGAACAAGAAGCTGGATGCCCCGCTCATGGCGACCAAAGCGGGTCTCGGTGGCTATGCTGCTGGTACTCTTGCGCAGATGGTCGGGCCCGGCATCGCGGCGCGCGGCACTGCCGCACTCCCGCTGGTGCTGCCGCGCACTATCTTGGGGAATGCACTGCAAGGCGCCACGGTAGGGGCGCTACAGCCTGTAGCATCCGATGAAAGCCGAGGTGTGAACACAGCCGTTGGCGGGCTGCTCGGCGGGTTTGGCGCAACAGTCCCGGCCGTCGTTGGTGCTGGCTATCGTGCCGCCAAGGGGTTGCTGGCGCCGTTCACCGAAAGCGGGGCACGAAGTGCTGCTGCCAAGGTGGTGACCGGGTTTGCTGAAGACCCGGCGCGTCTCTTGACCCCGCAGCAGTCCGCCATTCCTAGCGTCCAGCGCACACTGGCTGAGGCAACGTTGGACCCTGGCATTGCGCAACTTCAGCGCACGGTCGCGGCCAGAGAGGGCGCAGTATTCGACTCCATGCGTCGTAGCAATAATGCGGCGCGAGTTGGCGAGATCCGCAAGTTCGCCGGGGATGAGAACACGCTGGCTGCTGCGGAGGCATCCCGTAAGGCCAAGACCTCGGGTGCGCGCGATGCTGCATATCAAGAGGGCGGCGCATTTGACGCCGCACAAGCTACGGCGCGACAGGCCGATGCTCAGCAGGCTGCGGCTGAGGTGGCTAGGGTACAAGCCGAGAACGCCAGGCTCCGATCGCTTGGCCTGCCAGGCAGTGCTCCCGCTCCGACTGCCCCGGAAGTAACGTCCGGCGTTGATGGGCTGCTTGGAGATATCGGCAGCATTGTCGCCTCTCGGAACGGCAACTTGGCGGTGCAACCGACGCTGGCGAGCGTGAGTAGTGCGATCAAGCAGGGTGGGGATTCATTCGCCGGGCTGGTGAACTCGCGTGACTACATTGATGCGTTGCTCACCGGCAAAGCCGGGGACGCATCCAAAGCAGCGAAGGCGGCAACACGCGAACTGATGCAGATCAAGGGCCGATTGGATGAGGAAATCGCCAGTCGCGCTCCGTCCTACCCTGACTATCTGAGGTCCTATCAAGCCGAGTCCGCGCCGATCAATCGCATGCAGGTCGGGCAAGAACTACTGCGCCGGACAAGTGCCGGACAACTAGACACTCCAACAGGAGTGGAGACGTTGCTCCCGGCGCAGTTCGGCAGGCAGGTGCGGGGTCTAGACCGGCTGGCCCAGCAGGCAACCGGCTTCAAAAAGGCCCAAGCCGACAAGATTCTCACGCCGCAGGACATGTCCACCATTGGAGCGGTTAACGATGACCTGGGGAGGCAGTATTACGCCGAGACGGCCGCACGCGGCCCTGGCTCTGACACGTTCCAAAAGCTGATGACGCAGGGGGACGTGCTGGGCGCAGTGCAGGAAATGGGGATCAAGATCCCGTATGCCGGGGCCTTCCAGATGCTAGGAAAGGCCGGTAAGGAGCGCGTGAATCGCCAGCTTGTCTCGATCCTCGCCGATCCGCAGAGCGCCCAGTCAGTGCTTGCGAAAGCGTCGCAGAACGATCGTCGGGTCATCGAGAACGTGCTTCGTGTCACCGGGGGGCGGCTGGGGGTCGTAAGTACCGCGGTAGCGGAATAGGGCCGTCTTTAGTCTCCCGTCTGGGAGAAGCCACCAAACCATGAGCTTTGCCGCAACCAGGACTCCGAAGACGAAGACGGATACCAGGATTGCCATTAAAGGCTTCAGCAGTAATGCAAGACCCCAATTAGGAAGATAATCCATGCCTATCCCCAACACGATGGCGGACCTTGCCACGCTGGCAAGTTCCAATTACCCGACAGGAACCGAGTCCATCGGCAACGGCCTGGACGACTACCTGCGGGCGCATGGCGCCATCATACGCTCAACCAATGCGGTTTCCTCCACGACTATCGCGTCGGCCAGTACGACGAACATTGGTGGGGCGGATGGGGAGTCGGTACAGATCACCGGGTCTTCCACGATCAATAGTTTCGGGACCGGGTTTGCCGGATGCATGCGGGAGTTGCTGTTTATCGCTAATGCAACAATCGTCAATTCTGCAAACATCGTATTGCCGAACGCCGCAAATATAGTGACAGGTGCTGGTGAAATCCACCTGTACCGGTGCCTCTCGGCCGGAGTATGGAGGCTGGTCGCAAGCTCCAATCCAGAAATAGGCTCAGTCAAAGGATTGACCGCCGCCCTTGCCGGGAAGCTGCCGAATACTGGCGATAACACCTACACGGGAACCTTGACGCTGCGACAGAACACGACGCTGCCGGCTTTCATTGGAGGCGAGGTCGTGGGTACTACGCTGCTCCAGAACAACGGCGCAGGCGGCGACTCCGAAGAGTTCCGGCACTCGGTATACCGCCGGGTTGTGGGTGGCGATTACGCGAGCGCGGTCGTGCGGCTAAAGCGTCTCGTCTCTGGCTTCAGCCAGGCGTACCACGACTATCACTCTGGGCAAACCGAAAACAGCCGCGCTCACTCGTGGGGCTACGCATCGACTGATCTGATGTGGATGGACACATCGGGGAACGTCACGGCTAACGGCAATCTGACCGCGAACTCCGATGAGAGGCTGAAGACCAACTGGCGCGATCTCCCCGATGATGTTGTGGATAGGTTGGCTGGCGTTGTGAGCGGCGTGTATGACCGCATCGACATCAAGCAGACCCAAGTGGGCGTCGGTGCCGGGTCGCTGCGTGAGGTTCTTCCCTGGGCTGTTGGGGAGGACGCTGGCATCATGCATGTTGCTTACGGCAATGCCGCGCTTGTTGGCGTCATCGCGCTATGCAAGCGACTCGTGGCGGCCGAAAAGAAGATCGAGCAGCTTAGGGGGATCAATGGCAATTCCTAGCACTGGACCGATCACCAGCGGCATGATCCAAGCACAGTACGGCGGCGGGGCACCGTTCCGCCTACAGGACTACTACAGGGGCGGCGCCAGAGTCCCAAACACTGGGGCAAACGCTGGCATTCCGACATCAGGCCCTATCTCCTTTGCGAATTTCAGGGGACAAGGTGGCGGCGGAGCGTTGCCGCTTTCGGCGACCAACGCCGGAGCATCTGGCACCGTCATCGCCAACGCGCCAGCAACGCGGACAGTAACCGCATCCGGCACTGTGTCCGTCACTGGCGGCAGTGGAAGCTATACCTGCACATGGACGCATCTCAGCGGTGACGCATCCATCCCGACGCCTGGCGCGAACGTATTCAACCCGACCTTTTCGGCCAGTGTTGCTAAGGACAGCACAATCACTGCCGTTAAGCGCTGCACCGTCAGTGACGGCTCTAGCTCGACATCCACGGATATGAATGTCTCTCTTACCTACTCCAGCTCGGTGTAGCTGTCTCCATCTCGGCCCGTGCGACCGGGGTCGGTAGCATGCCCCCATGCTCCCCGCCTCCTACCGCTGGCTGATCCGCCCTGACGTGGCGTTGCTGCGCCAGAACAGCAACGGCCTAGCCGGCGTGCGTCTGCGCCCTGACGGCAAGTGGGATGTTTGGGTGCACTGGCAGCACAGGACACATCACGCGGTCGCTGGCAGCCAGGCCCAGGGCATGCGGTGGGTCGAGAGGTGGATTGCGGCCCGAAAGTCGCTGCCGGTGGTGGTTGATCGTAGGCGCTGATCCGCTCCGCAATCGCGCAATCAACGTAGAAATCCACGCGTTTCATGCATTAGTATATCTACTAAATGCGGAGCGAAAATGATGGCAACTTGTTGAATTTATTAGAATAGTCCATAGCTTCCCAAGCTACTGACGTGGGTTCGATTCCCATCGCCCGCTCCAATTCGAGTTCTGCTGAATTCCACTGAGTTCTGCAAACCATTGAAAGAGAAGCGTTTTACGCCATCTTTCAGTCCAGCGAAATCCACCGGAAGCCGCTGACAGCCACGACTTTTAAGGCCAAATTTGAGGCCAAAGTAAGCGGGCGTGGTTGATTCCGGATTGATGCTGGGAGGAGCGAGGCGAAGAGATCAGCACCTGGTCCCTGACGCAAGTTCAGGAGCTAGAACAGCATGCATCTCTCCGATCTGCCAGTCCGGCAAGCCAAGGCAACCGGCAAGCCCTATTCCCTCATCGATACTGAGACGGGCTATCGCTCGCAGTCTCCGCTGTCGGCGGCAAAGCTCGGCACTTCCGCTACTACTGGCTGGGCAGGCAAAAGCGCATGTCGCTCGGCGGCTATCCCGAAGTCACCTTGCGAGAGGCGCGGGCGTTGAAGGACGAGGCGCGCGCTGGTCGCCAAGGGGGGCGATCCTCACGCAGGCGGAAAAACTCAGAGGCTGGTTCCACCAGATGTTCCGCTTCGCCTTGGTCGAAGTGCCTGGCTTGCAGCACAATCCGGCGTTCGACCTCGATGTCGTCGCGATCCCGGCACCGCCTGTACGCCACAATCCGCATCTGCGCCTCGAACAATTGCCCGAGTGCTTGCGGATGCTGTGCAACTATCCTGGTCGGCTGAACACACAGCTCGGCCTGCGGACCGGAGAGCTGCGCTTGGCGACCCCGGCCCAGTTCCATCACGACCATGGTCCGTGGATCATCCCGCAGAGGTGGTGAAGCAACTGCTGACCAAGATCCAGCGCGAACGGCTTCGGCCGGGCGATATCCGGCCCTATATCGTCCCGCAGTCGCTGCAGGCGAAGGAGATCGTTCGTCACCTGTTGAACGAGTTCAAGCCGGCGCAGATCTATCTCTTCCCAAGTGATTGGACCTCAGGAAGCCTCTCAGCGAGAACATGCTCAACGGCGCGCTCAAGCGCATGGGCTTGAAGAACCGGCCGACCGGGCACGGTATTCGGGGGACCATCTCCACCTGCATGAGGTGGGTCATCCGTAAAAATGGGTGGACGCGCAATTGTCCCATGTCGACCCGAACGCAATCCGTGCGACCTACAACCACGCAGAGTATGCCGAGCAGCGGCGACGCATGATGCAGGATTGGGCCGATCCTGACAGCGCCATTCAGCCGAGCAGCATTCAATGCTCGCTTTGCAGGGGCTTTGCCGCTGTGAAGGATGGAAGGCACGCTAACGCGCTGTAGCGGCCCTCCAGCTTTGGCTGCTTATCAGGCGTGGTCAATGCCATTCGACCATCCGCTGGGCAAAGGGCGCTTGGGCTTGGCAGGCGTTGAGCACCACACGCTTGCTGGCCTTCTCTCATGCTGCATCCCCAGAATTCGCCACCGCTTGTTGCCATCACGATGACGCTGAACGTATTCGATGAGGTGAGCCGGGATGCCATTGAATCCTTGTTTCCCCGATCGCCGTGGGCATTGCCAGTAAGCGCCACGATGGATGCTCTCGGATGTATTTTGGATAGGTCTAGAAGATATGACGCCATGGCCGTGTCTCGCTTTGCGGGCTCGGCTCGAAGATCATCATAGAAGTAGACTTTTCCAGGGCTGCCTGAATCGATCTTTATCTTCAACCGATCGATCAGCTGCATCGTCGATGAGGTGAACATGCCAAAAGAAGAGCGCGCTTTGAGTTCCTTCTGCTCCGCAAATTCGTTGCGTGAGACCTTGGAACTAAGATAACGATCAAGGGAAGGCTGGAGTTGCCTTGGAAGTTCGAGGGCAACGATCCACTCCCGATCACTGGGAAGCGCTTCCACGATGTCGCCGACGAATTGGGGCGTTTCCTTGGTGCCGTGGATCTCCCCTACAACAACCAAGGTCCCGGCCTGGGCCCGCTTTGCAACCTCGGAAGCGGCGTCTGTGTTGAAACGACTTGGCTGGGAGAGACAAGGGTAGGCATGTGTGAGCAGACCTGCCGCGAGCATGACGGGCAGGCTGGCCCTGATGAAAAGTCCCACAGTTGCCTCTCTTCCTTAGGTCTCGCAAGCGCGTCGACGCCCCGCTTGCAACGTGTGATTGGATGAAGTTATGCCCATGCGCTCGATCATCAGGGTCATGGATGATCGAAGGTCTGCGCGGACGCCAGCCAAGCGATCGGTCGTCGTGCGCGCAAAGGTCGCCTGCGGCAAAGTAAACGAACGTTTACAATAGAAGTCAATAGAGTGAAACCGGCCCCTCGGCGACGCGTGCGCGCCGATATCGTGGTGTCGGTCTTGCCGCCTGCGAGGGATTGGCCAAGCGATGCAACGCGTAAGGCATCATGACCATCGAGTTGGGAGACGACTGGCGGTTTTTCGGCGGGGCAGAGAAAGGCCGGCCCGGTGGATGATCATGATTGCCGTGGCGGACCTCCCAGGACGGGCGGTACCTTGCGCGAGGTCGGAGGTGGACCGCGGTGACGGATGTCGGTGCCGACCGTCGACGAGACATGGCGGCAAGTCACACCCCTGCCATGGAAGCGAGAGTCTTGCGTGGTTCAGGGTCTGCAAGACCCAATGGGTCTAGGCGTGTTCTCTAGGGAATCTAAGACGACCGGCCAACGGCATCGACGTCGCATGCGCGCGGGTGCCATGCAGCGGCATACGTGATTGGCAGACCCGTGCGGTCTGCTGACAAACCAAAAAAGAATTGCTCCGACGGTCCGCTACGGGCCAGTTGGCTCGGCCTCGCGGGCCGTAGAGCCAGAGGCGGTACAACGGGTAGACACAGGCTTAAGGAGTGCTTGCAACTGATCGCGGAGTGCGCGGCACACTGGCTGGCGGCCCGCCTCGATACCGGCAACCTGTGGGTCAACTTTTAGTCGATCCGGCACCAGAGATTCGGGACGGCCTATTGACTTTGTTTCGGCCCTTCTTTGCCAGCCCATGATCTTCTTCAATCCGGGCCAGATACGCCGCAAGCACGCGCGGTACTTCTCGCAGATACAGGTCCGCACGATGCGATTTGGACTGGAAGCCCATGTGCATGCCGCCAGCGGCAATTGCATGCATTATCGCAACATAGCCCTCAAGGACCGCAGCCGTGATTCCTGGCAGGCGGGCGCCAAGAGCATGCCGAAACGTCCGCATGAAGTCCGCGTCGCCCTCGGACGTATTGCGCCCGTGCATCACGGCCAGGAAATCCGGGTGCCGGTTGATGTACTCAATGAAAGGCCCCACGAGATGTTCGATCGTGGCGGCGGGGGTCATCGCCTGCCAGACCTCCGCCGGCACGGCGATGAGTTGCTCGTTGATCTGTCTGACAGCGGCCATGTGCCGTTCGGCCAGTATCTGTAGCAGGCTCTCCCGATCGGGGAAGAAGTGGTACATCGAGCCAACGGAGGTGTGCGCGCGCTTGGCCACCAGGTGCATCGTGACCGCGGCGACGCCGCCTTCGGCCACCATTGCCGCAGCCGCCTTGAGGATGGCTTCGATACGGGCCTGGCCGCGCGCCTGTTGAGACGCGCGAGGCGCTTGTGCGCGGGTCGAGGCTCTGGTCATTGTTGTCGAGGTGATGGGGGGATCGCGCCAACGGGGCGCCTGAGACAAAACTAGACAATTTTGTCTATTTTATAGAGAATCGTTCTCTCGGTCCAGATTCGCGTGCGCCGTGGATGCGGTGCATCTGTAGGGCATCCCAAACAATGAAAATCTTTCCTGGTCTGGTGGTCTGTGAGCATTGCGACAGCGTGTACCGCCGCCGCCCACTGGGTCGCGGCGAACTTGCCCGTTGCGAACGCTGCGCCGCGGTGCTCTACCGCGCTAGCCGGCTGGACATCGACCGTTGGTTGGCTTTGACCGTCGCCGCAGCGATCGTGTTCGTGATCGCCAACGTCTGCCCCGTCATTCGTATCAACCTGCAGGGGCTGCATAACGAATCCACGCTGTGGCAGGCAGCCGCCGCGCTGGCGCATGGCGCCGCCGCGCCGATCGCCCTGCCCACCGCGCTGTCGGTGATCATCGTGCCCTTCCTGCAGATCTCCCTGCTGGGCTGGGTGCTGATCCATGCCCGGTGCGGACGCCGAGCGCCGGGCTTCGCGCAGGCCATGCGCATGCTGGTGGCGCTGCGGCCGTGGAGCATGATCGAGGTGTGCCTGCTCGGCATCCTGGTGGCGGTTATCAAATTGTCGAGCATGGTCCAGGTCGCCCCCGGTGCCGGCATATGGGCGATGGCGGTGCTGATGGTGCTGATCACCCTGATCGCCAGCCGCGACGTGCACGGGCTATGGGAGCTGACCCCCGCGTCGGCGGCCGACCAGGAGCCGCGCGCATGAGCCTGCCCGCGCGCGCGGGCCAACTGGGCGTCGTCGCCTGCCATGCCTGTGGCCTGGTGAGCGAGGATGTCCGGAGCGCGAGCGGCCACGGCGATTGCCCGCGCTGTGGAGCGACCCTGCGCCGGCGGCGTCCGGAGAGCATCGCGCGCGCCTGGGCCTTGCTGATCGCCGGTGCCATCTTCTACATCCCGGCCAACGTGCTGCCGGTGATGTACACCGAGCTGCTGGGCAGCGCCCACGAGAGCACCATCATGAGCGGCGTGATCCAGTTCTGGCAGGGTGGCTCCTACGGCATCGCGCTGGTGATCTTCATTGCCAGCGTGGCGGTGCCGTGCACCAAATTCCTGGTCATGGCCCTGTTGCTGTGGACGTCACAGCGGCGCAGCCGCTGGAAGCGGCGAGCGCGCGCCCGCCTATACCGGTTGGTCGAGGTCGTCGGCTACTGGTCGATGCTCGACGTGCTGGTGGTGGCGGTGGTGGCCGCGCTGGTCAAATTCCAGGCGCTGAGCGACATCGAGCCGCGCGTGGGCATTCTTTTCTTCGGCGTGGTGGTGATCCTGACCATGCTGTCGGCAATGAACTTCGATCCGCGCCTGATTTGGGATGACGACAAATGAACGAGCTTTCCAATACCCCGCAGCCGGGCGAGCCGGCGGTGGCCCGCCGGCGCTGGCCGGTCTCCCTGGTCTGGCTGGTGCCGATCGTGGCCGCGTTGATCGGGCTGTCGATGCTGGTGCATGCCTGGATGTCGGCCGGGACGGACATCACGTTGCGCTTCGATACCGCCGCGGGCCTGGAAGCGGGCAAGACCGCGGTCAAGTACAAGGACGTGACCGTTGGCGCGGTCACCGCCATTGCCTTGAGCGATGACGGATCGCACGTGGTGGCCACCGTGACCTTGGACAAGAGCGCCGCCCGGCTGACCCGCAAGGACACCCGCTTCTGGGTCGTGCGCCCGCGCATCGGCGCCGGCGGCGTCTCCGGCTTCGACACCTTGCTCTCGGGTGCCTACATCGCCGCCGATGCCGGTCGCGAAGAGCAGACCGCCAAGGCCTTCGTCGGCCTGGAAACGCCACCCACCGTGATCAACGACACCCCCGGCAAGTCCTTCGTGCTGCACAGCGAGGACCTGGGCTCGCTGGGCATCGGCTCGCCGCTGTACTACCGCCGCATCCAGGTCGGGCAGGTGGCCGGCTATCAGCTCGCCGCCGACGGCAAGACGGTACGCGTGCAGGTGTTCGTCAATGCCCCCTACGATCGCTTTGTGACCACCGATACGCGCTTCTGGAACGCCAGCGGCGTGGATGTGTCGCTGGGCGCAGACGGGCTCAAGCTCAAGACCCAGTCGGTGTCCACCATCGTCTCCGGCGGCGTCGCCTTCGGCGCGCCACCGCGCAGCCAGGCCGACGTGGCCGCGGAGAACGCCGAGTTCACGCTGGCCAAGGACGAGCAGACGGCGCTGGCGCCACAGGACGGCCCGGCGCAGTACATTCGCCTGCGCTTCGAGCAGTCGCTGCGCGGTCTCACCGTGGGCGCGCCGGTGCAGTTCTCCGGCGTGGACTTGGGACGCGTGGTGTCCATGGCATTGGACTACGATCCGGCCAGACACAGCTTCCCGACCGAGGTCGGGATTGTCGTCTATCCGGAGCGGCTGGGCCGCGTGCTGGAGCGCCTGCCGAAGATGGATGGCGGCTCGCAGGAGCAGAGTGCACAGCTGCTGCGCGGCATGGTTGAGCACGGCCTGCGCGCGCAGGCGCGCTCGGGCAACCTGCTGACCGGCCAACTCTACATCTCGCTGGACTTCGTGCCCCATGCGCCGAAGGTGGCGTTCGATCCCAAGGCGCGGCCGCTGACTCTGCCGACCATCGGCGGCAGTTTCGACCGGCTGCAGGAGCAGATGGCCAGCATCGTCGGCAAGATCGACAAGATCCCGCTGGACTCGATCGGCCGCAACCTGGATGCGACGCTGGCCGACCTGGACCGCACGCTCAAGCAGGTCAACGGCCAGGTGCTGCCGCAGACCACGCAAACGCTGCAACAGGCCAGCCAGACCTTCAGCACGGCGCAGGGCATGTTGGCCGATGACGCGCCGCTCCAGCAAAACCTCGGGCTGACGTTGGAGGAATTGCGCCGCAGCGCGCGCTCGCTGCGCACGCTGACCGATCTGCTGGGCGAGCACCCGGAAGCGCTGCTGCGAGGACGCCGCGCCGACGATGCGCCCGCACTCGCGCCAGCGCCAACTCCCTCGAAGGGTTCCAAGGAGTCCCAATGAAGACCAAGCCTGCGTTGTTTCCTGTCCTGCTCGCTACCATGCTGGGCTTGGGCGGCTGCGCATCAGCCCCCGTGCGCTACTACACGCTGATGGCGCCGGCGGCCAGTAACGGCGCGGCGACCGCTCCGTATCAGATCGAGGTACTCCCTGTGGGCATACCGGAGGCGCTGGATCGACAGGGACTGGTGGTGCGCCAGGGCAAGGCGGGAGTGGCGATTCTCGATCGCGAGCGTTGGGTCGGGCCGCTGGACGAAGAGGTGCGCCGCGCCTTGTCGGCACGACTCGCCACGCTGCTGGGCGCGCAGGACGTGACTGGCCTGGCGCGAGCGCCCAGCCAGCCGGTCCTGCGGGTCAAGGTCGAGATCCGCCGCTTGGATGCCTGGCTCGGCCGGCAGGTGGATCTGGACGCGGATTGGAGCGTGGGATTCGCCGGCTCGCCACAACAACGCACGGTCTGCCGCAGCCGCCTGAGCGAAAGTGCGCCGGAGGGCGACGGCGAAGCATTGGTGACGGCCTACCAGCAGGCGCTGAACTTGCTGGCGCAGCGAATCGCGCAGGCCGTGCAGTCACATGGCGGAGAGAACAACGCTGCTTGCACCTGACCTTCTCCGTCTACCGTTGTCTGCGTAGCGAGGAGGCCCACGTTCATCATCTTTGGTTGAGGCAGGGGCGCAAGCTCAGCGACGGAGGATCGCAGCATGCGCTTTCCCTTCACGAACACGCACGTCTATCCGGGCTGCAAGGTCTGGCTGTCCGACGCCCCCGGTCGCACGCTCGGCGACTGCTTGATCGAGTTCAGCGACGGCGTGGTCGCTCCAGGGCGGTACGTTGTCGTTGCCGACGCACTCATCCTGCACGTGCAGGCGCGCCGAATGGCGAAGGGCGCGCGCATCATCGCGAAGGCATGGCGGCCTGAAGCTGGATGTCGCCGACGGTGTGTGGCGCGGGCACGTATGGCTGCCGGACCGGTCCGAGGATCTGGCCGCGCATCCGATCGAATTGGCGCCGCGGCCGCCGGCCACACCGCAAGCCGCGCGATTGAAATCGCGGTCGATGGATCCGCGGCTGGATCGGTTCAGGCGCCGCCTTCCCCGCGGACCCCCATCGCGATCCGGCGATCCGGGTTGGCCGCGCGGAGTCGCGGCCAACCCACAACCACTGCGCTAGAAACAGGCACAGGACTGTCCTGGATCAATCCGTCTTCTTCGGTAGCGCGAAGGCGACGATCGCATCGCCAGGCGTGGTCCCGAGGAAGGCGTGTCCACCTGCCGCTGTCACCACGAACTGCCGCCCGCTCGCGCGCGAAAGGTAGGTGATCGGCGTGGTCTGTCCGGCGTGCTCCAGCCGGCCTTGCCACACCACCTTGCCCGTCATGGTGTCGATCGCGCGAAGATACTTGTCCTGTGTGGCGGCGATGAAGATCAGTCCGCCACGGGTCGTCACCGAGCCGCCGATGTTGGGCGTTCCGACCGTGAACGGAATCTGCGAGCCGATGCCCAGCGGCCCACTGTCCCGCGCGGTGCCCAAGGGGTGGGACCAGACGAGCTTGCCGCTGCGCAGATCGACGGCGCTGATCCTGCCCCACGGCGGCGCCTGGCAGGGCGCGTAGATCGGAGAGAGGAATGGCAACGAACGCACCGCGAACGGCGTGCCTGCCTGCGGCTGTACCCCTTGCCCCTCCGGCTTGGCTGGAGCGCCCATTCCCATCGGGCGCACGCCCATCGCGTCGGCCGTGGCGCGGGGAATCAGTTGGGCGTAATTGCCGACATAGTTGGTGTTGACGACCATCAGCATCCGGTCCCGGTCCACCGAGACGCCGCCCCAGTCCATCCCGCCCAGGAAGCCGGGATAGGCGATGCTGGGATCGAACCCCGGTGGCGTCAATGGTCCCTCATAACGCGCTTCGCGGAACTTGATCCTGCACCAGAGCTGGTCGAGCGGCGTCACGCCCCACATGTCGCGCTCCGCGATATTGATCCCGCGGAACGAAGGCATGGCGTCGGAGAAGGGTTGGGTCGGCGCCGCGTGCTCGCCTGGCGCGGTGCCGCCTTGCGGCGCCGCATGCTCGGTCACCGGGCGAATCGGTTTTCCCGTTTCCCGGTCCAGCACGAAGACCTCGCCGCGCTTGGTCGGCTGGATCAACGCCGGGCGAATGCCGGACGAGGTCGGCAGATCGATCAGAGTCGGCTGCGAGGCGACGTCGTAGTCCCACAGGTCATGGTGGGTTGTCTGGAAGCGCCAGCGCGGCCGGCCGGTCTCCGCATCGATGGCCACCACCGAGCTGGACCAGGCCTCGTCGAACGGCCGCCGCTGAGCGCCGGCATAGTCCGGTACGGCGCCACCCAATGGCGCGTAAACCAGGCCGAGGCGATCGTCCGCACTCATCGGCGCCCATGAATTGGGTGTAGATGGCGTGTACGTCTCGCCCGGCTTCGGCTCGCCCGTGCGGTCTGGCCGCCCGACATCGAACGCCCAGCTCAATTTTCCGGTGACCGCGTCAAACGCACGGATCACGCCCGAGGGCTCGCCCCAGAACATGCCGTCCAGGACCCAACCACCGAGGACGATGCGACCTCTCGCGACCGTGGGCGCCGACGTCACATAATAGTAGCCGGGAGGAGCCGCGCTCATCCCCGCCTTGAGATCGACATACCCGTTCACGCCGAAATCGGCGCAGGGCCGGCCGCTGTTCAAATCGAGGGCGATCAGGCGAGCATCGACGGTTCCAGTGTAGATGCGCTCCGCGCACGCACCCGTCGCTCCAGCCACCCGATAGTAGGCGACACCGCGGCAGTGGCCGTACGTGGCGCCGGTCGTGTTGATGTTCGCGTGGAAGCGCCAGCGCGGCTTGCCCGTCTCGGCGTCGAGCGCAACGACATCGTTATAGTCGCTGCACGCATAGAGCGTGTCACCGATCTTGAGCGGCGTTCCTTCGAGGGCTGCGGGCGAGCCCTTCGGTCCGGGGCCGAAATGGAAGGTCCAGGCGGGCTTGAGTCCACCCACGTTTGCCGGGGTCAACTGATCGAGCGGGCTGAAGCGGGTGCCCGCGGCATCGCTTCCCCATGTGTTCCAGTCCCCGCCGCCGTCCGAAGCGGCGAGCGTCCTTGGGGCGGGGCTTTCCTGAGTCCCCGCCTGAAACATCGGGTCCGGCCGCTCCTCGACCAACATCCGATTGGCCAGCGTGCCCACCACGACCGCCACCACGACTGCCACGCCGGCGATGGCCGCGCGCTTCAGCGGAGAGCGGGTTGCGCGAGGGGAAAGGCGCCTTGCCGTCCAAGGCATGAGGAACCATAATCCGATGGCGGTCGGCGCGGCGAGACGCGCAACGAGAGACCAAGGTGCGAAGCCGACCTCACCGATCGCCCACGCCAGCGATCCGAGTAGCAGCAGGCCGTAGAGCAGAGCGCCGGAACGGCGCCCTCGTGCCACAAGCACCGCGCTTCCGATTGCGGCCAATCCTGCAAGGACGTAATAGGGCGATCCGCCCAGCGACAGCAGTTTCGCGCCGCCGACAAGCAGGGCGATGCCAATGATGAGGAGAAGCAGTGCAAAACCGTACGGTCTTGAGAATAAGCGCGCACGCAAACTTCCACGGCGACCGGATATAACTTCGTGAGGATTGGAAGCCATTGTTTATTCGCCTGTCAGGGATAAAGCATGCCCATGCGCTCGATCATCAGGTCATGGATGATCGAAGGTCTCCGCGGACGCCAGCCAAGCGATCAGTCGCCGCGTGCGCCAGGGCCACCTGCGGCGAAGTAAACGACCGTTTACATGGGAAGTCAATAGAGTGAAACCGGCCCCTCGGCTGACAAAGGATCCGCAACGAACCCGCCAGGCGCTGCTGCGCGCGGCTCAGGCCGCGTTCTGCAGACGCGGCTATCGGGACGTGGGCGTACGGGAGATCACCGCCGAGGCTGGCGTCAGCGTGGCTCTGGTCAATCGGTACTTCGGCGGAAAGGAACAGCTTTTCAAGGAAGCGCTGGCAGACCTGCTCAAAACCGACCGCATCATGGAAATCCGGCGAGATCGTTTCGGCGAGGAAGTGCTCGATCTGCTGTTCGGAGAAAGCGACCGCCGCGAGATTCCGCTGGCAATGATCCTTCTGGCAAGCGGCGACGGCACGGCGCGCGACATCACGCAGGCCGCGTTGACCGATCTTGTGTTCCAGCCGCTCGCGAAATGGTTGGGCGGCGAAGAGGGCCGCATCCGCGCCGCCCAGTTCATGATGCTTTCGTCCGGCCTTGTGCTCTACAACAACGTCTACCCGCTGGACGTCTGCACCCCCGCGCTCGATCCGCGGCTGCGTGCCTGGCTGGTCGAACAGTTCCAAGCCTTGGCTTCATCGTCATCCGCTGAGCCGCGGTGACGAGGCGAAATGGGGCGTTAGCCACACAATGGCGGCCTCAGGGCTGGAGATCCGCCTCGGCACTCTGGTGCAGGCGAGAGGTCGATATGGCGATGTCTGTTGTCGGCGGCGTGCAGTTCGGCATTGCCGCTCTGCTTTGATCTCCGGCGAGTCGAAGACTATCAGCGAACTGGTCGAGCACCTGATTGCCAAGGTACGGGTACGGGTGGAGCACCCGTTCCGGGTGATCAAGCGGCAGTTCGGCCACCGGAAGGTGCGCTATCGGGGGCTGGCCAAGAACGTGCGCAGTTGAACGTGCTGTTTGCGTTGCCGAACCTGGGCGGCATGGACGACGGCAGTGCCCGCACCGATGTGGCGAACCGACTGTAGCAGGTGTGCATGGCGGCCACGGCGGGCTCCCATGTCATCCGCGTCGGCATTGGCCGACGGCCTCGCGTTCACGGGTCGAGCGTGCTGCCTTGGTCACCCCGCGTTGGCGCGTCAAGGCTTCGATGTCTTCAGGCGGCAGGAGAACTCGGTCGGCGTCGCGCACCATGGTGGTTGCGGGAGCGCGATGCTGCGCCGACGCCAGCATCCGGACTGCGCACCTGTCATCGACACGCAGTGCCGGTGGAGGGATGGGCTGCATAAGCGGCGGATCGTTCAGTCGTCTCGCATCCGCAGATAGGGCACCGGCATCCAAGAACTTGCACGCAGCGGCGCCTACGATGGTCGCTGGCGCAGGTGCCGCCGGCCAGGGCCCTCGGAGGCGCGACGACAGCGCTACGGCGTGGCGCGTGGCACCTTCCGTACTGACGCAGGAGCCCGCCGGTCCGCCGCGTCATCCGTCTCCACCCGCACTTCCTCCCTCATCCAACAAAGGCAAAGCCATGAGCACGATCACCACCAAAGACGGCGTCGAGATCTTCTTCAAGGATTGGGGTCCCAAGACCGCGCAGCCGATCTACTTCCACCATGGCTGGCCGCTGTCGAGCGACGACTGGGACGCGCAGATGCTGTATTTCCTCGGCAAGGGCTTCCGCGTCGTCGCCCACGACCGGCGTGGCCATGGCCGTTCCAGCCAGGTCGGCGATGGCCACGACATGGCGCATTACGCCGCCGACGTGGCCGCGGTGGTCGAGCATCTGGACCTGCGCAATGCAGTGCATATCGGCCATTCGACCGGCGGTGGCGAAGTGGCGCGCTACGTCGTCGCCCACGGCAAGGGCCGCGTGGCCAAGGCGGTGCTGATCAGCGCGGTGCCGCCGATCATGCTTAAGACCGCGACCAACCCGGATGGCGTGCCGATGGAGGTGTTCGACGGCATTCGTGCCGGACTGGCCGGCAACCGCGCCCAGTTCTATCTGGATTTCGCCAGCGGCCCGTTCTATGGCTTCAATCGTCCAGGCGCGAAGGTGCTGCAGGGCACGATCCAGAACTGGTGGCGGCAGGGCATGCTCGGTGCCGCGAAGGCGCACTACGACGGCGTCAAGGCGTTCTCGGAAACCGACTTCACCGAGGATCTCAAGGCGATCGATGTGCCCACCCTGGTGCTGCATGGCGACGACGATCAGGTGGTGCCGATCGCCACGACCAGCGAGTTGACGGTGAAGCTGTTGAAGGACGGCACGCTGAAGGTCTATCCGGGCTATCCGCACGGCATGTGCACCACCCACGCCGAGGTGATCAACCCGGACCTGCTGGCCTTCATCCAGGCCTGAATCGGCCGCGGGCGGGGGCGTCCCGCTCCCGTCGCGCGACCACCACCGCGCGCATCGGCGTGATCCGGTGCGCGCAGCGTGCCCGCTGCGCAGCGTGCGCCTGTCAAACCCGCTTCATCCGCCGGAGCTACGCTGATCGGCCAGTGAGCGCATGCTCGTCGCCGGTCCCAGCCTCGTGGTCGAACACAGTCGTCGCCGTTTCCTTGCCCGCGCCTCCCTGGCCCTCGGCGCCGGCGCGGCCATGCCGCTGCTGCCCGGCGTGATCCGCAGTGCGTTGGCGGTGCCGCCCGCACGCGTCACCGGCACCGTGCAGGACGTGCAGCATGTGGTGATCCTGATGCAGGAGAACCGCTCCTTCGACCATTACTTCGGCTGCCTGCGCGGCGTGCGCGGCTTCGGCGACCCGCGGCCGCTGCGTCTGCCCAGCGGGCGCCCGGTCTGGTACCAGCCGGAGGCCGGCGGCGGCGATGGCTACGTGCTGCCGTTCCGCCTGAACGGCCGGACCAGCAGCGCGCAATGGATGCAGGGCCTCAACCACGACTGGAAGGGCGCGCACGCCACCTGGAAGCATCATGACGCCTGGATCGCGCAGAAGAGTGCGATGACCATGGGTCACTTCCAGCGTGAGGACGTGCCGTTCTACTACGCGCTGGCCGATGCCTTCACCATCTGCGATGGCTACCACGCCTCGCTGTTCGGCCCGACCAATCCCAACCGCATGTACATGTTCACCGGCACCAGCGGCCTGAGCGTCGGCAACGACGGCGAGCAGGCGGTGAACAACCGCGACGACGGCAACTGGACCGCGGACATGGCGCGCGACAACCCGGCGTTTCCGGGCTACACCTGGACCACCTATTCCGAACGCCTGCAGCAGGCCGGGATCAGTTGGCAGGTGTACCAGGAATTCGACAACTACGGCGACAACAGCCATCCGTACTTCGCCAATTTCCGCAATCTCGACCGTGCCTCCGCCCTGTACCGGCGCGGCCGCGCGATCGTGCCGGGTTCCACCGCCGACAACGCCAAGGCCTCGCGCGGCGAGCACCTGCTCGCCGCATTCGCGCGCGACGTGCGCAGCGGCACCTTGCCGCAGGTGTCGTGGATCGTGGCGCCGTACCTGCTCAGCGAACACCCAGAGGCGACCCCGGCCTATGGCGAGTCGCTCAGCGCGCGCCTGCTGGAGGTGCTGGCGGCCTCGCCGGAGGTCTGGTCCAAGACCGTGTTCCTGATCAACTACGACGAGAACGACGGCTTCTTCGACCACGTGCCGCCGGCGTTGCCGGCGACCGATCCGGCGATCGGCGCCAGCAACGTCGATCTGTTGGGCGAGGACTATCACGGCGTTCCGGTCGGTCTCGGCCCGCGCGTGCCGATGCTGGTGGTGTCGCCGTGGAGCCGCGGCGGCTGGGTGAATTCACAGGTGTTTGACCACACGTCGGTGATCCGCTTCCTGGAGCGCCGCTTCGGCGTCGCCGAACCCAACATCGGCCCGTGGCGCCGCGCGATCGCCGGCGACCTGACCTCGGCGCTGGATTTCGCCGGCCACGACGATGCGCGTGTCGCCCTGCCGGACACGCGTGATTTCATCGCCCGGGTCGATGCCACCGCGGCGCTGCCGCCGCCGCAACGGCCGGCGCAGCAGGCGCTGCCCGTACAGGAGCCAGGCCAGCGGCCGGCGCGCGCGCTGCCTTACGATTTCGATGTGCGCCTGCAGGCGGGCCCGCAGGGGCCGACTTTGCGGATGATCAACCGCAGTACGGTCGGCGTCGCGCTGAACGCCTATGCCGATGGCGACAGCGCCGGCCCGTGGTTCTATACGCTGGCGGCGGGCAGCGAATTGAGCGATGTGCGCCACTGGCGCGGCGCTGCCGGCGATACCGGCTATGCGTTGCGCGTGTACGGCCCCAATGGCTTCCTGCGCGAATTCCATGGCGACGGCGTGGCCGATGCCGGGCTGCAGGCCGATGCCGACTACGACGCGACCAGCCAAAGCCTGCTGCTGGAGCTGCGCAATGCCGGTGCGCAGGCGTGCCGGTTGCGGATCCGCGACGGCTATCGCGGCGGGACGGAGCAGACGCATGCGCTGGCGGCTGGCGAGCGCAAGTCGCTGCGCTTCGCCTTGCAGGCGCAGTTCCACTGGTACGACCTGGACATCGCAAGCGAGACGATGCCGCAATGGCGGCGGCGCCTGGCCGGGCATATCGAGACCGGTCGCCCGAGCATGAGCGACCCGGCGATCGGCCGCGCGGTTGTCGGTTGACTGTCGACCGTTTGTAGCGGCATCGGTAGCCGTGTGTCGCGGCTGAAGCCGCTCCTACAAAGGCGCGCAGCGTTCTCGCTCCTGTAGGAGCGGCTTCAGCCGCGACCGACCGCCGGCAGCGGCGCAACGCACGCACCGAAGAAGCCGCCAGATGGCGGCTTCATGCGTTTATGCATTGCCTTGTTGCCCCTTGAATTGTCGCCCCTCAAACGCAAGGCGCCGCGGCTGCTTCCGCAACGGCGGCGCCATCGCCTTCCCTGGCGTTGCCTCAGGTCAGAACTTGCCGCTGAAGGTGACGAAGAACTGCCGCGGCGCACCGGCCATCAGCGTCTGGTTGTAGCCGTTCGGATCGGACACCACGTAGCCGTTGGTGCCGACCGTGGCGAAGTAGCGCTTGTCGAACAGGTTGGTGACGTTGGCGCTCAGTCCCAGGTTCTGGAACATGCCGACTTCGCCGAAGTCGTAGCCCGCGCTGAGGTCGAAGCGCCAGTAGCTCGGCACCGACGAGTCGTTGAGGTAGCTGATGTAGCGGCGGCCGGTGTACTTGCCGTCCAGCGCGGCATGCCAGCCGGCGTTCTCGTAGGCCAGGCTGCTGGAGAACATCCACTCCGGGATGCCGACCACGCGCTTGCCGGAGGTGGCCACCACGCCGCCGTTGAGGTAGTCGTCCTGGTAGGTGGAATCGTCGTAGGACAGCGAGTTCAACCAGCGCAACTGCGCGATCGGGCGCCACATCACCGCCAGGTCGGCGCCCTGGCTGCGCACCGAACCGACGTTGTTGAGCGTGGCCGAGCAGGTCTGGATCGCGCTGCACGGCGAGGTCACCAGCAGGCGGTCGTCGAAGGTGGTGTGGTACAGCGCCAGCGACGCCTCGATGCCGTCGCCGCGCACGCGATAGCCCAGTTCGTAGGTCTGCGCGGTTTCCGGCTCCAGCGAACGCTTGATCGCGTCGAACGCCGCCTGCGATTCCTGGAACGGGGTGAAGCCGAAGCCGGCCATGTTCTTGTTGTACGACGCGTAGAGTTCCTGGTGCTCGTCGAGCTTGTAGTTCACGCCCACCTGCGGCAGCAGGTCCGAATCGGCCTTGATCTCGCCGGCCGCGTAGGAGGTGGTCGGCACCTGCGACTGCGCGGTGGTGTCCACCTGCAGCTTCTTGGCGCCGAAGTTCACGGTCAGGCGTTCGTCGAGCAGGCGCAGCGTGTCCTGCGCATAGAACATGCGCGTGTCGGTGTCGTAGTGCTGGGCGAAACCGCGCGCGAACAGGGTGCCGGACTTGTTGAAGTAATACAGGTCGGTGAACGGACCATCGAGCAGGAAGTAGTTGCGCTCCTGCACGGTCTTGGCGTTCTGGTACCAGCCGCCGATCTCGATCTCGTTGCCGGCGACGGTGAAGTTCAGCGACGCGGTCACGCCATGCCGGTTGAGCCGGTAGTCGGTGGTGCGCATCGACAGCGGCACCGTCGCCGAGGACGCCACGTACGGCGTGGTCCATTGCCCTTCGCCGTTGTTGTCGTGGTAGTAGCCGGTCAGGTTCAGCGTGGCGTTGCCGCCCAGGTTGAACGCGCCGCTGAGCGCGGCCAGGTTGTCGTCGCGCAGGCCGGCGCCGGAGTAGTAGGACGCGTCGGCCTTGCCGTAGTCGGCGGGCAGGGCGTTCAGGGACGCCGGATAGCTGCCGTTGCCGTTGAGCGCGTTGGCGATCTGCACCGCGCTGTTCCAGTCGGGCATCAGGTAGTCCCAGTCCCAACCCAGCGCCTTCTGCGAGGTCAACGACAGATCCATGATGTCGTATTCCTTGCGCTTGGAGCTATCCAGGAACAGGCTGATCCGGTTGCCGTCGCCCCACTGGTACAGCGCCTTGAGGTTGGCCTGGTTGTATTCGTTGTTGCCGTAGCCTTTCCACTTGTCCACCTCGCCGTGCACGATCGAGGTGTACATCGAGAAGCCGTTGATGTCGCCGATGTCGCCGCGCAGGTAGGTGCGGCGGGTGGAATCGGAGCCGAAGGTCTGGCTGAAGCGGATGCCCGGCGTGGCGTCCGGATCGTCGGAGTAGTAGCGCACGGTGCCGCCGAGGTTGCTGCTCGAGGCGGTGCCCAGCGCGCCGGCGCCCTGCGCCAGCTCCACCGAACCGACGTTCTCGGAGATGATCGCGCGGGTCACCTGCAGGCCGTCGCTGACGCCGTAGCTCATGTTGCCCAGCGGCACGCCGTCCAGGGTGAAGCCGAGGCGGCTCTGGTCGAAGCCGTGCAGGCTGATCGCGGTCGACCACTCGTAGGAGCCCCACGCATCGGCCGACTGGAACTGCACGCCGGGCAGCTTGTCCAGCACCTTCAGCGCGCTGGTGCCGGGGGCGGCGATGCCGATGTCCTCGCGGGTGATGCGCTGCACCTGGCGGGTGGTGCCGGAGGACACCACGGTGATCGCATCGAGCAGAGTCGCATCGTTGCCGCTGGCGGTCGCATCGGGACTGGCATCGGCGGTGGCCGGCGCGGTCTCGGCGAAGGCGGCGAAGGCCGGCAGCGCGGACGCGACGGCGAGCACCAGCGCATGCAGGCGCAAGGGTCTGGAGGTGGAGATCATCGAAATTCCAATGGGATGGGGGAGGCATGGCCGGCCTGCCGTGCGTGGCGTGACCAGCGCACGGCCGGCGTGGCCCGCCCGTCACGATGCAACGGTTTTGTGAACGTTTCGGGGCGGTCCCATGTCGGCTGTGGGACAGGCGCGAGGCGCCGATCGCGTGCGCGGGCCTGGCGCGGATCGGCGGCGGTACGCCGGCCGCCAGGCCGCCGCGTCGGACCTCCCGCGCCGCCGACGGCGCAACGTATGATGCCGGGCCAGCCACCGCCGTCGCGCCTCGATGAAACTCGCCATCCTGTCCCGCAACACCAAGCTGTATTCGACGCGGCGGCTGGTCGAGGCCGGCCGCGAACGCGGGCACACGGTGCGCGTGCTCGATCCGCTGCGCTGCTACATGCGTATCGCCGCGGGCGCCTTCACCATGCACTACAAGGGCAAGCCGATCACCGGCTACGACGCGGTGATCCCGCGCATCGGCAACTCGGTCACCCGCTACGGCACCGCGGTGCTGCGCCAGTTGGAGATGATGGGCGTGCGCACGCCCAACCCGTCCGACGCGATCCTGCGCGCGCGCGACAAGCTGCGCGCGCACCAGCTGCTGGCGGCGAAAGGCATCGACATGCCGATGACCGTGTTCGGCGACAACCCGGACGACACCGGCGACCTGCTGTCGATGCTGGGGCCGCCGCCGCACGTGGTGAAGTTGAACGAAGGCACCCAGGGCACCGGCGTGATCCTCACCGAGAAGTCCAGCGCCTCGCGCGGCGTGGTCGAGGCGCTGCGCGGGCTGTACGCCAATTTCCTGGTGCAGGAGTTCATCGGCGAGGCCGAGGGCGCCGACCTGCGCTGCTTCGTGGTCGGCAACCAGGTGGTCGCGGCGATGCGCCGGCAGGCGCCGGAAGGGGACTTCCGCTCCAACCTGCATCTGGGTGGCAGCGCACTGGCGGCCACCGCCAGCCGCACCGAACAGGAGGTGGCCGTGCGCTCGGCCAAGGCCCTGGGTCTGGGCGTGGCCGGGGTCGACCTGATCCGCTCGCGGCGCGGCCCGCTGGTGCTGGAGGTCAACTCCACCCCCGGTCTGGAGGGGATCGAGGCGGTCTGCGGCCTGGACATCGCCGGCAAGATCATCGACCACCTCCAGATGATCCAGATCCGAAAGAAATCAGTCACTTGAAGCAATATTCGCGCATCCGTTCTGGCTTAACGCCGGTTTAATTCCGCCCTGCGTATGCTTCGTCGGACCGCAGCTCTGCCCTCCTCAGCAGGAACGGTAATCGGGATATATCTTTCGGCCCAGGCGGCCTTGCCGCCTGGGCCTTTTTGTTGCCGCGGTTCGGCGTCGCGGCACCCGACCGCGGCGTGGAGCCATGAACTTGCGGCGCCGTTCGCTGCGGGGCTACATTGTGATTTACGCCACCAAATCGTCTAGGGGACAGGGATGAAGCAACTGATCGGGGTGATGTTGGGGATGGTGCTCGCGTGTTCGGCCGTGGCTGCGCCGAAAGGTGAGGCGCCCATGAACGTGAAGAAATCGTTCGCACAGCAACTCAGTACAATTCGCCAGCAGTTGGACGACGGCAAGACCTATGCCGAACTCAGCGCGGAGAATCGCAGCAAGGTGGAAGCCGCACTGTCGCGCATGGCGACCGTGCTCGATGCCCATCCTGACGTGAATACGCTGCGCGAGGAGGACAAGGTGGTGTTGTTCAACGATCAGGAGACGGTCAACGCGCTGCTGTCCAAGGCAGCGGCGGACAGCCGCCTGATCTGCCGGCGCGAGGCGGTGACCGGCGCGCTGCGCACCACGACGCAATGCAGGACCGTGGCGGAGCGCCGCCGCGACAACGAGGATGCGCAGGAACTGATGCGGCGCAATCCAACTGGCAAGTACGACTGACGGGGTAAATGTTGGTGCGAATTCTAGTAATCGAAGACAACAGCGACATCGCGGCCAACCTGGGCGACTACCTCGAGGACCGTGGGCACACGGTCGATTTCGCCGCCGACGGCGTCACCGGCCTGCATCTGGCGGTGGTGCACGAGTTCGACGCGATCGTGCTCGATCTCAACCTGCCGGGCATGGACGGCATCGAAGTGTGCCGCAAGCTGCGCAACGAAGCGCGCAAGCAGACCCCGGTGCTGATGCTCACCGCGCGCGACTCGCTGGACAACAAACTGGCGGGCTTCGATTCCGGCGCCGACGACTACCTGATCAAGCCGTTCGCGCTGCAGGAGGTGGAAGTGCGGCTCAACGCGCTGTCGCGCCGCGGCAAGGGCGTGCACACCCGCGTGCTGGAGACCGGCGACCTGGAGTACAACCTGGACACGCTGGAAGTGCGCCGCCAGGGCAAGCTGCTGCAGCTCAATCCGACCGCGCTGAAGATTCTGCAGGCGCTGATGGAGGCCTCGCCCGCGGTGGTGACCCGGCAGGAACTGGAAACCCGCGTGTGGGGCGAGGAACTGCCGGATTCCGATTCGCTGCGCGTGCACATCCACGGTTTGCGCGCGGTGGTGGACAAGCCGTTCGACGTGCAGATGATCCAGACCCGCCACGGCATCGGCTACCGCATCGCCGCGCCCGATGCCTGAAGCGGAGGCGTTGCCGCGGGCGGTGCGGCGGCGCGGGCGTTACCGCCGCCGCCTGCGCAGCCGCATCATCCTGTCCTTCGTGCTGTTGGGCTTCGGCCTGACCGCCCTGTTCGCGTTCGCCACCAACTTGGCGCGCGCGCGGGTGGAGAACCAGCTGGTCGAGGACGTGATGAACCGCAACATGGACGCGTCCTGGCGCAGCTACGTGGCCAGCGGTGGGCGCAACCTGGACATTCCGGTTCAGCAGATGAAGGGCTTTGTCTATCGTCCCGACAGGCTCGATGGCCTGCGTCGCGATTTTCCGGAGTGGGAACGCCTCAGCGACGGCATCCACACGCTGTTGGGCACCGATGCGGATGGCAAGCCGTTCGCCTACAAGGTCGGCGTGCGCAAGACCCCCGACGCCTGGTTCTTCATCGCCTACGACATGACCCAGACCATGAAGGGCGAGGTGCAGCTCAATCGCACCTTGATCCTGTCGGTGCTGGTGTTCAGCGCCTTGTCGTGGGTGATCGGCTGGTGGTCGGCGTCGCGGGTGATGCGGCCGGTGTCGGACCTGGCCGCGCGCCTGCGCGCCTACCGTGGCAGCAGCGATCCCAAGCCGCTGGCGCCGCACTTTCCCGACGACGAGGTCGGCCAGTTGGCCGAAGCGCTGGACGACTATTCGGCGCGCCTGACCGAAGTGGTGCAGCGCGACCGTGAGTTCAACGCCGACGTCAGCCACGAACTGCGCACCCCGCTGGCGGTGATCCGTGGCGCCACCGAACTGTTGCTGACCCGTCCCAATCTCGACGACAAGGTGCTGCAGCGCCTGCAGCGCATCCAGCGCGCCGAGCAGCAATGCAGCGACCTGATCGGCTCGCTGCTGCTGCTGTCGCGCAACGAACGCGGGCAGGGCAACAGCAACGTGGCCAAGGTCGCCGAGCAGTTGATCGAATCGCACCGCGCGCAGTTGGGCGGCAAGCCGCTGCAGTTGATCCTGGAAGGCGAGCGCAATCTCAGCATCGACGCGCCCGAGGCGGCGCTGTCGGTGGCCCTGGGCAACCTGATCGGCAACGCGGTCAAGTACACCCAGGAAGGTCAGGTGGTGGTGCGGGTGCTGAGCGACGCGGTGCAGGTGATCGATTCGGGCCCGGGCCTGAGCGAAGAGGATGCGGCCAAGCTGTTCCAGCGTGGCTACCGCGGCACCCATGCCGGGCACTCGCAGGGCGGCGGCATCGGCCTGTCCATCGTCAGCCGCCTGTGCGACCTGTATGGCTGGCAGGTCAACGTGCGCCCGGGCGCCTCGAAGGGCGTGGTGGCGACGCTGTGGTTCAAGCCCGCCTGAATCGCTTCCTGTAGGAGCGGCTTCAGCCGCGACAGCATGCTTCCGCAGAGTCTGTCGCGGCTGAAGCCGCTCCTACAAAACGCTGCATCGCCGCGGTTACGCGGCCTTCGCCGCCGCCAATGCGCGATAGCGAAGATCCAGCGCATCCGCCGCGTCCTGCAGCCGCGCCGCATCGCCATCGTTGACCACGACATCGTCGGCGATCGCCAGTCGTGCCGCGCGCGTGGCCTGCGCCGCGATCATCCGCTGCGCCAGTTCGGCGGTGATGCCGTCGCGCTGCATCAGGCGCGCATGCTGTAGCGCCTCGGGAGCATCGACCACCACGATCCGGTCCAGCCATGGATACGCCGTGCGTGCGCCGACTTCGGTCAGCAGCGGGATCGCTGCCACGGCATAGGGACTGGTGGCTTCCCGGCACGCTTGCTGCAACAGCATGCGGATCGCCGGATGGGTGATCGCTTCCAGGTCACGGCGCGCCTGCGGATCGTCGAAGATGCGTTGGCGCAGCGCGGCCCGGTCGAGGCTGCCGTCCTCGCGCAGGATCTGTGGGCCGAAACGGGCCACGATCTGCGCGAGCGCCGGATGCCCTGGCGCCACCACGGTGCGCGCGGCCACATCGGCATCGGCCACCACGATGCCCTTGGCTTCGAAATGGCGGCTCAACGCGCTCTTGCCGGAGGCGACGCCGCCGGTCAGGCCGACGATGAACTCGCTCACTGCGGCCCTCCGTTCAGCGCAACCCGGACCAGCGCATATAGGTGTCGATGATTTCCGTGCCCCAGAAGAACGTGATCCAGCCGGCGACGGCCAGGTACGGGCCGAACGGAATCGGCGTGGCGCGGTCGCGGCCCTTGGCGGCCAGCCAGAGCGAGCCGAGGATCGCGCCGACCAGCGAGGAGATCAGGATGGTCGGCAGGATGCCCTTCAGGCCGCACCACGCGCCGATCGCCGCCAGCAACTTGAAGTCGCCATGGCCCATGCCTTCCTTGCCGGTGATCTGCTTGAACAGCCACCACACCGACCACAGCGACACATAGCCGACCGCCGCGCCGAGCAACGCCGGCTTGGCCGGCATGTACAGGTTGTCCATGCTGCCGACCAATCCCAGCCACATCAGCGGCAGGGTCAATTGGTCCGGCAGCAACCGGGTGCGCAGGTCGATGCCCGACATCGCCACCAGGAAGCAACTGAACACGATCGCGCCGAAGCCCTGCCAGCCGAAGCCGAAGCGCCAGACGCTGGCGACCACCAGCAGGCTGGTCAGCAGTTCCACCAGCGGATACTGGATCGAGATCGGTGCATGGCAATGCCGGCACTTGCCGCGCAGGGCCAGCCAACTGAACAGCGGGATGTTCTCGTACCAGGACAGCTTGTGCTTGCAGTGCGGGCAGTGCGAGGGCTCGACCACGATCCCGGGCGGCGGCGGATCATAGAGGTCCGGCAGTTCCAGGATCTCGCGCGAATCGCGTTTCCACTGCCACTCCATGCGCTTGGGCAGGCGCAGGATCACCACGTTGAGGAAACTGCCCACCAGCAAGCCCAGCCCGGCCGCGGCGGGAAAGCCGAGGCCGGGGTGTTGATCGAGAAATGCCATTAATGCTTATCCAACGACGGAGGCCAGCTTGAAGATGGGCAGGTACATGCCGATGACCATGCCGCCGACGATGGTGCCGATGAAGACCATGATCAATGGCTCGATCAGGCTGCTCAGCGCATCGACCGCATTGTTCACTTCCAGTTCGAAGTACTCGGCCACCTTGAACAGCATCGCATCCAGCGCGCCGGCCTCTTCGCCAATGGCCGTCATCTGGATGACCATGTGCGGAAACAGATTGGCCTGCTTCATCGCGACATTGACCGGGTAACCGACGGCGACGTCGTCACGCATGCGCAGCACGGCTTTCTCGTAGACGCTGTTGCCGGTGGCGCCGGCGACGATGTCCAGCGCCTCGACCAGCGGGACGCCGGCGCGGAAGGTGACGCCCAGCGTCCGCGAGAAGCGCGCCACCGAACTGTTGTGCATGATCTGGCCGATGATCGGCACCTTCAGGATCAGCCGGTCCATGCCGTGCTGCATCGACGGCGAGCGCTTGTAGGCGAAGATGAAACCGACGATGGTGCCGACCAGGACAAGCAACAGGATCCACCAATAGGCGACCATGAAGCGCGATGCGGCGACGATCATCTGCGTAAATGCCGGCAACTCGGCCCCGAAACCCTTGAATACGTCCTCGAACTGCGGCACCACCCAGACCAGCAGGATCGAGCTGACCAGCAGTGCGACCGCCATGACCATGGCCGGGTAAAACAAGGCTTTTTTGATCTTGCCCTTCAGCGCTTCGATGTTTTCCTTGTACGTCGCAACCGTTTCCAGCACGGTTTCGAGCACGCCGGCGCCTTCGCCGGCCTTGACCAGGTTGCGGTAGAGCTCGTCGAACTGGACGGGATGCTTGCTGATCGCCTCGTAGAGCGAGGAGCCGCCCTCGATGTCGGTACGGACCTGGTCCACCATCTTCTTCATGCGCGGGTTCTTGTGCCCGCTGGCGATGATCTCCAGTGACCCCACGATCGGGACGCCGGACTTCATCATGGTCGCCATCTGCCGGCTGAAAAACGCGATGTCCTTCGGGGTGATCTTGCTGCCGGCGGCGCCGAAGAGCGGCTTGGGCTTGGGTTTGACCACCGACGGCGTGATGCCCTGGCGGCGCAACTCCGCGCGCAGCAGGTTGGCGTTCTTGGCGGTCTGCTCGCCCTTCATCTTGATGCCGCGTTTGTCCGTCCCTTCCCAGACGAACGGCACCTGCTGGCTGGTGCTGCGCGCCACGGGCTGTTTGGCTACTGCGCTACGAGTTGCGGACATCGGATGTGCTCCCCGTCCAGCCATCCCCAGGCGGACATGCCAGGCATGGTATCGGTTTCCGCAGCGTATGGCATCCAGGCTTAGGAGGAGGCGGAGCGCCCGGATGGGGGGGCGGAGCTATGACGTGTTGACGTTGAGCGTCACTTTGTGACCTGTTTTGGCATAGGGGTAGGCCCGTCGCAAATCCACTCTTTGCCTATGCTGCCCGGCATGCGATGGGGCATCATGTGCCCGGGGAGCTTGAGGCGCGCGTGGGTAGGTTGGCACGCACCCTGCTTGCAATACCCGCACGTGGCGCTCTGCCGCGCGGCGCTCGAGGGGAAGGATGCTCCGCGGGCCGAGTGTCTGCCAAACGTAAACACCACCATCTCTAGGGGATTCACTATGAAGAAGCAGCAGGGCTTTACCCTGATCGAACTGATGATCGTGGTCGCGATCATCGCCATCCTGGCCGCCATCGCGCTGCCGGCTTACCAGAACTACGTGCGTAAGTCGCAGGTCACCGCTGCGCTGTCCGACATCACGCCGGGCAAGACGCAGTTCGAAGTACTGACTAATGAAGGTAAGACCACCTTCTCTGCAACTGATATTGGTCTGACCGATTCGACCACTCGCTGCTCGAAGATCGACGTTACGGCCGGTGACACGGGTAATATCACCTGCGAGATGCTTGGTGGCACTGGCGTTGGTACCAAGACCATTGCATGGACCCGCACGGCATCTGGCAACTGGAAGTGCAGCACCACGGCTGATACGAAGTATCGTCCGAGCACCTGTCCGTAAATTCGCGCTAACGCTTAAAGAAAGCCCCGCATTAGTGGGGTTTTCTTTTTTGGGGGGGCGTATGCGTAATGAAAAGGGTTTTAACCTGATTGAGTTGATGATAGTAACCGCGATCGTGGCGATCCTTTCGGCAATCGCTCTGCAGGGCTACACCAATTATGTCTCGCGATCGCAGGTCGCCGCTGCGCTGAGCGAGATTCGTGGTGGGCAGGTGGGTTTCGAGGCGGCGCTCAGCGATGGCAAAGGCGGCGAGATAAATGCGGCCTATATCGGGCTGGCTTCATCCGTACGTTGTCCGCAAGTATCAGCGTCTGTCGATGTGGGCAATGGGGCGGGTGACATTAGCTGCGTCCTCGCTGGGAATGGCATAGTGGCAGGATCTAAACTATCGTTGCATCGGAACATGTCCGGCGTGTGGGATTGCGATGGCAGCGATGTGCCTGAAAAGTATCGGCCCGAGGGATGTGGATGATTGATTTTCTGAGCGCAAGTTTCGGCCCGGGGATCTGGTGATGGCGAATCCGCCAACATTGCGTGCGTTGGTTGCTTCCCCATGGGTTGGAATTTCCGCATTGGTAGCCGTTGTCATGGCTGCATATTGGCCTGGGTTGAAGGGGCCATTCTTGTTCGACGACTATCCGAATATCGTCAACAACGCAAAGGTCCATCTCGCCGTCTTGGACTTCCAGAGTTTGAAGCGCTCGGCCATGGGCTATGAGCCAGGCTCAATCGGCAGGCCATTGGCAACCTTGAGTTTTGCTCTGAACTGGTACTTCTCGGGCGAAAATGCTTGGGGATATAAGTTGACCGGTCTGGCGATCCATGTCGTCAACGCATGCTTGGTGTTCGCTCTTTTGTTGAAGATGACAAGGGGTGCCGCCACGACGTCTATTCAGCGCGGAATAGGCTATTGCTTGGTGGTTGCGCTGCTGTGGGCCGTTCATCCCCTCCAGGTTTCTACTGTGCTTTATGTGGTTCAGCGCATGGAATCCATGTCGTTGACTTTCGTGCTACTGGCGCTGATTGCTTATCTACATGGGAGGCAAAGACTGATTGAAGGTGGTTCTGGGTGGGGGTGGCTTTGCTCTTCCGGAGCGCTGGCTTTCGTTGGGCTTCTATCCAAGGAATCCGCCATGCTTTTTGGGGCTTATGCGTTCTCACTGGAAGTAAGTCTGTTCCGCTTCGTCGCAAATAATCGACGAGATAGCCGTCTGCTCGTTGCGTTGTACTCAGTGGCTGGCTTGTTTGCAACTGTCATATTCTTCGGGTGGATCCTGCCGCGTGCGGTTCAGCCTGGTGCATTCCAGGGAAGGGATTTCACGCTCTATGAGCGTGTCCTTACGCAGGGGCGAGTATTGATTCTCTACCTCCAGCAGATCGTCTTGCCGCTGCCAAAGAGTTTGATTTTCTACTACGATGCCTATCCCAAATCCGCTGGCCTGCTCTCGCCGCTGACGACAATCTTTTCGTGGATCTTTCTCGGCGTTCTACTTTGCGCTGGTTGGTTCGCGCGGCGATCCATGCCGTTGCTTTCGCTCGGGATTTTTTGGTTTTTTGCTGGGCATTTATTGACGAGCAACGCCATAGATCTTGAGCTTGTTTTTGAGCACAGGAACTACTTCGCATTGCTCGGAGTGCTTCTCGTGATTGCTGAGTTGGTGCGTCTGATTCCGGTGAGGGACGGTCCGGCGATCAAACGCGTTGGTGTTGCTGCCGTAGTCGTCTTCATGATCGGTCTTTGCGCCATTCGTTCGGCGACGTGGGGTAATGGTTTCCTTCTGTTCAACGAACTGGTGGACGTGAATCCACAGTCCGCGAGAGCGCGAACCGGTCTTGCCATTGCACTTGTGGAACGCGCGAATGGGGACGCTGATTCACCGTTGTACAGTTTGGCCGAGCAACAATTCGAGGCCGCTGCCGCTCTGCCGAGCGCATCGACATTGCCCGAGCAGGGGCTGATTCTTATGGCTTTGGCCTACGGCCAGCCTGTGAAAGAAAACTGGTGGTCCGGACTGATCTCGAAGTTGAAAACAAAGCCGCTTTCGGCGGATGTAGTTTCATCAGTCGACGATCTGATTCAGCGACGCAAGCGGGGCGTCGCGGTGGATGATGAAAAGCTCAAGGAGGCATGCCTCGCACTGGCGGGTCGGAACGGTGTTCCTGCTTTCATGTACGCTCAATTTGGCGATTATGGTTTGACATATCTGCGGGATGCCGATTTCTCCAATCTCATGTTCGTTAGGGCTGTCGAGCAAGGTCGGTCGGATCCGGAGTTTGTCGCCAGAATGATTTCAACACTTCTTGAAGAGGGGCATCAGGAACAAGCATCTGTTGTTCACGACAAAGCTAAAGAGCTAGGGATTTTAAGTAAATGACGACATCGATTTGGCGGATTTATCGTTGCTGAAGGTGGTTTGTGTCTCGCTATTACACTGCGGCCGCTATCGGTGATTGATGTTCAAGCAGTGCTATCGATGGCGATCATGGACTGATTTCTATCTTGCTGTCCCGCTGCTTTTCAGGTTTTGATGTGAATGTTGCGAAAATTTATTTTAGTGAAGGCGTTGATTTCTTATGCATCTCTCTTGCTGAAAGGAGTATGGTTTCAAGTTTTTTAGCCAATGATTCCCAGGTGGGTGGCCTGATTGCAGGGCTTTGATTGCCATTGTCAAGGGTAAAGACGATGCGAGCGGCGAGATCCTTGGCGTCGCCGGGGCGATAGAGGGCTCCCTGGACATGTTCCAAAAGCGCTGCGCTCTCGCCGACCCCCGCTGCCACGACAGGCGTTTTGCATGCCAGCATCTCAACAAGCTTCATGGGCTGGCAGTATCGCCCGAATAATGAGTCGGTATTACAGACAACGCCGACATCCAGGCTGTTGTAAAAGTCGCCCATGTGCATGGGTGCAAGTACTCCAAGATCAATGATGCCTTCGTTTCGGTCCAGATAAAGCTTTGAGTCCCGTGGTCCCGCGACCGCCAGCAGAATGTCTGGCCGGTTCGATCGGATCAATGTCAATGCACGAAGCAGGACTTCTATGTCTCTAGATGTGGAAAGAGCACCTGCCGTGCCGATCAATTTTGAAGTCGCGGGAAGCCCGAGGCTTTTGCGAGCGCAGGCCTGATCGCCATCAAAGAAAATCGTTGAGTCGAAGCCATTGGTGATCACTTCAATGCAATCGCCATCCCGCGTATAGGTCTTCGCATACTCTTTCAGTGCATTCCCAGCAACAGTAACTGCTGTTGCGTGCCGAAGCGTAGAATGCAGCCACGCCCGCATGCCGGGTAATTTAGTTAATCCAAATGCTTCATAATTGTCGTAGATATCCATCACCGAAGCGCAGTTTGTCACTTTTGCGATATGCGTTCCAAGGCCGAGGCATAGCACGTCTGAGCTTGCCCAGACGACGTCAGGGCGGAACTCTTTCGAAATCGCAATAGCGTGACGGATTCGGCTCCATGGAGAGCGGCGGAGCCCTATCGATGCCCATGCGTGCGGAAGCGCGTCATTAACAGGAAAGTCGGCCTCATGCTTGCCTCGATAGTCCAATGCGATTCCGGTCACTTCATGGCCGAGCGCTGCAAGCTGTGCGGGTAGCTCGAATAGCCGGCCATAGCGGTCGCCGATCAAGTCAAGACCGGTGTATCTGCGCTTGCACAACACGAGAATTCGCACTACGCGGATCTCCTGGATGCCTGTTCCAGCACCAGCAGGTTCCGTTGAGCCGCTCGCTGCATCGACATATGTTGCAGCACATAAGTGCGAGCACTCTCTCCCATGCTTCGCAGTACAGGGCGCGGCGTAGCAAGCGCGGAGCGCAGCGCACATACAAGTGATTGCTTGTCGTCGGGCTCCGCCGTCCAGCCAGTCGACGCATCTAAAAAGGCGTCTACGCCTCCGCAACGCGTGCAAAGAACAGGAAGTCCCGCTTCCATGGCTTCTAGGGCCGCATTCGACATGCCTTCATATCTTGACGGAAGTACAAAAATGTCCGCCAGCAGTAGCCGCTCGCGCAGCTCGATCGGCGCTAGCGCGCCCATGAAATGTATTTTGTCTTCAAGGCCGAGCGCCGCCACCTGTCTCTCAAGGTCGGCGCGTAGGCTGCCCTTGCCATAAAGCGCCAGTTCGAAGCTTGGGCTGTCAGGAATCACTTCAGCGATTGCACCAATGAGCAGGTCGAGCCCCTTCTGTTTTTCAAATCTTCCCGACCAAGCCAAAAGGATGGGCTTCCGACGTACATCGCCGCGTGCGAAGTTGGAATGAATGACCACGCCATTTGGAATCAAGTGCCTGACCGGGCGAGTGATGCCGACTTGGTCCAGCTCCTGCGGGATGAAGCGATTTATGATGCAGAAGGCGGCAACCTGCCGGTCGATGCAGCGACTCAGTGTCCTCCAGAAGGGAATGCTTTTTAGGAATGCGATGTCGCCGTCCCCTTTCGCATTGATTGGGCAGACGACGATCCCACAGCGAAGCCATTTGCCAAGGCTTTTCAGAAGCGAGAGAGTAATGGCTGCATCCGCCAGCCCTCGGCAGTAGATCACATCGAAATCGTTCCGTCGCTCCCATGCAAGCCTGGAAAGTGAAGCCGCGTAACCCAGTGCGCGTAGCAAGCGTCCAGGAAGGTCCGCGCCCCATAGGTGATGTGTCCTGAGGCGGTGAGAGCCCAACTCCACATGTCCGTCAGGAATTCTGGTGCCCGCGACTTCGACCACTGTTCCGGCATTGAGCCAGCCCTCCACAAGTCGCGCGACTTGGTTTTCTGCGCCTCCCAGGACATATGGCGGCAAGTTGGCCATCACCAGAATCCGCAGCGGCTTAGCGGCCATGCTGTCTGCTCCAGCTGACATACATCAGTAGGGACCAAAGTGCGTAGCCGAAGTCGGCCCGGCCCGACATATGTAGTGTCTTGCAGCGTGCGATTGCATCCACATCCAGGATGGAATGCTGTTTCAATACATCGTCCGAAAGTAGGTCTTGCGCCCATTCGCGAAGCGGTCCACGCAACCAATTGGCGATTGGAACGTCAAAGCCGCGCTTGGGCGAACTTGTGTTACCTAAGGCAGACGTTGAACGTAAAACTGAACGCAGCAGCGCCTTGCCCTTGCCGCGTCGTAGCAAGAATGCTCGCGGTAAAGTCCAGGCGAATGCCATGATTCGAGGGTCGAGTAACGGGCAGCGAACCTCAAGCGCATGGCGCATACTTGCACGGTCAACTTTGGTTAGGATGCCGTCCGGTAGCCGCTTTGCTTGGTCAGCCCTGCGCATTTGCTGGTCAATACTTCCTTGCCCCGATTCGCAATGACCTGCACGAATGGATCTCCTGATGAATGTGGAAGTTCCCGGGTGAGACTGAACGAGATTCAGGTACTGGTCGTAATTCTCGCTCGCGATGCGTTCAGCCATACGCAGCGCCTTCTGACTCCATTTTCCCTCCGGCACCAGGTGCCCTGCCATTTGCAGTGCCAGGCCCGCCGTGCGGTGGACAGACGGAGGTACATTGCCTGCGACTCGCCAGTATCCGATTGCATCGAGATAACGCTGATACCCTAGAAAGAACTCGTCGCCGCCGTCGCCAGACAGTACAACTTTAACGCGCTCTCGTGCGAAGGCGCTGACGATCATTGCCGGCAGGGCGGCTGGATCCGCGAATGGTTCGTCGTAAACCGTTGCAAGCTCGGTCACTTCGAGCAGTGCAGAAGACGCAGTAAGAGAGATCTCGCTATGCCTGCTGCCGATGAAGCGCGCGGTACTGGCCGCATCTGAGCCTTCGTCGAAGCCTTCTTCCTCGAAGCGAACAGTGAAGCTGTGAATCGGCCCGCTTGCTTGTTTTGCCATGCTGGTTGCGATGAGAGTCGAATCCACCCCTCCCGAAAGAAGCACGCCGATCTCCACGTCAGCACGCATGCGGATTCGTACCGAATCATCGATTAGATCGCGTAGCGCGTGTTCCGCTTCGTTGTAACTTCCTGTCCAGGGAGTGGCGATGCCGCTATCCGCTAGTGCATCCACCGACCAGTACTGCTCTACGCGATCCTGAAGTTTTTGGCGGCTCCACTGGGTCTTGGTATCGTCAATTCGCAACGTCATCATGCAGCCTGGCGCCAACTTGAAGACGTTCGGGTGAATAGTCGCCGGGGCGGCGATGTAGCCGTTTGACAACATCTCGGATAGGGCCGCTTCGTCAACATTGTGAGTCCAATTGGGATGGGCTCTCAGGACTCCGAGCTCGGATCCAAATACGATGGTTTCGCCGATCCAGCCGAAATAGAGCGGTTTCTCACCGATTCGATCACGAATAAGTGTCAACGAGCGCTCAACACGATCCCATAACGCGATCGCGAACATGCCGTTACATTTCTGGATCGCCGCGCGAGCTCCCCACAGGGTAATGGCTGCAAGAAGCACTTCCGTATCGGAGCGCCCGCGCCATTGTGGCTTGCGATGGCGCTCGATCTCACTCCTGAGTTCAAGGAAGTTGTAGATTTCTCCGTTGAAGACGAGCGTCCATCGACCATCGGCCGATATCATGGGTTGTCGGCCTGCGTCGCTGAGGTCAACAATGGACAGGCGCCTGTGCACTAGGCCGATGGAGCACTCCACGTCGTACCAGGTGCCGCAGCCGTCGGGTCCGCGATGTGCGATTGAATCCGCAGCCTTGTACAGGAATGCCTCGGGCTCGCCGCCCGGAGGATGACCAAGAAAGCCTGCTATCCCGCACATGGCCCCTGCTCCCCAATCTCTTTCATTTGAAGCACGTAGATGTTGCAGGCACTTCCAAGGATTCTAGCGGCGCGCCGCCTTGCTGTAGTGCCGATTGAAGGGCCTACCAAAGCGCTTCCCGTGTAAAACAGCCGGGCCGGGGTCAGGGCGATCAGTTCGAAGTCGGCTTTGGCGAAGGTCTGCCTCCACCAATGGCTGGAGAAATACCATGTTTCGGTCAGCACATTTCCTCTTACGCCATGCGGCCGTGGCGAGAGCATCGTCCACCATGGCCGAGGCTCAGTAGCGATGTCATCACGCCGGCTTACGCGCGCTTTGCGTGGTGTCCCCAACGCAAGCTGGAAAGCACGCTTAACCAGCCATGGATAGTGACTGATGCTCGACCAAGTTCGCCAGGTGGAAGTAGGCAGGAAGTGAATGCAGGTTCCGCCAGGCTTGAGTACTCGTGAGATCTCGGCAAACAAGCTGTGCAGGTCGCTGACATGTTCGAGAAGATTTGAGGTGAACACGCAGTCTATCGTGCCGTCGGGCAGTGGAATTTCTTTTCCATCGTAGTCTGTCACAGGAAACACGCGATTGCCCGCGTACGGGCTGTCAGCCATGTCGATTGCAATCACGTCGTACCCAAGTCGCTGCAAGCAACGTGCTTGTTGTCCGGTTCCGGCGCCGATCTCGAGTACCCGAAGCGGCCGTGAGGTCGTTGCGTCCGGTAGCCAATGCCGGCAACTCTCGAATTCCGCCCTGCGTAGGCAGTCGATCCAGTCCGACGGATTCACGCCTTTCCCTTTGCACGCCATAGAGCGGCCCAAGAAAGTAGCGCGAGTAGTGCCTCGGCGCATACCAGCGATACGGCTGCGCCTTCCTCAGAGTACTTCGGTATCAAGTTGAACATGAGGATTGCGCAACTCGCAGCGCTCGTCAGTTCTGCTGCGATGCGCCAGCGCTTTAGACCCGCAGCCAGTAGAAGATTGCCGGCGAGTACGCGCAAACAGTAGATCGGGACGTAGATACCTAGGATCTTGAGCATCTCTATCGCGCCAAGAAAGCCCGTGCCTAAGACCGAAGGAAGCAACGGAGCCGAGAGAGCGACCGCACCGCCGGCCATCAATCCGTAACACAGGGTCGCGAGGAACAGCGGTTTCACTATTCTGCTTTCCGTTGGTGTCACCGCGCGGAACAAGCGCGGAAGTGCCGCCATGAGCAATGTGTCGACAGGAAGTGCCAAGAGGCTGGCGAAGCGTTGTCCTGCGGAGTAGTTCCCTGCTAGCGTCGCACCGCCGATGGAATAGGCGGCAGTCTTATCGAGCGAGGTTTGTGCCAATCCGCTTGCCCAAAGTGAGGCAAAGCCGGCTGATTCACGCATATCTGCCCATGTCGCGCGCATGGGCGCGGACCGACTCGGTGGGGTGGTTCGGCAATAAAAGGCGACGATCGCGACCGCCAAGGCGGAGGCGAACGCATGAAGCCAAGCATAGGAAGAGGTGCTGGCTGGGATGAGCCCAGACCAGAGCAGCGACGCTGCAACGAGCCGCGATCCCGCCAGGGCGACGGGTACGGCCGCCGCCGCCGCGATGCGCCCTGTTGCCGCCAGCAAAAAAGCGTATTGCGCGATCCAAGGCGCAGCCACGATCTCGGCAAGCGCGAGCGGCAGCAGCAGCGAACGCGCATGGCCCGGCATCAGCTGGCTGGCTACCGACACAAACAGGGTGGCCAGAAGAATGCAAGAGACCCATGTCGCACCTACTGTTTGCGACCAGCGCGTTGCCAACTGGGCGGGTGTCCTTGCGCCATCTTGGTAAAGGCGCATTCCGAATCCGAATCCGCCCAGTCCTCCCAGCACGATCGCCATCGCGGCCACCGCAACGTACTCGCCGTAACCGTTCACGCCGAGCGAACGCGCCAGCGCGACGACCCAGGCGAGTTGCACCGCAAGCCGAGTGGTATTCCACGCGAGCACCTGCACTGTTTCCCGGGCAAGCGGCGCGCGACGTGCGCGCGCGACTGATGTTCGAATGGCGTGGCGCCAGTTCACCGGTTCAGGCGTCCTTGCGGCTTTTCGATGGAGCGCTTGCCTGGGAACGCCGCTGCGGACTGGAAATGGATTTCAGAATAGCGCCATAGGCCCGTGCGCGTTCCTCCCAATCCAGCGAGTTCGCCTCCATCGTGGAGGGGGTTTCGCCGCCAACGAGCTGAGCCGTGATCGCTGCGGCCAGAGCGCCTGCATCTGCTGGCGGCGTCTTGCGAATTCCCGGGCCTTGCTCAAGCTGGCGAGTTGCCGCAATTTCGCTGATCACCACTGGGCAACCGCAGGCCAGCGCTTCATAGGTCACCAGTCCAAGACCTTCTTGATCTCCGTTCGATGCCTCCACGAATGGAGCAGCAAAAACCGCGGCCCGGCGGTACAAGTCGGGCAACCTGTCGTTTGCAACGCTTCCGAGGAAGGTGACATTCGCTTCTATGCCAAGTCGTTGCACCTGTTCGCGGCGCGCTGCTTCCTCTGGGCCAAAGCCGGCGATGATCAGGCGCGCACCGGGGTGCTGGACGACTAGGATCGCCATGGCGTCGATCAAATGCTTCAATCCCTTCTTTTCCACCAATCTGCCGACGAACAATACGTCGGTATTGCTTCGCGGCACCTCTGCGGATGGATGGAACAGGGTCAGGTCGATACCCATGGGTTCGACCTCCACGTCCAGCGGGATGCGGCATGTCCGAGCCAGGAGTGCGCGCATCGGCTCGCTGACGACAGTAAGCTTGTCAGCACCTTGAAGCACCCATTGCTTCAGCCATTGCCAAGCACGCCCCTTGAGTGCGAACAAGTCTGCTCCATGCGAGGTCATGAGCACGGGAGGCGGGCGTCGACGCCTCGCAGCCAAGCGCCAGGCCAGGCCCTGTGGAATGATCCAGTGCGCGTGGACGGCATCGGGCCCGAATTCCACTAACAGCCTGCGTATCGCCAGGATCTGGGCAATGAGGAAGCCAGGAACAAGCATGATGGCCCATTTCTGACGACGGATGTTGGCCATGATGCCTCCGTCATTGACGAGAAGCTCCCATGCCTTCGGCGCATATCTGTACCGTGTGATGGTCACTCCATCCATCACGGCGCAAGTGTCGGCCCCTGGGGCATGCGGACACAGAACATGTACTTCGAACTCTTTCGCCAATCGCTTGCTTAGCTGGTGAACGAAAGACGGTTCAGGGTCATGCGCGAACCGTGGGTAAGTCGAGGCGAGGACCAGCAGCTTGGGTTTGCCGGGGGGGCAAGCCGAAGTTTTTGGATCAGACGCGGTCTCGGCCTCAGTATCCATTGGGTCAGTCTGTGTTGCGCCGAGAGTTCAAATACATCAAGCCTGTGATTTGCTCCGAGATCAGTCCGATTAGGAATACAATGACAGCGGCGCTGAACAACAGTGTGCTCATGTTAGTGAATCGATGCATCGTCGCAAAGGTGTAACCGTAATAGGTGAGTCCCAGGGCGAAAAATGCTGCCGAAACCGGCACGAACAGCTTCAGCGGCGAATACAGCGTGGCGATCTTGAAGATGATCAGCAGGAATCGGATGCCGTCCTTCAGTGGGCGGATATGGCTGCCGTTGCCGACGCGCTTCGCCACCGGGATTGGCACGTAAGCGACCGGGTAGGCGCTGCGGAAGAACGCCATGGTGCTGGTGGTGGGGTAGCTGAATCCGTTCGGGAGAAGGTGCAGGAACTCACGAAACCTGTCGGCGCGCACGGCGCGGAAGCCGGAGGTTAGATCCTTCACCTCAAAGCCGGTCATGCGGCTCGCCAGCCAGTTGTAGAAGCGGTTGGCCAGGCCACGGTGCACGCTGGCCTGGCCGCTGCTGTCGCGCGCGCCAACGACCATGTCGTAGCCTTGGCTGAGCTTGGCTAGCAGTTTCTGAATGTCGGCGGGGTCGTGCTGACCGTCTGCGTCCATGAACACAAGGATGGTCCCACTCGCTGCGCGGGCTCCGCGCTTGATCGCAGCGCCGTTGCCCATCGAGTAGGGGCTGGCAACGACCCTGGCGCCGTTTTCGCTTGCCACCAACGCCGTCGTATCAGTGGAGCCGTCGTCGACCACGATGATTTCGGCGTCCGGCATCTGTTCGCGTAGTCGGGGCAGCGTGCGTGACAGGCCGGCCTCCTCATTCTTTGCCGGCAGGATGATGCTGATCTTGTCCAAAGGTCGACCCCTATGTCCCCATGACTATGTTAATCGCAGTTGTGATCGGATTCATGGCGTGTCGCGGCAGGGCCTGTTGCATGCTCTGTACCACAGGCGATTGGATTGGAATTGCAGTATCTTTGGTCGGTAAGAATGGGGGCATGTCCTATGAACGCAGCTGTCTCGGCCAATCTCGTCGGCATCACCGGCATCGCGCGCCGCCTGGTCCAGGACGGCGCCATCGAGGAGGCGGTCGCCCGCACCGCCATGGCGCACGCCGCCGAAGCCAAGATCCCGCTGCCGCAGTGGTTCTCGGAGAAGAAGCTGGTCACCGCGGCGCAGCTGGCGGCGGCCAATGCGGTCGAGTTCGGGATGCCGCTGCTGGACGTGTCGGTGTTCGACGCCAACCAGAGCGCGATCAAGCTGGTCAGCGAGGAATTGCTGCAGAAGCATCAGGTGCTGCCGCTGTTCAAGCGCGGCAACCGCTTGTTCGTCGGGGTCAGCAATCCAACCCAGACCCGGGCGCTGGACGACATCAAGTTCCACACCAATCTGACCGTCGAGCCGATCCTGGTCGACGAGGACCAGATCCGGCGCACGCTGGAGCAGTGGCAGGCCAGCAGCAATGCCATCGGCGATGCCCTGGGCGACGACGACGAGGGAATGGGCAACCTCGAGGTCGGCGCTGGCGACGAGGACATGGGTGGCAGCGGCGACACCGGCGTCGATGCCAAGGGCGACGACACGCCAGTGGTCAAGTTCGTGAACAAGGTGCTGGTCGATGCGATCCGCCGCGGCGCCTCGGACATCCATTTCGAGCCGTACGAGGACGACTACCGGGTGCGCCTGCGCATCGATGGCCTGCTCAAGAGCGTGGCCAAGGCGCCGGTCAAGCTCAATCAGCGCATCGCCGCGCGCCTGAAGGTGATGTCGCAGCTGGACATCGCCGAGAAGCGGGTGCCGCAGGACGGGCGCATCAAGCTCAACCTGTCCAAGAGCAAGCAGATCGACTTCCGCGTCAGCACGCTGCCGACGCTGTTCGGCGAGAAGATCGTGCTGCGTATCCTCGACGGCAGCGCGGCCAAGCTGGGCATCGACAAGCTCGGCTACGAGCCGGAGCAGCAGAAGCTGTTCCTGGACGCGATCCACAAGCCCTACGGGATGGTGCTGGTCACCGGTCCCACCGGCTCGGGCAAGACGGTGTCGCTGTACACCGCGCTGGGCATCCTCAACGACGATACCCGCAACATCTCCACCGCGGAGGATCCGGTCGAAATCCGCTTGCCGGGGGTCAACCAGGTCCAGCAGAACAACAAACGCGGCATGACCTTCGCCGCGGCGCTGCGCTCGTTCCTGCGCCAGGATCCGGACATCATCATGGTCGGCGAAATCCGCGACCTGGAGACCGCCGAGATCGCGATCAAGGCCGCGCAGACCGGCCACATGGTGCTGTCCACGCTGCATACCAACGATGCGCCGCAGACCATCGCGCGCCTGATGAACATGGGCATCGCGCCGTACAACATCACCAGTTCGGTGACGCTGGTGATCGCGCAGCGCCTGGCGCGGCGCCTGTGCAACAACTGCAAGCGGGTGGCCCCGACCATGCCGGAGAACGCGCTGCTGAAGGAAGGCTTCACCGAGGCCGAGATCGCCGCCGGCATCCAACTGTACGAGGCGGTCGGCTGCGACGAATGCACCGAAGGCTACAAGGGCCGCACCGGCATCTACCAGGTGATGCCGATGAACGACGAGATCGCGGCGATCGTGCTGCAGGGCGGCAACGCGATGGACATCGCCGAGGCCGCGCAGAAGATCGGGGTCAAGGACCTGCGCCAATCGGCGCTGCTCAAGGCGCGCAACGGCATCACCAGCCTGGCCGAGATCAATCGCGTCACTAAGGATTGAGGGCCGGGGATCCAGCGTGCCGGGGCTCAATGCGTGACGGCGGGCTTCGCGGTGAGCTTGATCCCAAGCGCCTTCATCACGGCCAGCGTGGTCCGCAGCGTTGGATTTCCGTCCTCGCTGAAGGAGCGATAGAGCTGTTCCCGGGAAAGGCCGGTTTGTCGCGCGATCTGGGTCATGCCCTTGGCTCGGGCGACGATGCCAAGGGCGTGGGCGATGAAGCCGGGGTCGTTCGTCTCGAAAGCGCCCGCCATGAAGTCGGCAATCGCCTGGTCGGAGTTCAGATCCTCGGCTGGATCATAGGTGGTCAGGTTTTGGGTCATGGTCATTCGCTCCATTCGTCGGCAAGGCGTTTGGCGGTCTTGATGTCCTTCGCTTGCGTGCTTTTGTCGCCGCCGCACAGCAAGACGATGATCGTGTCGCCACGTCGCTGGAAATACACCGATAACCGGGGCTGTAGTGGATACGGAGTTCGCTGATGCCTTGCCCGACCGGCTCCGTATCGCCCGCGTGGCCATAGGCAAGTTGGGTCAAGCGCAAGGCAATCGCGGTGCGGGCGCGCTCGTCTTTTAGCCTTGTGCGCCATTTGCGGAACGTGTCGGTCTGCTTGAGTTCGACCACGGCCCAAGTGTAGTTCAAAAACTACAGGTGTGCCAGGTGCTGTGGGCCAGCTAGATCGATCGCTATAAAAACTGAGGGCACGGGATTCGGCATTCGGGATAGGGATTCGCAAATGCAGCGCGGCGGCGCTCACCTGGGCCTTGACCCGGCTTCGTTGTCTTGCGGAACTAGGCGGAAGGTGGAAGCAGTCTGCTTTTTACGAATCCCCAATCCCGATTCCCCATTCCCGGCTCTCTACTCCATCCCCAACTTCTTGAGCTTGTAGCGCAGCGCGCGGAAGGTGATGCCGAGCTGGGCCGCGGTGCGGGTCTTGTTCCAGCGGTTCTCCTCCAGCGCCTTCTGGATCGCGGCGCGCTCGAGCTGCTCGATGTAGGAGGGTAGGGCGGAGGAGGTCGGGTCGATGTCCACCACGCCGGGCGGCAGCGCCGGGGCCGCTTCGGCCGCGGCGCGGGCGCTGTTGCCGGGCTGCGGCAGGTGCAGGTCGGCGGCGCCGATCTGGTCGTCCTCGGCCATCGCCAGGGCGCGTTCGAGGATGTTCTCCAGTTCGCGCACGTTGCCGGGGAAGGGGTAGCGGTTCAATGCGTCCAGCGCCGACGGCGACAGCAGCGGGGTGATCCGGCCGTGGCTCTTGGCCAGCCGCGCCAGGATCGCCGCGGCCAGTTGCGGCAGGTCGCCGCCGCGCTCGCGCAGCGGCGGCACGCGCAGTTCGATGACGTTGATGCGGTAGTACAGGTCGTGGCGGAAGCGGCCCTCGGCGACCAGGTCGGCCAGGTCCTTGTGCGTGGCCGAGAGGATGCGCACATCGGTCGGGACTTCGACCGAGGCGCCGACCGGGCGCACCGATTTCTCCTGGATCGCGCGCAGCAGCTTGACCTGCATCGGCAGCGGCAGTTCGGCCACTTCGTCCAGGAACAGGGTGCCGCCGTGCGCGGCCTGGAACAGGCCGGCCTGGTCGGCGTGGGCGCCGGTGAAGCTGCCCTTGCGGTGGCCGAAGAACTCGCTCTCCATCAGTTCGGCCGGGATCGCGCCGCAATTGACCGGCACGAACGGCCCGGCCGCGCGCGCGCCCTGTTCGTGGATGGTGCGCGCGACCAGTTCCTTGCCCACGCCGGACTCGCCCAGGATGTAGACCGGCGCCTGGCTGCGCGCGACCTTGGCGATGGTGGCGCGCAGCGCGTCCATCGCGGTCGAGGCGCCGAGCAGGCGGCTGGCCTGCTCCGGCGGCGGCGCCGGCGGCGCGGGGCGTTCGCTGTTGTTGAGTTCCAGCGCGTGCTTGACCAGGCCGCGCAGCACGTGGATGTCCACCGGCTTGCTGACGAAGTCGAAGGCGCCGGCCTTCAGCGCTTCCACCGCCAGGTCCATGCTGCCGAACGCGGTGATCATCGCCACCGGGGTGCGCGGGTAGTGCTTGGCGATCTCGCTGACCAGTTCGATGCCGTTGCCGTCGGGCAGGCGCATGTCGGTGATGCACAGGTCGTAGGGATTGCTGGCCAGCAGTTCGCGGGCTTCGGCCAGGTTGGCCGCGGTGCTGATGCGCAGGCCCATCCGGCCCAGGGTCAGCACCAGCAGTTCGCGGATATCGCGTTCGTCGTCGACGACCAGGGCGCTTCGGGTTTCGTTCATGTTGGGAAAAGATAGCCCAGGTCCGGGGGAATGCGCCAATTTATCGACGCGGGCGAGCGCATGGCGAAGCGATTCTCAACCAGAGAGCATGGTGTGCGGCCCGGGCAGGACCACGCGGAAGCAGGCGCCGCCCGCCGGCACCGGCACGTACTCCAGCCGCGCCTGGTTGGCCCGGCACAGCTCGCGGGCGATGTACAGGCCCAGCCCGGTGCCGTGCTCGGAGGTGGTGAAGAAGGGGCGGAACAGTTGCGCGGCCACCGCGTCGGGGATGCCGGGGCCGCGGTCCATCACGTCGACGATCGCGTTGCGCTCCTGCACCGCCACGCGCAGCCGCACCCGCGCCGGCTCCTCCATCACCCGGCCGTACTTGAGCGCGTTGTGCACCAGCGCGCTGAGGATCTGGTGCAGGTGCTTGGGATCGACCAGCGCCTGCACCGGTTGCGGGGACAGGATCGCTTCCAGGCTGTCGGTCTCGATCGACAGGGTCTGCTTGTACTCGAGCACGAAGCGGCGCACGAACACGCCCAGGTCCAGGTTCTCCGGATTGGAGCGCTCGCGCCGGGCCAGGCCCAGCACGCTTTCGACGATGCCGTTGGTACGTTGGCACTGCAGGTGGATGATCTGCAGCAGGCGGCGGTCGGCATCGCCGATCGCCGGCGACTCCTCGAGCAGCTGCGAGGCGTAGCTGATCGCCGCCAGCGGGTTGCGGATCTCGTGCGCCAGGCTGGCCGAGAAGCGGCCCAGCGCCGACAGGGTCAGCGATTCGGCGCGGCGCGACACCACCGTGGCATCGTCCAGGAACACCAGGGTCAGGTCGCCTTCCTTCAGCAGCCGGGCGAAGCGCGGTTGCACTTCCGGCTGGTCGGGTGACAGTTGCAACGGGGTTTCTTCCTGGTTCCAGCCGTTGCGCCAGCGCTGCAGGCGCCGCGCCAGTTCCGGCGCGGCGCTGAGCAGGTCCAGGCGGCCGCTGGCGCTGTTGCCGTCGGCATCGCCGAGCAGCGCCGAGGCCGCCTCGTTGGCCAGGGTCACCCGGTTCTGCGCATCCACCACCAGCACCCCGGTGCGCATGCGACGGATGATCAATTCGTTGATTTCGTAGAGATTCTCGACCTCGGCGCCGCGCTGGTCGGCCAGCGTCTGGCTGCTGCGCGCGCGCTGCCCGATCTGGTAGCAGATGTAGGCCACGGCCAGGTAGCTGGTGGCGAACATCGCCAGTTCGGCCAGGCTGCGGGTGTTCTCGCCGCCGTCCAGCGAGGTCCACAGGTATTCCAGCACGGTCGCCGCCGCCGCGATCACGGCCACGCCGAAACCGTAGCGCAGCCGCAGCAGCATGGCCGCGGCGGCGACGTTGAACAGCAGCATCATCGCGATGCCGGCGTTGGCCGCCGGCAGCGCATGCGCCGCCAGGGTGGCGACGACGATGTCGGCGGTCGCGCTGCAGGACACGATCAGGGTCAGGTAGCGCTCGTTGCGTCCCCACAGCAACAGCAGCAGCGCCACCATCAGGTAGGCGCCCGCCAGCCCGGCCGCCAGTTGCGGGAAACGCGGTGTGCCGACCAGGGTGCTCAAGGGGCTGAATACCAAGGCCGCGATCAGCCCAGCCACCAGCACCCGGTACAGCGCGAAGAAATACAGTTCGCGGCGGGGGATGGACTCGATGCGGTCGATGAGCGAAGCGCTTGCGGGCAAGCCGGACTCCAGCCAGGCGGCAGACGGCGCGAGTATAGGCGCGGCGCCGGGGAATGCGATGGCGGTCCGGGTCGGGGGCGCCAGCGCCGGCTGGTGCCGTGCCTGTCCCGGCGCCGGCGGCCCGGTCCGCGCGCGCCGTCAGGCCCGTCTGGGCGCGCCGCGTCAAGCCGCCATGGCCGGGCGCGGACCGGCGCTTTTGCGCCGCCGGCCAGGGTCGGCGACAATATGCGGCCCGTCCGTACCCTTCCGGCTGCCCCTTCGTGGCCCGGAGCGCTGCGGGACGGTCGTTCCTCTTCCCACGGTGACGCATGAATTTCCACGAATACCAGGCGAAACAACTGTTTGCCGACTACGGCATCCCGGTCCCGGCCGGACGCGTCGCGTCCACGCCCGAAGCAGCCGTCGAAGCGGCCAATGCCCTGGGCAATGGCCCCTGGATGGTCAAGGCCCAGATCCATGCGGGCGGCCGCGGCAAGGCCGGCGGCGTGAAGTTCTGCAAGACCACCGACGACGTCAAGGCCGCCGCGGCCAAGATGCTCGGCACCAAGATGGCCACCTACCAGTCCGCGGGCGTCGCCCTGCCGGTCAATCTGGTGCTGGTGACCACTGCCGGCGAGATCGTCAAGGAGCTGTACCTGTCGCTGCTGGTCGATCGCGACCAGAAGTCGATCACCTACATCGTCTCCAGCGAAGGCGGCGTGGACATCGAAGAAGTGGCGGCCAACACGCCCGAGAAGATCCACACCCTGGTGGTCGATTACGCCGAAGGCGTGCAGCCCTACCAGGGCCGCGAGATCGGCTTCAAGATGGGCCTGACCGCCAAGCAGGCCAACCAGCTCGCCAGCATCATGGGCGGGCTGTACAAGCTGTTCAACGACAAGGACCTGTCCCTGGTCGAACTGAACCCGCTGGCGATCCTGGACGACCAGAACCTGTACGCGCTGGACGGCAAGGTCAACTCCGACGACAACGCCACCTTCCGCCGCAAGGACCTCGCCGCCATGCGTGACACCACGCAGGAAGACGAGACCGAGGTGAAGGCCAGCGAGTACGACCTCAACTACGTGACCATGGACGGCAACATCGGCTGCATGGTCAACGGCGCCGGCCTGGCCATGGCCACCATGGACGTGATCGCGCTCAACGGCGGCGCGCCGGCCAACTTCCTGGATGTCGGCGGCGGCGCCACCAAGGAGCGCGTGACCGAGGCGTTCAAGCTGATCCTGTCCAGCGACAAGGTCAAGGCCATCTTCGTCAACATCTTCGGCGGCATCGTCCGCTGCGACATGATCGCCGAGGGCATCATCGCCGCGGTCAAGGAAGTGGACGTCAAGGTGCCGGTGGTCGTGCGTCTGGAAGGCACCAACGTGGAAGCGGGCAAGAAGCTGCTGGCCGAGTCCGGCCTGGCCATCACCCCGGCCGACGACATCAACGACGGCGCCAAGAAGGCCGTTGCTGCGGTCGCCGCCTGAACCCTCCACGAGACTAGGAAGAATTCATGTCTGTTCTGATCAACAAGAAGACGAAGGTCATCGTGCAGGGCTTCACCGGCCAGCAGGGCACCTTCCACGCCACCCAGATGGTGGAGTACGGCACCCAGGTCGTCGGCGGCGTGACCCCCGGCAAGGGCGGCACCACCCATATCGACCTGCCGGTGTTCAACACCGTGCGTGAGGCGGTCGAAGCCACCGGCGCCGATGCGTCGGTGATCTACGTGCCGCCGCCGTTCGCGGCCGACGCGATCCTGGAAGCGGCCGCGGCCGGCATCAAGGTCATCGTCTGCATCACCGAAGGCATCCCGGTGCTGGACATGCTGCGCGTGAAGAACGTGCTCAAGCAGCATCCGGACGTGGTGCTGGTCGGCCCGAACTGCCCCGGCGTCATCACCCCGGGCGAGTGCAAGATCGGCATCATGCCGGGCCACATCCACATGCCGGGCAAGATCGGCATCGTGTCGCGCTCGGGCACGCTGACCTATGAAGCGGTCAAGCAGACCACCGCGGCCGGCCTGGGCCAGTCCACGGTCATCGGCATCGGCGGCGACCCGATCAACGGCCTGAACTTCGTCGACTGCCTCAAGCTGTTCAACGAAGACCCGCAGACCGAAGGCATCATCATGGTCGGCGAGATCGGCGGCGCGGCCGAGGAAGCCGGTGCCGAGTACATCAAGCAGCACGTCAAGAAGCCGGTGGTCGGCTTCATCGCC